>SXGT01883909.1_pt1 | contig 19064 bp, 15 predicted proteins | sample 3176221 | NCBI WGS metagenome assembly SXGT01 (sample SAMN11356862, study PRJNA531348) | freshwater metagenome | isolation source: freshwater sample F1-120 | place: China: Fuxian Lake, Yuxi | collected 2017-12-25
CGCCGATGCAATGCAACTCGCCGCGAGCGAGTGCCGGCTTCAACAGTTGGCCCGCGCCGACAGCACCCTCGCCTTGACCTGCGCCAACAATCGTGTGCAGTTCGTCTATAAAAAGAATAATCCGTCCCTCGCTTGACGCAACTTCGCGCAGAACAGCCTTCAGCCTTTCCTCAAATTCTCCGCGGAATTTGGCACCTGCAAGCAGTGCGCCAACATCAAGCGCAATGATCCGCGAGGCGCGCATCGACTCTGGACAGTCACCATTCATAATGCGCTGAGCGAGTCCTTCGGCGATCGCAGTCTTGCCAACACCTGGTTCGCCAATCACCACGGGATTGTTTTTCGTTCGCCTCGATAAGACTTGCATACATCTGCGGATTTCTTCGTCGCGGCCAATGACGGGATCGAGCTTCCCGCTGGCAGCAAGTTCGTTCAAGTCCTTTCCATATTTCTTGAGGGCTTCGTATGTGCTCTCCGCACCAGGATCGTGAATGCCTTGCACGCCGCTTGCTTTGCGAATGTCGCGCGATGCGGCTTCAAGATCCTTTGCATTCGCACCAACAGCTGCGAGAACATCTTGCCCTGCACCGCGCGTCTGCGCGATCGCAATCAGCAAGTGATCGCTGGAGACATAAGTGTCCTTCATCTTCAGCGCAAGTCGCTCTGCTGCGCCGATGACTTCCAACATTTCGCGTCCAGCAGTCGCCGTCGCGCCTTGGACGCGCGGTTGTCGCGACAACTGCGCAACGGCGGTCGAAGAAATACGCGCAGGGTCGAGTCCAGCTTTCGTAAGCACGCTTGACGCGGGTCCATCCTTTTCGCTCAACAATGCAATGAGCAGTTGCAGCGATCCAACCTCGCCATGTTGATCACGGACGGCGTTGGCTTGAGCTTGCGACAGGGCTTGTTGGGCGAGTGTTGTAAATTTCTCGAAGTTCATAAGAAGAATTCATAGCAATTCCCGTGCCGAAGCGAGGAGGCCATTTGACCACGAAATCTTCATAAAAACGGCACAAACTCACGCCTGCTCGACTGGGAAGCCATCGGGAATCAGTTCTGGGCGGTCATTCAGCCATCCCGTCAGCCAACGAAACGCATCAATCAGCCGCGGTCCAGGACGATTGAACATCTGATTGCCATCAACCATCACGACGCGACCAGGTCCATCCATATTGGCGGGAAGTAGAGGCCACCATTTGTTCGCGCGCAGTGTCGCCATCTCGGATCGAATCGCAGACAATCCATAACCGCATGGACAAATAATTATTCGCTGCGGTGCGGCTTCGATTATTTCTTCGGGCGATGCCACGCGACTTTTCGCTCCTGCGAGATTGAGCGAATGTCTTGCGCCTGCTGCGACGATCATCTCGGGAGTCCAATGTCCACCAACAAATGGAGGATCCATCCACTCTAAAAAGAGCACCTCAGGTCCTTCGATGAATGGGTTGACATGATCGACCGCAGTCCACCATCCTTCGCGCATTTCGACCATCGCGCGCTCGGCTTGCTGTGGTCGACCAACTGCTTCTCCAACTTTCAAACAATCATCAAGCACATTCCAAATTGATTTTGGATCAAGAGTGATGATCGTCGGCGACGGGTTCATTTTTCCCGCGACTGCGCGAACGGTTTCGAGATCAATCGAGCAAACATCGCACAAATCCTGCGTCAAAATCACATCTGGTCGAAGGTCGCGCAGTGCATCTGCATCGAGCGTATATAGAGATTGACTCGCAGATTTTCCTGCGCCGAGCGCTTTGCGAACAGCTTGATCAATCTCCGAACTCGCGCCAACTCCCTTCGGCGACGGCGTGCGCTGTCCAGTCAGCACCGGACGATCTTTGATCTGCGGCGGCCAGTCGCATTCGTGACTTCGACCAACTAAAAGATCTTCACCGCCGATTCGGCAGATAATTTCTGTGGCTGAAGGAAGCAGGCTGACGACTCGCATTCGCATGAACCATAGCGGGGACGAGGAATCTTCGCAGATTCGACTTTTGTTTCATCTGAAGATTCGAATTTGACATTTGCAACTCTTGTGCCACAATTCATTCTGAATGCTCGGGCTTCGCCATAAAACAACAGCCATTCTCCTTTCGCTCGCCATTGCGGGAAGCGTCTCGGCGGCAATCATTCACACCACAGCCAATCCCTTCGGCGGCTTTTTTGGTTTATGGGGTCCGGATGTTTTCAATCAACAATCCGTTGGTGGACGGTTCAGCGCGAACTCTGATTACACGCTGACCCAAATCAAGATTTGGTTTATGAACAATAGTGATTCTGTTCATCCCGCAGTGAAGGTCACGCTGCGTCCAGATCAAACTTCTGGAAGTGTGAGCATTCCAAGCAACACAATTTTGGCTGAGTGGAACATCAACATCCAAGCGCTTGGTTGGAATCCCGTGCAGGAAGTCTTTGTTTCAACTGGCGGCGTTGGCTTGCATGCTGGTCAGAAATATTGGATCGTCGCCCAATCAAACAGTTCCAGCGGAGCAAATGCAGTATGGAATTATGCATCGGTCGGCAATACATTCAGCGCAACGACATTGCAGAATGGAATCACTTGGCAACCTGGAGGAAGCGGCGCGGCGTTGACGCTGACTGTCGAAGGAAATCCCGGACTTCCAAATCCTGCGGACATCAACCATGATGGGCTGGTCAACGGCAACGATCTTGCTGCGGTGCTGAGCGCGTGGGGAACATGCGTAAGTTGTCCCGCGGATATCAACCAAGATGGTCAGATTGACGGCATCGATCTCGCAACATTGTTGTCCGCGTGGACGGGATGAAGCGCTAACAAACGAGCGTCAGATGAACTGGGGATCCTAGATTCGAACTAGGACAAACTGAGTCAGAGTCAGTTGTGCTACCGTTACACCAATCCCCAAAGTGACTGGCTTTGAATAATAGCGAAGTCCTCTTCATTTCACACATTCTTCTTTCGATGATTTCAATTCTCAATCGTTGTTCCCGCAGCAGAAGATCGCCAAATTTGGCGGGGATTTGCATTGTATTCGCACTGCTAATCGCTTCTGGATGCGTCTCAAAGCCCATCCAGATTCGCACGCTTGATGCGACCACAGGCGCACCAGTCGCCGATGTTGACATTCGCCAACACGGAGTGCGCTGGTTTAGGTTTTTTCCCAAGAAGGGAAAAGCCCCCAAGACTGATGCGCAGGGTCAGCTCGATCTCGTATTGAATTCTCGCTCGACTTGTCTGGCAGTATTGCGTCCAGGATATGTGCCCACGCAAGTTTCGATCGTGCCAGAGCCTGAAGGTCGCCTGCCGAAATTGGAACCGATCTCGTTGCTCGTTGATATCTCCCCGATCAACTGTGTTGAATTCGAATCACTCGCAGATCTTGCGGTGGTTCAGGTTCGATTGATTCCAATTGTCCAAGAAAAAGTGCGCGTGAATGTTCGTGACGAACAAGGCGCGCCCCTGGCAAATGTTGATGTGATTCTCGAGACTGGACTTTTCCTTCCCAAGGAGGGAGTCGAAGGGGAATGGGGTCGCCCACCGATTGAGCAAATCGTCACCGACGCATCAGGAGTTGCGGTGATGACCTCGCACATCGGACTGCGGAACTATATATATGTGCGGATGCTTGGCAAAGAAAGTCAGCTTGTCGCATTAGAACGACTTGCCGATCGCAAGAACATCAATGTGACTTTGCGTTCTATTTCGTCCAAGCCCGCTGTCATTCGAGTGATCGACGGTAAGAGTGGCGCGCCCATCGCAGGCGCAGATGTCGAACTTGGCAAGCAATTCGATGGGATCGCCCGTGATCCCAATGGTTGGTCGGTCAAGACCGACGCGAACGGTTGCACCCCGGAAGTTTCGATTCCAGATTTTTCGGAGTTGATCGTGACAGCATCCGCAGAAAAATATCTGATGCGTCGGCGAATGCTGATTTGGCAGGCGGTCGATGCCAAAAAACCGGTGGAGATCGAACTCGATCGCAAATGATGCCTCGCCTGCGATGAGCGGTTGATTCGCTCAATCGTTTATTCTCTCGCCCATGCGATCGTTCAAGACGAATCATTGGAATATTCTGATCGGTCTGGTTCTTGGAGCGATCGTCGGGATCGTCAGCCACGAAATTGCGGATCGATCGCAAGTTTTGAATGGTTGGTTGAACTTTGCCACGGACACGGTCGCATATCCAATTGGACAGATTTTTCTGCGCTTACTTTTTATCGTGGTAGTGCCGTTGGTCTTCGCATCGCTTGCCGCGGGAGTTGCCAGGCTTGGGAATCTTTCCAAATTGGGACGCATTGGAGGTCGCACCCTTGCTTTCTTTCTGCTGACCACATCTTTCTCCGTGTTGATCGGTCTTGTCGCAATGAATCTTTTTCAACCTGGAAGCGGTTTCAATCCTGAAACACGCGCCGAGTTGATGACAACATTCGAACAAGACTCGGCGAAGTTGGCGGTTACAGCGACGGCGCAGCAGGTTGAAACCACCATCATGCGTGTCAATCAGATCCTCGACATGTTCTTGCCACGGAACATAATTGGTGCGATTACCCAAATGCAAATGTTGCCACTGATTGTGTTTGGGATTTTGTTTGGCATCGCACTCAGCCTGCAATCGCCTCGGCGCAGAGATGAAATGTCAACATGGCTTGACACAATCTCTGATGCGATGGTCAGCATTGTCGGATTTGCAATGCGCTTGGCACCATATGCGGTCTTTTGCCTCATTTTCGTTGTGATGAGCAAGTTTGGCGCGCAGTTGCTGGTCAAGCTTTCGTTCTATGTATTGATCGTGATCGGTTGCTATCTGATTCAGTTGTTCATTATGTATCCAATATTGTTGCGAACAATCGCCAAGCGAAATCCCATCGACTTCTTTCGCCGATCAATCCCGATAATGGTCACTGCATTTTCAACTTCATCAAGCAACGCAACATTGCCGACATCGATGCAAGTCAGTCAACGCGATTTGGGTATTCGACCAACTGTGGCGGGATTCGTTTTGCCACTTGGAGCAACCATCAACATGAATGGCACCGCACTCTTCGAAGGCTGTGTGGTTTTGTTTGTCGCGCAAGTCTTCGGCATCGAACTGCCTATTGCTCAACAGGGGATCATTCTTCTGTTGTGCGTCATCAGTTCGATTGGCGTTGCGGGGGTTCCAGGAGGATCGCTTCCTCTCTTGATGATTGTGATGGCTCAAGTCGGAGTTCCTTCGGCTGGAATTGCCATCGTGCTTGGTGTTGACAGATTGCTCGATATGGGGCGGACGGTGGTGAATGTCATGGGCGATATTGTCACGGCGGCGTATGTGGAAAGCGCCGAGCAACGCGAGGATGTCCGCGCCGGTTTGCGCGTGGATGGGCGCGTGGACGCGGCATAATAATTTTTCCACGAATTGAAGCCTCGACTCAAACCTTCACTTTGCCTATTCTCTTGTGATGATCGGCAGTGCAACCAAACCTCTCGGCTCTGAAGCAATCACCCATGGAATTCGCATTCAAGTTGTCCCAAGTTTCATGGACTCTCATTCGGATATCGAGCAAGGGCGATTCATTTTTTCATACAAGATTCATATGACAAATGAAGGGACGGAGCGTGTTCGACTTGTCAGTCGTACGTGGAAAATTGTTGATGCAGACGGAACGCACAACGAAGTCAACGGCCCTGGCGTTGTTGGTCAACACCCAGACTTGGCAGTCGGTGAAACGTTCGAGTATTCCAGTTTCTGTCCATTGCCAACAGCATGGGGAACGATGGAAGGGCACTTGCTCTTCGAGCGCGAGGACAAATCAACATTCGAGGCGCAGGTCGCTCGTTTCTATTTCGCCGCTCCAACAACTTGAACGAGTCAGTCGAGCGTTCATTCCATTCGACGAAATCTTTTTTCAGGGGTATTCTTGACTTCAATGCATCCTGGCGCTGAAGGTGAAACAAAGATTTTCAGAACACAAGCGATCCAATCGGTGGGTGGACGAAACCGACTCAACTCTCTCAGCCCGATGATCACGCCTCAGATGTGGGTGCTGACAACGGCACTCGGATTTCTTCTCTTGGCGGTTGTGATCTGGGGATTCGCGGGGCGTATTCCTTTGACAGTGCAAGGTCAAGGAATTTTTGTGCGCGGGGAGAGGTTGGATACGGTGAATGCTTCATGTGAAGGTCTGATTCGCAAGATGAATAAGCACACCGGAGATCGGGTCAAGGCAGGAGAATGCATCGCCACAATTTGCAAGAGCGCAAGTTCTACAGAAGAACTCGCACAAGTTCTGGCCTCAACGGATGGAGTGGTTGTATCGATCGAAGCGGAAGATTGGGACTTTGTCGCAAGCGGTCAAATTATCGCTGTGATTGCCACGGGAAATGTGGCTCCAATCTGTATCGGCTTTGTTTCTCTAGCTGATGGAAAGCGTGTCGTTGCAGGAATGCCGGTTCGAATTGCGTTCAGTCATGGCGATTCATACGGTGATGCGCAAGCGATTGGACAAGTAAAGTCAATTGACGATTTTGTCACGAGTCCCGATCACATGTTTGGACGCGTGCCGAGTCAAACGCTTGTCGCTTCAATACAGGAACGATTTGGAAACGTCACCGCAATTGTTGTGGCGCTCGAACTGGATCCGCAAGGCAAGGCCGGACTTCAATGGACTTCACGCTTGACTGGACAAGGAACTGTAACGAGTGGAACTCCGTGTGACATCGAGATCATCGTGCGTGAGATTCGTCCCGCATCGCTCATCTTGCCTGGCTTCGGCCAAGATGATGGCTTGTCGCCATGAGTGAATTGAGCGCCGAAGAGCCAATTGATTCTGAAGAAATTCCGCCCGAGATTCCGTTGGGAAAGGCTCGTATGGCTCGCGTGCCCACGACAATGCAAGTGGTTGCCGCCGAATGCGGGGCAGCGTGTTTGGCGAGCGTCCTCGGGTTTTATCGAGCATATCGACCGCTCGAAGAAGTTCGAGAAGCAGTTGGTGTTGATCGCGATGGATCAAATGCACTACGAATCGTTCGTGCGGCAAGACACTTTGGACTTGAAGCAGAAGGCATCCGATGCGAGCCAGAAAACTTTGATGAAATCACGCTGCCAGCGATTCTGTTTTGGGGTCTGAATCATTTTGTGGTCTTAGAAGGATGGACCAAGAGCGGTTATCGAATTATGGATCCTGCGCTCGGTCGGCGCCTGGTTTCGGCCGAAGAATTCAATCAAGAATTCACTGGCGTCGTGGTGCAAATGCAACCGAACGAAGAATTCGTGGAAACTGGCAGTCCACCTTCATCTCTCAGTTTGGTCATGGGCTGGATGCGCGGCGCTGGCGTTGCGGTGTGGTTGACTGTGTTTGTTGGTCTGCTGCTGGCCGTGCCAATGGTGGCAATTCCTGGAATCACAGCAACATTCGTTGACACGGTTCTCGCCGAAGAGCGCGCAGATTGGATGAAATGGATTCTCGGTGGCGCAATCATCGCGCTGATTCTTCAATCGGGCTTGATCGTGATCCAGCAACTAATTCTCGCACAAGTCGAACAGCAATTGTCGTTGGAACGCACATCCGACTTTCTTCAGCAACTGTTTCGTATGCCAACGACATTCTTTGCACAGCGATATCCCGGCGATATTGCAGAACGCGTTGCAAGTAATGATGGAGTTGCGGGGTTGCTCGCATCGAAGTTTGCGCCTGCGATCATTCAGATTTTTACGCTTATTGTTTTTCTCGCCGCGATTTTTTGGATCAATATTCCGATGGGAATCATGTCTTTTCTCGCGGTGAGCGCAACTTTGTCTCTGCTGTTCTTTGCGGCTCGATCTCGAGTCGATCAGGCGCAATCACTCCAACAGCAAGAAGGTATGAAGCAAGGAGCGATCATCGCTGGACTGCTGACTCTGGAGTCACTCAAAGCAAGTGGACGTGAAGCAGATTTCTTCGGTCGTTCAATGGGATTCGCAGAGCGCGTGAGCGCTGCACGCCAGCGCGCAAGCATCCTTTCGAATGCGGTCAGCATTATTCCATCTTGGTTCCAAGCATTGGTTGTGACTGTTCTCGTTCTGTCCTTTGGTGGATGGCAAGTGATGCAAGGAGATTTGACAATTGGAATGTTGCTTGGCTTGCAAATTCTTTTGCTTGGATTTATGACGCCTGTAACTCAGTTGGCTGAGCTGATTCGAGAAATTCAGACTGTTCGGGCGGATCTTGGGCGACTTGATGATGTGATGTGCCACGCTGTGGATCGACTTGCGTGTGATCCGAGCGTTGATGATGCGCGTCAGTTTGAATATGCGGATGGCAATTTGGAGTTGCGCAATATCACCTTCGGCTATGGCCACGGACAGGAACCACTCCTTGAGGATTTTTCTCTCAAGATTGCTTCTGGAGGCCGCGTCGCAATTGTCGGAGGAACTGGATCTGGCAAATCAACTGTCGCGCGTCTCGCAGCAGGATTGATCGATCCGTGGGAAGGTGAAATTCTGATCGATGGTCAATTCATTGGGGACATTCCTCGACATGTCCGTGCCGCAAGTATCGGCACTATTTTTCAGCGTGCGGCTTTTTTTGAAGGAACAATCCGCGAGAATCTTTCTCTGTGGGATGTCGATATTCCAGATGCATGGATGATCGAAGCTCTTGAAGATGCGCAACTTTCAGATTTAGTCGCGAGTCGTGGCGGGCTCGATCAAATTATTTCTGAAGGCGGTTCGAATTTTTCTGGAGGCGAAGCTCAACGATTGGATATCGCCCGCGCACTTTCCCGCAGACCAGCAATATTGATTATGGATGAGGCAACCAGCGCGCTGGATCCAGTCACCGAACTTGCGCTGGACGCGGCGCTTCGACGGCGAGGAGTCACATGTCTTGTCGTCGCACATCGATTGAGCACGATCAGAGATGCGGATGAAATCATTGTGCTTGATGGTGGCATCGTTGTGGAGCGCGGCACACACGATCAACTATTGGCGCTCGGTGGCGTGTATCAAAATCTGATTGCGGGTGATAAATCATGAGCGATGAATCCATTTCTGCAATCGAAGCGGCGGCCATACTTGGTGGTGAGAGTTTTTATATCGATCGGCGAAGTCAGATCGACTTGGGAAATCTCAAAGATGTCATCGTGATCGCGAAGGGTTCCGTCGTGCTTTTCGCTCGGAGTTCTTCGCAAAAACGACGTCACAGAATTGGCGTCGTCTTGCCTGGCGCTGTGCTGGTTGGTCTTGCACCAGGAGTTGAAATTGTTCCAGTCACGGAAACAGAGGCGATTCGAATTCCGTTGGCTAAAGTCGAAAATTTGCCGGCAGGTTCTCCATTCGAAATTGCGCTATGCGCTGGAATTGGCTCGACCCTTTCCGCTTGCGGATCTGCATTGCCTGCGAAGGCAACATTGGCGATTGCGCGAAGTCGATGCGCGACAGAATTGGAGCGGCGAGGCGCTTCGGTGATTGAAACATCATTTGCTCGGCATATGCGTCGACTTGTGAATGTCGCAAGTGCCCGTTTGTCCTTTCCTGACGAATTGAAAACAATGATTACGCAGAAGTCGGGTGGGGCGAATGAACTTCCCGATTCGCGACTTCCACCAATTGTGCGTGCGTGCTCGCAGATCGCCCAAAGCATCGGTTGCGACCCGTCCACAATTCCAAGCAGAATCCCAAGAGATAACACAAGAAAACCAGAACAGATCTTTGCCCATGTTTCTGGTCTTGGAATCCGTCCAGTCTTTCTTGATGCAGGTTGGTGGAATTCTGGAGTTGGCGCACTGTTGGCTTTCAAAGCCGACGATCAATCGCCCGTTGCAATTCTGCCGTCTGCGAAGGGAATGGTGGCGTATGTTCACTCGGCGGGTGCGACGAATGGGCCGATTGTCGTTGACAAAAAATTTGCAGCTGAATTGTCTGGCGTCGCCTCGCAGTTTCATCCCACGCTCTCCAATAACCAATCAACCCTCCCAGAATTTTTACGCTTTGTGATTCAAGGGTCCGAGCGAGATTTTATTCGCGCATTCGTGATCTCTGGCCTGGGATCTTTGATCAATCTCGCAATCCCGATTGCGACAGGAGTTCTGGTTGCAAGCGTCTTGCCGAGTGGGAATAAAATGGGGCTCATCTTCCTCGGTCTGGTTCTTCTTGGAACCACGATCGCCGCGGCCGCATGCGGATATGTCGTCTCGAATCTATTACTGCGAGCGGAGACTCGCATCGCAAGCCGTGCGCTTGCTGGAATCTTGGATCGTTGCTTACGCATGCCGACGGATTTCTTCCGCACATTCACAAGCGGTGATCTGGCGGATCGCATTTTGTCTGTGGGCGATCTGCAAACTATTTTGTCTGGAGCGGCAATCTCGGCGATTATGGCTGGTGTTTTTTCGGTGATGTATCTCGCCGTGATGTTGTATGTCAACACAACAGCCGCACTGATTGGAGCAGGCCTGCTGACTGTGGCTGTTATCTTCAGCGTGTTACTCAGTGCTGGTCGCTCTCAACTCTCCACGGTGATTTTGGAGGGACAGGGAAAACTTTCCACAATGGTGCTGCAGTTTATTGGCGGTATCGACACGATTCGCAGCGCATCTGCGGAGCAATTTGCCATGCTTCGTTGGATCAATCGCTTCCGCGGCGTTCGGTCAGCAACGATGAGAATTCGTCGCCTCGAAAGAATCTTTGACATATTTGCCACAGGCTTTCCATTGATCTGCCTGATGATTTTCTGGATTCTCTTTCTCCCGACGGATTCTGGTGGTGTGCTTCAAATGAAACAGTTTGGTGCGACAGAACGCGTGGCGCAATACCTCGTGTTTAACAGCGCGTTTGTCGCAGCGCTCTATTCGGTTCTCGAATTCGGTGAGAGGTTGGGCGATCTCGCATCGCTGCGATCAATCTTGCGCCGCATCGCGCCGATCTTGGCGGCGCCATCGGAACGAACCGCGAATCGCGAGCAGCCTGGTGTGCTTTCAGGACGAATCGATATTGAAGATGTGCGATTTTCATATCCCGGAACTGCAAATGAGGTGCTCTCTGGAGTCACAATGCACATCGCGGAAGGGGAGAGCGTCGCTATCGTCGGCGTATCGGGCAGCGGTAAGTCAACGTTGACTCAGTTGATTCTTGGAATGCGTCAGCCAAGCTTGGGCGAAGTTATTTTCGACGGCAAAGCTCTTGGGAGATTGGATGTCGTGTCGGTTCGACGCCAAATCGGAGCGGTGATTCAAAACACGCGAGTGATTCCCGGAAGTATCTTGGATAATATTGTCGGAAGCACGCTCCTTACTGCCAAAGATGCGCAAGCGGCGATCGTTGCGGCTGGGTTTGGGGATGAAGTCGCAAAAATGCCGATGGGCGTTCACACCTATGTCACAGATCAAACACTCTCTGGCGGTCAAGTGCAGAAGTTGATGATCGCAAGAGCATTGGTCACTCGCCCTCGCATCCTAATTTTCGACGAAGCGACCAGTGCGCTTGACGAAATTTCCCAGGCGCAGGTCGTGCAAAGCCTCGAGAATTTGAAGTCAACTCGAATCATCATCGCGCATCGGCTGAGCACGGTTCGAAAGGTCGACAAAATTTATGTGATGGAAGCGGGACGAATTGTTCAATCCGGCAATTTCACAGAACTCCTCGCAGTCGACGGGCCATTCAAAGAAATGGCTCGTCGTCAGATGATCGATTCGAAGGATGATTCGCAGATTTGATATGCCCTGGAATCAAAGCCCTGGAATTTAAAAAGCAGTCAGCGGCCGTTCAGGAGCAAGAACGGACGCCGACTGCAATGCATTCAATCACACAACGCGGTCGAGCGTCTGACTCAGACAACGCTTTTAGCGCTTTGGCCTCCGAGACTGGCGTGAGGCACTTGAGTTGCGAGCGACACGGCTCGCGCCGCCTCCGCTTGCTTTGGCAAGATCTGCATCGGACAGTTTTACGGACTTCGTATTGGTCTTTGACGTCTTGGACGTATTCGCTGGCGTTGGTGACATGAAGATTTCCTTCCTATGAATTTGAGGCTTGCGATCTACGCAATCGAAAGACTCAGATATAAAGAAAGTACGATACATTTTTACTATGGCAAATGCAGAGACTGATTTCTAGTGAACAATTTTATAAAATCAAAGAATTTCACGATCGCCGTGGTCGGCGCAACAGGAGCCGTTGGAGCGGAATTTATCGAATTGCTTGGCGTAAACGGGGTTTCTGCCGATAGAGTCAGACTTTTCGCAAGCGAGAGATCGGCCGGTCGGACAATTTCTGTTTGCGGGAAGTCGGTGGTTGTCGAAACGCTCAAGTCAGGTTGTTTCGATGGCGTGGGCATCGCATTCTTCTCTGCTGGCAAGGGAATTTCCAAGTCATGGGCGGCTTTGGCGGTTGCAGCAGGTGCGTGGGTGGTCGACAATTCGAGCGCCTTCCGCATGAACGCCGATGTGCCGCTCATCATTCCAGAAGTGAATGCCGATGCGCTTGACGCATGCACTGGTCCTTCGATCGTCGCAGTGCCAAATTGTTCGACGATTGTTGCGCTTGTCGCCGCAACCCCTCTGCACCGCGTGGCGAAAGTTCGGCGTATGACAGTCGCGACATATCAAGCTGCAAGCGGAGCGGGCGCAGCCGCGATGCGGGAGTTGGAATTGCAGGCGCACGCATTTGTTGAGAAGTCTCCGATGGGCACGGAAATTTTTGGCAGGCAATATATCTTCAACTGTTTCAGTCACAACAGTGCGATTGGATCCGAGGGATACAACGAAGAAGAGGCGAAGTTGCTTCATGAGACGCGCAAGATTTGGTCTGATGACACGGTGCGAATCACCGCGACTTGCGTTCGCGTTCCCGTTCTGCGCGCGCACTGCGAAGCGATTGGTTTGGAGTTTGAGACGCCACTGACGGAAGCGCGCGCGCGGGAAATTCTTGGCGCTGCTCCCGGCGTGGAAGTGGTCGATGATCGGATCAACAATCGTTTTCCAGAACCCCTCAATGCAGCTGGGCGCGACCCTGTTTTTGTCGGGCGAATTCGTGCGGATTGGAGTTTGCCCCCTGGAATGGGCCTGCAAATGTTTGTTGCTGGAGATCAGATTCGCATTGGCGCGGCATTGACTGGGTGGAATATCGCAGAGTTGATCGCCGCGCGGATTTGACCGTACATTTTGATTCGCGCCAACGGAACAAATCACGCCAACAAATCGCGAGTGGCTTTTTCCACATTTGGCTGGCGCATCAAATGTTCGCCAACAAGAACGATGTTGATGCCGTGCGACCGCAGTCTCTTCAAATCTTCGGGAGTCGTGATTCCAGATTCGCTGACGAGAATCCGCGGATCTTCCACCAAGTCTGCCATACGCATCGAGTGATTCAAGTCCGTTTTCATCGTCCGCAGATTTCGATTGTTGATTCCGAGGAGCGAATAGCCCGCGTGAGGAAACCCGAGATGATTCAATACTCGGCAAAGATTTTCTGCGTCGTGCACTTCCAACAGAATGGTCATTCCCAGTTCGACGCAGAGAATTTGAAAGTCGATGATCTCGCTTTCGCGCAGACATTCGGCGATCAGCAGGACTGCATCCGCGCCAGCGGCTCTCGATTCCCAGATTTGATATGTATCGATAATGAAATCCTTGCGCAGCACAGGAAGGGGTATCGCATCTCGAATGGCGTGTATGTATTCCAATTTTCCGCCGAAATCTGCCGTATCGGTCAGGCACGAGATCGCAGTGGCACCACCCGCGTGATATTGTCGTGCGATGGCGACCGGATCGAAATCTTCGCGGATGACTCCCGCAGATGGACTTTTGTGCTTGACTTCAGCAATCAGTCGAGTGCGCGATGTGTTCCCGTGGTCGAAAACAGCTTGGAAAAAATTCCGCGTCCTGCCAAGTTCGGAGATTCGCTCGCGGAGTTCCTCTAGTGGGACTGCGATTTTCGCGGCGGCGACTTCCTTGCGTTTGCGCCGAACAATTGTCTTGAGTACATCGGTCATTTTTGCATTTGGAATCCTAGTACCAAAGAGTATGGGGGAAGTCATCGATCCGCCGACCGCCTCGCCCGAGTCGCTTTGGCCGATCATCTCTCTGTGCCTTGGTGTGGGGATTATTGCCTTGGTTCTTGTGACTCGGGCGATGCAATTGACGAATGCGCCCGCAACAGTTTGGAAATTGAATGCAGGCGGATCGTTCCTGCTCTTCGTTGGTTTGTATGTGATGGGTTTCCTTGGAAGTTCAATGCTATTTTTCCTATGTGGTGTGAGCGCAGGGGATGAATCGTCGAAGGCAAAGGTCATTGCTGGATTTGGTGCATTCATCTCGCAAGCGGCCCTGTTGTTCGCACTTTTTCGCAGGACAGATTCGATTTCAACTTTTGTTCCCCAACTCGCAACTACTGTTGTGCCTGCTGCACCTTGGGGAATACTTCGTTCGATTTTCTTTGGCGCATTCATTTTGGTGGTCGCATGGTTTCCTCTGCAAGCGGTGGGGGGCATTGTCGCTTCGATCCAACTCTTTTTCGGTGGACTCGAGCCGCCAGTGGAGGGGCATACCACTTTTGACCTTCTGCGCAATTCACAGGACATGTTGCTGAAGAGTGCGATGGTCGTCATCGTCATTTTCTGTGCGCCGATCATTGAAGAATTCACATTCCGTGGAGCGTTGCAAATGGGGATTCGAGGTTCAGGTTTTTCGCCGTGGTGGGCGATCATTATCACAAGCACATTTTTCGCCGTAGTCCATATTCCAGTTCTCGCAGTAGGCGCAATGGCATCGGGACTGGCAACACTTTTTCTGCTCGCGCTGATTCTTGGTTGGCTGATGCAGCGCACGGGGCGAATCGCGGCGCCAATCGCGGCGCATTCACTTTTCAATCTTGTCAATCTGATGATCTTCTGGTTTGGTTGATGGCGGCGAAGCAACCAAGAGTTTCGTAGGATCAACGACAGTATGCCTTCGAACAACTCCCCAACTTCCAAGCCGCGCATTCTGACTGGCGACACGCCAACAGGAACATTGCATCTTGGCCATTGGGTTGGAAGTGTGAAACGCCGAGTCGAATTGCAATCAAATCACGAATGTTATTTCTTGATCGCCAATATGCACGCATTCACCACGCGCGTGGATCATGCAGCAGATATTCGCCGCGATTCGATCGAGATTGTGCGGGATTATCTCGCGATGGGAATCGATCCCAAGTTGTCCGCGATTTTTCTGCAAAGCGAAGTGCCGGCGATTGCCGAATTGACATTTTTATTCGCAATGTTGTTGCCCTTCAACCGCGTGATGCGCAATCCAACTTTGAAGGACGAGATCAAGATCAAGAATCTTGGTGAGACTTATTCATTCGGCTTTCCGCTGTATGCCGTCGGGCAAACTGCGGACATCTTGGCGTTTCGTCCAACAGGCGTGCCGGTCGGCGAAGACCAAGTTCCGCATCTTGAAATGACGCGCGAAGTTGCGCGCAGATTCAATCAGATTTTCTGCGGTGTCTCGGAACATGCCGAAGATTCTGACCACGAAAAATTGGGTGGGACTTTTCCAATTCCCCACGCGGATGTAGGAGTGGTTGGACGCCTGATGGGAATTGACGGCGTGAACAAGATGAGCAAGAGTCTTGGCAACGCGATCTTCATCGCGGATACTTCGAAGGAAGTTCAGAAAAAAATGGGCAAGATATTCACTGGGCGGCAGAGTCCAACCGAGCCAGGCGATATCAACAACGCGCTCTTTCAATATGTGGACGCGTTCATTCCTGATGCGGCGAGAGTGGCGGAACTGAAGGATCGATATGCACGCGGTGACAATCTTGGTGATGGCCACGTCAAACAAGAAGTCGCGGAGGCGCTCAATCGCTTGCTTGAACCGATGCGAGAGCGTCGCAAGCAATATGAAGGCAGCGATGACGCGATCATTGACATTCTTCGAGATGGATGCATTCGTGCAAATCGCGTTGCAGAAGAGACGCTCGCGATGGTCAAGGACGCGGCGAAACTTTCCTATTTTCCCCGTCGACTGACGCTAGGTTGAGCCGGTTTCGCATTCACCGTACGCATCTTCATTTCGCGCGGATGGCAGTTGGCGAGGACTTCCTTCAAATGATCTCGTGTGACATGCGTATAAATCTGCGTCGTTGTGATGCTGGAGTGCCCAAGTAATTCTTGCACGACGCGCAAGTCTGCGCCGCCATTGACCAAATGTGTCGCGAATGAATGTCGAAGTGTGTGTGGATGAACATCATTCAATCCTGCAAGCGCCGCATTTTTCTTCACGAGCTGCCAGATGGCAACACGGTCGAGAGGCCGGCCAGAAAACGAGAGAAGTAATCGAAATTCATCATTTCCCCCGCCAACTTTCGCCAACGCAGGGCGACACTCCGCAAGATATTTCAGCGTCCAGCGAATTGCGGGAACTCCAATGGGCACAATGCGCATCTTGCCGCCTTTGCCAGTCACCGCGAGCGAACCGATCGTCTCATGAAAATCATTCACCTTCACGGTGCAGACTTCGCTCGCACGCAATCCGCCGCCATAAAGAAGTTCCAACATCGCGCGATCTCTCAGCCATAATTTCCCTTGTGCTGGAGATGGGAACTCGACGAGCGCCTTCATCTGCTTCGCAGTCATCGCTCCTGGCAAACGTTTCCATGAAGTTGGACGCTCAAGCAATCGTGCGGGATCGCGAGTGATTGTTCCCATTGCACGGAGCCAGCGAAAAAAAACCCGAATGGTCGCAAGATGTCGTGTGACAGTGGTCGCTTGATATTCGCGCTCTTTGGAAAGCCATCGAATGTGATTTGTCAGATCCGCCATCGTCGCGGTTGATGGATCTTCTTTTCCTCGTTCGTGCAGATACGAAGCCAAGAGATCAAGATCGCGACCGTACGCCTCCAAAGTCAGAGTCGCAAGCCCGCATTCAATCCGGCAGAACGCCAGAAAGTCACGGCGTCTTCGGGCGGCTACGGTAAGAACTTCCATTGACTGTGGGTTGCATCAGTGCGGGAACAAGATTTTTTCGAAGGATGCCATTTTGATTGTCGCCAACATTTTCGCGAAATCTCGCCTCCATATTGATTCGGTGATAGAGCGCGCATCCATGAAATCCACCGCAACAATATGTAAACAATTGTTCGACCTCGCCGAGTGCGAACCGCGAAGTGCAACGATGGTCGTTGAGGTCCATATGCGGGCAGTATCGAGGATCAGGTTCGTTCATGGCTAGTTGGGCGATGTTTGGAGAAAGTTTGGACGCAGCAGAGACCGAGGCGCAAGCGCTGGTTTTTGCACCAGCGTTCAGGATTACTCTACTGTGCCGAATCGGTCGAAACGACCATAAATCTGCACATTTACTTCGCTAGCATTCATATATGAACACAGGCCGACCAACGGTCGCAATCTCTTTGGGTGATCCTTGCGGCATCGGCGCCGAAGTCACCGTCAAGGCGCTCCACGACCCAATCGTCAGGCGTGCTGCGAAGTGGATCGTGCATGGTTCAAATCATTTGATGCACATCGCCGCCGAACGAAGCGGAATTCCCGTCAATTGGCTGCGGGTTGCGGTTGATAGCGAGCGTGCGCAGCATGAGATCGATGCGGATTATGTCGTGCTTGATCATGGACAAGTGCTGGGACTTTTTGATGGGCGAGAGCCTTCGAAGGTTGGAGGCTTGGCAAGCAAGGCGTATGTCGAGGCAGCGATCGCGGACGCGATGCGCGCTCAAGGTGATCCTCGACGGGTCGATGCAGTTGTGACGGCGCCAATCAGTAAAGAATCTTGGTCGCTGGCGGGTTATCGCTGGCCGGGGCACACAGAATTGTTTGCGTTTCGAACGCGCGCGCGTCGTCATTGCATGGCATTTTCAGCGCCGAAATTGCGTGTGGCATTGGCGACAACGCATGTCCCGCTCATGACGATTCGAGATTTGCTGACCATTGGTCGCGTCTTTGATCCGATTGATTTAGGAAATCGATTTTGCAAAGATATGGGAGTTGCGTCGCCGCGAATCGCTGTGTGCGGGCTGAATCCTCACGCGGGCGAACACGGATTGTTCGGCGATGAAGAAGAACGCATCATTCGACCCGCAATCGATATGGCTTGTAGCGCAGGCATTGATGCATCGGGTCCGTGGGCAGCGGACACGATTTTTCGTGACGCGTTGAATGGGCGATACGACTTGGTTGTGGCGATGTATCACGATCAGGGATTGATTCCGCTGAAGATGGTTGCTTTCGAATCCGCGGTGAATGTGACGCTCGGCATTTCAATCGTTCGAACAAGTCCAGATCATGGAACTGCGTTTGGTATTGCTGGCGAAGGCAAGGCAGACGCAAGCGCGATGCGTGAAGCAATGCTGTTGGCTGCGAAGTTGGCGCGCGCACCTCGAACATCGGGAGCGACGCGATCAAGTGGTAATCACCCAGATGGTCCAGCGCGCGGCGAGTGGTCATCAAGCGGACCGTGGACTGGCTGAGTCGTGATACGAACTCGAGTTTCGGAAACAGCCACGGAATCGCATAAGCGATCAGCCGTGAAAAGTCCTCTCGGGGCTCAAACAGTCCTCGGCGACCGACACGATCCAGTTGACGAATTTTTTTAGCAAGCGCAGTCGGTCGCCTGCGGAACTCGCCCGAGAGAACTTTCCAACGGCTGGAGACGCAAAAAGAATCGAGCCAAGCACACAGTTGCGAAAGCGAACATCGTTTCGCGTGTGCGCCGTCGGGAGGCAAGTCCTGCGCGATTTTGCAAGCCGACTTGGAGTCCGCGTAGTTGTCTTGGCGCGCGCCGGAGGGGGCGCTAGATTTCAGCGCGCCTTATGTGTGAGCGCCAGGGCCTGCCTCCCGCGGCGCTGTATTGGAATGCAAATTCAACTTTCATTCACAATTTTATTTACGGCGCAATCACAATCGTGCTGTTTGGTTCGGTGAGGAGTTCATACACCATTTCGACATCCGCATCACTCATGCGAACGCATCCCATTGATGCTTGCTTTCCGATTGAAGCGGGATCAACAGTTCCGTGAATTCCATAACCTTTGAATCCTTGATTGTGCGCTTCGACGCCAATCAATCCGATCCATCGTTCGCCGATTGGATTTTTCGGATCATCTGATGCAAAGTGTTCGCCAGTGCGGGGGTTC
>SXGT01749967.1_pt1 | contig 19054 bp, 10 predicted proteins | sample 3176221 | NCBI WGS metagenome assembly SXGT01 (sample SAMN11356862, study PRJNA531348) | freshwater metagenome | isolation source: freshwater sample F1-120 | place: China: Fuxian Lake, Yuxi | collected 2017-12-25
ATGCACTCGCGCTACTTGGCCCGAATTTCCTCGGAACTAATGATTTCTCCCGGCCTGGTGGCGAACACGTCACGCCTTTTGGCCGACGGGGGCTGCGTGCCCTTTATCGCCCGATATCGCAAAGAAGTCACCGGCAGCCTGGATGAGGTGGCGATCACGGCGATCCGCGATCGATTGGCGCAGTTGCTGGAGTTGGCGCAACGGCGTGATTCCATCGTTAAATCGCTTATCGAGCGCAATCTGCTCACGAACGAATTAAAGGTGTCGATCGCGGGGGCGGAGACTTTGTCGGCTTTGGAAGATCTCTACGCGCCCTATCGTCCCAAACGGCGCACCAAGGCGATTATCGCGAAGGAAGCCGGATTGGAACCGCTGTCGGAGCGCTTGTTTAATGAACAGGGAACGATCGATCCCCAATTGATCGCGGTGGACTTTGTTAACGCGGCGAAGGAAGTGCCCGATGCCAACGCGGCATTGGCGGGTGCCCGCGATATTCTGGCGGAACGGTTTAGTGACGATCCGACGGCGCGCACCCGGGTTCGAGAGCTGTATTGGAATGCCGGGTTGATCCACTCCAAAGTGATCACTGGCAAGGAAGTGGAGGGGGCCAAGTATCAGGATTACTTCGATTGGTCGGAACCGGTTTTGAAGATTCCGAGTCATCGCCTGCTGGCGATTCGCCGCGGCGAAGATGAGAGCATTTTGATGTTTCGCATCCAACCGCCCGAGGACGATGCCATCGCCATTTTGGAGGCACTGTTCCTGAAGTCACGTGGCACTCCTGGCGGTGAACAGGTTCGTTTGGCGATCTACGATGGCTACAAGCGGCTTCTGGGATTTGCCATGGAAGCGGAGGTTCGCATGGAGGCCAAGAAACTCGCGGACACCGAAGCGATTCGGGTATTTGCGGACAACCTACGCGAACTCTTGCTGGCGCCGCCTCTCGGAGAAAAGACGGTGCTGGCGCTGGATCCGGGATTTCGCACGGGATGCAAGACGGTGGTCCTGGATCGGCAAGGCAAACTGTTGCATCACGATGTGTTGTTTGCCACAGCTGGAAGCGAAGGGCAACTCGCCCAAACAGCTGCCGCAGCGCGCCGGTTGGTCGAACAATTTCAAGTGGAGGCCATTGCCATCGGCAATGGCACCGCCGGTCGGGAGACCGAACAATTCGTTCGGGAGCTCCAACTTCCAGTGTCCATTCCCGTGGTCCTTGTGAACGAGAGTGGTGCTTCCATTTATTCTGCCAGTGAGGTGGCTCGGGAAGAGTTTCCCAATGAGGACCTCACGGTTCGCGGTGCCGTCAGCATTGGTCGTCGACTCATGGATCCGCTCGCCGAATTGGTCAAGCTCGACCCCAAGTCGATTGGCGTTGGACAGTATCAGCACGATGTGGATCAGGCGGCCCTTAAACGCGGTTTGGACGACACGGTCATCTCTTGTGTGAACCGCGTTGGTGTGGAGTTGAATACGGCGAGCAAGGCGCTGTTGAGCTATGTGTCCGGATTGGGGCCCGGTATCGCCGGGAACATTGTCGACTATCGCAATCAGAACGGCGCATTTCGGTCGCGGTTCGATCTTTTGAAGGTGCCGCGTTTGGGCCCCAAGACATTCGAACAGTGCGCCGGCTTCCTTCGAATCCGCGATGCGGAGAATCCGCTCGATTCGAGCGCGGTGCATCCCGAACGTTACGAGCTGGTGGCCGCTATGGGGCGCGACTTGGGCTGTGGGGTCAAGGACTTGATGCAAAATGGGGCCGTGCGCAATCGGCTTCGTCTCGACAGGTATGTTTCGTCGTCCGTTGGGTTGCCTACGTTGCGGGACATCGTGGAAGAGCTTGCCAAGCCGGGTCGGGACCCAAGAAAACAGTTCGAGGCTTTTCATTTCCAAGAAGGCATTCGCAAACTCGAAGATTTGAAGCCCGGCATGAAGCTTCCCGGAATTGTTACCAACGTGACTGCGTTTGGTGCGTTCGTAGACATTGGTGTCCACCAAGATGGCTTGGTACACGTCAGTCAGCTTGCCGACCGGTTCATCAAGGATCCGTCCGAGGTGGTGAAGGTGGCGCAGAAGGTTCAGGTGACCGTCACGGAAGTCGACTTGCCGCGAAAGCGGATCGCGCTCTCGATGCGGGCGAACCCCATGGCGGTGGCTGGTAAAGACACGAAAGGTACTCCGACGGCACCTGGTCCGCGGCTGCTGGGTCCACGTCCGGGGCAGCGACCTCCGGATGCGTTTGCTGCGGATGGCGGCTTGGGAGCGTTAGCGGAGGCGTTTGATCGGGCGACCTCAAAGAAGAAATAGTGGGCGTCAGGTTCTGGTGGTTCTTTGGGAGTTCATCACCGTTTTCGGTGACATCGATCTGGGTGTCAGCTTCTTGACAACCTGTATCCGAAAGCCGGGGAGATTTTGCCATCGGAGGGCTGCGCGACATCACTTCACTACGGTTTCCTGGAAGGCGTGGAGATGTCCGGCCGTACGGACGTAGAGGGTATCACCGATTGCCGCCGGCGTGGCTTGGACAGGTTCGCGCAGATCATTGCGCGCGAGGACTTCAAAGGTGTCGCCAGCGCGGACGACACACATGACGCCCCGTTGTGAGGTCACATAGATTCTCCCATTTGCCGCGACAAGACTGGAATAATAATCACCGAGGGCGCCGAGTCGTTCTTCTTGGTACACGGCCTTTCCGGTGGCAGTATCGAGGCAGGTCAACAGTCCTCCGTTTTTAACCATATAGAAGCGGCTTTGATAATAGACCGGCGAAGCGACGTAAGGCAGGCCCTTCTTAAAGCGCCAGAGGATTCCGGAATCCGCGACACGGCCTGCGGCATCTGGTTTTACAGAGAAGGCTTGATTCTCCACTCGCTCGAAAATTGAGGCCATGGACTCCCATTCTTCGCGATCCACAGCGTTGTCGCGATTGCCATCCAGATGCTTGAACCGTTGTTTGACGGCACCATCGGGCAATTCATTGAAAGTGAATTTGCCATCACGATTATTGTCGTGCTCTTGGGCGAAGGCCTCAAATGAGGGCATCGTGATGTGTTCCGCGTTGTGGTCGCCGCCGGTGGTCCAACTGGCGGCAAATAACATGCCGTCGCCGATGGCTGGAGAAGTGCAGGTGATGCGCGCCAATCCGCCGACTCGCCACCGCTCGACGCCAGACAAGGGATCGAGCCCTTTCATCCAATAGGTTCCGGGAACGACAAGGTCAGTGCGTCCTTGGTTTTCCCAAACCACCGGGGTCCCGAAGCCCCGCCGCATTTCGGGTCGTTCGACGCGCCAGACCTGCATGCCTGTATGCTTGTCCACGGCTAGCAGGTGCGATCCGCCATCCTGGTCCAGCAATTGGATCACGAGATTGCCTACGACGATCGGTGAGGAACTGGCCCCATATTCGGTCTGGGTGAGGTTCATGGGCAGGCGCCACAGTTCGCGCCCATTGAGATCGTATGCCAAGAGTCCGAAGGAACCGAAATGCACGTATAAACGGTCGGCGTCGATGCAGGGTGTTGCAGAGGCTGGGCTGCCGAGCGTGCGATGAACCTCTTCCACCTTCTCGGGTTGGACGACCCGTCGCCAGAGTTCGCGGCCCTGACGTCGATTGATGGCGATGGTGGCCAATTGATTCGCGCCAATATGCGCGGTGATGAACAACCGATCGCCGCGTACGACCGGGGAGGAATTTCCGGCGGCCATGGGAAGACTCCAGTTCAGGTTGTTGGTGGGGTTGAACTGAAGGGGTGGTTGGGCATCCAAAGCGGCCACACCCAAACCGTTGGGTCCGCGAAATTGCAGCCAATCTGCGGCAGCCAGTCTGAGTCCAGCAGCAATAGTGAGCGCGGTAACCCAACGAAGCGGGTGATTCAAGCCCGATAAAAAACCAACGTAGGATGGGAGCACTGTGCTATCCAGCCACGTTCAGCGACGGTTGGCAAGAGCCGTAGCACGATTGAACGATTGAACTCCATTTCTGCCTGCGGCACGGTTCGTTGAACCACGTGTCTGATGCGATTTAATTTCGAACACCGTCCCAAGATCCATCGAGGAATGGTGTCTCTCCTGGTCGCCTCAGCGTTCGCCTCATTTCTACTGTCAATGACAGGTCAGACCTTAGGGGTTGCCACCAACTCTTCGGTTCAGACATCGGGTCCCTTTGTGGAATCGACCTTTCCGTTTCTCGGTACGGTTTTGGAGGCGCGGAAACTAGGTGCTGGCTGGCCAACCGACAATCTAACACCTCGAGGGTTGGTATTGAACCTGGGGCAACAGTTGTGGGTGGGATACGACACGGAACTCTTGAGAGTGTCGGTTGTTTGGGAGGGCGAGGGCTTGGGTGTGACTCCGGTTTCCATGTCCCAGATTTCTTATCGGACAGCGGGGGCCAAGGTGGGAGTCGGGGAAGCGCTCTTACCTACCATCCTGGGCACGCCCTGGCTGGCTAATGGGTTGTATCCAGGCTGGCAATTGGGAGTACTTCCGCAGCACCTGGATCCGCGCGAGTCCGACCCAGATGAGCGTCAAACGGGGCGGGGACCCTTGCCCCCGTATTGGGGACGTTTGCGCTCGGTGGTCCCGTCGCCCGACGGCGTGGTGTTGGACTATGATGTTGCTGGAGCCCGGGTCCGCGAATGGCTCGAGGCTCGAAGAGTGGACGGCCGCGTCGCATTTCAACGGCGATTTTGGATGGAGCGTGTGCCCGAGGAGTTGACCCTGGTGGTTGGGCAAACAGCCGGAGAGTTGGAGACGTGGGTTCGGACGGAATTGACCGTCAGTCAACCCGGCAACAAAGCGCCCGGGGTGGAATGGTTTGAGAATCCCGATAAGATCCGCTGCGTCCGGCTAGCGCCCAAGAATACTCCCGTGGAGTTCGCGGTGACGACCTCCTTGGACGGTGTTGTGGCGGCGTGGGGATTGGGCGGAAATAATCGGTTGCCTCGAGTGGATCGGCGATGGCCGGAGAGCGTGGTGACCCGCGGTGAGCTTTCCAAGAGCCGCGAGGCCTATGTGGTGGACAACGTCCTGTTGCCCACGGACAACCCTTGGAAACGACAAGTGCGGTTGGCGGATCTGGCCTTTCTACCGGATGGTCGTGCAGCGGCTGTTACGTTCGATGGGGACGTTTGGATGATCGCCGGACTGGGGGGTGATTTAGCGGCGGTTCAATGGACGCGATTCACCTCAGGATTACACGAGCCGATGAGTGTGTGTGAGCGGGATGGCGAGTTGTTTGTGTTTGATCGAAACGGGATCTGGCGATTGGTGGACGCCGATGGGAATGGCGAAGCGGATCGTCACGAATTGTTTTGCAATGGTTTTACTCAAGGGGCGGAGACGCGCGAATACGCGCAGAGTTTGCGTCGAGCTCCCGATGGATCGTTTGTGATTGCGAAGGGAGGCATTCAGGGAACGGTGTTAGGACGCCACAATGGATCGGTGCTGCGAATTTCGCCGGACGGTCGCGAGGTAACCGTGCTCGGTTACGGGTTGCGGTCACCTTTTGCCGCAGTGCATCCGCGCACTGGACGCGTCACATCGAGCGATCAACAGGGTAACTATGTGCCGGCGACCCCGATCCACATAATACGGGACGGACAATTCCATGGGTTTTTGAGCGAACTGCTGCCTAAGGAACAGTATCCTGCCCCGATCGAAGAGCCCGCGGTGTGGATACCGTATCCGGTGAACCCGTCGGGCGCGGGACAGGTTTGGCTCAACGACGCCCGCATGGGTCCTTTAGCTGAGTCCATGGTGAACATTGGGTATTATCGTCCGGAGTTGTTCGCGGTCTTGTGGAACTCCCGAACAACGTTGCCGCAGGCAGCCGTGGTAAGCATCACCCGAGACTTGGCATTCGCGCCCTTGCATGGAGTGATCAATCCGCGGGATGGACAACTCTATGTGACGGGATTGCAGATCTGGGGGAGTGTCGCGAAAGAACCGAGTGGATTGGCGCGGTTGAGGCATACTGGGGAACCGTCGACGTTGCCGCGAGAGGTGGTCCCGACAGATCTCGGAGTGCTGATTCGATTTGACGTGGCACTGGATCTGGCGGCGGTGCAGGACTTGGGAAACTTCGCAGCCGAACGATGGAACCTCCGTCGGACGCCGGCCTACGGATCGCCGCATTTCAAACTGGATGGATCCAAGGGGCAGGAAATGATGCGATGTGTGGGAGCCGATGTGTCGCGTGATGGCAAGGGGTTGCTGCTTCGATTTGCTGGAATGACACCGGTGATGCAGATGCGTGTCGGCTGGTCTCTCAGAACTCTTGGGGGGCGGCCCTTCGAACAGAATGTGTACTTCACCCCGCGTGAGTTGATCCGTTTTGACGCCGAGGCTGAAGGCTTCGAAAAACTCCAAGACGTGGTGACACTTGTGGACCGCCCGGGGTCGGTTGCAACGGTGGCGAGTGCGGACGAGGGGCGTCGTTTAGCCGAAGTGATGGGGTGTGCGGCGTGTCATTCGGTTGACGGAACCTTGCTGGGCAAGGTAGGGCCGACATGGAAGGGGCTGTTTGGAAGCGACGTGATATTGGCTCGAGGCGATCGCGTCGTGGCGGATGAGATTTATCTGCGAGAATCGATCTGGGAACCCGCGGCAAAAGTGGTGAAGGGCTACGATACCAGTGACACCTCCATGCCGAGTTACGAAGGATTGCTGAGCGATGTTCAAGTGGATTCCCTGGTGCTTTACCTAAAGTCGTTGAAGTGACCGATGTCACGAGCCGACGAAGGATCAGTGCTGGGCTTGGTAGTGTTTCTCTGGCTCCTTTCCGGAGACCACGTGCGGGCAGCCACCAACAATATCGGCCGTCGCGGACCCCAAGCGAATCGACGAGGTCGGAGCACGGGGGAGGCTTCCAGCGTTTGGCTGGGTAGCGGTACTTCAGGCGGATAAAGCGGCAGCGGGCTGCCGACGCGCCAAAGGGCGCATCATTCCTGGGGTTGCGCCCTCGACAGGAAGGCGTGATGGCGGTAAATAGGCGGCAACACCAACAAATTAACTTCCATGAATCGTCGCACTTTTCTTCGGACGTCGGCTGCGGGCACTGCCGCCCTGGCATTTCCTCAAATCCTGGGGGCTCAGGATAAGACTGGCTCCAAGAACGCTATCATCGGCAAAGGCGAGCACACCTATGAATGCCTCCACAACTGGGGCGAACTGCCGTCTCACCTCAAATGGGGAGAAACGCACGGCGTGGCGGTGGACGCCGAAGGCTTGATTTATGTGAAGAACAACACGGGTCCATCGGGCTTGCGCCATCAAGACTGTATTGTGGTGTTCGATCCAAAGGGCAAGTTTGTGCGGAGTTTCGGCAATGAATACAGCGCGTTCAATATTCACACGGTGGGCCATGGCATCGATGTGCGCCTGGAAGACAAGACCGAATATCTATACCTCACGCATACCTGGGCCAATTTGGTCACCAAAACGACCCTTAAAGGAGAAATTGTTTGGGCACTGAGCACTCCGTGGGAATCGGGTATCTACCAGGATCCGAAGCAGTTCATTCCGACCAACGTGGCGTTTCATCCGACCGACGGCGGCTTTTACATCGCGGATGGTTACGGCACGGGCCACATCCATCGCTATGATCGCAAGGGCAAATATGTGAGTACCTTTGGAGGAAAGGGTGGGCGTGATCAGCACGGCAAGTTTGCGACGCCCCACGGGATCTGGCTCGACGACCGGCCAGGGCGGGTGCCGCAGCTCTGCATTTGTGATCGTGCCAATGCCCGGTTGGAGTACTTCACGCTGGAAGGCCAGTATTCGAGTACTATCGAAGGCTTGAGCTATCCAGCCCACCTGGACATTCGTGGTGACGTGATGATGTGTCCGGACCTCCATGCCCGGGTGAGCTTGTTCGACAAGAACAACCATCTGATCACGCATCTGGGTTTTGACCAGGCTTGGACCGACAAGGTGTTGAACAAGGGCGGACAGGGCGGGTTCATCATGCGAACCAAGCGTGAGACGTGGGAGAATGGGCGGTTTATCCATCCCCACGACGCCTGTTTTGACAAGGATGGGAATATCTTTGTTGTCGAGTGGGTCTCGACGGGCCGGGTGACTAAACTGCGAAAAGTCAGTTAGCCGGCCTTGAGTTCGATACCAACGGGACAGTGATCCGAGCCCATGACCTGGGCTTGGATGAAGGCGGACTTTAGGCGCGGGCGGAGGGTGGCGCTGAGGAGAAAGTAATCGATGCGCCAGCCGACGTTCCGCGCGCGGGCTCCGGCCATGGGGCTCCACCAAGTATAGTGACTGCCGCGAGATTCGAATTGGCGGAAACTATCGAGGAATCCGGCTTTGACGACCGCGGAGAATCCCGCGCGTTCTTCGGGGGTAAAGCCATGATTCTTGGTATTGGCCTTGGGGTTGGCCAGGTCGAGTTCTGTGTGGGCTACGTTGAGGTCGCCGCAAAAAATTACCGGCTTCTGTTTCTCTAACTTCTTGAGATGTTTGAGAAAATCTCGGTCCCATTCCTGCCGGTACGCCAAGCGGGTGAGTTCGCGTTGAGAATTGGGGGTATAAACATTCAGCAAGAAAAAGTCATGGAACTCTGCTGTCAGCACGCGCCCTTCCTGGTCGTGTCCGGGAATTCCAAGACCGCGGGTGACATTCAAAGGTGGCACCACGGTGAAGATGGCGGTTCCGGAATATCCTTTTTTCGCGGCCTCATTCCAATGGGTGCGATAGCGTGTAGGCCAAAGCTGCTCCACATCATTCGGGCTGCAACGGGTTTCTTGCAGGCACAAGACGTCGGGTTGCTCGCGATCGAGCCAGTCGAGAAAATTTTTCCGCATTATGGAGCGGAGACCATTGACGTTCCACGAGATGAGTTTCAATGGGACGAGAGTGAACCGGAGCGATGTGTGAGGGAATTTAAAACCGTTCTGGAACCCCTTCCTCAAGCATGCGGAGACGGGGGATCAGGGCCTCTTTTTCGGCCAACTCGATCAGCCAGCGTGGCGGTTCGTCGAGGTCCTCAAAGGAGAGTTTGAACGAGCCGTAGTGCATGGGGACGAACCATTCGGAGCCAAGGTCGCGGAAGGCGCGCAAGGCTTCGTCAGGACCCATGTGGACCCGACGAAACGAATCGGGGTAATACGCTCCGATGGGGAGAAGCGCGATTTCGGGTTTCACGCGCTGACCGATTTCGCTGAAGCCTTCGAAGTACGCAGAGTCGCCGGCGTGATAAATGCGGCGTCCGCGGTATTCGAGGACATAGCCACCCCATCCCCGCTTCATGTCCCCTAGGGTGCGTGCACCCCAGTGTTTGGAAGGCACAAAGGTGACCTTCCAGTCACCGGTGCCGAAACTTTCCCACCATCTTAGTTCGACGATTCTTTCGAAACCGAGCCGTTTGGCAAGGGATCCACAGCCCCACGGCATCACGGCAATTTTTGGGGATGGCAGTTGGCGCAGGGTCGGCTTATGAAAATGATCAAAATGGGCGTGGGTGAGCAACACCAAGTCGATCGGTGGCAGGTCCCGTATGTGCATGCCCGGGCGCTTCAGGCGTTTCAGCAGAAACAACCAGTTGGCGAAGTTCGGATCGATCAGGGTATTCATCCCCGCGAATTGGACGAGGAACGACGCGTGACCAATCCAAGTGAGGGCAAGTTCTTCGTCCTTGAGGTTCGGAAACTCTGGTTTCTTGATAGAACCGGTGCGCCGGGTGCGGAGGGTCTTCCAAACCATTTCGTGGAAGAATTTTCCCGGGTCGAAATGATTACTGGGGGTCAATTCCTTGAATGAGCGCGGTATCCGAGGGCGCCGAAAATTGCCGGACGGTTCACTATTTGGATCCGCATTCATTAAGTCGCTCTGCTTTTGTAGCCGTAGGGACCCACCGGGGCAACGAATCCTTGAGCTGGATTCCAATTCATCACAACCGGGTAGGAGTCACCCGTCGACCCATTTGGTGGCGCTTCGGAGGACTGCTGATGCTGCGTGTCAGAACTGATTCGGGCACCGAGAGTTGTCGAGAAGGGCATGGGTTGATCCTTTGAGACCATTCGGATCGGTTGTGGGGAGTTACTTGGTTGTAAATAAATATTAATAAATGAGTTGTGAATTTTTCCGTCGAGAATTTACCGGCCTCAATTTTGGTTGAAGTCCCGATGTGTGTTCTGAATAAACCATTGGGGATCGAGTCCAACGCTGCGATAAGTCGAGTTGAAAGACATTGTATGAACACTACACCAATCCTGGCGATGACGGCGATGACACTGCTGAGTTCGGCGGTCGTTCCGTCACGTGCAGGGGATCGGGAATGGGCGGTTGCTGGAAAGGTGCTGACTGGGGTTGTGGCTGCGGGGGTTCTAGCCGAAGCATTTCGACCCGCGCCAGTGGCTCCCACGACGGCGGTAGTTTATCAGGCGCCGCCGCAAGTCGTCTATGCACCTCCACCCCCCACTGTTGTTTACGTGCCAGCGCCGCCGCCTCCTCCGCCTCCGGCGCCGACAGTGGTTTATTACGCCGCACCCCCGGTCGCCGTTTATACCAGTCCCGTCGTGGTGGCGCCCTCAGTGTACTACCATCCGGCGCCCATTTGTTATGGTCCAGCCGTGCGCGTGAGCGTCGGATTTGGCGGCCACGGCGGCTATCGAGGGTATCATCGCGGCTGGCGGTAAGGCGTGGTCATTCCGCGAAGAGCCTCCTGACTTGCTCGATTCTTCTGGGTCAATTTCAAGCGACATGATGGCATGAGTCTTCCCTCAGTTCGCCCGTCGCCGACAAATCGCGGTTGGGACCCGAAGTTGGTCCCTGGAATATCCGACACAGTTGCCCCTTCAATTCCGCCGACCGATCGGGTTGAATCTCCCCGCCTGCGCGACGTGGATCCGCAGGTGGATTCCTGCGTGCTTACGGCTTCTGCCAATTCTCGGTTGCGCGTCACCGTCGACGGAAAATTTTTCCGCCTGGGTGAGGCCAAGTTCCATCCTCGAGGGGTTACCTATGGGCCGTTTGAGCCGGATGCAACCGGGAGCGGGTTTGCGTCACCAGAGCGGACGGCGTCGGATTTGCTGATGATAAGAGAGTTGGGGGCAAATCTGGTTCGGGTCTATTTTGTTCCGCCGCGTTGGTTCTTGGATCTGGCGCTGGCGAATGAGTTGCGGGTGTTCGTGGACGTGGCGTGGAACCAGCACGTTTGCTTTTTGGACGATGCCGCCTGTCGGGCGGCGGCTACGGGAGCGGTGGCGGCGGCGTCGCAGGCATGCGCACATCATCCAGCGGTATTCGCCTTAAGCGTGGTGAATGAGATTCCGGCGGATATTGTGCGCTGGAGCGAGTCAACGCGGGTCGGGGAGTTTATTGATGAGTTGGTGTGTCTGGCGAAAACCCATGATCCGGACTTGCTCTGCACTTTTGGCAACTTCCCTCCCACGGAATTCCTGGAATCCAGCGGCATCGATTTCCTCTGTTTCAATGTCTACCTGCATGCTCAGCGACCGTTTGAAAACTATCTGGCCCGGCTCCAGATGCTGGCGGACGTCAAACCGCTCCTGATAGGAGAATTTGGGATCGATACGTTGCGGGAAGGGGAACAGCGGCAAGGCGAGATTCTTTCCTGGAAGATCAAAACGGCGTTTCGGTGTGGGTGCGCCGGTGTGGTGGTCTATAGTTTCACGGATGATTGGTGGAAGGATGGCCGGGCGATTGAAGACTGGGCTTTTGGACTCACCACGCGGAGCCGCGAGAAAAAGCCAGCCTTCGACGTGGTGCAGAAACATTTCGCACTCGCTCCGTATTTTCCGCCGTCCTATTTCCCGCGGGTGAGTGTGGTGGTGGCGAGTTACAATGGAGCGCCAACCCTCAAGGCCTGTCTTCAATCTCTTGAGCGATTGAATTATCCGGAATACGAAGTGATTTTGGTCGATGACGGCTCGACGGACGCGACGGAATCTCTCGCGGCGCTGTTTCCTTCGGTGCGCTACTTCCGCCACGCGCAGAATCAGGGATTGAGCTCGGCTCGCAATACGGGGATCACCGCAGCGACCGGGGAGATCGTGGCGTTTACCGACTCGGATTGCCGAGCCGACGAAGACTGGCTGCATTACTTGATCGGCGATTTGCTCAGTTCCCGTTTTACGGGTATTGGCGGGCATAATTTCCTGCCGCCGGATGATTCTGCGGTGGCTGCCGCGGTCATGGTTTCCCCGGGGGGGCCGGCGCATGTCATGTTGAACGATCGGTTGGCGGAGCACATCCCGGGGTGCAACATGGCCTTTTATCGCTGGGCCTTGGTGGAAATCGGTGGTTTCGACCCCTTATACCGCAAAGCGGGCGATGACGTCGACATCTGCTGGCGGCTGCAACAGCGTGGATACCTTTTGGGGTTCAGTCCTTCGGGATTTGTTTGGCACTACCGACGGAACACCGTGAAGGCCTATCTGCGGCAGCAAATTGGCTATGGGGAAGCGGAGGCCATATTGGAGCGGCGGCATCCGGAGAATTTCAATCGATTTGGAGGGTCGATGTGGCATGGCCGGATCTATTCGCCCGCCAAGATAAGTATCGAGACGCGTCAACCGATCATCTACCATGGGTTGTTCGGGAGCGGCTTTTTTCAAAGCATCTACGCCTCATCGGCCAGTCTAACGTTGGTGGCATCCACTAGTTTGGAATTTCACACCTTGGTGACGCTGCCGTTGTTGGTGTTGGGAGCGGTTGTTCCATTTGTGGCCACATTGGGCATCGCCAGTCTGGTGTTCAGCCTGAGCCTGTGTGTGGTGGCGGCGTCGCAAGCGGAATTGCCTCGGAGTAAACACCGCTGGTGGTCGCGTCCGCTTGTGGCCTTGCTATTTCTTCTCCAACCGGTGGTGCGTGGATGGGCGAGACATCAGCGGAATCTCTTTGGACAACAGCCCTCGCTGGAGGCGCGAGAAAGTTTGGATTCGCTGAGTCTGGAAGGGCCCATCCAGGAACTTAGGACCCGGTTGTACTGGGTGGAAAATGGCTTGGATCGAATGGCCTTTTTGGCGCGAGTGATTGAGCGCTTGGATCAGCGCGGTTGGCGCAACAAACCCGACGCGGGTTGGAGCCGTTACGATGTAGAAATCCAGGGGAGTCGTTGGGCACGGCTCCAGTTGACCACAGCCGCCGAGTTTCATCCGGGCGGCCGCCAACTCCTGCGCTGTCGGCTCGAGGCCCGATGGAGCCTGTTTGGGCGCGCGTTGTTTTGGTCCGTTGCTGGATTGGAATTGGTGTTGATTGGATTCTTGACTCGCGGGTGGCCAACACCGCAGTGGTGGTCCTGGTTGATTTTGCTGACTCTACCTCCGCTGATCTGGTTTCTCAACGAGTCTCGACGAGATTTGCTCCGGCTCATCGCGGCTTTCATGGATGATCGGGCGAAGGAATTTGGCATGGTGAACATCCGCCCACGGAACGTCTCTCCGACTACAACTGGCTGACGAATGGATCCAGGGTTTGACGAGCTCACAAGTCTGCTTCCGCGGTGTCTGCTTCCCGATTGGGTCAGGATCGGCTCGCGCGCGGCCCGTTTGTTCCGGGATCGGCTGCACGCCGACAGGCACGAAGCCATTCTGGCGCGGCTATTGGAACAGGCGCGCCAGTCGGTCGCATTGCACGAATGGCGACGGTTAAACAGTCCTCGGGCAACGTATCCGGCAGGGCTCCCCATTTCGGCGCGCAAAGACGACATTGTGCGTGCTATTCGGGAGAACCAGGTGGTCGTTCTCGCTGGGGAAACAGGTTCCGGAAAAACCACGCAGATTCCCAAGATGTGTTTGGAGGCGGGATTGGGGATCCAGGCGAAGATCGGTTGCACGCAACCGCGTCGGGTTGCCGCGCTGTCTATTTCCCGGCGTATTGCCGAAGAGTTGGGCGTGTCCTGGGGACGCGAGGTCGGTTGTAAGATCCGCTTCGATGACCGTTCGAGTCCTGAGACGTTCATCAAGCTGATGACTGACGGCATCTTATTGGCGGAGACGCAAGGGGACCCGCTGCTGTCTGAGTACAACGCCATCATCGTGGACGAAGCACATGAGCGCTCGCTCAACATCGATTTCCTGCTCGGCCTTTTGAAGGGAATACTGGCGAAACGAAATGACCTGAAGCTCATCATCACGTCCGCGACCATCGATACCGCCGCCTTTTCTGCGGCGTTTGGAAACGCGCCGGTGCTTGAGATTTCTGGCCGCACCTATCCGGTGGAAGTGATTTATGAACCCTTTGATGCCCAGTCAGAGGAAGCCGGTGAGATGACCTTTGTCGATGCCGCCATTCGATCCACCCAGCGCGTGCTGGACGAATCCAGCGAAGGAGATGTCTTGGTGTTTTTACCCGGCGAACGCGACATTCGCGAAGCCAGCGACGCGCTGGTGGGCAGCCTTGAAACCGGGGTCGAGGTTATTCCGATGTACGGGCGGCTGAGTTCTGGAGATCAGCAACGCGTGTTTTCTTCCTCGGGACGGCGCAAGGTTGTCGTGGCGACAAACATCGCCGAGACATCGCTGACGATTCCGGGGATACGGTTTGTGGTGGATGCGGGTTTGGCGCGAATGAGCCGGTACAATTCCCGGACTCGTACAAAGCGGTTGCCGGTGGAACCGATCTCGCAGAGTAGTGCCAATCAGCGAAAGGGCCGAGCGGGCCGCGTGCAGGAAGGGGTCTGCATCCGGCTGTACTCGGAAGAGGATTATGCGGGGCGCCCGCCGTTTACGCAGCCGGAGATTCAGCGCGCCAACTGGGCCGAAGTCATCCTGCGGATGAAAGCCTACCGGTTTGGTGACATTGAGACGTTCCCATTTCTGAATCCACCCTCGCCAGCGGCGATTACGGGTGGGTACGAATTGTTGCAGGAATTGGGGGCATTGGATGCTCAGCGAGATTTGACGCCGATGGGCCGTGATCTGGCGCGGTTGCCGATTGATCCCACGTTGGGGCGCATGCTGCTTCAATCGCAAAAGGAGCACGCCACGCGTGAACTGTTGATCATTGCGTCTGGGCTCAGTGTTCAAGATCCACGCGAGCGTCCATTGGATCAACGGGCGGCGGCGGATGCCATGCATCGGCGTCATCTCCATTCGCAATCCGATTTCCTGACATTGTTGAACATCTGGAATGCCGTGCATGAACAGTGGGAACAACTCCGCACGCAGGGCGAGCGCCGCAAGTTCTGCAAGCAACAGTTCCTATCCTATACCCGGATGCGTGAGTGGCAGGATTTACATGCGCAGCTCTATGGGGCATTGGAGGAATTGGGAACGGTGCGGCTCAATGAGAGTACCGCCGAGTATGACGCGGTGCATCGATCGATTCTGAGCGGACTTCTGGGTCACGTGGCTACACGGATTGAGCGCAATCAATACAAGGCTGCTGGCAATCGTGAATTGTTGATCTTCCCAGGCTCGACCTTGAGCGATCGTCCCGACAGACATCGGGATCGAACCGAATCCAAAGGCCGACAGGCATCAGACGAGGTGGCCGCGTTGGTGCCGCGTCAACCGCACTGGATCGTGGCGGGCGAAATTGTCGAGACATCACAATTGTTCGCTCGAACGGTGGCGGGTATCGATCCGCATTGGATTCGATTGCTGGCGCCGCATCTCTGCAAAGTGACCCATCAGAATCCACATTGGAGCCCTGAGTCTGGACGAGTCCTGGCGGAAGAAATTGTCACCTTTTACGGATTTGAAGTTCAACGTCGCAAGGTTGCCTTTGGGACAATTGACCCCGCACTGGCCACTTCCATCTTCATTCGGAGTGCTTTGGTGGAAGGAGCGCTGCTCCCGGCACCGAAGCAGTTTCGGAATCATCAGGAGGAGAATCCCAGGGGTCGGCATGGGGGGCGGGGACGCGTCGTGGCCGAGCCAGCTTCGGAGTCGGAGTCAGAGTCGGCGGATGTTCAAGCCGAAGCCGAACGCCGCTTTCCATTTCTGGCGCACAACCGGCAAGTGAGTGAGCGTATTGAATCGTGGCAGACCCGTGTCCGCCATCGGGGTTTTGATGTCGATCAAGCATTGTTTCGATTCTATTCCGGCCGAATCGCTGATGTGTCCTCCATCCACGAACTCAACCGGTTTTGCAATGAACTTTCCGATCAGGCGCTACTGTGCGCGTCGGAGAGCGATTTGGTTGGCCAACAGTCCACGCGGTTCGATGCGGAAGCGTTTCCCGATGCTGTGGTGTTGGGAGGTCAACCGGTCGAAGCGGTCTATGCCTACGCCCCGGGCGAGGATCACGATGGAGTGACGTTGCGTGTGCCAGCCGAGTTGGCGCGGTCGATTTCGCCCGCCCACGTACAGTGGGCGATACCCGGTTTCAGAGCCGAGCAAGCGCTGGAATTGCTCGGTTCCCTCCCGAAATCCTCGCGCCGCGACTTGCAGCCGTTTGCACCGAAGGTCGCCGAAATTGCGCGTGATTTTGTGCCAGAGGGGAATTCGCTGCGCCATGAATTGAGTGCCTTTATTCGAAAACGGTTCGGCGTTGAAGTGGCTCCAGAGTTGTGGAAAATGGAGTCAATTCCGGCACATCTAAAGACTCGCGTGGAGATTGTCGGACGCCAGGACAAAATATTGGCGGCGGGGCGTGACTTGAACTCGCTTCGGGAAACCTTGGAGAAGCAATTGGCGAAGACGCCGCTGCCGCTTCGGAACGATGAACCGGCATGGGCTCAAGCGGCGCAGAAGCACGAGCGGTTTGGGTTGACCCAATGGAGTGTCGGGGATGTGCCGGAGCGCATTACCTTGCTCGAAGGCCCCGGACTTCCGTTGTACGCGTGGCTCGGATTGCAGGTGGAGGATGGGGCTGTCAATTTGCGGCTCCATCGGACTCAGGATGTCGCCCGAAAACTGGGAGCGGTTGGTGTTCGTCGATTGGCGGAACTGGCGCTACAAAAGGATCTGGCTTGGCTGCAGAAAGACCTCCGAGCCTTGTCCAAATGGGAGGCACTCTATGCGCTGTTGGGTCCTGGTGCAGAGTTGCAAGAGACCGCCTTCGAAAATCTTTGGGCTTACGTGTGCCCGCTTTCATCCCAACCGATCCGCACTGCTGCCGAGTTTGAATCCTATGTCCAGAGGGCTCGTTCCTTATTGCCCGGATTGTCGCAACAATTGGTGGACCGCGTGCGGGCCATTTTGGAACTGCGCCAGCAGGTCCAAGCCCGAGTCGGCGCCGCTCCACTACTGCGATCTGTTACGGAACGAGCGCGGACCAAAACCTTGAACGATTTCAGCCAGTTGTCTCTGGCAACGGTGCCAGCGGCGGCCTTGGCGAAGGCGCCCGTATCTAGCATGGCCGCCGAGTTGGAAACATTGCTCCCGTCACGGTTCCTCGCCACCACTCCCTTTGAACGGTTGCATCATGTGCCGCGCTATCTCAAAGCGCTTCAACTGCGGGCGGAACGAGCCTCAAACAATCCGCCCAAAGATGCGGAGCGGGCTCGTCTGCTCGCCCCGTTCGTGGCGCGACTCAAGGGGTACCAAGCCTCGACGCAACTCCCGGTTGAAGCGGTGTCACTGGTGGCGGAGTTGCGCTGGATGTTGGAGGAATACCGTGTGTCGCTCTTCGCGCAAGAATTGGGGACGGCTCATCCCATCTCACCGAAACGCCTGGAGGATCATCTGGATCGGATCCGGCAATTTGCCGGGGTGTCGTGACGCGGGGTTATCCAGTGCTGGCTTAGTGCGCCGCTGTAGGGTTTTCGGCGGCGGCGATCTGGCGGGTGATCTCGAAGGCCACATCCAGGGCGGCTTTGGCCTGTTCCCCGGTGACTTTTGGGATGCGCCGGGCCTGGACGCATTCCACAAAGTGTTGGAGTTCGAGTTTCAATGGCTCTTCTTTCGCGATAGGCACGGGTTCACGAACAATTTTGCGCCCGGCGAATTCACTCACGATGGTGGAATCTTTGGCGGCGAGGAGTTTCTTGAACAAGGAGCTCTCTGATTCGCCGTCGCGGGCGAGTCGGTAGATGAAACCCTCTTGAGCTCGATAATCGAGGGAGATGTAACTGGTCTGGGCGCCACCGCTGAACACTCGGATTTTGCGCATCCGTTCTGGACTGATACGGCTCGCGGTGAGATTGGCAACGCAGCCGTTGGCAAAGCGGAGTCTGGCATTGGCAATGTCTTCGCTGGAGCTGAGGACGGGGATGCCGACGGCGTCGACGCTGACCAAAGGGGACCGGACGAAGGCTAGGACGACGTCGAGATCATGAATCATGAGATCCAGGACCACACCGATATCGGTACTGCGGGCGGGGTAGGGGGACAGGCGGTGGCATTCAATGAAGCGCGGTTCTGTGGCCACCTGTTCCAAATAGCTGAAGACGGGATTGAATCGTTCGACGTGGCCGACCTGAAGGACAGCATTGTGGGTTCGTGCCAGGCGAACCAATTCTTCCGCCTGGGCGGCACGGTCGGTCATGGGTTTCTCCACCAGGAGATGCTTGCCGGCGATTAGGAGTTCACGAGCGATGGCCCAATGGGTGACCGTGGGGGTGACAATGCTCAGTGCATCGCTACTATCGGATGCCTCAGCGACACTGTTGAATGCGGTGACGCCGTATTTATCGGCATGGAGCCGCGCGGCCTCGGGGTGAACGTCGTAGACGCCCGTAAAGGTGACAAGCCCGGAGCGTGCCAGATCGGCATAGATGCGGGCGTGTTCTTTTCCAAGGGATCCAGTGCCGAGGACTGCAACACGAACGTTTTGATTCATGAGTCTTTCGACGATCCTTCGGTGTCCCTAAGAACCGGATGGTTACGAAGGAGCGTTCGGACAATGTTAGACATCGTCCGTGAGGAAAAGAAAAGGCAGTCCGAACGGGATCGAACTGCCTTCGATCGGGGGGAGGTCTATTTGGACTGTTGATCCTCGATGTAGCGGATGACGTCGCCGACGCTGGTCAGCTTCTCCGCTTCTTCATCGGGGATCTCGGATCCAAACTCCTCCTCGAGCGCCATCACCAGCTCTACTGTATCCAGCGAGTCCGCGCCCAGGTCCTCGATAAACTTTGCCTCGGGGGTGACCTGATCGGGATTAACGCCGAGCTGCTCGACGATGATGTCCTTGA
>SXGT01242642.1_pt1 | contig 19053 bp, 15 predicted proteins | sample 3176221 | NCBI WGS metagenome assembly SXGT01 (sample SAMN11356862, study PRJNA531348) | freshwater metagenome | isolation source: freshwater sample F1-120 | place: China: Fuxian Lake, Yuxi | collected 2017-12-25
ACCCAGCAGTGCGTGCTGTCGTCGTTCGTTTGGGATTGACCACTTCGTCGACGTAGTTTCACACTACCCTGGTCGTTCTGCATGTGCCAGGGAGTGTCTTTCCCGATCCCGCGAGTGGCGGGCCCCAGTGTCAGCAGCGGTCGCTCCAGCGTGATCGCCGCATTGACGGCGACCTTCAGGTCTTCCGTAGCGACATAGTCTTTGGTGCCTTCGAACCGCATTTCCGCTCCCAGTGTTTCGCAACAGCAATAAGGCGCGGGCGGCGCCTTTCGCAACACCTCGTTAACCGCTGCGCTGCAAACGTTAACGCACTTGGACTCCCAGAATCGGGAGGAGGGCCGAATGCCGCTCAAATTGTCACTGCGTCCCGGCGAGAAATTCGTCGTCAACGGCGCCGTCGTTCAGAACGGCGACCGCCGCGCTGCGCTGGTTCTGCAAAACAAGGCCTCGGTGCTGCGTGAGAAAGACATCATGCAGCCGGACGAGGCCGATACGCCGGCCAAACGCATCTATTTCCCGATCATGCTGATGTATTTGGACGATCAGGGCAGGGACAAAGCCTATTCCGAATTCGCCGCCCGGCTGGCTGAGTTCATGGGTGCGGTCCGCGATCCGGCCGTGCTGACAGAATGCATAGGCGTTTCCAAAGAAGTAATGGGCGGGGAATATTACCGTGCGCTGATGCGCTGCCGGAAACTCATCACCTATGAGGCCGAGCGGCTGGGGTTAACGGATGTCGATCAAAGCGTACCAGCGCGCAGCCACGCAGGCTGAAAATCCAAGAGAACTGGAATACCGCGCCTTCGGCCAGGTCACGGCCGGACTGGTGCGCATCAAGGAAGCCGAGCTGCCGCCCAGTTCAGTGGCGGAGGTGCTCGACGCCAACCGCAAGCTCTGGAATTTGCTGTCGGCCGATTGTTCTGATCCGCAGAACGCGCTGCCAATGAGCCTGCGCGCGCAGATCATTTCGCTGGCGCTTTGGGTCGCCCGCTATTCAAGCTCGGTGATGCGTGACGGTGTCGATGTAGAGCCGCTGATCGACATCAACCGCACCATGATGGAGGGCCTGCTTGCGCGCGAGGCGGCAGCTCAAGGGCTCTAAGCGGCGCGGTCTATTTCCGAACGCGCCGGCGCGTTCTCGCCTGTTGCCGCATCCGCCACCGTCCACAGCCGGCCATCCGCTGGCATCGGACGCAAGGCATGCCGCTCCACCAGCTTTTGACGGTAGATGTCGTGATAGTCATCGCGGATGCCGATCTCGGTCGTGTCGTGATCGAAGCGTGTGCCGATGTCATGATAAGCGTCGAGGTTTTGCAAATTTGGCCGGATGCGTACGCCTGCGCCATGTGCAGCCGCCATCTCTTCATAAAGCGCTTCTAGTCGGCGCGTGAGCAATCGAATGTCGAAAAGGGTGCAGGTGTCGCGGTCAGCGATCAGCCGCTCGCGATAGCCGCGCAGGCTGAGGCGGTCGGTTGAAGCAAGCGCGACCGCGCGCTCGACGAACGCCTCCGGCGTATCGGTGACAAGTTCCGGCAGGCCGGCGGCGCGCACCAAGCTGCCGCACACCCGCGCCGCAAAGCAGCGGCCCGAATACGTGATCACCGGCACGCCCATCCAGAGCGCATCCGACGCTGTTGTGTGAGCGCCATACGGTACGGTGTCGAGAAAGAGGTCCGCCAGCGGATAGCGGGCTAGGTGGTGCGCGTTAGCGATCTTGGGCGCGAACACCAGCCGCTCTGGCGCCACGCCATGCCTGTGCGCTTCCTCACGTAGGCGCGCGTTGGTTTCCGCGTTATAGTCCAAGAGCCAGAGCACGCTGTCCGGCGTGCGCTGCAGGATTTGCATCCAGCGCTCGAACGAGTAGCGCGTCACCTTGTGCGCCGCGTTGAAGCAGCAGAACACAAACGCGTCTTCCGGCAACCCGGCCTCTGCGCGCGTCATCCCCTTGCTGGCGACAACACGCTTGCGATCGTTGGGCTGATAGCAGGGAAGGCGTAATACACGCTCGGAGTAGTGCATTTCAGCGCCCTCCGGGATCACCCAGTCGTCACCGATAATGTAGTGGTGATAGGGCGAGCCCATCGTGCCGGGATAGCCCAGCCAGTTGACCTGGATTGGCGCCGGGCGGCGCGCGAATATGCCGAGCCGCGCTTCGCGCGTGTGGCCGTTTACGTCGATGAGGATATCGATTTCGTCAGAAGCGATTTGCGCCGCGGCGTCATCGTCGCTGACGCCGCGCAGGTTGGTCCAGTGCTCGGCGTCGGATTTGATCCGCTCTGCGATCGCATCGTCAGCGGGAATGCCGATGTAATAGACGAAAACCTCGACTGCGTTGCGATCATGCGTCTCGAACAATTGCGCCATCAGATAACCCACTGCGTGCGTGCGCAGATCCGACGACACATAGCCGATGCGCAAACGCCGGCCTCCTGGCGCGACCGGCGCGTCGCGTCGGTCATGCCGCGTGTTGATGCTCGCGAGCGGCACGAGCTGGTCCACATATTCCCCAGCAATCGCTAATTGCAGCAGCGGATCGTCGGCGTAGGCGCAGGCCGATAGCGGGTGGAAACGCGAAACGAAGTCGCGCCGCGAAATTTTCGCCGGCACGTCCGCGATGGGCCATTTGCATTGCGCCAGCCGTACCGCGCCGTATTGCTCCAGCACATCACGCTGATCGGCGCGCAGATCGAGGCATTGCAGCAAAGTGGCCTCTGCGGCCTCCTGCTGGTGTGCATCGCTCAAGACGCGGCTGATCTGCTTCAGCAATGTGATCTTGTACTCAATCGTGTCGCCGGTGATGGCGCCCATTTTCTCGACGCTATCGCGCCACATCTCGACCGCTTCGCGCACTGCGCCGCGCCGCTCCATGGCGCTGCCAAGATTGATCGCCGCCGGCGCGAACGTCGGGTTCACCGCCAATGCGGCGCGGAGCAAGGATTCCGCGCCGACATCATCGCCAAGCACTTGGCAAATTGTCGAGCAATTGAACTGCGCAATGAAGAGGAGCGGGTGGCTCCCGTTCATCGCGATCCAGACTTGATAGAGCTGCCGGGCCTGTTCAGCCTGGCCGCCAGCCGAAAGCTGCTGCGCCGCCGTGATCAGTTCGTTGAACGAAAGCTCGCCCGTGGTTGCGCGCTGCAAAGATTGCACAAGCAGGTTTTGCTGCATGGGTATAGCGGCCCCCGCGAGCGGGCGCGCACCGTTCCGGCTCGCGAATGATTTTATCCGGGCGCGCGCGCGGACGCTTCCCCGATTTGGGTTGTCAGGGCCTTAACACTGCCTCCCCCGCGGGTCGTTACACCGCGCCGAGATACGCCTCGATCTGATCACCATCGAGGCTGGCGATCTGTGTCGACGTGAAGGCGTAGAGCTGCGTCGAGCTCAGCGCCGCAATGTTGGTCGTCGACAGATGGTCCAGTTGCGCGGAGGTGAAGGACGGGATTTGGGTGACGTCGAGCGCCGCCCAGCGTGTTGTCGCCAGATCGCTGATCACCGTATTTGACCAGGCCTGGATCTGTGTCGAGGTCAGCGCCGCGATTTGGGTGTCTGTGAACTCGCCGACATCATCCGCGCCGAGCGCCGTCATTTGCGTGGCGGAGATCGCTTTCACCTGCGTGACGGAGAGGGCGGCCACCTGGTTGGCGTCCAGCGCCGACAGCGCCGCTGTCGTCAGTCTCGCCACTTGCGAAGTTGTCAGCGCCGCGATTTGCGTTTCTGCGAGCGCGGTGATGTTGGTGTCGGTGAGCGCGGCAACCTGGGTGGTGTTCAGCGCCGCGATCTGGGTCTCGGTGAATTCAGCGACGTCAGCGGCCGCCAGAGCGCCGATCTGCGTAACCGTCAATGCGCGCGCTTGCGTCGTGCTGAGCGCCGCGACCTGATCGGAGTCCAGGGCCGCGAAGCTGGCGGTCGAGAGCGCCGCGACCTGTGTTGCGGCGAGGGCGCCGAGTTGGGTCGCCGAGAAGGCGCCGAGCTGGGTGGCGTCGAGCGCTGCGATATTGGTGATCGACATCGCCGCGACCTGAGCGGCCGTCAACGCCTGTACCTGCGCTTCGGAGAGTGCGCCGACATTGGTGGCTGACAGCGCTTTGATCTGGGTCGTGTTCAGCGCCGCGATCTGCGTTGCCGCCAGTTCGCCGATGTCGGTTTCATCGAGGCCGGCGATCTGCGTCGTCGTCAATGCAGCGACCTGGGTCGTCGTCATGGCCGCGACTTGGGTGTCGCTCAGCGCCGACACGTTGGTGGCCGAAAGCGCCTTGATCTGTGTGTCGAGCAAGGCGGCGACTTGCGCGTCTGAGAGCGCACCGACGATGTCTGTCGTCAGGTTTTGCACCTGCGTCGTCGCCAGGGCGGCGATCTGGGTTTCAGTGAACTCACCGATATCGGTGCTGTTGAAGGCGTTCACTTGCGTGGCGGTGAGGGCGCGGACCTGGGTGGCGGTGAGCGCGCCGACTTGCGTAGCGTCCAGGGCCGAGAGGTTGTCGGTCGAGAAGGCGCGCAATTGCGTGGCCGAGAGCGCGGCGACCTGAGCGGTGGTCAGGGCGGCGACGTGCGTCGTATCCAGGGCTGCGAGCTTGGTGGATGCGATCGACGAGATTTGCGTCGCTGTGAGCGCCGCGATTTGGGTGTCTGCGAAGGCGGCGAGGTTGGTCGCCGAAATCGTTTGCACCTGTGTCGTCGTCAGCGCCGCAATCTGAGTGGCCGTGAGTTCGCCGATATCGTCCTCGTCCAGCGCGTTAATCTGGGCCGTCGTCAGCGCCGCAACTTGCGTTGTGGTCAAGGCTTCGACCTGGGTCGCGTCAAGCGCCGAAACGTTGGTCACAGAGAGCGCCGCAACTTGCGTTGCCGTCAACGCCGCCACTTGCGTCTCAGTGAGGTCGCCGATTGTCGTTTCGGTGAGGCCGGCGATCTGCGCTGTCGTCAGCGCCGCGATCTGCGTCGTCGTAAGTTCGGCGACGTCTGTTTCGTTCAGCGAGGAGATCTGTGTGCCGGTAAGTGATGCCACTTGCGCTGCCGTCAGCGCCGCCACCTGAGCGGCGTCGAGCGCCGAGAGGTTGGTCTCGTTCAGCGCCCGCACCTGGCTCGTCGAGAGGCCCGCGATCTGCGCAGTGGTGAGCGCCGCCGCTTGGGTTTCATCGAGCGATGCGATCTTCGTGACCGAGACCGCCTGCATCTGGCCGACGGTCATTGCCGCGATCTGCGTGTCGGCCAGCGCGCTAAAGCCAGTCGCGGAGAGGGCGCCGATCTGGGTGGTGGTCAGAGCCGCGACCTGCGTCTCGGTCATCTCGCCCACATCTGCCGCTTCGAACGCCGCGATCTGTGCGCTCGTGAACGAGCGGACCTGCGTCGTGTTGAAGGCGCTCATCTGTTCGTCGTTCAGCGCTTTTGCCGCATCGAGCGAGAGCGCTGCGATCTGGGCGCCCGTCAATGCTGCGGTCTGCGTGGAAGCCAGTGCTGCAATGTTCGTCTCGGTCAGCGCCGCGGCTTGCTGCGTCGAGAGCGCCGCCAGGTGGGTCGCGGCGAGCGCCTGCAGCTGCGTTTCGTTCAGCGCGGCAAGGTTGGTTGTCGAGAGCGCCGCGATTTGAGTCGTCTTCATCGCGGCGACTTGGTCGGCGGTGATTTCCGCGATGTTGGTGGTGGTGAGCGCCCCGACTTGGCTCGTGGTCAATTGGCCAATCTGAGTGGTGGTGAGCTCAGTCAGGTCGGTGGCGCTGAGCGCCGCGATCTGTTGCGTCGTAAGCGCGCCGACTTGCGTGGCGTTGAGGGCGGCCACTTGCGTTTCATCCAGCGCCGAGACAGCAGTGGCGCTGAGGCGCTTGATTTGCGTTGCGGTCAATGCGCCGACTTGGGTGGCGGTGAACTTCGCCATGTCGGTTTCATTGAGGCCGTCGAGCTGATTTGAGGCGAGGGCGGCGACTTGCGTCGTTGTCAGCGCCGCGACCTGAGTGTCTGCAAAGGCCTGCAGATTGGTCAGCGAAAAGCTTTGCACTTGCGTTGTCGAGAGCGCCGCCAGCTGTGTTTCGGTGAGCCCAGCAATGTTCGTGGCGTTCAGCGCCGCGATTTGCGTTTTAGCGAAGGCGCCCAACTGAGCCGTCGTCAATTCGCCGATATCGGTTTCCGAGAGCGCGCCGATCTGTGTGACCGAGAGTCGGCTGACCTGTGTCGCGCTCATCGCCGCGACCTGGGTGGCGTTGAGGGCCGAAAGTGCTTCGGTCCCGAAGCGGTTCATCTGGGTGGTCGAGAAGGCCGCGATCTGGGTGGCGGCGAGGTCTTCGACATTGGTCGCGTTAAGGGCGCCGATTTGGGCCGACGTGAGCGCGTTAAGCTGAGTGGTCGTGAACTCGGCGACATCAGCGGCGGTCAGCGCGTCGATCTGCGTGTTGGTCAGCGCCTTGACTTGCGTGACATTCATTGCCGCCATCTGTGCGCCGGTCAGCGCGGAGAGGTTCTCAGTGCTGAGCGCGCGCAGCTGTGAGGCGTTCATGGCGCCGATCTGCGTCGTTGTCAGAGCAGCCAGTTGTGTTTCCGCCAACGCGGCGACATTGGTCGCGCTGATCGCAGCGACTTGAGTGGCGGTGAGGGCGGCGACTTGCGTTTCCACCAATGCGCCGAACGTGGTTTCGTTCAAGGCCCGAACTTGCGTTGCATTGAGCGCGGCGACCTGCGTGGTCGTCATTTCGCCGACATCGGCGTCAGAGAGCGCCGCAATCTGCGTGTTTGTCAAAGCGTTGATCTGGATCGCGGTCAGCGCCGCGAACTGGCTGGCTTCAAGCGCCGAGAGGTTCGTCGCCGTCATCGCCTTGATCTGGGTTTCGCCGAGCGCCGCCATCTGCGTGCCGGCAAGCGCCGTCGCTTGTTCGGTGGTCATGGCGCCGAGCTGGCCGGTCGAGAGGCCGCCGATTTGCGTCGTGGTGAGCGCTGCGATTTGCGTGTCGCTGAGCGTCGCGAAATTGGTGTTTGAGATTGCCGCTATCTGCGTCCGGTTGAGGGCGGCGATCTGCGTCTCGAGCAGCTCGCCGAGATCGGTTTCGTTCAGCCCTGCGACCTGAGCCGCCGAGAGCGCCCCCAGCTGTGTCGTGGTCAGCGCCGCCGTCTGCGTATCAGCGAGCGCGGAAAGGTTTGTGTTCGAGAGCGCCGCGATCTGCGTGGCCGTGAACGCGGCGACTTGGGTTTCAGTGAATGCGCCGACATTTGTGGCGTTCAACGCGCGCACCTGCGTTGTGGTCAACGCCGCCGCTTGCGTTACGGTCAACGCAGCGATCTGCGTGTCGGCGAAGCTCGAGATGTTGGCGCCGGAAAGCGCCTGCACCTGAGTGGCGGTCAGGGCGGCGACTTGGGTCTCGACCAGGCCTTCCACCGTGGTCGCGGTGACGCCGGCGAGCTGGGTCGTCGTCAGCGCCGTGATTTGCGTCGTTGTCAGGTCGGCGATGTCGCTGGCGGTCAGGCCATTGAGCTGCGTCACCGTAAGGGCGCGGATCTGCGTTGCGTTGAGAGCGGCCGATTGCGCCGCATCGAAGGCATTCAGCGCTTCCGTTGCGAGGCGCCCAATCTGCGTGGCGTTGAAGGCGCCGATCTGGGTCGTCGTCAGAGCTGCGGCATTGGTGGCGTTCAGCGCGCCCACTTGCGTTGTGGAGAGCGCCGCCACCTGCGTCGTGGTCAATGCCGCCAGTTGGGTGTCGGCAAGCGACGAGAGGGTGGTGTTGGTCAGCGCCTTGATCTGGTTCGCCGTCAGCGCCGCAACTTGTGTCTCCGAGAGTTCGCCGACTGAGGTCGCAGTCAGCGCTTGCACTTGCTGTGTCGAGAGCGCCGCGATCTGAGCTGTGGTGAGCTCTGCGACGTCGCTGCTGGTCAGTGCTGCGATCTGGGTTGCGGTGAACGCCTTAACCTGCGTGCTCGTCATCGCGCCGATCTGGGTGGCGTCGAGTGCTGAGAGGGCGGTGGCGTTGAAGCGGGCGACTTGAGCGGCGGTGAAGGCCGCCGCTTGCGTCGTAGAGAGCGCGGCCACCTGAGTTTCGTCCAGGGCGGCGACGGCCGTTGTTGAAAGTGACGATATCTGTGTTGCAGTCAGCGCGCCGACTTGGGTTTCAGCCAAATTTTCTATTGCGGTCGCGCTGAAGTCGCGGACTTGGCGGCTGCTGAACGCCGCGATCTGCGTCTCGCTGAAGGCATTGAGCTGGGTTTGGTCGAAGGCGCCGAGCTGCGTCGATGACAGCGTTTGAATCTGCGTGGCGTTGAGCGCAGCGATCTGCGTCTCTGCCAGCGCCGCCATGTTGGTGGCGTTGAGGCCCTTGATTTGGGTGGCCGTCAGCGCCTCGATTTGCGTGCTGCCGAAGGCGGCGATGTTTGTGTCTGAAAGCGCCGCAAGCTGTGTCGCCTTCAGAGCCGCGACTTGCGCTGTTCCGAGGGCATCGACGCTGCCGTCAATGATTTCCGAGAGCGCCGCGGTGGTGAGCGCTTGCATCTGCGTTGCCGTAAAGGCGCCGATTTGGGCGTCGGTGAGCGCGGCGATGTTGGTTTCGTTGAGGCCACGAACCTGGCTGGTCGACATGGCGGCGATTTGCGTCGTCGTCAGCGCTGCGAGCTGTGTGTCGGCGAGCGCCGAGAGGGTGGTTGAAGTGATCGCCTGCAATTGGCTGGCCGAGAAGGCCGCCATTTGCGTGTCGACGAGCGAGCCGAGCGTTGTTTCCGTAAGCGCCTTCATTTGCGCCGAGGTCAGCGCTTGCAGATTGGCCACCGAGAATTTCGAGAGATCGGACGCATCCATCGCGCCAATCTGCGCGGCCGTGAATGAGGCGACCTGCGTGGCGTTGAATGCGCCGATCTGGGTGTCGGCGAGGGCGCCGATCGTGGTCGGCGAGAAAGAGCGCAATTGTGTGGTTGAGAACGCCGCGATCTGCGTTGTCGTCAGGGCGGCGATATTGGTGTCGTTAAGCGCCTGCAGCTGCGTCGAGGAGAGCGCGCCGATCTGCGTGGTCGTGAACTCGATCATGTCGCCGGTGTCGAGCGCCGCGAGCTGGGTCGCGGTGAAGCCGCGCAATTGCGTCGTTGAGATGGCGGCGAACTGGGCCGCATCGAACGCAGCCGCCGCGGTTTCGGTCAGTTTCCCGAGTTGTGCCGCGGTGAAGGCCGAAACTTGAGTGGTGGTGAATTCGCCGACATCGTCGGCGCTGAGGCCTTCAACCTGGCCAGTGGTCAAGGCGCCGATGTGCTGCGAGGTGAGGGCGGCGATCTGCGTCGCGTCAAGCGCTGAAAGGTTCGCGGCCGAGAGCGCGCGCACTTGCGTGGTTGCGAAGCCGGCGATCGCGGTGGACTGGAAGCTTTCGACTTGTGTCGCAGTCAGCACCCCGATCTGAGGGGCGCCAAGCGCCAGCAATTGCGAAACTGAAAACGAAACCGAGCTGGAGAAATTCGGAATTTGCGTCGTCGTGAGCGCTTTGACCTGCGTCGTGGAGAGCGCGGCGACTTGCGTCGCGTCCAGCGCGCCAATGCCCGTGACGCTGATCGCGGAGACTTGCGTCGAGTTGAGGGAGCTTATGGTTGTGGTCGAAAGGCTTTGGATAGCCGTGACCGACAGCGCGCTGATTTGCGCGGCAGACAAACTCGAAATCGTCATTCTCGGACCATCCTGGTCAAGAGAGTCGACATTCGATCGACCCACGCCCCACGCTTTTTGCCGGCGGCACAAAGATGGCGCGTAACCCGTTTCTAGGGGCAATTGGTTTCCGAGAGCTTTAGGTTACTGACACGCGCGATATTTTTGCCATGTGGCGTTCTGCGTCTACGCGCGCACGCGCACGCGCGTAGATAACAAAGCAAGCGCGCGTTGATCGGCAAAAATTTCCGCGTCGGCAAAAGGTGCCGAGCGCGTGTTCTCCCGCGCTGCAAAAACCTCGGTTGAAAGCGATTTCATTCGCTTCGGTAACGAGTTTTCAACGCTGCGGTGCTTTTTTGAGCGACTTAGTGGGCACTCGCTCGCCCGGGCAAAACGCCTGGCTACATCGTCCAGAAGGACCATACATATGACTAGCGTCAACACGAACTATGGCGCGCTCGTCGCGCTTCAGTCTCTCAACCAAACCGGCCGCGAACTCGCTGAAGTCCAGAACCGCGTGAACACCGGCCTGAAGGTCGCTTCCGCGAAGGACAACGGCGCTGTGTTCGCCATCGCCGAAGGTCAGCGCGCTCGCGTTGCGTCGCTCGGCGCTGTCATGGACGGTATCGATCGCGCCACGTCGGTGATCGACGTTGGTCTGTCGGCCGGCGAGTCCATCGGCGATATTCTGAAGCAATTGAAGGAAAAAGCGGTCGCGGCTCAGGCCACCGACCTTTCGTCCGACCAGCGCGCCGCGCTGCAGGCCGACTTCAATGCTCTGCGTAACCAGATCGACCAGATCGCCAACGCCGCCACGTTCAACGGCTCGAACCTGGTCAACGGCACCAACATCACCGGCGGCTCGACGCCGTTCTCCGTGCTCACGACTGACTCGGCAGGCGGTTCCGCCGGCCGCTTCACGCTCAACAGTGCGGCGATGGTCGATGGCAACGCCAACCCGTTCTCGCTCTATGCCAACATCGAAGATGCGACGGGCCTCACCATCGGCGCGAACGATGCGGTCGAGTTCTCGATCACCAACGGCAACGAGACGACGACCTTCACGGTCGACGTCGAAGCCGGCGACACGATCGAAGACTTCATCACTCGCGTTGGCACGCAGTCTGATGGCCGCGTGAGCGCCACGTTCAACGCCGAAACCGGCGTGATCAGCTACCACTCGCAAGAAGACTTCACCGTCACCTTCACCGACGGCACCGACCCGGCCGATGACGACGGCTTCTTCGACGGCACTGACGACGTGACCGGCACCAGCATGACGCAAGTCGTCGCGCCGGGCGCTGGCTCGAACTCACTGGCCGTGACGGGCTTCAACTTCACGCTTGGCGCCACGGGCCAAGCGCTGGAAGACGTCACCGCGCTGCTCGACATCTCGACCGCCAACGGCGCTTCGGCTGCCGCCACCGCGATCGACGATGCGATCACCGCGCTGAACCGCGATCTCGCGACCCTCGGCGCCCAATCGAAGGCTCTGGACGTCCAGAAGTCCTTCTTGGGCAAGCTGTCGGATTCGATCGAAGCTGGTATCGGCAACCTCGTCGACGCTGACCTCGCCAAGGAATCGGCCCGCCTGCAAGCGCTGCAAGTTAAGCAGCAGCTGGGCGCGCAAGCCTTGTCGATCGCCAACTCGGCGCCGTCGATCGTGCTGTCGTTCTTCCGCTAAGAGCTAATGGAAAAGGCGGGAGGCTTCGGGGCCTCCCGCCGATTTCCCGGGCATTGAGTCATGGATCGCATAGCTCCAACGACCCCGTCCCCCGAGTTGCAAGTACGAGCGCCGCAACTCGATGCGGAACCAGGGCCGGCCGCGAAAGCGGCCGAACGGCGTTTCGCCGAACACGTCGCCTCGCTCCAAGGCAAGGTGCTGCCCGCTGACGTCGCTATTCACCTCGACACTGAGGCCGGTCGCTTCGTCTCGACGTTGACAGATTCCGTCACAACGGAGACGTTGCGCCGCTATCCTAGTGAGTCCCAGCTCGCCTATGCGCGCGCCGTGATGGCCTATATGCGCGCGCTCACTGACGGGAAGTCGTGAGCAAGAGCGTAAACAAAAGCTGAAAACATCTGTTTCGGAGGCGTTAGTCTTAACGCTTCATTAACGATTCTGCTGTCATTACGCCGCCGCGGTGAAGAACGCTGCGCGCCTCGCTTGGCGCGCGATCCGAAGGAGCGGCTGGCATGGTTTCGAGCATCAATCCCACAAATGCGGGCGTCACCACGCTTGGCGCTGACACACGCTATACCAAGCCGCAGACGTCGATGCAGCAGCGCGAAAGCGTGCAGGGCGATCGGGTCGAGCTCACCGCCGCCTCGCTGAGCGCGGCGCGCGACAGTGTCCGCGACGGTTTAATGCAAGTGCATCAGGCGCTGGCGCTCGGCCAGGACGCGCAAGCGATGCTGGTGAAGGCGCAAGAGCTGGCCCGCAGCGGCGGCGATGGCGCTCAAGCTGAACTCTCGACGCTTTTGTCAGGTTTTTCCGCGCGCGTTGAGAAGGCGATGGCCGAAGGTGCGCGCCTGATCTCCGGTGAAAGCGTTAACGTGCAGGCGGAGCCGGGCGGCGCGCCTGTCAGCGTCGGCGGCTTTGACATGCGCCTCATTGAGGGTGGCGCGCTTGGCGTCACGACGCGTGCGAGCGTGAGTGACCCGGCGCTTCTGCAAGCCGCGCAACGCGGGCTCGAGGCGCTTCAGGACGCGATGGGACGTTTGCTCGACAGCGCCCGCGCGCTAGAGGCGCACCAAGGTTTCCTCGGCGCCGCTCAAGGCGTCAGCGCCGTGCGTCATGATCTCGACGCGGACGGCGCGCGGCTGCTGGCGTTGCAAGTGCGGCAGGGGTTGGAGGCGACGCCAAGCGTGGCGATCGCCAACGCTGAGCCGCAAGCTGTGCTTTCGCTCTTCCGAGCTTAGAGTGGGCGCCAATTATTGGTGCTTATCTCGACCAATTGGCCGCCCGCATAATCGTAATCGTCGTCGTTCTCGGCGCGGAAGCGCACCCAGGCGCCGATCGCGGCTTGCGCCAGCTTCATCACGACTATCGTCACCAGTCCCAACAACGCTGCGCCGGCGATGATAAGGATCGCCATCAGATCTCGCGTCATCGTCAATTGCCCGCGCGCTGCTTCGACCAATCGGCCGTCGCGGGGTAGGCGCTTAGCGGCGGCGACGGCGCGATCGCCGGCGGCGTTCGCAAGCAGCACAAGGCGGGGTAGGTCGCGCAAGGATGTCGCGTGAGTCAGCAGGGCCGCAGCGCCAGCACGCGAGGTTGCGTTGCTGATGTCACCGAGTTGATCGAGCACCGCTCGCGCGGCCGCGGCCCGTTCCGGCGTCGCCACGTCCTGGAAAGCGGCGCTGGCGTTGGCGTAACTGCCGGCGGCGTCGCCTTCGCCGCGTGCGCGTGCTGCCTGCCGGAATGCAGTCATAGGCAGCGCTGTTTCGAAGAGCGCGCCAATTTCGTATTCGAGCGCCGGCGAGACGTCTTCGCGCCGCGCCGCATCGCGTAGCACTTCGATCCCGAGCGCCATATCGGGTGAGAGATCGCCGGCGAGGCCGAGGCTAAAGCCCGTAAGAACGAATTGCAGCGTATCGGACTCGGAATCGGCCAAGATCGCGCGCGCCAGCAGCTCAAAATCCTCTGCGCTGGCGGCTTGCGGCGGCGCGGCGGCAGCGTTGGCGTCGCGCTGCGAGAGCAATGGTCCCGCCGCTGTGTAGCGCGCACGTGTGTTCGGCGTCAGCAATTGCAGCGCGGCGATTTCGAGTTCGGCGTCATTGGCGTCCGCTTGGGTGAGTACCTGCGCTGCGCGCCGCGGCAGCATTCCGGCGCCTGAGAGCAGAAAGCCGCGCGCGGCGTGAATGTCGTTGGCGCGTAGCTCCATATCGACCAGGCCATCCCACTGGTTCTGGCGGTCGAAATCGACCTGGATCAGCTCGCCATTGAGGCGCGCCACACGCAGGGCGACCGCGCGCGCCCCCTGATCAGAGAATTCGTAGGCGTAGAGGTTGTCGCGGGCGATCACGAGGAGGGCCCCCGCACCGGCAAGAGGCAGCACCAGCAGGCAGACATTAAAGACAAGCGCGCTCAGCGCGCCATCGAGGCCGCGCCGTTTACTCCGTTGCGCCCGGACGGGACGCCACGTGCTTGAAACTTTCGCGTGCTTCATGCCTCGCCCAAAGACCGCAAGCGCTACAAGAACGGCGCCAGGGTCATAGGAGCAAGATGAATTACAGGAAAGGCGAAGTCGTCCCCGGATCGGGGTTTTTTCGCGGCGTGCGTTAAGCGTTGCGATCGATAATTGTGGGGATAGGCCCGCTTGGCGTCTCGATGGCGCCGTCCGCGCCATAGCCGCCGCCGGACCCGCGCTGGCGCGCCACCTCTTCGGCCATGGCGTGGACGAGGCCTTCACTGATCAGCTTAACGGCGTTGAGCGCGGTCTCGTGCGCCGCCAGACTCTCGTGCAATTGCACGGTGCGCTGACGCAATGTGGCCAACAAAGCGGGTGGGGCCGCTTCGATCAGGCCGGGCTCTTGCTTAATCCGTGCAAGTTCGAGCCGGTAGGCGTTCGAAAGGCGGTTCTTCTCGTCCGCAAGCGCGCCATCGAGCGGCGGCTGGCGGGCCTCGATGAGTTCAGCCTCCTGGCTGACCAAAGCGGTAAGTCGCTCCGTCAACAGGATCAATTGTTCCGCTCGGTCGCGGCAATCGTCAGCGATCAGCGCCATCTGTGGCCTCCGTCGTCGCCTCCAGGCCCTGCATCCGCAGCATCTCGCGCATGACGGATTCGGCGATGCCGACACCGCCAGCTTGGCTGATCGCTTCGGCGTAGCGCTCCACCAGCATTGGCCTGAACATTTGTTCGCCCTGGCCGCCGCCGCCCAGGCCCTCTGTGCTCAAGCTCTCGAACATCGGCGCCAACATTTCGGCGATGAACACCGCTTCGAATTCTTCCGCCACGCGGCGAATTTCATCCGGTACCGGTGTTGGCGCGGCCGCGCGTTGCGCGCTTGAAAGCGGCAGCGGCGCGCCCGGAAGGGCGCTGGGGAGGGCGATCGGGCCGGTCATTACATCACTTCGATTTCGGCTTGAATCGCGCCCGCTGCTTTCAGCGCCTGCAAGATCGAGATCATGTCTCGTGGCGTAACGCCCAGCGCATTGAGGCCGTTGACCAATTGGCGCAGCGGCACGCCGCCGGGCACGACAACCAGGCCGCCGGCATCTTCCTCAACCTGTACGCCGGTGTCAGGGACCACCATTGTTTCGCCGCGGCTGAACGGGGCCGGCTGGCTGACGAATGGATCTTCGGTGATGGAGATGGTGAGGTTGCCCTGCGCAATCGCGACGGTCGAAACTTTCACGTTCTCGCCCATCACGACAATGCCGGAGCTTTCGTCGATGACGATGCGCGCCGGCGTATCCACCTCGACTTCAAGGTTCTCGATGCGACCGACGAGCGCCACCATGTCGCCGCTAAACTCTGCAGGCCGGCGCAGCACGACCGTGCCGGGGTTGGATGCGCGCGCCGCGTCCGCGCCGACCGTTGCGTTAATCACGGCGGCGATGCGATGCGCGGTGGTGAAATCTGGATTGCGCAAGGCGAGGCGTAATTCTTGCGCGCCAGCGATATCAAATTCGATTTCTCGCTCGACTAGGGCGCCTGAAGCGATGCGACCCGCTGTCGGCACGCCGCGCGTCACCGAACTCCCGGATTGCCCGGCCGCTTGAAAGCCGCCGATCGCGAGCGGCCCTTGCGCCACCGCATACACTTGCTGATCTGCGCCCATGAGCGGCGTCACCAGCAATTGGCCGCCAGCGAGGCTGCGCGCGTCGCCCAGCGCCGAAACACTGACATCGATACGCGAGCCCTGGCTGGCGAACGGCGGGAGGTTCGCGGTCACCATCACGGCGGCGACGTTGCGCGTGTTCAGATTGCCGTTGGAAGCGTTGACGCCGAGCCGCTCGAGCATCGACGCCAAACTTTGCCGCGTGAACGGTGAGTTGCGCAGTGAATCGCCGGTGCCCGCCAAGCCAACCACTAGGCCGTAACCAACGAGTTGGTTTTCACGGACGCCTTCGAAATCGGCGACGTCCTTGATCCTGGGGCCGGCCCAGGCATTGGGGGCGGCGAACGGCGCGGTCATCGCCGCGATCGATGCGACGGCCATGAGCGCCGAGCGCGCAGCGCGGGAGGCAAATTTCATCTGAGTGATACGCCGCCAGTTCGGTTAACGAGGCGTTCAAGCCCGAAACGTTAAGCGATCGGAAACAGCAGCAGCGCAGGGTCCTCGCCATGAAGATCGAAGGCGGCCGCGGAGTCGGCTCTACATCGGGAGCGAAACGAGCCGGCGTTAGCAGCGCTTCCGGCTTCTCCGTGCCAGTCGAGGGGCCTACCAAAACGTCATCGGCTGCCCCACCCGCGAGCGTGACGCCGCTCGATGCGATTCTCGCGCTTCAGTCGGAGGAACCGCCCGGCCAGCGCCGCGCGCGGCAATCCAAGCGGGGGCAGGACGCGCTCGATGTGCTGGAAAGACTTGAACAAGCTTTGCTCTTAGGGCACGCGCCGGGAGCATTGAGGGCCGAGTTGGAACGAGTCCAGAAGGGCGCCGAGGCTACCGGGGAGACGGGACTGGATGACGTCCTGCTCGAAATCGATATTCGCCTGGCGGTTGAGTCCGCCAAGCTCGACCGCATGCTCGGGCGCGCCTGACCATGCTGCGCCGCAACGTACGGAAAACAGAGAAAGAATGGCGCCGTCCTTGCTCAATGGACGGCCCATGGGAGCAACGCTATAAGGCGGCGCCTTGCTAAGCGCCGGGAGTAACGACATGGCTTCGACCGTGACGAAAGACTATCGCCCGAGCGACGACGAGCCGTTCATGAATGAGCGGCAGCGTGAATATTTCCGCACCAAGCTGTTGGCTTGGAAACAGGAGATTCTTGAGGAAAGCCGCTCCACGATCGCCACTCTGCAGCAAGATACGGTCGCTGAGGCGGACCTTGCAGACCGCGCCACCAGCGAGACAGACCGCGCCTTGGAGCTGCGGACTCGTGACCGTCAGCGGAAGTTGATCTCGAAAATCGAGGACGCGATCCGCCGGATCGAAGACGGATCTTACGGCTATTGCGAAGAAACAGGGGAGCCGATCTCGCTTTCGCGCCTCGAAGCTCGGCCGATCGCGACGCTCTCTCTGGAAGCCCAAGAGCGCCACGAGCGCCGAGAGCGGGTCCACCGCGACGACTGAGGTCGCGGCGGAACCTGATCACTTCGCTGTAATCGCCTTTACGCCCGGCGGGACCGCGTTAGTATCGCCTCACAATTTTCCTGAGGGGATGCGATATGCGGATTGCGGTTCTGATGATGAGTGGGGCGTTGGTGTTCGCTGCCCCGGCGTTCGCGCAACCATCGGTCCCCACCGCCGAGGCCGAAGCAGCGGCGGCAGCGCCTGAAACTCCGGCGCCCGAAGCCGCGCCGGCCACGCCAGAGCCCGAGGCAGATCCAATGATCTGCCGTGAAACCCAAAATGTCGGCAGCCGCATGCGGAGCCAGCGCACAAGACAATGCCAACCGCGCTCGCGCTGGGAACGCGAAGACGCCGATATGCGCCGTCAGTATGACCGCGCCGCCAACCAAGGTCAGGCGATCGCACCGCCTTCGGGCTCGATATTGAACAACTAAACGCTCGCGATAGGGTGGCGTCGTGTTGTTGCTCGACGCCGCTCTCTCGTATCTGCACTTCGTCTTCGCCCTCATCTTGGCAGGGGCGCTGGCGGCTGAGCTGTTCATCTTGCGCCTGCCGGTCGATGGTCGCGTCGCACGCCTGTTGCTGCGTATCGACTTGTACTACGGGGTCTCGGCGGTCGGTGTGATCCTCGCGGGCGTTGCGCGTGTCGTGTGGGGCGCGCGCGGCTACGAATTTTACATGGCGCAGCCTCTCTTCTGGGCGAAGATGGCGGCCTTCGTGATCATCGGCTTGATCTCCATCATTCCAACACGGCAGTTCATGCGCTGGCTGAAAGAGGCCAACACCACGTCCCAATTCGCAGCGTCTGACGCGGACGTGGCCCGCATCCGCCGTCTCGTCATGGTGGAAGTGCACCTTCTTGCGCTCGTGCCGCTCTTTGCGGCGTTTATGGCGCGCGGAATCGGAAGCTAACCGCTCCACAATCGCTGCATCCGCGCTAAGCTCCCCCGAAAGATAAACGGGAGGACGTCGTGGCCGCATCCTTGAAGCCTGAAGAATTCGACCAGATGCCAACGCTTGGCGACCTCGCGCGCCATCACGGCCGCGTGCGCGGGGAGAAGGTCGCGACAGTCTTCGAGGGGCGCGTGATGACGTACGCCGATCTCGACACCCACACCAATCAGGTCGCCAATGCGCTGAGCGCAGCTGGCGTAGCGCCAGGCGATGCGATCGCCTATCTCGGCAAGAACAGCGATCACTATTTTGAACTGGTGCTTGGCGCATCGAAAGCCGGCGTGGTGATGGCGCCGATCGGCTGGCGGCTGGCGCCCGGCGAAGTCGCTTACATCCTCGACGACACGCAAGCGAAGCTGCTGTTTGTCGGCCCAGAGTGCATGGAGTGCGCGCATGCCGCGCTTGAGCTTACGAAAAGCTCGCCGGCGCTGATCGCCATGGAGCCAACGCCACACGACGCGCCGCTCTATGAGGCTTGGCGCGACGCTCAGCCGACGCGTGATCTCAGCATTGAGGTTGATCCGCAGGCGACATCGTTATTGCTCTACACGTCCGGCACTACGGGCCGGCCAAAGGGCGTCATGCTCACCAGCGGCAATCTCATGCGCTCACGCCGCGCGCTGGCGCAAGCAGCGATGGGCTGGAACGAATGGCAGGAAGGCGAGGTCAATCTCGTCGCCATGCCGGCCGCGCACATCGGTGGCACCGGCTGGGGCCTGGTGGGGCTGATCAATGGCGTAAAGAACATCATCACTCGGGAATTCAATCCCGTTGAAGTGCTGGAGATCGTCGCCAAGGATCGCATCGCCAAGATGTTCATGGTGCCAGCGGCGCTGCAATTTATCGTGCGGATGCCGCGCGCGCGGGAGATCGATTATTCGAGCCTCACGCACATTCTCTATGGCGCGTCGCCGATGCCGGTCGATCTGCTGCGTGAATGCATGGAGGTGTTCGGCTGCGGCTTCGTGCAGCAATACGGCATGACCGAAACCACTGGCACGATCGTCTATCTGCCGCCTGAGGATCACGACCCCAAGGGCAATAAGCGCATGCGTTCGGCCGGGATTCCGATGCCGGGTGTTGAGATCGCCATTTTGGATGCGGATGGGAATCGGCTTGGCCCTGACACGATCGGGGAAGTCGCCACCCGGAGCTTGGCCAACATGAAAGGCTACTGGAAAAAGCCCGACGCGACGAATGCAACAGTCGATGGTGACGGCTGGTTGCGTACCGGAGACGCCGGATATCTCGATGAGGACGGCTAT
>SXGT01680965.1_pt1 | contig 19051 bp, 17 predicted proteins | sample 3176221 | NCBI WGS metagenome assembly SXGT01 (sample SAMN11356862, study PRJNA531348) | freshwater metagenome | isolation source: freshwater sample F1-120 | place: China: Fuxian Lake, Yuxi | collected 2017-12-25
AGTCACGCGTCGCTACGACTGCAGTATCAAGTGTCTATGAGGCGTTGAAGCGCTCCGGCATGACCCTGATCTTCGTCAATACGCGCTGGCAGGCCGAGTTCGCCTTTCAGGAGCTGTGGCGGCTGAACGAGGACGGCCTAGCCATCGCCCTGCACCACGGCAGCCTGTCGGCCGAGCAGCGCCGCAAGGTGGAGGCCCGCATGGCCAAGGGCGAGCTGCGGGCCGTCGTCTGCACCTCCACCCTGGACCTGGGCATCGACTGGGGCGCGGTGGATCTGGTGATCCAGCTGGCGGCGCCCAAGGGCTCCTCCCGTCTGGTCCAGCGCATCGGCCGGGCCAACCACCGGCTGGACGAGGCCTCCCGCGCCATTCTGGTGCCCGCCAGCCGCTTCGAGATGCTGGAGTGCCAGGCGGCGGTGGAGGCGGTGGCCGAGAATGCGCTGGACGGCGAGCCGATCCGCGTCGGCGCGCTGGACGTGCTGGCCCAGCACGTCATGGGCTGCGCCTGTTCGGAACCGTTCGATCTTCAGGCCCTTTACGACGAGGTGCGCCGCGCCGCGCCCTACGCCGAGCTGTCGTGGGAGGACTGGGAGCGGGTGGTCGATTTCGTCTCCACCGGCGGCTACGCCCTGAAATCCTATGACCGCTATCGCCGCATCGTGCGGGGGCAGGATGGGCTGTGGCGGGTGCGCAATGAAGAAACCGCGCGCCGCCACCGCATGAATGTGGGCGCCATCATCACCGCCCAGACCCTCAGCCTGCGCCTGCCCGGCCGCCACGGCTCGGGCCGCAAGATCGGCGAGGCCGAGGAATGGTTCTTCGAACAGATGACGCCCGGCGACACCTTCGTCTTCGGCGGCGAGATCTGGCGCTTCATGGGCATCGAGGGGACCAACGCCATCGTCACCCGCGCGGCGGACAAGGAGCCCAAGGTGCCCAGCTGGGGCATGTCCAAATTCCCCCTGTCCACCTTCCTGGCCAGCCGGGTGCGGCGGATGATGAGCGATCCGTCCGCATGGTCCGTCCTGCCCGCCGACGTGCAGGAGTGGCTGGAAGCCCAGCGCGACCATTCCAGCCTGCCGGGCATCGACGACCTGCTGATCGAGACCTTCGCGCGGGGCAATCGCCACTTCATGGTGGCCTATCCGTTCGAGGGGCGCATCGCGCACTCGACCCTGGCCATGCTGCTGACCCGGCGGCTGGACCGGGCGGGGGTGGGGCCCATCGGCTATGTGGCCAATGACTACATGCTGGCCATCTGGTCGGTGAAGTCCATGGACGGAGTGGATTTCGACGCCCTGTTCGAACAGGACATGCTGGGGGACGATCTGGAAGCCTGGCTGGACGAGAGCTTCATGATGAAGCGCACCTTCAAGGACTGCGCCCTGATCGCCGGCCTCATCGAGCGGCGCATGCCGGGCCATGAGAAAAACAGCCGTCAGGTGACTTTCTCGGCGGACCTGATCTACGACACCCTGCGTCGCCATGACCCGGAGCATCTGTTGCTGCAATGCGCGCGGGCGGACGCGGCGCGGGGCCTGCTGGACGTGGCGCGGCTGGGCGAGCTGCTGTCGCGCATCCGGGGCCGCATCCGGGTCCAGCGGCTGGAGCGGGTCTCGCCCTTCGCCGTGCCGGCAATGATGGAGATCGGCCGCGAGCGCGCGCCCGGCTCCTCGGCCGCCGAGATGATGCTGGAGCAGGCCGCCCTGATCGAGGAGGCCATGGCGTGACGGCGTGGCGGGTTCAGCAGCGGTCGTGCGGCTCGGCGGTCATGGCGGTCAACGACGCCGAGGTGGTCCTGCGCCCCTCCGGCGCCCTGTGGCTGGAGGGCGAGCGGGCGCTGGTGGTGGCGGACCTGCACCTGGAGAAGGGCTCGGCCTACGCCGCCCGCGGCCAGATGCTGCCCCCCTACGACACCCGCGAGACCCTGGACCGGCTGCAGGCCGAGATCGAGGCCCTGGACCCGCGCGTGACCGTGCTGCTGGGCGACACCCTGCATGACGGGTCGGCGACCACCCGCATCGCGCCCGACGACCGCGAGCGCATCGCCGGGCTGGCCCGCCGCACCACCCTGCTGTGGATCACCGGCAACCACGATCCGGACGGCCCAAAATCGTCATCCGGCGATCTGGCGGGCGAGACGGCGGTGGAGATCGGCCTGTCGAAACTGGTCCTGCGCCACGAGCCCAGCCCCGACCCCACGCCCGGCGAGGCGGCGGGGCACCTGCACCCCTGCGCACGGGTGAAGGGGACGGCCGGGTCGGTGCGGCGGCGTTGCTTCGTCACCGACGGCCAGCGCCTGATCCTGCCCGCCTTCGGCGCCTACGCCGGTGGTTTGAACGTGCGGGATGCCGCCTTCTCAGGCCTGTTCGCCTGCCCGCCGCTGGCGGTGGCGCTCGGGAAGAAGGCCCATGCGGTGCGGTGGGGATTGCTGGCGGGTGATTGAGATCGGCGCCGATGCGCGCCGCTTGCCCTTTGACCGCCGTCCCTGTAGGGGTCGCGTCCAAATTTCGCGCCCGCGCGCCACCCCGAACCCAGCGACATTCGATGAAGATCAACGGCAACACCATCAAGCCCGGCATGGTCCTGCAAGTGAACGGCGGCCTGTGGGTCGTGACCAAGGCCAGCCACGTCAAGCCGGGCAAGGGCGGCGCCTTCGCCAACGTCGAGGCCAAGAATCTCGAGACCGGCAACAAGCTGAACGAACGCTTCCGCTCCGAGGACAAGGTCGAGCGCGTCACGCTGGAACAGCGCGACTACTCCTATCTGTTCGACAACGGCGACTCGCTGGTCTTCATGGACGACGAGAACTACGAGCAGATCGAACTGCAGAAGGACTGGGTGGGCGAAGACCGCATCGCCTATCTGCAGGAAGGCATGAAGGTGGTCATCGAATCCCACGAGGAGCGCCCCATCGGCCTGTCGCTGCCCGATCAGGTGGTGCTGGAAGTGGCCGAAACCGAGCCCACCGTGAAGGGCCAGACCGCCTCGTCCTCCTACAAGCCCGCCTTGGCCAACAATGGCGTGCGCATCATGATCCCGCCCTACATGTCCGCCGGCGAGCGCATCGTGGTGGACACCACCACCGGCGAATACGTCCGCCGGGCCGACTGATCGAATGGCTCTCGCTTCCGCCCTCGTCTCGGTCATCATCGACGCGGTCCGCAAGACCGGACGGCCCATGCTGCGCGACTTCGGCGAGGTGGCCGAGTTGCAGGTCTCCCGCAAGGGCCCCGCAGACTTCGTCACCGCCGCCGACACCAAGGCCGAGCAGACCCTGCGCGAGCTGCTGAACAAGGCGCGCCCGGGCTACGGCTTTCTCGGCGAGGAAGGCGGCCTCATCGAGGGCACCGACACGACCCACAACTGGATCGTCGACCCCATAGACGGCACCACCAACTTCACCCACGCCATCCCCCACTTCGCCATCAGCGTCGGCCTTGAGCGCAAGGCGCCGGACGGCTCTGCCGAGATCGTCGCAGGCGTCACCTACAATCCGGTGATGAACGACCTGTTCTGGGCCGAAAAGGGCAAGGGCGCCTATCTCAATGACAAGCGTATCCGCGTCTCGGGCCGCAAGGACCTGAGCACCTGCCTGTTCTCCACCGGCCTGCCGTTCCTGGGCAAGACCGGCCACGGCCAGTCCATCAAGGACATCCACGCCGTGGGCCAGCGCACCGCCGGCATCCGCCGTCTGGGCGCCGCCACCCTCGACCTGGCCTGGGTCGCCACGGGCCGCTACGACGGTTTCTGGGAACGGGGTCTTGAGCCCTGGGACGTGGCCGTGGGCATGCTGCTGGTCACCGAGGCGGGCGGGACGGTCACCGCCGTGGACAACGACACCGATCCTCGCTCCGGCAAGCAGATCGTCGCCGCAAACGGCGAGATCCACGGCCAGCTGCGCAAGATCCTGCAGGACGCCTGACCGCCTGAGACAGGCCCGTCACGAACGGGGTCTAGCCTCGGGGCATGATCCGCTTCATCCTGATCGCCGCCCTCGTGATCGCCGGAGGCCCGGCCCTGTCGCAATCCTTCCCCGAACCCCTCGTCATCGCCCATCGCGGCGCGTCGGGCGAGCGGCCCGAGCACACCCGCGCGGCCTATGAACTGGCCATCGAACAGGGCGCCGACTTTATCGAGCCGGATCTGGTCATGACCCGCGACGGCCATCTGGTCGCCCGCCACGAGAACGAGATCGGCGGGACCACCGACGTGGCCGACCGCGCCGAATTCGCTGACCGCCGCGCCACGAAGACCATCGACGGGGTCGAGATCACGGGCTGGTTCACCGAGGACTTCACCCTCGCCGAACTGAAGACGCTGCGCGCCCGCGAGCGCCTGCCTGCAGTGCGCCCCGCCAACGTCGCCTTCGACGGCGCCGAGCCGATCCTGACTTTCGCCGAGGTCATCGCCATCGCCCGCGAGGCCGCCGCCCGCACCGGCCGCCCCATCGGCTTGATCCCCGAGCTGAAGCACCCGGCGTATTTCGCCGCCATCGGCCTGCCCATGGAGGACGCCTTTGTCGCCGTGCTGGAGGCCGAGGGCTGGGCGGGGCCGGACGCCCCGCTGGTGGTCCAGTGCTTCGAGGTGGAGCCCCTGCGCCGCCTGAACGCCCGCCTCGATGCGCCGCTGGTGCAGCTGATCGCCGCCGGTTCGGGCCCCTGGGACCGTCCCGACCTGACGCCCGCCGCGATGCTCAGCCCCGAGGGCCTGGCCGAAATCGCCGCCTATGCCGACATCCTCGGGCTGGAGAGCGGGCTGGTCATCGCCCACGACAGCGGAACGCCCACCGGCGTCGTGGAAAACGCCCATGCGGCGGGCCTTCAGGTTCACGTCTGGACCCTGCGCGCCGAGAACCACTTCCTGCCGCCGGCTTATCAGCGCGGCGACGACCCGACCGCCCATGGCGATCTGCACGCCTGGGCTCGCGCGCTCTATGACTCAGGCGTGGACGGCGTCTTCAGCGACTTTCCCGGTGTAGCCGTTCAGGCGCGCCGGTAAGGGGCTTGCGCGTACCACTGTAACAGCGTAGTGGAACGCGCATGGCCTACCAGGACCTGCCCACGGACAACGACGCCCGGACCGCGCTTTTCGACGCGATCCTGAGCCTGCGCACGCGCGAGGAGGTCGACGCCTTCCTCTCGGACCTGTGCACCCCGTCCGAAATCCGCGCCTTCGCCGAGCGGTGGGAGGTGGCGCGCCTGCTGGACGCGGGCGGCAAGTCCTATCGCGAGATCGCCGAGGAGGCCCACGCCAGCCCCACCACCGTGGTGCGGGTGGCCCGCTTCCTCAAGGAAATGCCCCATCAGGGCTACCGGCTGGTGCTCGACCGCATCAAGCGCCCCCGACACTAAGGTAAAGTCACATGAGTACTGCATCCGGGCGACTGCGCATCGCGGTCCAGAAGTCCGGCCGTCTGGCCGACCGTTCCCTCGAGCTGATCCGCGACGCGGGCCTGCGCGTCATGAAGGGCGCCAATGACCTGCTGTACCGGGTGGAGAACCACCCCATCGACCTGCTGCGCGTGCGCGACGACGACATTCCCACCTTCGTGGCCGACGGGGTCTGCGATCTGGGCGTGGTGGGGCTGAACGTGCTGGAGGAGCAGAAGAACGGCGGCCCCAATGCGGAGATCGTCATGCCGCTGGGCTTCGGTCGCTGCGAACTGAAGCTGGCCGTGCCGCCGACGCTGGATTACGCTGGTCCCGCCTCGCTGCAGGGCAAGCGGGTGGCCACGTCCTATCCGAATATCCTGCGCCGCTTTCTGGCCGAGCAGGGCGTCACCGCCGACATCATCACCATGCGCGGCGCCGTCGAGGTGGCGCCCCGGCTCAAGCTGGCCCACGCCATCTGCGCTCTGGTGTCCACCGGCGCGACCCGTGAGGCCAACGGCCTGCTGGCCCGCGAGAGCGTGCTGAAGTCCGAGGCCGTGCTGATCCGCTCGCCCCAGGCGCCCGAGCCGGAACTGGCGGGGCTGCTGGAAAGCATCGTCGAGCGGGTCTCGGGCGTGGTGGCGTCCCAGGGCGCCAAATACGTCATGCTGAACGCGCCGCGTTCGGCCCTGGCCGAGATCACCGCCATCCTGCCCGGCGCCGGGTCGCCCACCGTGACCCCGCTGGCGGGCCGTGACGACGCCGTGGCCGTCCACGCCGTGTGTCAGGAGTCCGTGTTCTGGGAGACGCTGGAGAAGCTGAAGGCCGCCGGCGCCTCGGCCATTCTGGTCCTGCCCATCGAGAAGATGATGTGATGCGCACGCTCGACTGGTCATCCCTGGACGAGGTCGGGCGGCGCGCCGCCCTGGCCCGTCCTGCACGACGAACGGACGCCGCCGTCAGCGACGCCGTGCGCCAGATCTTCGACGACATTCAGGAGCGTGGCGAGGCGGCGCTGAACGACTGGTGCGTCAAGCTGGACCGCGCCCCGCCCCGGCGTCTGGCCATCACGCCGGAAGCGGTCGCAGAGGCCCGCGCCGCCGTGACGCCGGACGACGAGGCCGCGCTGAAGACCGCCGCCGACAACGTGCGCCGCTTCCACGAGGCGACCAAGCCCACCGACAGCGACTGGATCGAGACCACGCCGGGCGTCCGCTCGCGCCGGGTCTGGCGGCCCATCGAGGCGGCGGGGCTGTATGTGCCCGCCGGCACCGCGCCCCTGTTCTCGACCCTGCTGATGCTGGCCATTCCCGCCGCCGTGGCGGGCGTGCCGGTCCGCGCCGCCGTGACCCCGCCGGGCCCCACGGGTCAGCCGCACCCCATGATGATCCTGGCCGCCGATCTGGCCGGACTGGATGCGCTGTGGATCGTCGGCGGGGCCCAGGCCATCGCCGCCCTGACCTTTGGCGTCACTATAGGGGATTGGGGGCTGCCTAAGGCCGACAAGCTGTTCGGCCCCGGCAACGCCTATGTGGCCGAGGCCAAGAAGCAGGCGGCCGCCCTGCCCGGCGGCCCGGCGCTGGACATGCCGGCCGGCCCGTCCGAGCTGATGGTCATCGCCGACCGACAGACCAACCCGACCATCGCCGCCGCCGACCTGCTCAGCCAGGCCGAACACGACGCGGACGCGCAGGTCATTCTGGTCTGCGACGACGACAAGCGCATCGACTACATCCTCGAGGAAATCGACAAGCAGCTGGCCGACCTGCCCCGCGCCGCCATCGCCCGCGCCTCCCTCAGCGAAGGCCGGGTCATCCGGGTGAAGGACACGACCGAAGCCGCCGAGGTCGCCAACCTCTACGGCCCCGAGCACCTGTCCATCCAGACGGCCGACGCAGACGCGCTCGTCGACCGGATCACGGCGGCCGGGGCCGTGTTCGTGGGGACCTACGCCGCCGAAACCCTGGGCGATTACGCCGCCGGGCCCAGCCACGTGCTGCCCACCGACGGCGCCGCGCGGGCGTTCTCGGGTGTCTCCACCGGCGCCTTCATGACCGCCATGTCGGTGCAGCAGGTCAGCCGGGACGGCGCCCGGGTGCTTGGCCCCGTGGCCGCCCGTCTGGCCCGGCTGGAGGGTCTGGAAGCCCACGCCCGCGCCGCCGATCTGAGGAGCGCCCTATGAGCCTTCCCGCCCCCTTCCCGCCTCTGGTTACAGGCGGCGACGGACTGGACCGCTATCCGGCAGACGCCGACGCCCTCGCCGCGCGGCTGGCGCAGATCTATGGCGTTTCCACCGAGCGCGTCCTGCCGGTGCGGGGCGTGACCCACGGTCTGGAGCTGGTCTGGCGTCTCGCCGCGCGGGACGGTGGGTCGGTCCAGGCGCCGGACGCCGAGCCCTATTCGCAGCTGGCCGCCATCTATGGTCGCGACGGCGACACCGCCGCCATGGTCGTGCGCGCCCTGGGGTCGTCCGAGGCGGTGGCTGAAATGGCCGCCCGCACCGCGCCCGCCCTGCTGGTGGTCGACGAGGGACTGATCGAGTTCGCGCCGTTCGAGTCCGCCGCCGCCCTCACCGCCGAGCACCCCAATCTGGTCGTGCTGCGCAGCCTGTCGCTGGCCTATGGGCTGGCCGGCGTCCGCGTCGGCGCGGCCATCGCGGCGCCCGAGACCCTGGCCCGGCTGGCGGCGATGCTGGAGCCCTACGCCCTGCCCGCGCCGCTGGCCCGGCTGGCCATGCAGGCGCTGGACCCCTCGCGCATGATCGAGACCGCCCAGCGCATCGAGGCCGTGAAGGCCGAGCGCGCCCGTCTGGTGCGGGAGCTGGAGCGGGTCACGGTCGTCGAGCCCGGCTTCGGCCCGGTGATCATCGCGCGCCCCGACGACATCCCCGCCGTCGCCGCGGCGCTGGACGCCTGGGGCATCGCCTCGGCCCCGGCGGGCGAGCGGCTGCGCCTGCCGGTCTCCATCAAGCCGGAGGTCAACGACCGGCTGCTGGCCGCCTTCGGTCTCAACCCGCCCCGCGCCCGGCCCGCCCGTCGCGGCGAGGCCGTGCGCGACACGAAGGAAACCCGCATCGTCTGCGCCGTCGATCTGGACGCCGCCGCGCCCGTGGCCATCGAGACCGGCGTCGGCTTCTTCGACCACATGATCGAGCAGGTGGCGGCCCACGGCGGCTTCTCCATCCGTCTGTCCTGCGCCGGCGATCTACACATCGACCCGCACCACACCATCGAGGATTCCGCCATCGCCCTGGGTCAGGCCCTGAAACAGGCGCTGGGCGAACGGCGCGGCATCGGCCGCTATGGTTTTGTCCTGCCCATGGACGAGGCCGAAGCGAAGGTCTCCATCGACCTGTCGGGCCGTCCCTACAGCGTGTTCGAAGGCGCGTTCGCCTCGCCCTTCATCGGCGAGTACCGCACCGACCTGACCGAGCACGTGTTCCGCTCGCTGGCCGAACATCTGGGGGCGGCGATCCACGTCTCGGTGACGGGCGAGGACGACCACCACATGACCGAGGCCTGCTTCAAGGCCTTGGGCCGCGCCCTCCGACAGGCCATCCGCGTGGAAGGCGACGCGGTGCCGTCCACCAAGGGGGTGCTGTGACCGTCGCCATCATCGCCTATGGCGCGGGCAACACGGCCTCGGTCCAGTTCGCGCTGGAGCGGCTGGGCGCCGACGCGCGCATCACCTCCGACCCGGCCGAGGTTGCGCAGGCCGAGCGGGTCATCCTGCCGGGCGTGGGCGCCGCCGCCTACGCCATGGGCCGGCTGGACGCCCTCGGCCTGACGCCGGTGATCCGCGCCTTCGAGCGCCCGTTGCTGGGCGTGTGTCTGGGCCAGCAGTTGCTGTTCGAGCGCAGCGACGAGGGCGCCGGGGCCGACCTGCTGGGCTTCATCCCCGGCGTCGTCGCCCGGCTCGATCCCGGCCCGTCCCTGCCCGTGCCGCACATGGGCTGGAGCGCCCTGTCCATCGATCGCGACGATCCGTTGCTGGAAGGCGTTGCGCCCGGCGACCACGCCTATTTCGTCCACGCCTTCCTGTGTCCCGACGGCGAGGCGACCCTGGCTCGGGCCGACTACGGCGGGCCGGTTCCGGCTGTGGTGCGCGCGGGCAATCGCTGGGGCTGCCAGTTCCACCCGGAACGCTCCGCCGCCCCCGGCGCCCGCATCCTCAAGAATTTCCTGGAGCTGCCCGCGTGATCCTGTACCCCGCCATCGACCTGCAGGACGGCGTCTGCGTCCGGCTGATGCACGGCCGTTTCGACGCGGTCACCCGCTATGACGACGTCCCCGCCGCGCGGCTGGTGTCGTTCGTGGGCGAGGGCGCGGCCTGGGTGCATGTGGTCGATCTGGACGGCGCCGAGGCGGGGGCCGCGCGCCAGCACGCCCTGATCGGCGAACTGGCGGGCGCGGTCGAGGTGAAGATCCAGAGCGGCGGCGGCGTGCGGTCCGTCGACGATGTGCGCCTGCTGCTGGAAGCCGGAGTCGCCCGTGTGGTGATCGGCAGCCTGGCCGTCACAGCGCCTGACATCGTGGCCGGATGGCTGGCCGACTTCGGCCCCGAGCGCATCACCCTGGCGCTGGACGTGAAGCTGGAGGATGGCGTGCCGGTTCCTGCCCTGAAGGGCTGGACCCAGCGTGCGGGCGTGGACTTGTGGGCGGCGCTGTCGGCGTATGCCCCCGGGACGCTGAACCACATCCTCGTCACCGACGTGGGCCGCGATGGCGCTCTGACGGGCCCCAATCTGGAGCTGCTGGCCGAGGTCAAGCAGCGCCGCCCAGAGCTTCAGCTGCAGGCCTCCGGCGGGGTCTCCTCGCTGGAGGATCTGACCGCGCTCAAGGCCATCGGCTGCGACGGCGCCATCATCGGCCGGGCCCTTTACGAAGGCCACTTCACCCTGTCCAACGCGCTGGAGGCGGTGCGATGACCGCGCGGCGCATCATCCCCTGTCTGGACGTGAAGGACGGCCGGGTGGTCAAGGGCGTGCGCTTTGTGGGGCACACCGACATGGGCGACGCCGCCGAACTGGCCGCGCGCTACCGGGACGAGGGCGCCGACGAGCTGGTGTTCTACGCCATCACCGCCTCGCCGCAGGGGCGCACCCTGGACTACGGCTGGGTGCGCGACATCGCCCGGCTGCTGGACATCCCGTTCTGCGTGGCCGGCGGCATCCGCTCGGTGGATCAGGCCGCCCGCTGCCTCGACAACGGGGCGGACAAGGTTTCCATCAATTCGCCCGCTCTGGAACGCCCCGAACTGATCGGCGAAATGGCCGAGCGGCTGGGCGGCCAGTGCGTGGTGGTGGGCGTGGACAGCCAGTTTCAGGACGGCGACTGGCGGGTGCACAAATACACGGGCGACCCGGACGCCCGGCGCGGCGCGAACCGCCTGACCCTGGACTGGATCACCGAGGCGCAGGCGCTGGGCGCCGGCGAGATCGTGCTGAACTGCATCGATCAGGACGGGGTGCGCAACGGCTATGACGTGGCCCAACTGAAGGCCGCGCGCGCGCGCCTGACCATCCCGCTGGTGGCCTCCGGCGGCGCCGGTTCGCCCGACCATTTCCGTCAGGTGTTCGCCGAAGCCGACGTCTCCGGCGCCCTTGCGGCCAGCGTCTTCCACTCCGGCGCCATCCGCATTCCCGACCTGAAACGGACCCTGGACAGCGACGGCATAGAGGTGCGGCTATGAACCCCGACGAGATCGATTTCGACAAGGGCGGCGGGCTGATCGCGGCGGTTGTGCAGGACGCCGCCACCCTGCAGGTGCTGATGCTGGCCTATATGGACCGCGCGGCGCTGGACGAGACGCTGGAGAGCGGCGAGGCCACCTTCTTTTCCCGCTCGCGCGGGGGGCGTTGGCGCAAGGGCGAGACCTCCGGCGACCGGCTCAAGGTGGTCTCGGTCACCCCCGACTGCGACGGCGACGCGGTGCTGGTGCGGGTCGAGCCGGTGGGCAACGCCTGCCACCTCAACCGGGTCAGCTGCTTCGGCGACGCGGACGCGCCGGGCCTGGGCCGTCTGGCCCGGCTGGAGCAGACCATTCGTGATCGTTCGGACGCCGATCCGTCCGAAAGCTGGACCGCGAAACTGCTGGCGTCCGGGCCCAAGCGCATCGCCCAGAAGGTGGGCGAGGAAGGGGTCGAGACGGCGCTGGCGGGGGCCGCCGGCGACGAGGCCGAACTGGCCAGCGAAGCCGCCGACCTGATCTATCACCTGCTGGTGCTGCTCAGGTCGCGCGACATGTCGCTTCAGGACGTGCTGGACGTGCTGGAGAGCCGGGCCTAGAGCCTGATCGGTTGAGGCGGAATCGCTTCGCGATTCCGCCGATGCCGTGAATCAGGCTCTCGCAATATGCTGGACCGATTTCGGTCTAGCGCCCGCCCTCGCCGACGCCGTGCGGCACCGGCGTCCAGTTGCGTACAAACGTCTCCAGCAGACGCACCGAATAGCCCACCGAGGCGCCGGAGCCGTCCCAGGCCACGCCCGCGATGTCCAGGTGCGCCCAGGGCGTCTCGGGATCAACGAAGGCGCCGACGAAATGGGCGCCCGTTCCCGCGCCGGGTCCGCCCGACCCGGTGTTGCGAAGGTCTGCCACATTGGAGGACAGACGCCCCTGATAGGTCGGGTGCAGCGGCAGGCGCCACAGGGGCTCGTCGGCCGAGCGCCCCGCCGCGATCAGTTGATCGGCCAGGGCGTCGTGACGGCTGAACAGGCCCGCATAGTCGCTGCCCAAGGCGCCGCCGACCGACCCCGTCAGGGTGGCCACATCCACGATGGCGGCCGGGTCCAGCCGCGCTTCGGCGTAGGACAGGGCGTCCGCCAGGACCATGCGGCCCTCCGCGTCGGTGGAGCCGATCTCGATGGACAGCCCGTTCATGGCCGTGACCACATCGCTGGGCCGTGTGGCGTTGGGCCCGGGCATGTTCTCGGCCAGGGCGGCGATGGCCACCACATGCACCGGCGCGCCCTGCTGGGCGAGCGCCAGGGTCGCACCCATGACGCTGGCGGCGCCGGACATGTCCATCTTCATGGCGCCCATGCCGCCGCCGGTCTTGATGTTCAGCCCACCCGAGTCGAAGGTGATGCCCTTGCCGGCCAGCACGATGGGCTGGTCTGCAGACCCGGCGCCGCGATAGCGCACGATCATCATGCGCGGCGGCCGCGCCGATCCCTGCCCGACCGAAATGATGGCGCCCATGCCCAGCTCTTCCATCTGGCGCTCGTCCAGCACCTCGATCTGAACGCCGCGAATCCCGGCGAAGGCTTCGCGCGTCCGCTCCACGAAGGTCTCGGGGTAGATGACGTTGGGCGGCTCGTTGGACAGGTCCCGCGCCAGAGCCATGCCGTTGATCACGCCCATGCCCTGCGCGTCGAAGAGGGTCTGGGCCGCGGGAGCGATGAAGGTCAGGGCCGAGGGCTCGGCGCGTTCCGCGCGGCGGCCATAGCCGGCGAAGCGATAGGCCGACACGCCCGCGCCGGTGGCCACCCGCGCCGTCACGGCCGGATCAAGACCCTCGGCCATGATCGACACCGCGCCGGTCTCGCCCGACAGGGCGCGGGCGAGGGTCGCGCCCAGGGTGAACTGGTCCGCTTCGCTGATGTCGCCCGGCGCGCCGACCACCACGATCTGGCTCCAGTCGCCGATGCCCCGCAGGGTCAGGCTGTCGCGGACGCCATAGCCGAAGGACGCCGACGTCAGCGCCCGGGCTACGGCTGCACGCTCCGCGTCTCCCAAGGCGGCGCCGCGCTGCGCAAGATCACCCTCGGCGCCCAGCAACAGCACCAGCGCGCCCTGGTCGGCGGGCTGGGCGGCGAAGGCGATGGGCCGCTCGGCCTGGGCGGCGGGCACGGCCACCACAAGGCTGGCCAGGGCGGTGAAGACGGCGAGACGGCGCATGCGGATTCCCCAAGGATATATTGTAACAGCGAGCCACTATGAGCGGGCCGGTTTCCCGCCGCAAGCATGCCCGATCGCTTTCGCCGGCATGGCAATTTTCCACCCTGAGAAGGGATTGAAGGTGGCCTTCAGCGCATGAATTTTCTAGGCTTATCGCTTCGTCGGCCTTCCATGTCCGGCCGACGGATGGGGTCGATGATGAACTATGTGAGCACCCGGGGCGGGGCCGCCCCGACCACCTTCCGCGATGCGCTGCTGCGCGGCATGGCGCCCGACGGCGGGCTCTACATGCCCGCGCGCTGGCCGACCCTGAGCGCGGGCGACCTCCGCGCCGCCGCCGCCCGTCCCTATGTTGATCTGGCCGCCGACATTCTTGGGCTGTTCGCGGGCGAGTCCCTGCCCCCTGCGGCGGTGCGCGCCGCCGCCGACCGCCTGACCGGGACCTTCCATCACGCCGCGATCACGCCGCTGGTCCAGTTGGAGCCGAACCTGTGGGTGCTGGAGCTGTTCCACGGCCCCACCGCCGCCTTCAAGGACCTGGCCATGCAGATGATGGCCGTCCTGACCGACGCCGCTCTGGAGGGCACGGGCCAGCGCCTGCTGCTGCTGACGGCCACCAGCGGCGACACCGGCGCCGCCGCCGTGCGCGCCTTCGCGGGAGCCGAGTCCGTGGATCTGGCCGTGCTGCATCCGCTGGACCGGGTCTCGCCGGTGCAGCGTCGCCAGATGACCACCGTGGACGCACCCAATGTGCTGAACCTGGCGGTGCGCGGCGACTTCGACGACTGCCAGCGGCTGGTGAAGGCCATCCTGGCCGATGAGACCCTGCGCGAGGGCCGCCGGGTCAGCTCGGTCAACTCCATCAACTGGGGCCGGCTGGCGGGTCAGGTGCCCTATTACGTCGCCGCCGCCTCGGCGCTGGGCGCCCCGCACGTGACGCCGCGCTTCGTGGTCCCCACGGGCAATTTCGGCGACGCCTTCGCCGGCTGGGTCGCGCGCGCCATGGGGGTTCCCCTGACCCTGACCGCCGCAGTCAACCGTAACGACGCCCTGGCCCGCGCCCTCAACCACGGCCGCTATGAGCGCACCGCCGCCAATCCCACCGCCAGCGTCAGCATGGACGTGCAGGCGCCCTCCAATTTCGAGCGGCTGCTGTTCGAGGCCACGGGCCGCGACGCCGACGCCACGCGCGCGTTCTTCGACACCTTCGCCCGCGACGGCGCGGTGGATCTGGCGCCCGACCTTCTGGCCGCCCTGCGCGCCGACGCAGCCGCCGTCTCCATCGACGAGGACCGCACCCGCGCCGAGATCGCCCATGCGTGGGAGGCGTATGGCCGTGTGATCTGCCCCCATACCGCCGTGGCCCTGGCGGCGGCGCGGGACATGGCGCGCGAGGGCGGGCCGGTGGTCGCCCTGTCCACCGCCCATCCGGCCAAAGTCCCCGAGAGCGTCGCGCCGGTGCTGGGCTTCGAGCCGCCGGTCCCGCCCGCCCTGGCCGCCATCACGGGCGGCAAGGAGCGCCTCACCGTCATCGACGCCGATCTGGATCAGGCGCTGGCGGCGGTGAAGGCGCTCCAGGGCCACCCCTCATAAAATCGCCGACGCCAAGAGTCCGCTCACAGGCAGACAATGAGTGCCTGCTCACGGCCCATTGCAGACGTCAGACCCGCCCCGCACAATGAGCTGTGATAGACAGAGACTACACTCCAGAAGCTGAAGCGCTCTTCGGACGCTTGGCAAAACGCTACGACTTGAAGTTCGTAGTTGAGGACGGCGTTCCGATGGAGGTGTGCTGGACCTTTCCAGCTCAGCCGCACCTCTCTCGCCCCATCACGCTGGGCCTTCAAAATCTCGACGAACTGAACTTCGGAGTGGGCGATCTTTGGACCTACTTTTTCCCATTTCCGGACCATGCTGATCGCTTCGAGCAGATCGTCGGCTCTTGGATTGAAGGAAACGGCAGGGTCGCGGTAACCGGAGCCAGAAGCTGCAACCTGCAGCTTTTTGAAGGGTCGGAGTGGAAGACCGTTTACAGCCAGAACGGCTGCATCTGGTTCTTCTGGATGAAGCCGAAACACTACCTAATGAACGACACTCCACCGACTTCGCTCGCTGATCGCCGCTGACCGAAGGTCCGTTTGCCACCCTTTGCGGCGATCCGGCGCGTCGGCTGGCCGGCAAGGCGTCCTGTGTCAGGCCGGCGCCAGCCCGTAGTCCGCCGGGCTCGCCGCCCGGTGGAAGGCGATGCGGGCGAAGAACGGCGCCGGGTCCTTGGGCGTCACCAGCCACGACGGATCGTGGAACAGCTGGTCGTGCAGCCGGGTCAGGGTGAAGCGCACCGCCGAGGCGGAGCCCAGAACCGGCAGGGCCTCGACCTCCGCCCGCTCCAGCCGCCGCTGCTGCTCATAGCCGCGCAGGAACGCAGAGAGCACCGCCTCGTCAGGTCGACCGGCCGCATCGAAACCCCACGCGTTCAGGGCGATGGCCAGATCCCAGACCCAGGCGCCCACATGGGCGAAATAGAAGTCGATTACCCCGCCGGGCCGGTCGCCTTCGTACAGCACATTGTCGGGGAAATAGTCCGCATGGATCGCCCCTGACGGCAGGCCGTCGGGCAGCAGCGGCTCCAGCCGGTCCAGCTCGGCGACCAGCGCCTCCAGCATCCTGCGGCTGTCGCCCGCCGCGCGATGATCGCATTTCTCGGCCAGCAGCCGCCACTGGGTCGGACCCACCGGATTGGCGCGCCGCCCGGCGAAGTCCGCCGCCTTCAGGTGCAGGTCCGCCAGCAGCCGGCCACCCGCCATGGCCTGAGCGACCGTGGGCATGTGCAGCCCGGCGCCCTGCAGCCACTGGATCACCGCCGCGGGCCGGCCGTTCAGCCGCCCGATCCAGTCGCCGGAAACGCCGCGCACCGGCCTCGGCGCGGCGAAGCCCGTGTCCGCCAGATGGTCGGTCAGGCCCAGGCAGAACGGCAGGCCCGCCTCGTCCGTGCGTCGCTCGAACAGGGTCAGCACATGGCGTCCGCCCGCCGTCTCGATGCGGTAGTTGGTGTTCTCCACCCCTTCGGCGATGGGCGCGATCTCGCTCAGCGCGCCGAGCCCGTAATCCGCGATGAAGGCGCGGGCCTGATCCGGCGTGACGGGGGTGAAGACGGCCATTCAGAGACCTTGGCGAATTCGCACGATGTCGGAAAGGTCCGCCAGCACGCTTTCGGCGGTGGCCCAGCGTCCCGCGCCGCGTCCCTTGCAGGTCCAGACCCGGCCGTCCTGGCCGTAGACCTTCAGCGCATTGCGCTCGCCCTTCAGGTCGTGGAACACCGGGTCCAGGTCGGACTCCAGCGCCACGCGGGCCTCCAGCTTGCCGCCCCGGGCCTGACAGGCGCCGATCTGGCGCACGCCGCGACGGCCCAGCGGCGCGTCGGGGGAGAGGGCTTCCAGCGGCAGATCATCGGGCGCTTCGCCGAACGCCTCATAGGCCAGCAAGCGCACCTTGGCCGCGGAATCCAGACCTTCCAGATCCGACGAGGGATCCTCTTCCGCAAAGCCCGCCGCGCGCGCCGCCGACAGGGCGTCGTCGAAGGCGTCGCCCTCGGCCAGCCGCTCCAGCATGAAGTTGACCGTGCCGTTCAGCACCGCCTCGAACCCGGCCACGGGCCCGGCCGCGCGGGCCAGACGCAGGGTCTCGATCATGGGAGATCCGCCGCCCACCGCCGCCGAATAGGCCAAGCGCGCGCCGGTGCCCCAGGCCAGATCGTTGAGGCCGGCCGGGTCGATGCTGATGGCCTGCTTGTTGGCGCTGACCACGTCCAGACCCTTGTCCAGCGCCGCGCGGATCAGGTCGTGCCCGGCCTGCCCCTCGGACATGGCCTCCAGCACCACGTGGGGCTTGCTGGCCAGAAGGTCGTCCTGCGCGGCGGTGAAGAGTTCGGCGGGACAGGCGAAGTCACGCGGCTTGGCCGGATCGCGCACCAGCACGCTGACCACCTCGAAGCGCGGATCGTTCAGCAGCCGCTTGAGCAGGCCGCCGCCCACCACGCCTGCGCCGGCCACAGCCACGCGAACGGGCTGATAGGGTTTGGCCGGATGGGGCGCATCCTCGGCGTCGCCCACCACGGTGGCGGCGGCGCGGCCAAGGGCGGCCACCTCGATCTCCACCCCCCGGGCCTGGCCCAGGTCGATGGCGTCGCGCTGGACCAGCGAGCCGCCCAGCCGGCGCGCCGTCTCCCAGCTCGCCCGGTCATAGCGCAGGGCGCCGTCGGCGTTGTTGGGGTCGCGGTCGTAGAGGCCGTCCACATCCTTGACCAGCCTCACCGTCTTCAGCCCCAGCTCGGCGGCGAGGAAGGCGGCGGTCAGGTCCGTGCCGCCCCGTCCCAGCAGCACCACCCGGCCCTCGCCCGTCACCGCGCCGAAACCGGGGACCACCACCACCTCATGGTCCTCCAGCGCCTGGCGCAGGCGCGCGTCGTCCAGCGAGCGGGGATGGGCGTGCTCCGGCTCGCCCTCGGCCACGAGGCCAAGCTCGCGCACCGTCAGGGCGACCGCGTCCAGCCCCACCCGGTCGCAGGCCAGGGCGGTCAGGGCCGCCGCCTGCTCCTCGCCCTGCACCACATAGGCCGGGGCCAGCAGGTTCTCGTGGGGCAGACCCAGGTCGCGGGCGTGGCCCAGCAGCCGATCCGTCTCGCCGCCGAAGGCCGAGACCACCGCCACCACCCGGCGGCCCTGACGCACATGGCCGTAGATCTCCGACGCCGCAGCCGGGGTGTCCTGCGGTCCGTGCAGCACCGAGCTGCCGAACTTGAGCACCACCACCTCGCGGCCGCCTGCGAGGGCGGGCCGGGGCGCGGGTTTGAGCTTGTCTTCGGGTTTGAGAAGGACGGCGACGGACATGGTGTGGACCTCGGAAATGCGAAAACCCGCCTCGGGCGACCGGGGCGGGTGGTGGGTTGTGCGAACCTTTGCCGGATGCGCGCTAACCGTTCCCCGCCCGAATGGGCATGGTGGTGGTGGTGGCCATAATGGTCGTACCGAGGCTGCCGGACACGGGTCCGCCCTGACGTCCGGAGACGGTCATGGAGGCGATCGACAGGGTCGTGACGTGGGACACCGTGAGGGGTCTTTCGAGCTTCGGTTGGCGGCGAACCTGACCGATGAGCCGCCGGACGTCAACCCCGCTTCGGTGAAATAGTGCGCCGTTGCATCGCTATACGCAATGAACATTCCATGACATCGGGGCACACCTCATAAATAGGGATGATTATTTCACTTGACGAACGTGTGAGCTTTCCGCAGGATTTCCGGGCTCATCAAGACCGGTCGAGGGATAGGCCCTTTGACGCCGGGGCAACCTCGGGCTTTCGCCCGAAAGGTGCCAACTCCTGCGAGAGCCTTCGGGTTCGCGAGAGATGAGTGGAAGCCCCGGTCTACAGGGGTTCCACGGTCTGTCAGCAGCAGTCTCGATGAGCGGGACGATTGCGAGACGACCGACAAATGACCACCGCCCTGGCCGAAAAGACGTTCCTCGACACCGACCCCGTGTGTCGTCCCGCGCGCAAGTCCTTTGCGCCGATCCTGCCTGCGCGCGACATCATCGTTCCCATTCCCGCCGATTTCCGACTGGCGTCCGGCGAAGCCCTGACCGATCCGGTGATCCGCGCCCGCCTGCAGGGCCGCCCCGACGCGCCGCTGGTGATCGTGGCCGGCGGCATCTCCAGCGGCCGGTTCGTGCACCGCACCGAGACCAACGGCTCGGGCTGGTGGTCCGGCGCGGTGACGGCGGGCGGC
>SXGT01114940.1_pt1 | contig 19050 bp, 18 predicted proteins | sample 3176221 | NCBI WGS metagenome assembly SXGT01 (sample SAMN11356862, study PRJNA531348) | freshwater metagenome | isolation source: freshwater sample F1-120 | place: China: Fuxian Lake, Yuxi | collected 2017-12-25
CCCTGAAGATAATTATTCCATGTCGCAAGACGAAAGACCCCCGGTAGACCACCGGGTTGATAGGCCGCATGTGTAAGCGAAGTAATTCGTTGAGCTAAGCGGTACTAACGGTCGAGTGCTTGGCCTTGTCTATCAGGTTCCGTCTGACGGAACCGAAGCAAGTGCAACCAGCGTTAGGTTGTTTGTTTCAAACCTCGTTTGTGATCTTGAAATGAGTCGAACACTCATTCTCGAATGCCCTGTAAGGTGGAGACACCTTTCATGCGACATCTGCCTCGACTTCCTCCCTGAGGGTCCGAAAGGATGTTTAGGGATTTGTCGGTGACAATAAGCGAAAGGAAACACCTGTACCCATCCCGAACACAGAAGTGAAATTTTCGCTGCCAATGATACTGCTCAGCGGGAAAGTAGGTCATCGCCGACTTCATGAGCCCTGCCTGGGAAACCGGGCAGGGCTCTTTTTTATTCGTTGGCAATCAGTACTCGTCAGGACCTCGTGATGACTTGAAAAGGGTTTGATGGCGAGGTTGATGTTCTGATTGCTAGACTGCAGCGCGCCGGGGTCGTTGAACTGTTTCGTTCTAAGTCTCTCGTATCAATCGCTCACAATCACGCCGGGGGAGTTTGAAGTGTCAAAATGTTCAAGGTCTATCTTGGCAATCTTGAAAATGGCGTCACGCTCGAGCAACTGAAAGTACTGCTCGCTCCGTTTACTGACATGGAGGACCTCGTGCTCGTCACTGATCCGCAGACGGGTCAAAGTCGATGCTTCGCCATCGCGATGTTTCGAGATCCGGCGCGTGGACAACTCGTGATCGAAACGCTCAACGGGAAGATGCTGAGTGGCCGACCGCTTGTTCTCAACGAGGTGGCGAAGAAACGAAAGGGACTGCCTCCGAAGAAGGCGCCGCGGCGACCCGAGCAAAGGATGGGCGGGAGTCGTGCGAGTGGTGGAGGTGGAGCTGCCGATGCGGGTCCTCGCGGTCCCGCACGTATCCCATCGGGTCGACCATCAAGTCGTCCATTCGGGCGAGGGAATGCGCGCCGAGATTTCGGGAGCAGTTCGTCAGGGCACGGCGGATCAATGGGAAGTGGCGGAAGCAGCGGCTTCTCGCGCCCAGGACAGGGGCAGGGCGAGTTTCGCCCTGGGAGTCGTCCAGGCGGATCGGCTGGATTTTCTCGCCCGACGAATCCGCCACCTCAGTCGGCTCCCGCTCCGGCGCGTCCGTCGGCTCCGGCACCAATGCGCTCGCCCGTTCCAAAACCTCCCGCCGTGCGGCGAGCCGACGCGCAAGACGAGGAAAAGCCGCAGGGATCGTGATGGGCGTTCGGTGACGCTGGAGTGCGGGGAGCCATGGGCTGACGATCCCTTCGCATGCTTGGGATTCCGGCGAGGATTCGTCGTTGACGCCGACGCCGTGTCAGTTGCACATGCTCGAGCACTCGCTCGCGCGCATCCAGATCGTCACGGGGAGGGTATTGACCGCGAGATCGCGAGTCAGCGGAGCGCCACATTGAATCGAGCGGCGGCGGTACTGCGTGATCCGCTCGCGCGGGCAGAGGCGCTGATTGCACTTGAAGATCCGAGTGGTGTCGCAGTTCCCTTGAGTGCATCTCAACTTCTGGATTTGTTCGAACGACGCGACGCGGTGCAGTCGGGCGACGGTGCTTCGCAAGCGAGCCGAGCTCAGACTCAAGCGTGGCTGAGAGCAGAGATCCAATCGTCGTTTCGGCAGTTGGAAGCGAGCGGACCTCTCGCCACCGTCGATTGGGTGCACGCGAGGGCGCTCACGGCATACATCCGTGCGCTTGGACGACTCTCGAGTGAGATTGAACGGTTGGCGAGATCAGAGTCGAGTGGCGGTGCTGGATGAGTGCTCCATCAACCGCCCTGTTGCTTGCACTGCCCGTGCTTGTGTCATTGAGTGCGTTGTTTTCTGGGTCAGAAACAGCACTGTTTGGACTCTCTCTCGACGACCGCTGGTGCATCGCGCGCGATCGACCTCGCCTTGGGAAGGTCATTGATCGGCTGCTTGCAAGTCCGCGAGGACTCCTGCTGACAATACTTCTTGCAAACACTGCCGTGAACACCGCGTTCTTCGCAGTCATCACAGTGGTGCATGGCGAGGCGCAAGTCTCGATGTCTTGGCAGATCGCCATTGGCGCGTGCGAAGTTGTTGGCTTGATCCTGTTCGGTGAGGTCGTACCCAAGATCGTTGCAAACTCGATGCGGGTGCGGATCGCGCCCCTCGTTGCGGTTCCCATCATGGGACTCGTATGGTTGCTTACGCCGATTCGCGCGCTTGTTGAGCGGTCGTTGTTTGAACCGATCCAACGATTGGCTGCGCCGTCGGTCATCGCTGCAGGACCATCGGCACGGGAGTTGAGAGAATTCGTTTCGGCGGCGCGCGTACAAGGGGACATCACCACCGAAGAGGAGGCGTTGCTTGGACGATTACTCATCATGCGACGAGGCCGCGTGCGCGATGTGATGACCCACCGAACCGAAATGGCTTCGATCGCGCGGTGTGCCCCGCAATCGGTGGTTGTTTCGCGCGCGGCGGCGTCACACCTCAAGAGGCTTCCAGTCGTGGATGGCAGTCAAGATCGCGTCGTGGGCATTTTGGATGTTCGCGGGTATCTGCTTGACGCGCGCGGAGGCGACACGCCAATTGACGCACATGTCACTCCGCCAGTGTTTGTCCCAGAAATCGCGTCGCTCGAGCAGTTGCTCGACCTTTTTCGTTCGCAGCGCTGCAGCCTCGCGATCGTGGTCGACGAGTTTGGAGGAACTGCAGGAATCGTCGCACTGGAGGATGCGATCGAAGAGATCGTTGGCGACATCGTCGCGACGGACGAGGTCGCTCTCGGCGCGCCCATCTGTGCGGCAGGCGAGTCGATGAGAGTCGATGCCAGGATGTCTGCGTCCGAATTGTGCGCGCACTATGGATTGCCACTCACGATGACTCGCGCGTCGACCGTTGGGGGGATTGCCCTTGAAATGCTTGGAGCGATTCCGCAATCTGGCCAAGTGGTGTCGTTCGGACCGCTCGAACTTCGCGTGGAGCGAATGGAGAATGGAAACGCCAGAGAGTTCACGGTGCGCCGCACAGATCTCGAACCAACCTCGAACGACGGAGTTGCGCCGTGATCGTCGCCGTCACCTGTGGGATTCTCTCGCTCGCGGTCTGTGGCTTGCTCGCTGGCATGGAGACGGGCATCTACACACTGAATCGCGTGCGCTTGGCTGCGCGCGTCTCGCGACAGGACCGTGCTGCGAAACGGCTCAGGGGTGAGCTGCAGCATCCCAATCGACTGCTCGCAACGGTGCTCGTTGGAAGCAGCGCGGCGCATGCGGGTCTCAGCGCCGCGATCACCCACATCGTCGAGTCGTTCACACAGGATCCGGTGGAACTCGTGCTCGTCAATACAAGCATCGTGCTGCCGCTCGTCTTCTTTCTCGGTGATGCGCTTCCAAAGGAACTCTTTCGCGTCTTTACGAATTCGTGGACCTATGGATGCTCGTCCGTGTTGTGGGTGCTCCGAGTTGCGTTGACATGGACTGGAATCGTTCCGATCATTCGCGCGCTCGGCGATGGAATCGCCCACTTGCTGGGATGCTCGCGTGACGACACTGCGCCGACTCGCCAACGCGTGTTGCAAGCGCTTCGCGACGGGATCGCGAGCGATCACATCAAGGACGTGCACCTTGAAATGGCAGACAGACTCTTTGGGTTGTCCGACCGCACCGTTCGTGAGTGTGCGATCCCGTGGAGTCGAGTCATGAAAGTCTCATCCAGAGTTACGGTGTCTGGAAACCCGACACTCTTCCGCGAGTCGCGATTGAGTTCGCTCCCAGTTGTCTCTGACGCAAGTGACCAGTCGGTGGTGGGAGTCCTGTCGGCTCTCGAGGCGATTCTCCAACCAGATGTACCAGCAGGGGAGCTCGCTCGAGAAGCACTGTTGGTGGACTCCCAGACGCTCGTGATGGAGGCGGCACGCCGGATGCGGGCCGCGCGCTGCCCCCTTGCCATCGTCTGTCATCCGGGATCGACCGTTCCAGTGGGGATCGTGACGCTGAAGGACTTGGTCGAGCCGATTCTCGGGGCAACCCCAAGCTGGTGACATCGACTTGAGAAAATTGTGGAGTTCGCTTGCATTCCAGCGGCTGAAAACGATCCTGTTGATGTCAGTCAGTCGAAGAGGCGCCCAGCTGGATTTACGCGAGAGCGCCACGAGCCGGCAGACAATTGAAGCAGTGTGCTGAGTCGATGGGGCGCTCGAGAAGGTCACTCTTCTTGCGCAAGTTCGTTCCTCAGTGCCTGCCTGATTCATCGCGTGTTGGCGACTCCCCACGATCGCCCCGCACACGAGTGGGTCCGCACGCGTGACGGACGGACTTGCGCATCGAGACAGACAACCAGGTGGGTGTCGCGGGATGGATGGTTTCGAAGGGAAGGAAAGGGACTGAAGGGAAGGAAAGGTCGGAGGGTAGGACGAGGGTGGAGGCAAAGGAACATGAGCGCCACGCTGGGCACGGCCCAGCGTGGCGCCGTTGTCGTGGTGCATCGCCGATCACTTCATGCACTCCTGTTGTGGCTATACTCGCCCGCCCTGCGCCAGTAGCTCAGCTGGCTAGAGCACACCCCTGATAAGGGTGAGGTCGAAGGTTCGAGTCCTTTCTGGCGCATTGACAGTGGCGGGTCCGCGTGCGGGTCCGCCACTGTTCGTTGTTGAGGCAATCACCGAGAGATTCGCGGCGTTGATTCACGCGACATCTCGCTATGATTCGCCCCCTTCCACATCACCTTTTTAACGGAGTTTCACCACAATGCGTCGCGCCAAGATCTCAATCATCGGAGCTGGAAATGTCGGATCCACATGCGCCCACTGGGCCGCGGCCAAGGAACTCGGCGACATCGTCCTGCTCGACATTCCTGATCGTGCTGGTGTTGCGAAGGGCAAGGCGCTCGATCTGGCATGTTGCGGTCCCATTGAGGAGTTCGACTCCAAAGTCATCGGCACGTCGGACTATGCCGACACAGCGGGAAGCGATGTCGTCGTTGTGACTGCGGGCATTCCACGCAAACCAGGGATGAGTCGCGACGACCTGATTGCCACGAATGTGAAGATCGTGAAGGACGTCGCCGAACAGGTGGCGCGGCACTCGCCGAACGCTGTGATGATTGTTGTGAGCAATCCGCTCGATGCGATGGTGTACACCGCGTGGAAGGCATCCAAGTTTCCGACAAACCGCATTCTCGGGCAGGCAGGTTGCCTCGACGTCGCGCGTTTTCGAACGTTTATCGCGCTCGAATTGGGGTGTTCCGTTGAAGACATTCAGGCGCTGTTGCTCGGCGGCCACGGCGATGACATGGTGCCGCTCGCGCGCTTCACAAGCGTTCACGGCATCCCGCTTGACATGCTGCTCTCGCAATCGAAGATCGATGCGTGTACGCAGCGCGCAAAGGTGGGAGGCGGAGAGATTGTTCAGTTGATGGGCACGAGCGCATACTTCGCGCCAGCGTCCGGAACGATTCAAATGGTGGAAGCGATCGTCAAGGACAAGAAGCGCATTCTTCCATGTGCGGCCTATTGCGAGGATGCATTCGGCGTTGCCCCGGGTCGAACAGGTGCTGGGTACTTCATCGGAGTGCCGTGCGTGCTCGGATCGAGTGGCATGGAGCGCGTTGTTGAGATCAAGTTCAATGACGGCGAGCGAAAGCTATTCGACGAGTCCGTCCAGCATGTCAAAGATCTCGTCGATGTTGTGCGCAAGACGTTCCCAGAACTGGCATGAGCAACCGCGGCGAGTGAGTTCCGTGTGAAAGGAGCCAAGAAATGCAGACGAAGTGGAATGAACTGAAGCGCTCGGCAGGGGGGCCTTGGAGTCTCGGCGCAGGCGCCGGTGACGGTGCCAAGTCCCACGGGGGCGCTCAAGGTGCAACTGGAGGCGGTGCGCCTGCTCCAAGTGCCGCACAGGCCTCGCAGGTGCAGCTCACGCGCCACGACAAGCGGACGTTTGTGGCTCAAACGATACACCTCGCTGGCAACGCATTTGTGGATTGCTCGTTCGACTCGTGCACACTGGTGCTCACGAACGCTCCATTTATCTTCAGCGGCCAGTGCAGAGTGCAGCGGTGTAATTGGCGCATCGAATATGACCTGCTGTGGGGAGCGCCGGCGATGCGGGCCCAGTTGCGGCAGGTGCTGGACTCGATGGACCAGGCGGTCGAGCAATCGCCTCCGACTGGCTAAGCTTTTTTTCTGCCTGCTTCACCTTAGGAGGCGGAAACTGCCGATTTCAGAACGTGCGCGTTTCTCTGCCCCTGTTCAATCCAGATCCTGGATGGCTTTTTTTGACCGCCGGGATCGTGCTGATTGTCTGTGCAGCGGTCATTCCAGAGGCGCAGAAAGTGCACCAGATGAGGTCGCAGTTGCAGACAATTCGGTTCGCAGAACAGCACAACTTTGCGCGGATGCAAGCGTGCTCGCGGTTTCTCGATGACCTCAAAGCGGGGGACCAGGGGCTCGTGCGTCGCCTCGCCGCAAGTCAGTTGAATCTGATGCCCCGCGACGAGACAGCGCTGCTGATTGCGACGTCAATTGATGCGACTCCGAGCGACTGGATCGAAGCAAGTGTCGCTGCACCACTCGATGAGTCAAGTCCCTACCCAGACACGCTGCTCTCGCGTTGGACGCTCGGCTCGCAGCGATTGTGGGTCATCGCTTCTGGAGCGTTCTGCGTCTTTTTGGGTTTGATTTTCGGACCCGCAGTGCGCACTCCAGAAAAACAGGCCTAAGTCGCGAAGCACGCGCGCGTGGGGCTACGGTGTGCCGTGAGGTGCACGATGCCGGTCAAAGCAGAACAGGTCGATGCGGGAGTGATGCGCGCGGCGATTGCGCTCGATCGCTGCGCACGCTCGTGGCGAATGGCTGCGCGCAAGGTTGGTGGACTCGCAGCGCTTGATATGGAAGTGCGAGCGTCGCCGTCGACCCTGTCCGCGTTACTCGATTCAGTCGAGTCGGGAAGCGGATCGAGCGCCCACGAACTGAGGGATCGGTTTCGACGGTGCGATCCAGATGCAGAGCGGCGGGCGATGGAGTCGCTCGGGGTTGCGATGGTGAGCGTTGGTGAATGCGACTATCCCCCGATGTTGTCCGCCAGCGGTGACCCTCCCGTCGCGCTGTGGATTCGCGGCGAATTCGTTGCCAGTGATGCGTGGTCCGTCGCAGTCGTTGGAGCGCGTCGTGCGAGCGCATACGGCGTTGAGCAAGCTGGGCGATTCGCGGCCGCGCTTGCGGCAAGCGATGTCGCAGTGGTTTCTGGCGCTGCTCGTGGAATCGACGCGGAAGCACACCGCGGGGCGCTGCGTGCTGAAGGGCGCACCATTGCAGTGGTTGGCGGAGGACTGCGCGAACCCTATCCGCCTGAACACATCGAACTCCTCGACGAGATCGTGGCAGCAGGTGGGGCGGTGGTCAGTGAGTGTCCGATGGATTCACCTGCGACGCCAGACAGGTTTCCAAGTCGCAATCGCGTCATTGCCGGATTGACGCTCGGCACGCTCGTGATCGAAGCGATGGTGCGATCAGGAGCAATCCTGACGGCGAATCTGGCGTGCGAGTGCAATCGGCTCTGCATGGCAGTCCCGGGCCCGGTGCAAGGGGGCAGAAGTTCGGGTTGTCACCACTTGATCCAGTCGATGCAAGCCTCTCTCGTCGAGCAGCCTGACGATGTGCTCCAACACATCTTGACTCATGCCACAACGATTCACGGAGCGGAATTGCTTAGTCGCGCAGGGTTTGATCCGCCGCGCGTGAGTGCAAAGGCTTAGTTGAGTCCAAGGGAATAGAAGAGCCCTGAGAAGAGCAAGTCGGCGATGACGATTGCCACCGTCGTTTGAACGACAGTACTGGTCGTCGCCCGTCCAACTCCTGCTGCGCCTCCAGTGACGCGCAACCCGTTCGTGCATGCGATCAGTCCAAGCAGCCCGCCGAAGACAGCGGCCTTGAGCAAACCAGTATTGAAATCAACGGGTCGAAGTTGCGTCAGCGTGTTGAGCCGGTAGACCTCATAGGGGATGTCAAGGACCAGCACTCCGACGACTCCACCGAAGAACACAGCGCAGATGTCCGAAAAAACCGCGAGGACGACGAGGCTGATCGCCGTGGCAATGACGCGTGGCATGACGAGGAATCGGACTGGATTGAGCGCCATTGCTTCAAGTGCTTCGATCTCTTCGCCGACCTTCATCGTGCCGAGTTCAGCGGCGATCGACGCACCTGCAAATCCAGTCATCACGATTGCCGCGATGAGAGGCCCGAGTTCACGAAACACAGCCACCGCAACGAGGTTTGCAACCTTGTCGGTCTGCCCCAACTCTTCGAGGCTCGGTGCGGTTTGCAGCGCGAGGATTGTTCCTATACAGCCCGATACCAGCAGCACGATCCCAATCGAGCGTGTCCCCACCCGCACAAACTGCACGGTGAGCGCGCGCATCCCAAAGCGCGCCCGTCGCTGAAAGAGCGAGCGCCAAATCCACCCCAGCACCTCAGCCATCAGATTGGCCCATGAGCCGATCAGTCCCAGAACACCAGCCCACATCTCCCAGTAGCGGTTGACGATCGCCGCAAGGAACTGTGAAGAAGCGGGGTTTGTCGACTCTGGCGCGCTCATCCTGTCAGTCCTTCGTTGCATCGTCGATCGTGGCGACCATCGTGAACATAGAGACAAGCTTCGTGATCTCAAAGGCGCTGCGAACTTGTGGAGTGACTCCAACAAGAACGAACTTCATCTTGTTGCGCATCGATTGCTGAAGTGCCTCGACCAGTGTGGCGATCCCTGAGGAATCCATGTATGAGACAGCGGACAGATCCATGATGAGTCTGCCCGGTCGCTCTCGCATCACGCCCGCAACCGCTTTTCGAATCGCGGGGGCACAAGACATGTCAATGTCGCCCGCGGGGCGCAGAATCGTGGATCCCGCAACCGATGATTGAGCTACAGTTGATTCGTGACTCACTTTGCGCAGTTCTCCGACTGAGTGGTGGATGGATTCGCGCGCTCGTGTGGAGCGAGCAGTTTGACAAGAGTGAGCCGCATGCCCCCGCCTGGGCGAGATTCCCATGTGGATTCTGTCATCGTTTCTTTGATGATGTGAACGCCAAGGCCGCCAGGACGGACATCCGCGAGATCGCGCCCTTTGATGAGCGCTGGGTCGACCGAGCGCCCAAGATCTTCGAGCACGATTCGCAGGCCAGCTGGTTCTTGGAGTCGCCAAATGTTGAGCCAGATGAGTCCATCGGATCGCTCCCCGTAACCATGGCGGATGACGTTGGCGAGCGCCTCATCGACGGCGAGGGAGAGCAATCCACGGGACTTCTCTGAGAACCCGACACACTTCGAAAGCCCATCAACGAAAGCACGAATTGGTGCGAGCAACTTCGGATCGCTGAAGAGGCGGATGCTGATGCAGGGTTCACGATCCATGGATATGTCGTTGGATCACCACTGCGGCCGCGGACGCGCGGGAGGGTAGATGGTGGATGCGTACGCCTGGACTGGGGGAGCGAGGTGCTCGGCAATGGTCCATGCCTGCCAGCGCTGGTAGGCCACAAACCGAAGGGGTTCCGGATCGTCAAAGCGGTAGTCGAGGTCCTGTCCCGTCATTCGCTTCAAGGCTCCAATAGACATGAAACGGAGCAACTCGTCATCGGAGCACAGGCATTCGACGATGGACGGGATATCTGAGCGGCGGTTGAACTTCACAGAATCTTCGATCGCGTAGAGGCGAGCACCTGGCGCAGGATTGGTATACCCGCCCTCAGTTGCGCTCGGTGCGCAACCGCTCACTCCAACGAGCAGCAGTGCGCACGCCTGCAAGCGAACCATCCCGTGCACTTGAGTGGCGCAATTCACCTCGTCGAGGATACAAGATTCTGCGTTACTATCCCTCCCCTCATTCTCAATGGTCTCTCTGAGAGTGCGCTGCCTATCACGCCATGAATCCTCAATCACCTGTAACGAATGACGCGGCGCCACAAACGGTTCTGATTCTCGACTTCGGTAGTCAGTATGCACAGTTGATCGCACGGCGAGTTCGCGAGGCAGGCGTCTACAGCCTCCTCGTGCGGCCGGATGCCCCGGTCGCTGAATTGATGGCGCACAACCCTGCCGGGATCATCCTCTCAGGTGGACCGTCGAGCGTGTCGGATGCGAAGGCTCCAACGTGTGATCCTGCACTGTTTCGTACTGGCGTGCCCATCTTGGGCATCTGCTACGGAATGCAGTTGACCTGCCAAGCCCTCGGCGGGCGCGTCGAGCGTGCTGCGACTCGTGAATACGGCCGTGCCAATATCGAAGTGGTGGATGAACGAGACCTCTTGAGCGGGGTGCCAACGCACGCCACGGTGTGGATGAGCCATGGAGATCAGGTACTCGGGGTGCCTGAGGGTTTTCATGTGCTGGCCTCGACGCCAACCTGTCCATTTGCGGCTGTGGGCGATCCGGCGCGCAAGATGTACGGAGTTCAGTTTCATCCCGAAGTCACTCACACGCCACATGGGATGGATGTCCTGCGCAACTTCCTCTTCCGCATTTGCGCGTGCAAGGGCTCGTGGCGAATGTCGGAGTACTTGACGCAGGAGTGCGAACGAGTCAAGGCGCGTGTCGGATCGGCGCGCGTGTTGTGCGGACTCTCAGGAGGCGTCGATAGTTCAGTGGTCGCGGCGCTCCTCGCGAAAGCGATTGGCAAGCAACTTGTCTGCATCTTCGTTGACAACGGTCTCCTTCGAAAGCACGAGCGCGCGCTCGTCGAGTCGACATTTCGAGACCACTTTGATGTCGATCTGCGAGTCGTTGATGCGAGCGGCGAGTTTCTGAGCGACCTCGCGGGAGTCACAGATCCACAGGAAAAGCGGCGGCTGATCGGTCACAGATTCATTGACGTCTTCCGTGAGGCGGCGAAGACGATTCCTGGTGAAGTGAAGTTCCTAGCGCAGGGAACGCTGTACCCGGACGTCATTGAAAGTGGCCATGGTCACGCAGGGACCGCCGCGAACATCAAGCTGCATCACAATGTCGGCGGACTCCCAGAAGACCTCGGATTCGAATTGGTTGAGCCGCTGCGCCATTTGTTCAAAGATGAAGTGCGAACGCTCGGCGAAGTCCTCAGTCTGCCCCAGCACATTGTCTGGCGCCATCCCTTCCCGGGTCCCGGTCTGGCAGTTCGGTGTCTCGGCGCGGTTGCCCCTGAGCAGTTGAGGATCCTGCGCGACTGCGATGAGATTGTGCTCGAAGAGATTGTCGCTGCCGACCTTTATCGAAAGACTGATCAGGTGTTCGCCGTGCTCTTGCCAGTTCGCACTGTCGGAGTGATGGGGGATGGACGAACGTACGATTCGGTCGTCGCGATTCGCGCCGTCACGACCCAAGACTTCATGACCGCAGACTGGGCGCGAATTCCGTACGAAACTCTCGCGACGATCTCAAGTCGGATCATCAACGAGGTCAAGGGCGTCAACCGCGTGGTCTACGACATCTCGAGCAAACCGCCCGCCACGATCGAGTGGGAGTGAGTGTTGACCCCAGGACAGGGGGCTTACTTGCCGTGGCCATCCCCATCGCCGCCATCACCCGCTCGCGCTCCGCCTAGATTGTTGCCGCCTGGCCCACCACCTGGCCCTGCGCCAGTCGAGCGGTTCCAAATCTTGTGGACGCCAATTGGAGTGAAGTTCGCCCCACCGAAGTCGGTCCCCACGGGATAGCCATAGAGGTCGTTGTAGTTGTCCGAATAGGTGTTCCAGTTTGATCCACCGTAGTAGCCGGTGTTTCCCGCGTACGCGCCGGGGTAATAGCCGCCGCCAGCCCCTGCATACTGCCACGGGGTGTTCGCTCCGACCGACTCAGGGGAATTGATCGGAACGCCGCCGCCACCTGCAGCCACATTGGATGCCTGTGATGTTTGGGAAAACGCGCCTTGGCTTCCGGTCCCCTGGCTGTACACCTCATTGAAGTTAAGCCCCGTGTTGTGTGGCATCTTGTCCCACTGTTCGTGGAGCTCTTCGAGGTGCTGGTAGTAGGCGGTGGCTTGCGCGTTGAGCTTGGCGTTCATGGCGGCGTATCGCGCCGTCTGCGCCTGCCGCTGCGCTGCGGCGTAGGCGGGCGCCCACTGTTGATAGTCATCAAGCTGGTTGTTCGCTTGCAGGAATGCCGATCGCAGTGCCACTTGCGCGAAACGTTGGTTTTGTGAGGTCCATGCCGCGTGCGCCTGCGTTGTCGTCGCCGAGACTTCTCGCGTCAGAAGGTCGAGATCCTGCGTCGTGACCCGAGGTGCGCCCTTGAGCTGCTCTTGCTGCAATGTGGTTTGGTAGGCGGACAGAAAACTCGTACCAGGCGGAAGGCTCTTCGTCGCGGAAGAGTATGCATTCCAGCTGTCGGTCAGTCCCTTCTCTTTGATGAAGGCGTCCATCGCGCTGATGCGATCCTCTGAATTGGTGCGAACATCACCGAGTGAATCGATCATCGAGTGAAGTGCGTTCAGTTCGACCGACAGGTTCGTGAGCGCCGCGCTGGCTGCGGGATGCACGTCATCTGATGGCTGCGACGCAGAGGCGGATGGAGTGGCTGGTGCCGACTGGCCGTGGATTGAAAGGGTCGAGGAGAACGCGATTGAACTCGCAACGGTGAGGAGGGTCGGCAGATTCATTCTCCCATCGTAGCGATTCGCACGCGGCGTTCGCGTGTGCTATTGTCCACAACGGGAATGCGCCCATGACCGATCAACACTCGAGGCGGTCGGTGCTACGAACAATGGCGTACACCGCCATGGGCGCCCTGGGATGTGGTGGTGCGTGTGCGCAGCAGCGAACCAAGCATGCGGAGTGTTCCGCGGCGCCGCGACTTCCAAATCGAATCAGTCTCGCGCAGTGGTCGCTTCACCGGATGCTCAAGGCTGGATCGCTCGCGCCGATGGACTTTCCACAGTTCTCGCGGACGACCTTCGGGATCTGTGGCGTCGAATATGTCAGCACCTTCTATCGTCACATGGTCGACGACGCGCGGTGGAGCCGCGAGCTGCGCGCACGCTCGGAAAGTGCGGGAGTGGAAAGCCTCTTGATCATGTGCGATGGTGAAGGCGAACTTGGTGATTCCGATCCGCTCGCTCGTCGACGCGCAGTGGATGCCCATCGCCGTTGGCTCGATGTTGCGGCAGCGCTCGGGTGCCACTCGATCAGGGTGAATGCCAGGGGCGCCGGGAGTGAAGACGAGCAGCGATCGTGTTGCGCTGATGGATTGGCGCAACTCAGCGCCATCGCATTGCCGATGAAACTCAATGTCATCGTCGAGAATCACGGTGGGATCTCGTGTAGCGGTGCGTGGGTCGCTGGATTGGTTCGCGCGGTCGGCGCGCCGAATTGTGGAACGCTGCCCGATTTCGGGAACTTCAGGTGCGACGATGGGTCAATGGGCGATCGGTACGAGGGGGTCGCCGCGATGATGCCCTACGCACGAGCTGTGAGCGCGAAGAGTTATGAGTTCGATGCCGCAGGGTTTGAGACGGCGACCGATTATCCACGGATGATGGCCATCGTCACAGGTGCCCGATACCGTGGATGGATTGGCGCGGAGTACGAAGGAAAGGTGCTCGATGAGATCGCGGGGACGAACGCAACGCGCGACCTGCTCATCAGGTGCGGGTGCGTGGTGTAACGCGGCGCGCTCGGATATACCACTGGGCTTCTATGACATCGAACGCGACGACACATTTCACTTCGGCTCCACGCACAGGTCAGCAGCGGGACGCCGCAATCTTGGTCACTGGTGCCGGAGGCGAGATGGGGCATGGGCTGCTTTCGGCACTCTCGCGTGCGCGAGAGCGAAGAGAGTTGATCCTCGCGCTCGATGTGCGCGAGTTGGCTCCTGAGATTCGAGCCCACTGCGATCACGCGTTTGTGGGTGATATCTGCGATCACGCGCTGCTCGAGCGTTTGCTCGCGATGTATGAGATCACAGCGATCTATCACCTCGCAGCGCTGCTTTCAACGCGTGGCGAATTCGCGCCAGAAACTGCCCACCAAGTGAATGTGGGAGGAACACTCAACCTCTTGCATCTCGCGGCCGAGCAGGCGCGCTCGCACGGAAGTACGGTGAAGTTTTTCTTCCCAAGTTCGATCGCGGTCTATGGAATGCCGGATCTCGCAACCAAGCGATCGGCAGGACTTGTGCGCGAGGAGCAGTACTGCGATCCTCACACGATGTACGGTTGCAACAAGCTTGCAGGCGAACATCTCGGGCGCTACTACGCTCATCACTATCGCAAGCTGTCGAAAGACCGCCTCGCGCATCCGATTGACTTTCGTTCGATTCGATTCCCTGGCATTATCTCAGCAGAGACGATGCCGTCTGGTGGAACGAGCGACTATGGACCTGAAATGATTCATGCCGCAGCGGCAGGAAAGGAGTACTGCTGCTTCGTGAGGCCCGACACTCGGATTCCATTCATGACGATGCCTGAGGCGATCGAGTCAACGGTGCGTCTGATGAGCGCGCCCGCAGAGTCGCTTCGGCGCACGGTCTACAATGTGTCGAGTTTTTCTCCCAGTGCCGCAGATTTCGCGCGGCTCGTGGGGGAAGCGTTTCCGAACTCAGTGATTTCCTTCGAACCGGATGCAGGGCGACAGTCGATCGTCGACTCGTGGCCAGAGTCGTGCGATGACTCCCCCGCGAGAGCACAATGGGGGTGGAAAGAATCGCACACGCTTGAGTCGGCGTTCAGCCGGTATCTGCTGCCCCGCATTGCGGGGCGCTATCGCTCGGTGGCGTCCGAGGGCACTGGGGAGTCCAGTAGCACTGGAGCTCGCCCTATGCTTGCGAAATGACCACGATCGTCGCACCGACATTCCCATCCCGGACCCGTCAGATTCTTGATTCGCTGCAACAAAGTGGGCAGCTGAAGCAATTGCAGATGATTGAGGGACCGATGGATGCCACTGTGCGCGTCCGCGGGCGGGGAGAAGTCGTCTGCCTCTGCTCGAACAATTACCTGGGACTTGCGAACCATCCTGAAGTTGTGGAAGCGGCGCACGAGGGACTGCGCAGATACGGGGCAGGGACCGCGAGCGTGCGGTTCATCTGTGGAACATTTGAGTGCCACGAAAGACTCGAGGCTCGAATCGCAGAGTTCTATGGCGTTGAAGCGGCGTACACCTTCACGAGCTGTTGGAATGCGAACGAGGCGATCTTTCCGACGCTCTGTGAACCTGGCGACCTCATCATTTCAGACGAGTTCAATCACGCATCCATCATCGATGGAATTCGCCTTGCCGTCTCGATCAAGAAGGGGTTGTTGCGTGGGGTCTATCGGCACAACGATCTTGCATCGCTGCGCGAGAAACTCGTGCAAGCGCGCGCCAATCCTGATGTGACGGGCACAATCTGGGTTGTGACAGACGGCGTGTTTTCGATGGAGGGTGACATCGCCGATCTTCGAGGCATTCGCGTCCTCTGCGACGAGTTTGGAGCGCTGCTCGTGGTTGATGACTCACATGGAACTGGGGTCATGGGAGCGACTGGCCGCGGGACGCATGAGCACGCTGGGATGCCTGCGGCGCAGGTCGACTACTTCACCGGCACCCTCGGCAAGGCGCTCGGTGGTGCGGCAGGTGGATACATCGCCGGATCGCGCAGTGCGATCGATCTTCTCGTGCAACGCGGACGTCCGACGCTCTTTTCAAACGCACTTCCATGTACGGTCGCTTGCAGCGCCGACAAAGCAATCGAGATCCTCATGCGCGAGCCCGAGCGCGTTGAGAAGTTGCGATCCAATGTGGCGTACGCCCGCGCAGCGATCGAATCAAGCGGCTTCTCAGTCCTCAAGAGTCCTACCGCGATCTGCCCGATCATCGTGCACGACACGGCGAAGGCCATCGCAATGAGCAGGCAGTTGCTTGACGCGGGAGTTTTCGTGATTGGGTTTGGGTATCCGGTCGTGCCAGAAGGGCACGCGCGACTTCGCGTGCAGATTTCTGCAGCGCACGAGACGCATCACCTCGACCGGCTGACTGCTGCTCTCAAGACGCTTGCGCGGTGAGTGTCGAGGGGCGCAGAGGTCGTGGCGCAGGGGTAGTCTCACGGAGTGATCGTTCGCCGCGTTAACGAATCCATAATCTCACAGTGCGCGTACTTCATTGCGTGCCCGCGGACTCGGCATGCGATCCTCATCGATCCGGTACGTGATCCGGGGAGATATGAGGCGATTGGGCGAGAACTTGGAATCACGCTGATGGCGGTGCTTGAGACGCACGCGCCATCGGACTATCTCTCAGGTGTTTGCGAAATGCTGAGCGCCCACTCGGTCAATGCGTTTCTCTCAGGAGAGACAGCGCCGCCCGAGTGGTATGCGAGAGACCCAGACCGATGGAAGCGCCGGGTGACATTTCTGCGAGATGGCGATGTGTTTTCAATCGGCGATCTTCACGCGCGTGCCATGCTGACCGAGGGACATGCAGCGGGGGCACTGAGCGTTGAAGTGGAGCACGCACCAAGCGGTGTTCGGGTGGTGCTGACGGGAGACTCACTGCTTCCAGGGGGAGCGGGGAGGACCACTGAGCGTGAGACGAGTGCGCTGCACCAATCACTTCGCAGGCTGGCGCAACTTCCAGATGAGACGATCGTGCTTGCGGGGCACACAGGTGGCAGCGCGTGCGGCCGCGCCGTCAATTTTCCTGGCGAAACAACACTTGGGATAGAGCGTCGGTTCAATCGCGTGCTGAAGGCACTCGACTCTCGCGATCAATTCGTCGTCGCAACCTGTGAGAGTCAGCCTGAACGCCCCGCGTATTTTTCGGCGGTTGAAGCGATGAACTTGCATGGAGCTCCTGCGCTCTTGCGCGAGCTGGCACCGCTCCCAGAACTGACTGGCGATCAGTTTCTTCAATTGCTCTCGTTTCCGCGGACGGTCGTCGTCGACACGAGATCGTGGAGCCGGTTCACCCTTGACGGCGCCGAGGGAGCCCTGCACGCGCCATTCGATCAACAGTTTGCGCCACTCGTCGCGGCAGCGGTGAATTCGGATGAGCGGGTGGTTCTCGTGTGCGAGCGCGCACAAGCACTCGATATCGCGCGCGTACTCCACCTCATCGGCATTGACCGCATCGATGGATGGATTTCGCAGAGTGACTATTCGAAACTCGACCACGAGATCTTGAGCCTGAGTGAAGTTGATGACATCTCACAGCTCGCGGCGTATCGCCTGTACGCGAAGGGCCAATGCCTCATGCTTGATGTGCGCACCGTTGCCGAGTGGCTTCGCGGTCGCATTGCTGGCGCGCGGCTCGTCACGATGTCACAACTCAGTGAGCAGGCACGCGATCTTCCACGGGATCGGCAGGTCATCGTCTATTGCAAGATGGGCGGTCGAAGCGCGCGGGCGTGTGCATTCCTGCGTCGGCGTGGAGTCCGCTGCTCGACGCTGCTCGGGGGCTACTGGCCATGGCACGGCCGTGGGTATCCCGTTGAGGGGATTGCTCAGCCAGTCACCGAGAGCGTTGGTTGAAGCAAGCCGCCTTGGATGGTTGCGATCGAAACTTGGCTCGCGATCCGCTGGCACATTCCGTCGAGGTCGCCCGCGAGTGCAGGATGTGCAGTCCAATTCTTGAGGGGAGTGCCCTCGTCACTGTTTCGGCGGAGGTCCATGTGAATCGGGATGGCACCGAGGAAGGGAAGGTTCATCGACGCGGCCATCGCTTCGGCGCCACCGCGCCCAAAGAGGTCGTAGGTCTTGCCGTCATCACCAATGAAGTACGACATGTTCTCGACGACGCCAAGCACGGGTACCCCGAGTTGCTGGAACATCCGAACAGCCCTTCTCGCGTCGTCTTGGGCGACGCGTTGCGGCGTGCAGACGACGACCGATCCAGTGAGTGGTAGCAACTGTGCGAGCGTGAGTGGCACATCACCCGTCCCTGGAGGGAGATCGACAATCAAGTAGTCAAGCGGTCCCCACTCGGTTTGAAGCGCGAGCTGCTTGAACGCACCGTGCGCCATTGGCCCGCGCCAGATGAGCGCCTTCTCGGGATCGACGAGCTTGCCGATTGTGATCGCGCGGATGCCATGCACTTCAAATGGCAGGAGCATCTCGTTGCGAATCGAACCCTGCAACTCATCGAGCCCGAGCATGGTTGGAGCACTTGGTCCATAGATGTCACCATCAAGCAGACCGACGCGAGCTCCAAAGCGCGCAAGCCCGACCGCGAGGTTGACACTGACTGTGCTCTTGCCAACGCCACCCTTGCCTGCACCCACGGCGATGATGTGTTTCACCGCTGGCAGGGGGTTGCTCGCATGCGCACTCGCACTCGCGCGAACCTGCGCAGTGAACTCGACGGTCACACTCACGGCCTCGGCGCCGATTGCAGACGCGCGCGCGTGGACTGCTTCTTCAATGTCGCGGCGAATCTTCTCTTTCATTGGGCACGCCGGGGTCGTCAACTCGATAGAGATCACGACAGACCGCGCGTCGACCCGTACATCCTTGACCATGTTGAGCGTGACGAGGTCCTTGCCAAGGTCAGGGTCCTTGACGGTGCAGAGTGCCGTGTGAACGTCGCGCGATGTGAGATCCATTTCGAAAAATGGTAGGGTATTTGCTGTCCCAATCTTGGATGCATGGGCAACACATCCCGAAAGGAATCCACATGATTCACAACTCTACTGTTCGAGCACACATCTCTCGATCTCTCTTCGCCCTCGTAACAGCTGTTGCGCTTGCATCGCCTGCGTCGATCGCCTATTCGGCCGACGACGACGATCCGATGACCGCGCCATCGGGGACGACCGCGCCGCCCAAGGCGAAGCGCCCCCCTCGTGATGGCGCAGGCAAGAATCCTGATGGAGTCTTGTCTGGCCCAGATGTCCCCCCCGAAGCCGGAAAGGGCAACGGCAACTTCGGTGCTGGCGATGGCAAGAAGGGCCCGCGGCCGCAGGCAGGTGGTCCGATGCAGGAGGTTCGATTGTTTATGGGGGCGCTCGCTTCGATCGACACCCAG
>SXGT01493721.1_pt1 | contig 19049 bp, 13 predicted proteins | sample 3176221 | NCBI WGS metagenome assembly SXGT01 (sample SAMN11356862, study PRJNA531348) | freshwater metagenome | isolation source: freshwater sample F1-120 | place: China: Fuxian Lake, Yuxi | collected 2017-12-25
CCCTGCTCGCGCTCGGCGCTGAGCCCGTCCACGAGGAGCGCGTAGTCGATCTCGCCGCCCTGCGTCCCCAGGCGACGCGAGTCGGCGGTCAGTGCCGCGACCTGGTCGTCGAAGAGGGCCTTCGATTCCCAGAGCAATCGCCCGATGAGCGTGCTCTTGCCGTCATCCACGCTTCCGCAGGTGATGAAGCGGAGGGTGTCCAGCCTGGAGTAGCCGGCGAGATAGGCATCGATGGCCGCGGCCCGCGCGGCAGGATCATCGGCCATGGTGTTGGGGAGTGCCGTCCCCGGCGGCGTCCTCGGTGGCGTGGGCTGGCGTGCTCGACGAGCCATCAGAAGTATCCCTCCACCTTCTTCTTCTCCATGCTGTTGGCCGAATCGGAGTCGATGAGGCGACCCTGCCGTTCGCTGGTCCTCGCCTGGATCAGTTCCAGCAGGATGCCCGGCAGGTCCACGGCATCCGACTCCACCGCGCCGCTGAGCGGATAGCAGCCAAGGGTCCGGAACCGGATGCGGCGCAGCTGGATCGTCTCGTCGGCGCCGATGGGGAGTCGATCATCGTCGACCATGATGAGCGTGCCGTCGCGCTCCACGACGGGCCGCTCGCGCGCGAAGTAGAGCGGGACAATCGGGATTCCCTCGCGGTGGATGTAGAGCCAGATGTCCAGTTCGGTCCAGTTGGAGAGCGGGAACACGCGCATCGACTCCCCCGGATGATGGCGCGCGTTGTAAAGGCGCCACAACTCGGGTCGCTGGCCCTTCGGGTCCCACCGGTGTTGCGCATTCCGGAAGGAGAAGACCCGCTCCTTGGCACGGCTCTTCTCCTCGTCCCGACGGGCACCGCCAAAGGCCGCATCAAATCGATGGAAGTCCAGCGCCTGCTTGAGTCCCTCCGTCTTCATGACGTCCGTGTGCAGCGCGCTGCCATGCGTGATGGGGTTGATGTCGCGAGCCACCCCCTCCGGATTCTGGTGGACGATGAGTTCCATGCCGCTCTGGCGGGCCATCTCGTCGCGGAGCAGGTACATGTCCTGGAACTTCCACCGCGTGTCGACGTGCATCAGCGGGAAGGGGGGAACTCCCGGCGAGAACGCCTTGCGTGCGATGTGCAACATCACCGCGCTGTCCTTGCCGATGGAATAGAGCATCACGGGGCGCTCGGCCTGCGCGGCCACTTCGCGCATGATGTGAATCGACTCGCTCTCCAGCCGGTCCAGGTGCGAGAGGACGCCCGATTGGCCGGCGAGTTCCGCCCCGCAGGCGTTGACACCTCGATCCGAAGCGGTGATCTCCAGGACCGGGTGCGCCGCGGCGATGCCCAGGCGGACCGTGTGCCCGCCGAGGGCAAGGTCGTGGGTGCCCGCGACCAACGCAAGCTGGCGCGCGGCCGCCGCCACCTCGCCATGCGGCCAGACCAAGATGTTCTTGCCAGCACTGGAAGCCAGGGCGGCGAGTGCCCCCTTCAGGACGTCTGCCGTGAGTGGATCGCGCCCGATCGAAATCCACCGACGCCCGTCGCGGCCATCATTGGCCATGAGGACTCGATGGCCCTCCGCCGTCGGGGCTTCGGAGACCTGGAGGACGAGGTCCCCCCAGCGGCGCCTGGTGGCCTCCGCCTCCATGTGCGCCGAGACGGCTCGCTTGTATGGACGACCCTGATCGTCCGCGGCCTCGGACAGGGAACGAGGTCGTGGGAGCCAAGCGCACTCGCGCAGGTGCCGCTCCAGCGTTCGCCGGACATCCGTGCTGCCTGCGGCGGCAGCCCACTCGATGGCGGACTCCACGGTCCAGACCGACTGGATTCGCTTGCCTTTGCCCCCCAAAAGGTCGGTCGTTGGGGTGGCGAGTTGATCAAGTCCGAGTGCGTTCATGATTCCTGCTGTCGTAATTTGCAAAAGTAGCGTCGATTCATGTTGCATGCAAACTCAATCGGTGTATTTTTAACTACGATCTCCCATCAACCGCATATCACGACATGAGTGTATTATCGGACAAAATCGGCCTGCCCTTGAATCTCGATCTTGTCGTCGATCTTGCTCGCGTGGCCGGTGAGGCAATCCTTCGTCACTACGCAAGCGTCGAGATAGCCGTCCAGGCCAAGCCCGACGCCTCACCGCTTACGGCGGCCGACCTGGAGAGTCACGACGTGATCGCTGCCGGCTTGGCAGCGCTGGTTGGGTCGATCCCCATCGTTTCCGAGGAGGGCGGCTCCCGGCAACGAGGCGATCGACAGGGGTGGTGGTGGCTGGTGGATCCGCTGGACGGGACGAAGGAGTTCCTGTCACGAAACGGCGAGTTCACCGTCAACATCGCGCTCATGCGAGGGGCCAGCCCATGGTGGGGAGTGGTCCACGCTCCCGCGATCGACCAGACATTCTGGGGCGGCGCCGGGATCGCAGCCGCGTGGCGGCGTCACGGTGGATCGTCGACGGCCATTCGCTGCGCCACACTCCCTCCGGATCTCGGCCCGTGGCGCGTCCTGGCGAGCAAGAGCCACCTCAACGAGGCCACCGCTTCATTCATTGCATCCCTTCCCGGCGTCGCACTCGTCCAGGCCGGGAGTTCCCTGAAGTTTTGCCGGGTGGCCGACGGGTCTGCTGACCTCTATCCGCGGTTGGCCCCCACCCACGAATGGGACACCGCGGCCGCCCAGGCCGTCCTCGAGGGAGCGGGCGGGGGCGTGTTCACCTTGGACGCTCGGCCACTGGACTACGGCCGTGTCGATTTCCTGAATCCGTCCTTCGTCGCCATCGCCAAGTCCACGGTCCCGGCCAGCCTCGCCAACGCATTCGCCGCGGCAGGTGGCGGGGGAGGCTGAATGGTGGATCCGGCCGTTGCCATCGAGGCTCCCTCCATCTCCCCGATGCTGCTCGTCCTGGCGGGAGCCTTCGTGGGGATGTTTGTCGGGTTGACGGGCGTCGGCGGGGGAGCGCTGATGACCCCGATCTTGGTGCTTGGATTTGGCCTCCCTCCCGTCACGGCTGTCGCCACCGACCTGGCCTTCGCGGCCATCACCAAGCTGGCCACGTCCATCGTGCACTTCCGATCCAAGAACGTTGACACGCGAGTGTTGTGGCGACTCTGGAGCGGATCGATCCCCGCGTGCATCGTCGTCGGAGTGCTCGTCGGGGTGGGATGGCTCGGGAACTGGAACCAATACCTCCTGACCCCGATGGCAGTGATGATCGCCCTTTCCGGGTTGAGCCTCTTGCTGGCCAGGCGCGTGCAGTCCCGGCGCACCGAAGAGCGACTGGCCAATCCAGAATCCTTCAAGCGCCTCCAGACGCCCTTCACCGTGTGTGCGGGGATCGGCCTCGGGGCGATCGTCGCGGCGACCAGCATCGGAGCCGGTGCCATCGGCGCGGCGCTTCTCCGGGCGCTGTACCCGCTGCGAATGACTCCAATCAGGTTGGTCGCGACCGATACGGTCCACGCGATCCCCGTGACGCTGATCGCCGGCGGCACCTACGCCGCACTCGGCCAGACGGACTGGACTCTCCTCCTCTGGCTATTGGCGGGATCGCTTCCAGTCGCCGTGGTGGCCAGCATGGTCGCCTCCCGACTCAGCCCATCGTGGTTGCGCGGCCTGCTCGGGGTCACGCTCCTGGTGCTGTCGGCGAAGATGCTGCTCGCTTGAGCCTTAGGCACAGTTCAACCAACGCGTCATAGCCGATTGGCTTGGTGATGACGTCATCGAAGACACCGACCACTGTCTTGGGGTCCAGCGAGCTGGACGTCACGCCAGTGAGCGCCACCAGTGGTGCCCTGCACCCGGACGTGCGCATCATCCGCGCCGCCTCGGTGCCGCCCACGCGCACCATGTCCAAGTCAAGGATCACCATGTCGGGCGGCGTTCCCGCCCCACGCATCCGCGCCTCAACGTCCATCGCGACGTCGCCGTCCTCGACGACCGTCGCCTCGGCGCCGGCCTTCTCGAAAAACTTGGCAAAGAGGCGCTGGAGGTCCGGTCCATCATCGGCAAGCAGCACGCGGATCCCCTCCAGGGGGCGGCGCGCGCGGTCCACGACGGGATCGGCCGGCGCCCCTGGCGGCGCACTGGGCTCCGGGCGCGCGATGCCCGGCAAGAGCGAGGTGAGCGGTGCGTTGCACTCGAGCGTGAAGGTCGTGCCGACCCCAGGAGTGCTCGCTGCGGTGACCGTCCCACCAAGGCGATCGGCCAACTGGCGTGAAATGCGCAATCCGCGGCCGGATCCCCCAAAGCGTCGATGGATCGATGGGTCCGCTTGGCCGTACGACTCGAAGAGTTTTTTCAGCGCCCCAGGCTCGATGCCGATGCCCGTGTCGCTGACTTCCACCGTGAAGCGGAGGGAGCCGATGGACTCCTTGGCGGTGGCCTTGCATCGAACCTGGACGCTGCCGGCGTCGGTGAACTTGATCGCGTTCGTCAGGAGGTTGAGCACGATCTGCTCCAGGCGAGTCTTGTCGCTCAGGCAGACCGCCCCCACATCACCCTCGCATCGGCAGGAGAAGGCGAGACCCTTCGCCCTGGCGGCGGGCTCCACAAGCCGCGCGACGTCAGCCACCAGCTGGGCGGGCTGGACCTCGATCCGCTCGATGGACATCTGGCCGACCGAGACCTGGTGCTCATCGATGATGGCCTTCACCACGCGGTCCATGTAGTCGGACCACTTCAGGATCCGGCCAACGTAATCAGCGCGTTCGCTGTCGGGCAGGGCACCGTCCTCGAGGAGCTCGGCAAACCCCTTGATGCTCTGCAGTGGGTTCTTGATGTCATGCGACACGTCGGCCAGCAGGTCCGACTTGCGCAGGTTGGCCTCGTCAGCACGGATCCTGGCCCGCTGGGCCTCCGCCATGCTCGCCTTTTCGGCGGTGACGTCGACACCGACGATCAGGTGGCCAGGTTCGCCGTCTTCCTCGGTCCACTCCGTCGCGGCCAGCACCATCCGCCGACTCGAACGGTCGCTGCAGAGAATCTCCCAGTCCCGCAGCGGCTGCCTCCCTTCGCCCCGAAGCCAGCCTTCGCGCATGACGGCTTGGATGAGTGCAGCGGTGGCCGCGCCATCGGCGCGGGAATGGTGCAATCGCTCCAGCTCCTCATTGGAGAGCAACGAGGAGAGCGGGCGCCGGCCGATTTGCTCGCTGGGGCTGTAACCCGTGATGAGGTGAGCCGCCTCGTTGAACTTCGTGAAGATCCCACGGGCGTCCGTCACCATCACGGCCACCATCGGTGCGGCATCGATCAGCCTTTCGGTCCCTTCGCGGCTTCGTGTCGCCGCCACACTGCGCCGCAGGATCTGCTGCAGGAAGCCTGTCGACATGGCGATCAGTGCGGCGACCGCAAGCAGGGCAGCAAAGGTGATTTGGCTCTGGCCCACGAACCCACGCAACGACACTGGTCCATTCGATTGCGTGGCGGCGACGATTCGGACGCCCTCGCCGCCGGCACGGCGAGCCACGTCGGTGGGAAGGCCCGGGCCAGCCCCGACGGACTCCTTGGCGAGGTTGGTCCCATAGATGGCCTGGTCGCCCCACATCGCGACCTGCTGGACTTCCGCCGGGGCGGGCGTCTTGGACAGGGCTGCCTCGCACAACTCACGCAAGCCGATGCCGGCGACCGCCACGTGCGTCCACGGTGGGCCATCGATCAGTTCGATGGGGATGGCGACGACCGCCACCGGGTCATTCTCGGAGGCCGCGTCCACGCCGATCGTCATCGCGGCACCTCGCCGAAGTCCTCGTCGGTCCTCCGAAGGAATGTCCCAGCCATCGGGCGACGGTGGAGTCGTCGAGTGGTTGGGCGCATGCTGGATGATGAGCTCATCGCCAGGGCCGTGCACTTCGATCCAACGAAGCCCCTGGACGGCGTCGGAGGCGACCGTGACCAGTTCATCCAACGGCGTGGCGGACGTCAGCCGAGGCTCAAGTCCCCTCGACATCGCCACGAGGATTTCCAGGCGGTCGTCCCAGAATCCGTTCAGCACCCGTTGGCTGGCCGATTCCTGCATCTCGGCCTCGTGCTGGGCGCGCTCACGCTCCGACTGCCAGGTCGTGAGCGTCACGCCAAGCGAGGCGGAGGCCAGGATGACGAACATCGGGAGGGGGAGCCACGCAGGCCCCGAGGCCGAGGACGGAGAGCGATCGATTGCTCGACTCAACCCCGCACTGCCGACCAGGATGGAGAGCAGGGCGAGCGGTCGCGGAATCGTGTCCAGGTCACTCAGCGACGGGATCTGGGAGAGCGTCCCGTCGGAGGCAAGCAATCGCACGGCCCCGATGCCGACCAGGGCGGACGCGAGGAGTGCCGTGGACCAGTGCCCGTCGTCACGAATGGCAATGCTCGCCAGCAAGCCCGCGGCGAGCAGCGCCCCGGGCGTGAGCGTGGCGACCGACGAGAGCGCGGCGATCGCGCATCCGGCCATCACGATCGCAGCAGCCAGGTGCACCCAGCTCATCCCCACCGCGGTCCGTCGAGGCACGAGCATGGCTCCCGACGCCATTCCCCCAGCGAGGGCCGCCGCCACGCCGCTGGGGCCGACAAGGTTTCCGCTCTGTGCCCCGAGCGCCGGAACGCCCAGCGTGTGCAGCGCCAATCCGACCCCGGCGATGGCACCGGCACTCCCGCTGAGAAGGCAGATGGACCGTGCGGTTCTCATCCGGGGTTGATCGTACGGTCCGACAGGCACTCCATCGCGGATGCGACGCTCCACGCCTGCATCGGGCAACCACGTGCCCGGTGCGGCGCATCGCCATCGACAATCTCGCTGACGGAGCCCGTACCCGCGCTCCCAAGGTGTGCGAGGAGCCCGCGCGCGATCGAGCGGCGCGCCGATCGGACCCATTCGGCCTCCTCGATTCCTTGCAAGGCCTCTGCGAGCGGGCCGAGCAAGAATGGCCACGCCGTCCCATTGTGGTAGGCGGCATCTCGCGACCGGACGTCGCCTTCGTATCGACCGATGTACCGCGGATCATCCGGCGCGAGGGTCCGAACGGCCACGCCAGCGAGCAGCGAGGCGCACGCGGCCTGGAGGGCGCTCGATCGCACATCCTTGGGAAGGAGTGGTGGATCCAGTTCAGCCAGGGCGAAGAGCTGGTTCGGCCTCATCGACCAGTCGTCGCCATCGGGGCCTTCCAGGACATCGGCAAGCCGCCGCTCGCGTGGATTCCAGAACCGACCGAACCCGGTGCGCGTGCCGGCGGCGAGTCCCTCACAGGCCCCAGCGCGAGCATTGTCCCCGAACCGACGCTCCAGCCGACTGGCCACCCCCAGCGCGTGATGCCACAGCGCGGCAAGTTCGATGGGCTTTCCTCGACGCGGCGTCACCACCCACTCGCCACACTTGGCATCCATCCACGTGAGTTGCAAGCCCTCCGCGGAGGCATGGACCAACCCATCCGCCGGATCGACTCGAACGCCGATGGACAGCCCTTCCCGGTACGAGTCGATGACCTGTCGGACGGACTCAAGCAGCACGCGAAGCCTTTCCCCTGAACCTCCATGGCGCTCCAATTGTCCGATCGCCCTGACGAAGAGCAAGGGAGCATCGGCAGAATTGGTCTCCATCGGCTCCCCCGGGCGGTCCGGCAGCCTGTTGGGGAGCGTGCCATCGTGCAAGAACGACGCCCACGTCGCCAGCACCCGCTCGGCGACGGTGACGCGACCCGTCAAGAGGAGCAACCCCCGGATCGAGAGCATCGTGTCGCGGCCCCAATCCGCAAACCACGGGTAGCCAGCCATGATCGTGCACCCATCGATGGAACCCTTCGTGCCATTGACGGTGGCATTCGCACCCGGGCGCTTCACGACGAACTGGTCCGCGGCGACCGCCAGCCGCTCTCGGAGTGCCGGGTCGGCCATCGCCGTGGTCGCAGAGGCCATCGATCTCGCCCGCTCGCGCTGCATGGACTCCGACTCCACGGGGTCCAGCCGTGTCGGCTCGCACGCGCCCAACGCCACCATCGTCGGCACGCCCGGTCGCAGCGTGAGGTCAACGTCAACTGCGTGATAGACGTCCTCGGTGGCGCCGTAGCCACGCGCGGCTTCTTCGCCCAGGAACTGCGACATCCACCAGCCCGTGCCCGGCGTCACCCGTGCAGCGGGGCAGCGAACGTGCAGCGTGACTGGCCCCGGGGCCCCGTCACCCGCGGGCCACACAACATTGGCACCTCCGCGGGCCAACTTGAAGTCCGGCTCCCGCGGGCCGGCTCGCATCGCCCCGTGCGCATCACGTTCGACGCTGAGCACCGCCACGCGCAGGGCGATTGACGTGGCGCCGCCCCAGGTCCACGCCACCTGCGTGACACCGGCCTCGCGTTCCATGAACAGCCGGCGGACCAGTGGCCCCGTCGGCAGTCGATAGATCCAGGTCGGGATGCCGGCGTCAACGGTGAACGACTCCAGCCACCCATCGCCGGCTGGGCTGGTGACCCCAGTGGACCAGGCTCGCACGCCGAGGTCCACCCAGTTGCCGTCCACGTTGAGTTGTTCACTCGCCTCGGTCACGAGCATGCGCCGCACCGCGGGCGGCTGCGTCGCGTGCATGAGCACGCCGTGGTACCGACGGGTGCGCAACCCCCGTGAAGTGCCCATGGCGAAGGACCCGTCGCCCGCGGTCACCAGCCACTCGCCGCCAGCGACGGTCACGGCACTCACCGCCGGCTCGCCGCCTCGAACTTCTCCCGTTCGGCACGGCGGCGCTTGAGTTCAGCATCCACGAAGGCGTCGATCCGGCCGTCGAGCACGTGGAGCGGGTTGCCCTCCTCGTGGTTGGTTCGATGGTCCTTGACGCGATTGTCGTAGAAGACATACGAACGGATCTGCGTGCCCCACCCGCGCTCCACCTTGCCGCCCTTGGCCGCGAGCAGCTCCGCCTCCCGCCGTTCCTCCTCCAGTGCCTCCAGCTTGGATCGCAGCACGGACATCGCCTGCTTCTTGTTCTGCGGCTGGTCGCGATACGTGCTGGCCACCACCATGATGCCGGTCGGGATGTGCACGACGCGAATCGCGGAGGCGACCTTGTTCACGTTCTGGCCGCCGGGGCCCGAGGCGCGCACGAATGGAGTGATTTCCAGGTCTCGCTCCGGGATCTCCAGCTTGGAATCCTCGAACTCCGGGGTGACGTCCACCGTGGCGAAACTGGTCTGCCGCTTCCCTTCGGCGTTGAACGGGGAGACCCGGGCCAGGCGATGGGTCCCGTGCTCGCATCGGTTGTAGCCGTAGGCAAACGGGCCGCGCACGGCGTAGGTGGCCTCGGAAATGCCCACCTCGGTTCCATACGAGCGGCTCATCTCCTCCACCTTCCAGCCGATCGACTCCCACCACTTCAGGTACATCCGCTCCAGCATCTCGGCCCAGTCATTGGCCTCGGTGCCTCCCGCGCCGGCCTGAATCACCACGAAGGCGTTCCGGTGGTCGTGCCGCTCTGAAAGCAGCGACTTCGTCTCGACATCTTCCATCCTCGCTTGCAGGACGAACAGGGCCTCGTCGGCTTCCTGGAGCAGCGCCTTGTCGCTGGATTCCTTGGCCAGTTCGTACGCGACCTCGGCGTCGTCCAACGCTGTCACCACCGCCTCGAGCGGCTCGATCTGCGTTCGCACGATTTTCAGGTCGGCGATGACCTTGTTGGCCTTGTCTGGCGAGTCCCAGAATCCGTCGGCCTCCATCAACCCGTGGAGGCGGATGCGTTCCGTCTGCTTCGCTGGGTAGTCAAAGAGAGTCGCGGATGGTCACGATCCGCGCCCGCAGGTCATCGATGACGGGTTGGTGGGCATCGAAATGCATTCGGCAAGTATAGGTCGTGCCGAGCGTATTCTTCCGGCGATGACTGCGCTTGCATCGCCGCCCACCATGCACGTCAATTCGTCCATCGCCCGCATGAAGGAGTCGGCCACGCTGGCCGTCAGCGCGCGGGCCGCGGCGCTCAAGGCCGAAGGTGTCGATGTCGTTGGCTTCGGCGTCGGCGAGCCGGACTTTGACACGCCCGTCGCCATCAAGGAAGCCGCCATCCGGGCGATCCAGTCGGGGCGCACCAAGTACGAGGCGACTCCGGGCACGGTCGAGGCCCGCAAGGCGATTGCCGCGAAGTTGCAGGGAGAAAATGGGATTCCCGTCCAGTGGCAGCAGGTGTCGATCACGTGCGGCGCCAAGCACGCCGTGGCGATGTCGCTCCAGCTGCTGCTTGAACCCGGTCGAGGCGATGAGGTCATCCTCCCGACTCCCGCCTGGGTGAGCTACAAGCCGCTCATCGAGTTGGCCGGCGGGCGATGCGTCGAGGTCGCGGGGGGCATCCAGCATGGCTATCGGGTGACCGCTGAACAGGTGGAGGCCGCCATGACCCCACGCACGGTGGCCATCCTGCTGAACTCGCCTTCCAATCCCTGCGGCATCGCCTACCCCGCGGACGAGCTGCGCGCCATCGCCGAAGTGATCGCCGCCCACCCCGGCGTTGCGGTCCTGAGTGACGAGATCTACGAGAAGTTGATCTATCCGGAGGTGACGCCCGGTCTCGCGCATTGGTCTCCCGGGAGTGACCCGCGACTGGCGGACCGGACGATCACCGTCAATGGCCTGAGCAAGGCGTACGCCATGACGGGCTGGCGGCTGGGATACGTGGCGTCGCCGGCCAACGGTGGCGCCTGGATGAAGGAGTTCATCAAGTTGCAGGGGCAACAGACCAACAACGTCTCGTCGTTTGCGATGCCAGCCATCGTCGAGGCACTTGCCAACGGTGCCGCCGAGGTGGAGCGGATGCGTCAGTCGTTCGCGGCCCGCGCGATCCTTGTCCACCGACGCCTGCAGTCGATGCCTCGCCTGTCCACCGTTCCCTCAAACGGGGCCTTCTACTCGTTCCCCGACGTCTCGCGTTGCATGGGGCTCTCGACGCCACGCGGCCGTCGGATCGACGGGGCGCAGTCCTTCGCCGAAGCGCTGCTGGATGAACACGCCGTCGCGGTCGTGCCAGGCGAGGACTTCGGCGAGTGCGCTCGCCGCAACATCAGGATCTCGTTCGCCTGCTCGGAAGCGCAGATCGAGAAGGGGCTCTCGCGGCTCGGCGAGTTCGTCACGTCGCTCCGGTGAGCGCTCGTGTCGGCGATCAGCGGCCGGCGAGCGAGCCGATCCGGACCGGCATCGGCTGGGGCCTGGGCCGATAGTTCGGCTCCACGGCAATGTTCAGGGGCATCCGCATGCCGTCGGGGTCGCGCGGGATCTTGTCCTCATCGATGATCCGCTGGATCGCCATGATCCCTTCGATGAGCATCTCCGGCCGCGGGGGGCAGCCCGGGACGTAGACATCCACCGGGATGTATTGGTCCACGCCCTGGACGACGGCGTAGGTGTCAAACACGCCGCCGGTCGAGGCACACGCGCCCATCGAGATCACCCACTTGGGTTCGGCCATCTGCTGGTAGATGCGCTGCAGCACCGGCAGCGTCTTGATGGAGACGCGCCCTGCGACAATCAGCAGGTCCGATTGCCGAGGCGAGAATCGCATGACCTCGGCGCCGAATCGCGCCAGGTCAAACCGGCTGCAGGCGGTCGCCATCAGCTCGATGCCGCAGCACGCGGTGGCGAAAGGCATCGGCCAGACGCTGGATCGGCGAGCCCAGTTCATCACGCGGTGGAGCTGCGTGGTGAGGATGCTGTCAACGGGGAGTGCGGCTTCGATGCCCATGGCGGTGTCGCTCGTGCGAAGCCCTGTACTCTAGCCCCTCGGCCCTTCCCTCGCCACGGGCGGTAGAGTGCTTCCCGATGCCGCATCACGCGACGCAGCGACGACACCAACCGCCACGTTTCCGGATCGCATGGGCAGCCCTCGCGGCGGGAGCCGTGGCGATGGGGGCGACCGCGCCTGTCGATGCAGCCCCGCCCGAGCCGCCCTCCCCCCAGACGCTCCAGTCCATGGGGCTCCGGCCCACCGAGGGTGTCCATTTCACGGTGTGGAGTGACGCGCAGCCGGTGGTGGTGCAGGACGTGCTCAAGATCCTCGACCGAACCGCGGAGATGGTCTCCATCGAGGCTGCGCGGCATGAGTGGCCGCTGGACCCCGAGCCACGCCGCCACGTGGTCCTGTTCTTCGAGACCGAAGCCGGATTCGAGGCCGCCCGGCATGCCCTCGTGGGGGAGACGGAGGTGCCGACCGGCTTCTACTCGCCCGCCCATCAGTGCGCGCTCTACTTCGACGAGCGGAACGCACGGCGTGCGATCGCCGCTGCCGGCGAGATCGCCGCCGCACGGGCGCAGCTGGAGGCGCTTGTCCGAGAAGCCAACCTCGCGCGGAAGGCCGGGGCCATTGCGTGTGCGGATCAACTCCTCGGCAAGGCGCGAGCGAGGGAGCGCGAGGTCGGCGTTGCGCTCGCCCAGCTGAACACCGAGGCCCTGGAACGATTGAACCAGGTGGTGACGCACGAGGGCGCGCACCAGCTCCTGTTCGAGCGAGGCGTCCAGTTGCCCAACGTGCTCTACCCCAAGTGGGTTTCGGAGGGACTCGCCATCTGTTTCGAGGCCTCGGCGATCAGCGAGCCATTCGGCCCCCGCCAGCGATCCGCGCTGCGGCTGCGCGACTGGAATCGACTCATCCTGGAAGACCGGCCGGAGCAACTGGCGGCGCTGGTGTCCCGCACGTCCCAGCCAAGGTACGGCGACGAACTCTCCAGGTTCTACACACAGAGCGCGGCGCTCGTCGCATGGCTCCTGGAACATCGCCGGACAGAGTTCGCGCAGTACCTGGACTGGTTTCGGGTAGACGGACAGGGGCGTCGACTTTCCCCGGAGCAGCAGCTTGAGGTCTTCGAGCGATTCTTCGGGCCCGCGGCTTCCGTGGAGCGATCGTGGCAGCGCGATGAACTGTCTCGAGTCTCGGGAGCCGCTGCGACGCGGTGGGGGAGCGACCTCGCGGGCAGTGAGTTCACGGATCCTCGCCAAGCCATCCGCGCCGCTGCGACGGAGGCCGCACGCACGGGGACCGCTACGGAGCCTTCGGACCCTTCGGCAAATCCTCCGGCGGAACCGGCGGAACCGGCACCGAGCCAACCGCCGAACCCTGCAACGGCACCGCCGGCCGCCCCGGAACAACTGCCCAGCCCGCCGGCGTGACCTCCAGCAAGGCCGTGGCTCGCAACTGGCTTCGATGCGGTGCGTCGCTGCCGCTGAGGTCCAGCAGCGCAAAGGTTCCGCCATCCTTGACCAGGAGCGCCAATCCCGTCCCCGGGCTCTCGCGAACCGAGGCGGACATGTCCCACGCCAGCCAGTCGTCGCCGCCACGGTCCAGCAGCAGTGCGAAGCCATCGATGGCGGTCACGGGCGGATAGACGTCGGCTCGATACTCGTCGTCGCCGGCCAGGTCCATGATGACGCAGGTGCCGTGGATCCCGATCGCCGGGCCGAAGCTGGCCAAGCAGTGGTCATCGACATCCGAGACGTACTGGTCGTCGCCGTCGACATCGATGACCGCCTGCTGTGCCGGGCGTCGATCCCCCCACATGTAGGTGTCATTGCCCGAGGGATCAAAGACGCCGGCGAGCACGGTCATGTCGTAGCCGTTGTGGCCGGTGCCCCCGACGACCACCCATCCGAGCCCCTCGACCTCCTCGGCGAGAAGGACCTCGCCATCGATGGCGTCGGCGAGTGCTTCCGGCACCGGCAGCGTCGGGCCCGCCGTCAGCTGCGCACCGGGCTCAAGTCGATAGGCCAACATCGCCAGTGCCTTCAGCCAGGCCTCGGCTGCCTGGTCACGGTCGCCTGACGCGAGCGCCTCTTCGATCGCCGGCATGGGGCCACGGGCAAACGTATCCACCGCGTACCACGCGTGCATCCTGGAGTTCAGGTGCAGCGTGCCCTGATCGACTGACTCCGGCGCCGGGACCGACCAGGCTTCGGCCAGCGCCGTCGCTGCCGCGCCGAGCGGTGGGAGTGCCGAGGTCTCCGCTGGAGCGGGTGCCGGTGTCCGCGCCGAATCGCAGCCGCCGAGCCTCGGGCCAGCCAGTGCGGTGAACGCCACCAGGACGAGGCGGGGCATCGATGAGGCATCCATTCGGATCATGGAACGTCAGCATAGGTACGATTGCCCGATGGCCAACCCCCGCGACAAGAGTTCCTCACACCCGTTCACGGACGAGGCGCGCGGGGAACGCCTCCAGAAGCTCATCGCCGCCGCCGGATTCGCCAGCCGCCGCGCAGCCGAGGAACTGATCGAAGGGGGGTTCGTCCGCGTCAACGGCATCCAGGTGACCACGCTCCCCGCATGGGTCGATCCCGCTCGCGACGAGGTGGAGGTCGATGGCCGTCCGCTTCGACGTCCGTCCAAGACTGTCTACGTGATGTTCTTCAAGCCCAAGGGGGTGGTCACCACCATGGACGACCCCGAGGGTCGCCCCACCGTGGCCGAAGTCGTGAAGCATCCCAGCGGACTCCGCCTCTATCCCGTCGGGCGCCTCGACATGGACTCGTCGGGCCTGCTGCTCCTGACCAACGACGGCGAACTCGCCGACCGTCTGACGCATCCTCGCTATGAGATGCACAAGGGCTACGAGGTGACGGTGGCCGGTCACGTCACCGACGCCGAACTGCAGCGCATCGAGGGGGGGATCTTCCTTTCGGAGAAACCCTCGAAGGAACTCCGATCGCCGCCTCGCGGGAAACTTGGCGGCACGCGGCAGCAGCCCGGACGCGACGACGATCGCCCGATGGCGCGTCGCGCACAGACCGGCGTGCTCGAAGTCCGCCAGCGGGATCGGGATCGCACCCTCCTCTACATGGAGCTGCGTGAGGGCCGCAATCGCCAGATTCGGCGCATGATGCTTGACGTCGGCCACCCGGTGAAGAAGTTGCGCCGCGTGAGCATGGGCCCCTTGCGCCTCCGGGGCCTCTCGCCCGGCGAATGGCGCGAGCTCACTTCCACCGAGTTGGCGATGCTTCGTCGCGAGGCGTTCGCCGATGCCGGGGCCATCGCCCGCCGCCGCGATCGCGCCGAGAAACAAGCCACCACCAAGCGCACCATCGCCAAGGCCGTCAAGGCCGAGGCGTTGGACACGCTCCCGCCAACGAGCGCGAAGGGCAAGCCCGCCGCCGAGCCTGCTCCCGAGGCGCCGAAGACCTCGCGCGCCGCGGTCCGCCAGGGGCGGCGGGAGGCCGAACTCAAGTCCAAAGGCAAATCCAAGCGAGACACGGGCCGCCTCCGCGAAATCGTGTCGTGGGGCGACAAGCCAGGCCCGCGTGGCGGAGGGTCCAGGGGCAGCGACGGTCCGCCGCGCGGACGGTCGCGTGACGATGGTCCGCCGCGCGGACGGTCGCGTGACGATGGCCCGCCGCGCGGACGGTCGCGTGACGATGGTCCGCCGCGCGGACGGTCGTTTGCTGGACAGAGAGACGGCGGCCCACGCTCCGGCGGCCCACGCTCCGGCGGCCCCCGCTCGGGTGGCCCACGCTCCGGCGGCCCGCGCTCCGGCGGTCCCGGACGTCGGCCGTGACTTGAATCGACCCGCGCGCTTCGACGAGAATCCACGCATGCCCATCTACGAATACGAGTGCCCCGAGGACGGGACGGTCATCGAGTTGCTTCGACCCATGCGGGATGCGGATGCTCCGGTCGACGATCCGGAGGGGAAGCATCGGACGTTCGTGCGAAAGCATTCGACCTTCGGCGTCAATGGATCTCCCACCGGAGGCGGGAGCGGCCACGTGCACAGCGGTGGTTGCTGTCCCTGTGGCAAGGGCGCCGGCCAGTGCGGCATGTCCTGACCAAGCGCCACGCTCACACGCCGCGAGTCGAAGGCTCCCAGATGAACTTGTGCAGCTGGAGCTGCATCCGGACGGGCAGTCGGTCCGCCAGCATCCACCCGGCGAGAAGCCGAGGTTCCAGGCCGACGTGACCGGCGATGTCGGCGTTTCCGGCCTGGGAAAAGGTCGGGCTCAGGAGGATCGCGCGGGCACGCCCCAGGAGCGCTCGAGAGGTGATGATGTCCTTCGCGAAGTCGTAGTCGGCCCGATCCCCGATCACGAACTTGACCTCGTCATTTCCATCGACCCGGTCCACATTGGCCCAGGCCGTGCGGTGTGATTCACCGGACGACGGCGTCTTGATGTCCAGGATCATCTCGATCCGCGGGTCGGCTCCCGCCAGATCGATGGCGCCGGAGGTCTCGGCCATGACCGTGAGGCCGAGGTCGCAGAGGCGACGGGCTAGATCAAAGGCACACGCCTGAGCGAAAGGCTCACCTCCGGTGAGTTCCACGAGCGGGCAACCGACGCCCAGCACGGCGGCCACCACGTCATCCACTGTCTCGCGCCGACCCTCGCGGAAGGCATAGCTCGTGTCGCAATACGTGCACCGCAGCGGGCAGCCCGCCATTCGCACGAAGACGCACGGTTCGCCGGCGCGAGTGCTCTCGCCCTGGATGGAATGGAAGATCTCGTTGATCCGCAACGTCTCCCTGGAGTTCGCGGCGGATGCCGAGGACTCAGGGGAAACGGGGAATGCCGTGGAGAGGACTCGAACCTCCAAGGGATTTTACTCCCACCAGCACCTCAAGCTGGCGCGTCTGCCAATTTCGCCACCACGGCATGGTGGCCCCGAGGGGTACTCGGGCGAGCCGTGAAGTATAGCGATCGACGCCCCGCCCGGAGGCCTTCGAAATCCCTCAAGCGCCCCACCAGGCCATCATGACTCCCAGGTCAAGTCCATCCGTGACGCCGTCGCCGTTGATGTCGCCGCTCGCAGCGCCCCAGCCGGCGAGAAGCAGGCCAAGGTCCAGTCCGTCCACGAACCCGTCGCCGTTCATGTCCGCGGGGCTCAGCGGCGCGTCGTCGCAGGAGAAGGTGCAGATGAGAACATCATCGATGGCGGCCTCCAGCACATTTGGCGAGCCTTGGTCCTGCGCGATGAACCGGAACCGAGTCGATGCGGTGAGTGTGAGGGACGAGAGGTCGATCTCGCGACGCACCCACGCCGCCGCGGACTCGGACGGCTGGACGGTCGCCAAGCTGCCCCAGGTCGCGCCGTTGTCGATGGAGAGTTCAATGAGCAGCGCATCCGTGACCTGCGTCGGTGCGTTCGTGTAGTACCAGAGCCAGAATACGAGCAGGTGGGCATCGGTTCCATCCATCACCGGCGTCATGAGCGATGTCTGGCCGCCATCGACATCGTTGGCGGAGGCGCCGCTGCCGGCCTGCGGATTGGTCACCCAGCACTGCGTGCCATTCGCCGAGTGGTCATCTCCAGGCTGCGCGCTGGTCGGTTCGGGATCGGCCCGGGCCCACACACCATCGACCGCCGAGTCGGCAGGAGAGCCGACCACCCAGCCCGTGCTGGACTCCATGTCGTCCTGGAACAGGACGGTCTCGGATGTCGCGACGACGGCGTACACGAGTGGCGTCGCGTACTCGGTTCCGCGGCCTGAGGCGGCGGTGGCGAAATACTGGATGCCGTCGCCGCACGCTCCACCCTCCAGATGGGCCGAGAAATGCGTGTTCTCTCCCAACATCAGCATGGGCACGAAGCCCGCCTCATCCGCGCGTCGATGCCAGAGCGTGACCGATGAAGTGTCCGGTATCGCAGCTCCCGGGACGACTTCGACCGTGACGGTGGCGCCCGAAGCGGGATCGACCAAGGTCGGTGCCTGGACAAGCTCGATGGAGAGGTCAGGGATCCCGCTGGGCAGCCCGTGCCCTCCGAAGGCACCCTCGATCGCCGCGAAGTGCGGCGTGCCATTGGACAGGTTGCCGTCGTCGTCGTCCAGCGTCAGGAAGTCGATCGTGATGTCGGCGTCGATCGAGCTCCCCGAGCCGTGAAGCAAGACGGAATTGATCGCAAGCGTTGACGCGATGGCAAACCCGCCCGTCGGGTGCACGGCCAGGTCGAAGAGGCAGCCGGAGAGAAGCATCCCACATTCGTGGGAGCCAGAGCCACACGACGAGCAATACTCCTCGCTGAACTGGCAATCATTGTCCGCGGAACGAACGGCATACTGGCAGTCGCCTTGGATGGCACCCAACCCCATGAATGGCTGCTGGGAGATCAGCACGGCGAGAGCGTCAGAGAATCCCTCGCCGTATTCGCCTTGACCGCTGCCTGCCGAGGCGACGACATGATGCCCATATTCGTGATGCACGACCACGCTGAACGCCGTGTTGGCGCACACGCTCCCCGACGGGGCAAAGTTGATGCTCTGGTAGTCGTAGAAGGCATTGCAGGCGCCCGCCGCCTGCAGGTTGACGGTGAACTCCAACTGGGTCGCAATGACCGGGTACGCCGGAGCGGCGCCAATCACGAAGTCGCGCACCCTGTTGGCGTGCAAGTAGGCGTTCACCTGGGCGCGCTGTGGCTCGAACTCATTCCCGCCGTTGTGAACCAGCGTCCCCGAGCCGGCGCTGGCCGTCCCGTCGACCATGGACAGTGGACTCTGGAAGTCCTTCACGTCAAAGTACAGGCCGCCAATCGTGGAGGAGAGCGAAGCGGAGCCGGAGGCGCCGGGAACGGTGACGATTCCGTTGGCATCGCACCAGTGATCGATCCCATCGATGGTGACCTCTGCATAGGGGAGGGGCACTTCCACTTCCGCACCGCATGCATCCGAGGCCCAACCTTCGGTGGCTCGCCCGTGCACATGCGCGGTGACGTCAAAGTTGCAGATGAGGGACTCTTCGTAGAGGAAGGCACCGGAGGCGGCGTCGACGACGTAGAGGACCTTGGAGTAGTTGTCGGCGCCAAGCGAGGGGTCGCCATCGACGATCACCATCTCCACGGCCATGCGTGGCGCGGGGTTGAGCTCGTCGTAGCCCGCCCAGACGACCAGGCGCTCGGAGTCGATGCGGGCATCGCGGCCGTGGAGGCGCAGCGCGGGGGCGGCGTACTTGCCCTTGCTGAAGGAGGAAAGCGTGGGCTGCGAGGCGATGACCTCGTCTCGGAAGCTCCCCAGGTCCCGCAGGCTGGAGGCGGCGAGGACGGCGGGGGAGCCGGGTTCGTTGCGGGTGAGGACTCGCAGGTCGCAGCGGAAGACGGGAATGCCTGCGACTTCTTGCTGATAGCCGACGAGGGAGAACGTCCAATCGCCACGTGCGGCGTCCCACATGAGCGG
>SXGT01670863.1_pt1 | contig 19049 bp, 13 predicted proteins | sample 3176221 | NCBI WGS metagenome assembly SXGT01 (sample SAMN11356862, study PRJNA531348) | freshwater metagenome | isolation source: freshwater sample F1-120 | place: China: Fuxian Lake, Yuxi | collected 2017-12-25
GATACAAGCCACCGGAGCGCGGCGCGCGCTCCATCCGAACACTCAACGAACGAAGGCCAACAAGCTATGGGCGACATCATCATCGGCATCGACCTGGGCACGACCAACTCGGAAGTGGCCGTAGTCGAGAACGGCAAGGTTACCGTCATCAAGGACCGCGAGGGCCGCGCAATCCTGCCCTCCTTCGTGGGGGTCGGCATGAACGGCGAGATATTGGTGGGCGAGCCGGCCCGCAACCAATACGTGCTCTACCCGGAGCGCACCGTCAAGTCCATCAAGCGCCACATGGGCGAGGATATGCGGGTCGAGATCGCCGGCCAGCACTACCGCCCCCAGGAAATCTCCGCCATCATCCTCAAGCAATTGAAAACGGTCGCCGAGGAATATCTGGGGCAGCCCGTGGGCAAGGCCGTCATCACCGTGCCGGCTTATTTCTCCGACGCCCAGCGCCAGGCCACCCGCGAGGCCGGCGAAATCGCCGGGCTGGAAGTGGCGCGCATCGTCAACGAGCCCACCGCCACCGCCCTGGCCTACGAGGGCAAGGCCGACACGCGCAAGCGCATCCTGGTCTACGACCTCGGTGGCGGCACCTTCGACGTATCGGTGGTCGGCATCGAGGACGACGTGGTGGAGGTGCTGTCCAGCCATGGCAACAACCGGCTGGGCGGCGACGACTTCGACGCCAAGATCGTCCAGCACATCGTCGCCCACCTCGACCGCCAGTCCGGAGTCGATATCACCGAATCCCGCACGGTCATGGCGCGCGTCAACCGGGCCGCCGAGCAAGCCAAATGCGTCCTGTCCGACGAGCCCTACGCGCGCCTTGAGGAGGAATTCCTGTTCGAGAAGGAAGGCACGCCGATCCATCTGTCCATGGAGCTTTCCCGCTACGAATACCAGGACATGATCGCCGACTACATCGACGAAACCCTGGAAGCGGTGCATACCGCCCTGCGCGGGGCCAACCTGACCGCCTCCGACATCGACGAAATCCTGCTGGTGGGCGGCAGCACCCGGACGCCGGTCATCGGCGAGCGCTTGTTCGAGGAATTCGGCAAGGAACCGCAGCGGGATATCGACCCCGATCTCTGCGTCGCCATGGGCGCGGCCATCCAGGCCGGCATGATCGCCGGACAGGACGTATCGGCGGTGCTGGTGGACGTGACGCCCTACACCTACGGCACCAGCGCCCTGGCTTGGCTGGACGGCGACTTCTATCCCTACACCTTCGTGCCCATCATCCGCAAGAACACCCCGCTCCCGGCCCACAAGACCGAAGCCTTCCGCACCTCCTTCGATGGCCAACAACAAGTGGAAGTGCAGATTTTCCAGGGTGAGGACGCGGACGCGCTGAACAACATCGAGATCGGCCAATTCATGGTCGAGGGCTTGCGCGACCTGCCCGCCGGCAACATCCTCACCATCACGCTGGAACTGGACTTGGACGGCATCCTGCATGTCTCGGCGCGGGAGAAGGACACCGGCCTGGAGAAGTCCATCACCATCAACAACGCCATCGCCCGCTTCCAGGAACAGGAAATGGCGGAGGCCAAGGCCAGGGTGGGCGCCCTGTTCGGAACCGCTCCCGCCGCGGCAGGCGGGGCCGAGGCGGGGGAAACCGAGCAGCATCATGCCGAGGTCAAGGCGCGGGCGCTGGTGGAAAAGGCGGAGCGCATGCTGGAGCAAGCCACCGACGAGGACCGCGAGGACATGATCGACCTCATCGAGCAAATCAAGGACGGCATCGCCGGGCTGGATTTCGGCGCGGTCGAAGCCGCCTCGGATCGGTTGGCCGATATCCTCTATTACCTCGACACCTGAGCATGGAGCGCTGCCCCACCTGCCAGGCGCGCCTGCGGGGCGAGCCCGTGTGCGGGCGTTGCCGCTCCGACCTGAGCTTCGCGCTCGCCGCCGAGGCTAGGGCCGCCGGGCGGCTCCGCGCTGCCGTCGCCCGCCTGGCCGAGGGCGACGAGGCGGCGGCTTTGGATGCGGTGGAGGAATCGCTTAGGTTCAAGCGCGGATTGCTGGCGATGCGGCTGCGGGATTTCCTGAAGCGGCGGCGGCCGGCTTAGCGCGATTGTCGGCGGCCCGGCAACGCCCCGTTCATGCTTCGATACCTCGGCGCGAACGGGGCGTTGCGTAAGTCATAACGCTTTAGCTAGTCCGTGGGTCTGCCCCGCGCAAACTAAAGTTCGCACTCCAGTCGGCTTTTGGTTCCGGTTGGCGGGAGCGCTTCGAGGCCGGCAAGTCCACTAGCCGTTACTGGCCTTGCGGGGGATCGCATACGCGCTTTCGGGTTGTTCCGGTGGTTTCGCGGAGACCGAGCGGGGGTCGGGAATAAGCAACGAGCGGCTTATGCGGCGAGCCATCGCCCGCAGGGCAAGCCGGCTGAGATCCTGAAACGAAATAGGCTTGGGCAATATCGGAATATGCTCCGGCAGGCTGCCGCAAGCTTGTAAATCCGCTGGCGACAGGCTGGTGACCAAGGCAATTTCGGTATTCTTCATCGCCTCCATCTGGCCGATGCCGACCAGGATTTCCAGAGTGGTCGCGGTACTCATGCCCGGAAGGTTCAAGTCGCAGATGAACAAGTCCCGCTGTTTCGCGCCGGCGAGAATCAAGGCTTCGGAAAAGCTGGGAGTCGCGGCCATGCGGCAAGGCGCCCGCAAACGCCTAAACCAGATTTCGTAAACCAGCAGGAGATCGGGATCGTCCTCGATCACCAGGATTTCCATGGCGTTGGGAATTTCCGGATTTTCCGGCTGCTCCAACTGTTTCGGCTCCTCCGGCAGTTCGGGATACTCGCCCCGCCGCATCTTCGCCAGCATCAACTCCAGGGATTCGCGAGTGACGCGGCGGTGCCCACCCTTGGTTTTCCATGCCGTCAGCCAGCCGCTATCGGTCCATAACTGCACGGTTCTCAGGCTTACCCCGAGCCTGTCGGCGACTTCGCGGGTAGTGTAGAAACCGCGGTAGGGTTTTGGGCGGGCTGGCCGCGGGGAAGCGTCGATGGCGTTTTCATCCATGTTTTTTGTCCTGAACATTAGAGCATTCGGATTATTTCGCGCCATCGGCGATGACTTCCCAAGGGAAACCGTAGCGGATACCGGGCGGAGACTTCTCCGCTCGGTTCGTTCCGGTTCCTATGGGGTGAACAGGGTCTTGGGCAGCACCGAGATCAGGTCCGCGGTCCAGGATTGCGCGTCGTCACCCTCGGGCACGATCATCAAATCCTGGAAGCCAGCCGCCAATTGCACGCCCACCCACTGCGCTCCTCCGCTCGCCGCTGCTTCCGGGGTCAGCAGGTTCTTCGTCACCGAAGGGCCTTGCAGATTAGTCCCAACGATGAATTTCAGATTGCTGACGGAAGGCGCCGCCAGCTGCCCATATCCCACCCGCATCACGAATTGCGAAACCGGCACGCTGAAGTGGACATGGACTAGGCGTCCGTACGAGTCGCCGGGCGTGGTGTTGACCGGCGACAGGAAATTGGCGCCAAGAACCTGCTTGACCGCTCCCGCCGGATCCATTTTCAGAGGCAGCGTGTCTAGCCCGATCGTGGCGCCGTGGCTGGTGGTGAAAAATTCGTTGCCCCCGAACTGGACCAGCTTGTTGCCGCAAGCGATGCCGGTTCCATTGATATCCCTGGAGACTCCGCAGGGAGCGATGGAGTAGGGTTTCAAGGTGGTGTTCAGGGTGGACAGCGCCAGGTTGTAGGACACTTTCCTGGTGTCCACGAAGAACATGGCATAAGTGGACGCGGTGCTCTGGGTTCCCGAAATCAGTTCCGGAGTCTGCGCAAGCGGATCCTGCGTAACGGTCATTTGCGGGATGGCGGGCATCGCGCCGCTTATGCTGGCCGTGAACGCGGTCGTAGTGGTCGTGGGGGGAGGAGTGGTGACGGTGCCGCTCTTTTTGGCCAGGGCGGCGCCTGAAAAACTCAGCGCTAGGAGTGAACCGACGAGCGCTTTGAACTGGGGATTCATGGTTGTTTTCCTTATTTGATTTTCGAATGGTCCGATTGCTTGGCGGATCGCGCCGTCATTGGATCGGGAGTTTTTCGCCCGGCATCCCGGCGGCGCATCGCCGCCGGGATTTCGGACTAAGAGGGATGGCTGTTACTTGCGGGTGACCGCGCCGGTGACGGCGCCGCCATTGCTAGAGGTGCAGCGTAACGATGCGCCGGTTGCCGGAGGAACCACGCCAGTGGTCGTGCCAAGCACCTGCGCCAGGCCGGTGCCGTCCGTCGGAACCGGGCTAGGCGCGGTGACCAGCGGAGCTACCACGGCCAGCGGAGTCCCCTGCATTAGGTTGCAGGTGAAGCTCGGGGTCAGGCTCGGGCCGAACCAGGTGGTGGTCGGACGCGCGGTGTAGTTCGCCTTGGCCACGACGTATTCCGGCAGGAAGCCAGCCCGGTAGGCCAAGGCTTCCGCGGCGGCGAAGTTGGTCACTCGAATGGTGATCGGAGCGGTCCTTTGCGCCGTCGGCGTGTTGGAGTTCGCGATCGTGTAGGCGAAGGTGTCCACCGTGCCGCCGTTGGCCGCGCCGTTGATGGACTGGGTGTAGCGGATCGAGCCCAGCGGGATGCCGTTGGCGCCGGTGCCTACCACTACGGCGCCGTTTCTCGGCGCGGTGCTGATGACGATCGAGGCCGGGTTGATCGCATCCCTGGGTTCGTCCGACGCCGCCGTGTCGTTGGCCACCAGATTGAGGATCCGGGCGACGTTGCGCGGCCCGCCGCCGAATTGGTCGGCGCCGCCGACAGGCGGCCTGGGCGCGAAGGTGATGGCCAGAGTGGCGGTGGCCAGGTTGGAAACCGCGCCGGAGTTCGGGTCTTGCACGACGAACTTGAAGCTATCGGCGGTCGCCTTGCTTAAGGGATTGGCCGTGAACTGGTACTGGCCGCCGACCAGGGCGATGACGCCCGAGGCCGGTTGGGTGACGATCAGGGAATTAGGCGGCAACAGCAGTTGCGAGGTAGCGGGGGCGTCTACCGCCAACTCCACATTGGCTTGGACCGGAGCCGGGCTGATGTTTTGCTTGGTGCCGGTCACCATCGCCAACTGGTCGTCATGGCTGCCGCCCTCCGAGGAACGCACGTTGATGAACTTGGGCGGCTCGATGCCAGGGGGCAGGGTGTAGTGGAAGCACTTGTCGAAGCCGCCGACCGAAGCGGCGAATGGCGTCTGCAAGCAAGCGGCCTGGGTCATGGTGGCTCCGGCCGTGAGCAAGCCCGGAATGTTTTCCACCAGCAGGCTGGGCAACGGATTGCTCACTTCGTCCGTGGACTGGGCGACGATGTCGATATCGCCGGTGTTGGTGTCGTAGGTCGCGTGGCTGACTTCCACGCCGTCAACCAGCGCCTGGGTTTGGCTGACAATCGGAGCGCTGGTGTTGTCCGTCACGAACACCGAGGCCGGTATGGCTTCCCCGGCCGGATACTCGATATGGCCGTGGTAGTGTCCCTTGACGATGCTGTCCTCAAGCATTTGCATGCTGGGCATGCCGACACCGGTAAGCACCAGCTTGTGGGCGGGCGTGGAGGAGGCCCAGACATCAATGGAGTTCACGCCGGTGGTGGCGTTACGCGCCTTGACCGCATGGTCGATCTTCAGGTTGGCGGCGATGGGCGCGGTCCACACTTGGCCGATCACGTTGGCGTCGGTGTAGATAATGAAATCCTGCGGATTGCCGTTGATATCCTGGCCGATGCCGGCGCCGGGCGGGCCGTCGATGCGGACGTAGTTCTGCGGATGGCCGTCGGCGTCGGTGAACGGGCTGCCGGTGAAGGTGTGCGCGATGTTCGGGTCGCCCAGGAACTTATCCGCGCCCACCGTGATGAAACCATCGGCGCCCACATCGGCGTCCCACTTGATGAAGGGCCCCATCATGCCGCCCAGCGCCTCGTTGAAGTTCGCGTTCAGGGGTACGTCGTGGGTGTAGAACACCGAGGCTTGCGAGCCTTGCACGCTACCGAAGGTGGTTGCCTCGGCGTCGAATTCGTCCACGCCGAAGGGGTGGGTAACCTTGTAATGGCCGTTGAACCTGGGGTCATTGAAGTTGATGGCGATACGGACCCGGGCGAACACCGTTTCCTGGCCGTGCACCGGCGTCGGGCCGGGCAAGTAGGAAGCCTCCAGCGCCGCTAGGTAGCGGAAATTCAAGCCGGTGGCTGCTTGGCCTCTTTGCACGACCTCCACCATGTTGTAGAAAATTTCGTCGCCCAGGTTGCCCGCGAAGCCTCTCGGATTCGCCGTGGTGGGAAAACACATGGTCGCCCCGGCGGCGTTCGGCGAGAGGGCTTGCGACTTGCACAGGCCAACCGCCAATCCGTTATTGTCGCGATACCACTGCGGCCACAACACGGTTGGATCGGAAGGGCCGAAATCCGCCAGTTGGGCGGAGGCGGCACCGCTTATCAGAGCCGAACCGGCCAGCGCGCAGCGGACAGCCCGGGAAAGTTTGTTCATCGAAGCGTTTGATTTCATCTTATTTACCGTCTATACGAATTCCGACACTGCTGCCTGGGTGGACGGATGAAGCTTTTTGCCACAAAAAGCGGGTTCGCCGTCCGGCAGGGTTATTGAGTCTTCACGCGAAATGCCGCTTTCCGGAATCCATCTGTCCGACTGGCCACCTTCCACCGCGCCAGATCGGTCGGCGTGGAACCGCGAAAGCCGGCGCGACCCGCCATTGCCATTCGTCTCCATTCGTCGATTACTCTCGGAACCGGACTCGTGATCCTCGCCAAGCAACCGCGCCGGGGCATTTCCGTCTCGCCTACTTAATTACTTTCGCGTGGGCAAAGGTTCAAATTAATCTGAATAAATTTAAATATTTTCATTTTAATGCCCATACATTGGATAAGCCTTTCGGTTTTTCCGGTTTGGGGGCGATGCCCGCGATCCGTGCGCCAAGCAATGGCTGGAAGGAGATTTCGAGGAGGGAGGGCGGCTCGACGAGCGGCGGAGCTGCGCGCCGGCCCGGAGGGCGGTGGTGTCAATTCCGCCCTTGGCTGGAATAAGGGGATTCGAGAGGCTTTCGCGACAAACCCGGGCTTATTTAACAGGGCTTACGCAAAATAGCTTTCGATTCCCCCCGCGGGGCAGTCGCGCTATGCCTCCTTAGTCCCCTCGCCCATCGGGAGAGGGTTAGGGTGAGGGGATGAAAAAACAGGATTTCTTACTTTTTGATTCCCTCATCCCAGCCTTCTCCCGGAGGGAGAAGGGGCAAAATGCGTAAGTCCTGTTTAAAAAAAAGCAGGGCCGTTTCTTGCCCTGCCGACGCACTTCCAATATTTCCGGGAATCGAGCGCGGGCTCAGGGCGCGGGGCTTTTCTTGCCTTCCCGCGATTCCATGAAAGCGATGATTTCCGCGATTTCGCGATCGCCTAGCCGCAGATTGGGCATCGGAATCCGCTGGTACTGGTTGTACAAGGCCAGCGCCGTGGGCTCCTTGGCCGCGATCATCTTGTCCGGCTCTTTCAGCCAGCGCTTGAGCCAAGCGCGGTCGCGCCTGCCGACGACGCCGGCCAGGCCCGGCCCTATATCGTCGGCGGCCGCCGTGTCCAGGCTGTGGCAGTTCGAGCAGCGCGAATAAAACAGCTTTTCGCCGGGGGATTCCTTAGCGGGATCGAGCACCTCGGGGGCGGCGGCTGGCGCCGGCTTAGGCGCCGGAGCGGCCGCCGTCTGGGCGGATTGCAGGCGCTTGCCCAGGACGCGGACCAGGGCGGCGGTATCCTCGAAGGGCGAGCGCTTGATCCACTGTCCGGCGGCTTCGTTGCCCATCAGGATGTTGATGTTGTGCTCGTTGAGCGCCTTCTCGGCCTTGCCGTCCTCGCGGTACATGCCTAGCTTTTGGCGGAGCAGGGTCACGTCCTGCTTGCCGCCGGTCAGGAACAGCCAGCCGGGACCGGCATGGAACTTATCGGCGTAGGCTTTCAGTTCCTCGGGTTTGTCGCGCTGGCCGTCGATGCTGATGGAATAGAAAAACACATCGCGCCCCATGCGTTCGCCCAGGGCTTTTTGCACCTTCCTAAGCGCGGCGGTTTCCGCCGGGCAACTGTCGGTGCAATGCGTGAAAATGAAATTGATGGCAAATACCTTGCCCTTGATCAGGTCGTCGTAAAAACGCACCTTGTTCCCGTCCTGGGTGATGAGTTCCACATTGGGAAAATAATTGGCGCCCCAGGGAGACCCCGAAGGGGCGGCCCAGGCCGGGCCGCCCTCCAGAATCGCCGCGAGGCCGATCAGCAGAACCAGGAAGTGTCCGAACTTCGGGGCTGCCTTGATGATCGCTGCGGTCATGCTTATATACTCCGTAAAAACAATCGCTTATTGCTTAGGGAGCGAGTTCAATGCCTCGGCGGGGGTCATGGATTTGTCGAATCCTCCGAAGACATTGGTGCTAGAAACGGGGTCAATCAAGCCGCTCTTTAGCTTAACGCCCCAGTTGACCGGCGGTCTGAAGGACAGCACCGAGCTGGAGGTCAAGCCGGTCTTGGCGTCGGTCTTGGTGCTACCGGTATTGGCGGCCGGCACCTTGATAGTCGGCCCAAGGCCATGGTAAGCCGGGTCGGCGCTGTCGTAGTTCGCGCCATTCCACTCGGGATACGGAGTGCGCACCCACTTGGCGTGGTCGGCGGTTTCGCTATCCCAACGCAGCAACATGGCTTGGTCTTCATGCTGGGTGTTGTGGCAGTGCTCCACATAGGCGCCGACGAAGTCGCGCACCCGGATGGCGACATCCACCTGGCCGGAGGAATGGATTTCTGGTCCGATACGGAACATGTCCTTGCGGCCCAAACGCTCCCAGGCCGGCGGGGCCAGACCATCGCGGTAGATGATTTGGCCTTCCTCGAAATGGATGTGGGCGGGATGCGACCAACCGGCGGAGGGGTTGCGCATGTGCCAGATTTCCAGGGAATCCTTGGTGGGCGCGGCGGAAATGCGGTTGATGTCGGCGTTCAGGTCTGGGCCGCCGTCGGTGGCGATAGTCCAGGGCTTGACATCGTCAAGCGCCTTTTTGCCGTAGACGAAGCTGCGGTGCTTGGCGCGGTTCAGTTCGTCGGCGGTGAAGGTCGGCAGCGCTTGCAAGACTTTCTTGCCCTCCACGTAGTCCGCCGGGTTCATGCTCTTGTCGGTCTGGCCGGCCGGCAGGGCGCGGACGCGGAACTCCATGAACTTGCCGATGGCCGGATCCTGGCCCTTGTAGGCGTTCTTGTTGGCGGAATTGAACGCATCGAAGGCCGCCGCGAGACCTTGGGGCCTGACGGCGGGGCCGGCGCCGTTGGCGTGCTCCATCAGGTTCACGAAGTAGACCGTCTTGTAGCCGGTGATTTTGCCGGTCGCGTCCTTGATTTGCAGCCGGGGATCGTTGAAGTCGACGATGATGTCGTAGCGCTCGGCGATCGACTGGGTGGGCAGGCCCTCGCCGCCGGCGGCGTTGGGAAAGGCCACCGTGTGCTGCAGGAGGTTGCCGTCGTTGGCGATCAGGTGGACCGGCAACTGGCTGATGGCTCTAGTGGTGGGATCCTGATAGGCCACCGCGATCTTCATGTAGCGCGACACCGAACCATTGAGGATGCGGAAACGGTATTTGCGGGCGCGCACGTCCAGGTAGGGCTTGTAGGCCCAGTTCACGGTCATGACGTCGCCGAGGAAGCCGTCGGTGGGCAGGGGGTTGAACATGAGCTGGCCGTTCTGATCGAAAGCCTTGTCGGCCACCACCAGGTTGACGTCGTAGTCGCGGTTGCCCCAGTCCTTCGCGGCGCCGCTGGGGAAGCGCAGGTTGACGCCGTCGTTGATCTCCTCGTTGCCGCGGTCGATGCGGCTGTAATAGTTCATCATCGCCGCGTTGCCCTTGTAGACGTTCTGGGCGGTGAAATCGAGCATGTGGTCGTGGAACCAGTGGGTGCCCATGGTCTCGCGGTAATCGCCGGGCACCTGGGCGTAGCCCACGTCGCCGGTCCACACACACGGGAAGCCACCGATGGCGGTCTCCTTCCGCCCACTGGAATCGAGGCCGCAAGGCGCGGCGGCGCGGGGATCGTTCGCCGACTTGTTGATGGTGTCGTGGCCGGCCAGGGCCATGGGCCAACGGTAATCGTAGAATTGGCCCGGATAGAAGAAGGCGCCGGCGAAGCCGTCGCTCTCGGCCGGGTTGTGGCCGTTGTGCTCGTGGGTGGAGATGGTGTGGGTGCCGAAGCCGTTGTTGGCGGCGATGTCGATCGGCAGCGCGTTGTGGTGGCGGAACAGGATGGTTTCGCCGTAACGGGCCATCAGCAGTTTGGCCGGGATGGTGCCGTCGAAGGTCCACACGGAATTGCGATCCTGGACCGGCATATTGGGATGGACCTGGACCGGAATGCCCTTGGTGGTGCCGTCGAACGGATGCTTGCCGGTGTCGTTGCCCATGTCATCCTTGATGGTGTCCAGCTTCGCCGCGGCTTCCGGCGAGAGCACCGTGTTGTAGTACAGGCCGCCGGGCGCGAATTCGCTGAACTTGCCGGCGGGGATTTTCGAGCCGTAGCCATGGGACTGGAAATCGTCGCGCGCGCCGCCGCTGGCGCGGGCGCCGGCCATGATGGCCTGGAAGAACTTCTTAGGCTGGAATTCCAGGTCGCCGGTCTTGGCGTTCTTTTCGTTCCAGCGCTGGTGGGCGAAGTCCACACCGCCGGGCCGGCCGTTCATCGGCAGATTCCCGGCCGTGGTGCCGGGCACGCAATTCGTGATCTGAGCGGTCCACGGGTTCTGCGAGGCGCCTAGGGTATCCATGTCGGAATACTCTTGCGCGGCGGGATACAGCAGCTCGTTCTTGATGAGATTGTCGAGGGCATCGCCGTTGGCCACCGGGTTGCCCTGGCAATCGATCTCGCCGGTGACGGGGTCGACCGGCGGCGGCAGCATCGTCTGTTTCGGATCCTCGGACTTCGGAGCGCCACTGGCGTCGTTGTAATCCTGCAAGCCGAATTCCTCGAACAGCACGACGCGCTGGCTGAACGGCGTGGCCCCGAACAGGGGGCTAGGCTCGGAGGCGCCGGTGGGAGCCACTAGCGCTCCTTGCGCCGAACCGGCCGCCAAGGACAAAAGACCCACGATGCCAGCGATGGACGCCGCGCATTCCCTACGGGGTTTGTTGGAGGGCAAGCGCGCCGAGTCGCGCGATTTCCCCGTGATTTTATTATTCATGTTAAAGCCTTACCTCTGATTATTTAATAAAGCTGTCGCACCCTGATCGAATACCTCTACGCGCGATAGCCAAGCCAAACGGCGCCGGAGGGATGGAGCCAACTTTTCACATCCTCAGTGATATATGAAAAAATTTGAAAAAAATATGAAAGTTCGCTCTTGACCGATTGATTCCGCATGGCGTACCGGAGGTTCAATAAAATGAAAATTTTTTCTTAAAAAAGATAAAATTCGATAAACTTTTTGAAAAAAACTTATAACTAATTGATATATAAGATGTGATTTTTCCTGGGCGGCGAGTCTGGAATTGCGATTTTCGACTTCCACGCAAGCTAGCTTTGTTGATTTATTATCGGTAATATCGATATTATCGATTCCGTGGGTATGGGCGACGGGTTCTTGTGGGTGGGCGGTGGGAAAACGGTTCGTTCATGCTTCGATACCTCGGCACGAACGGCCCGTTGCGTAATTCCTATGGTCATGTCAGGTAGCGGTGGAATGGCCTGGCGAGTCCGGGCGTTTACGGAACAAGGCGCCGTTCTCCACGCCATGGCTATCTTTTGAAAAAATACAGCAATAATTGAACCTTGGATGGCTGGCCCGGAATTCAATGGATGTGTGTCATCCAAGATTCCGAGGTCGTCTTCGCGCCATGCGGCAGTTATCACTGTTTGTAAATCTACCGATAACAAAATTTCCGGCGACTCGTTGCCTGGGGAGTGGGTTATGAATCCGAATGCGCATCTAGCCGATGAGCACGAAGCGATGGCCTTGCTGTTGCCCTGGCACGTCAATCACAGCCTGGACGAGGCCGATGGCAAACGGATGCGGACCCACCTGCGCCAATGCTTGACATGCCGGCGGGAACTGATCGCGCTAAGTCCGCTGGCGGACTCGGTCGCGAAGGCGCCGACGCTAGATTTCTCGGCGCATACCTCGTATGCGCGCTTCATGCGCCAGCTGCCGCCCCGGCGTGCCCGACGCCGGCCCGTTTTGCGCGTGGAGGCCGCGGCGCTGCTGCTGTTGGCCTTGCCCCTGGGATTTCGGCAATACGGCGTCTGGCCGCTGGCGGATTTCCAAACCTTGGCGGATGCGCGGCCCGCCCAGTCGAATGCCGCCGGGGATTTGCGGCTGGTGTTCGCCAGGAATCTTCCGGCGGAACGCATCGATGCCTTGTTGCGGGAAGTGGGCGCGAAGATCGTGGAGGGCCCCAATACGGCGGGCGCCTATGCGGTCAGCCTGGGTAACGATGGCGAGCCGGCCGATCCGGGGGCCGTTTTGGCCGCGCTCCGCCGCCAGGAGGGTGTTCTGCTGGCCGAACCCATGCTCGGGAACGGCGGGCCGAACCCATGACGCGCATAGAGAAGCGCCTTCGGCCCGCCTCGATAGGCGGGCTGGCGTCAAGCCTCGAACGGGTCAACGAGTGGAATCGGCGCGGCCGATGGGGACATTCCAGGCGCTTGGCGAATCTCTCCGGGTTGCCGCGGTTAACCGCGGTTTCGTTGGGCAAACCGCCGTCCCGGCAAACCCGGAACCCTAACCGCCCGGCGAGAAGGCCGGCCATCCATATCGGTAAAAGCTAATGGGAGTTCGCCATGCACAATAACGCCAACATCGATCGCCGCGGCGGCTTGCTCGGATTGGCCGCGCTGATATCGGCCCTTATCCTGACCTTGAACGTCGCGAACGCCATCGAGGAGCGCTCGGCTATCCGCTCACTTGCCACCACCAAGCCCGCCGCGATTAAGAACACCGAGTTCGGGCGGGACTCTTCCATTACCGTTAACCGAAACCGATTCGCGTAGCGCGGCGGGAAGCACGGCCAAGCGTCGGCATCTCATTATTGTTAGCCTCTTTGACCCCCCCGCTTCGCGGGGTTTTTTTCGAATTCCGAGGCGATCCCACGCCGCTCATGGGAGCGAGGAAAAACTCTGTAATTTCTTGCGGGCGTGGAACATGCGGGTCTTCACGGTGTTTTCCGGGCATCCCAGGATATCCGCGATCTCCTTGTAGCTCAGGCCCTGATGGAAGGTCAGCTCGATCACGGCGCGCTGGTCGGGCGGCAGGCTGTCTAGGGCCGCGTTCAACCAGTCGTCGTTTTCAATTTGCTGGGCCGGGCAGAGCCCGGAGTCCGCGAGTTGCTCCTCGAAGTCGGCGAGGTCGAGCATCTGGCCGTGGCGCGACGACTTGAACAAGCTTTTCATCGCCTTGCGATAGGCGATACCGAACAGCCAGGTCGAGAACTTGCAACTGTGGTCGTAGCTGTCGGACTTCTCCCAAACCACTAGGAAGGTTTCCTGGATGATCTCCTCGACCAAGTCGAGTTGCCGGGTTGTCCGGTACACGAACCGGAACAGGTACTCGTAATAGCTGGCGTAAATCGCCTCGAAGGCTGCTTGCTCTCCCGCGCCAATGCGGTGGATGAGTTCGGCCTCGTCGGGTCGGATCGTCTGGGATTTCATCGTTGGAAGATTCAAGGAAGCGCTGTGAAAAAAAACCTACGTTGGTAAGTTCGCCCCATCCCCCTTGGCGTAGGGGGAATACCACGAATGCTTGGCTTTCCCGGTTGGCTGGGACGGGCAACCGCCCCAGCGAGGGGGGCTACTCCGTCCCTGGCCGGGCTATTTAATGCTCACCGATTGCGTCTGGGTCTTGCCGTTGGAAGTGGTGCAAGCCGCGGTGGCCTGATTGACCGCCGCGGGGGTCGCGCCCACCGGCACGGCCTGGAACTTGCCCGTGGTATCGACCAGGATCGGGCTGGCATCGACGGTGATTAACTTGGGCGGGTTCAGCGTGGCGCCTCCCGATGCGGTCAGCCAGCAGCCCACGGTGGTCGTGGCCAGGTTGGGGCCGAACCAGGACGTGTTGCCGACTATGGTCCATTTGCCGGAAACCAACTGCATCTTCGAGTACCTGATTGTTTCAGCCGAATTGAAGTTGGTGATTTGCACGGCGGCCGGAGCGGACAAGGTGCCCGCGATGTTTTTCACCTTGTAGGAAAAGCTGTCGGTGACGCCAGCGGTTCGCGCGGTGTAGACGAGCGAACCATCCGCGGAGTTCACGTTCAGCGAGCCGTATTTCGGCTGGGTGGCGATTTGCACCGTTTTCGGGTCGATCGCGTCCAACGGGTTGGTGGTCGCGGACTTGTCGTTGGACAGCACGTTCAGGGTCTTGGCGACGTTCAACTGCGCGCCGTACTGGTCGTTGCCGACGGTGGGCGCGGTCGGCGCGAACAGGAGCGTGAGGTTGCCGGTCGCCACGTTCGACACCGCCTTGCTCGACGCGTTCTGCCGCGCGAATTTGAAGCTGTCGCCGCCGGTGGCGGCGTTGGCGTTGGCGGTGAAAGTAAAATTGCCGTTGCCGCCGGCGATGACCCCGCTGGTGGGCTGGGCAATGATCAGAATCGGGTCATTGCCCGTGGTTTGGCCTTGGAAGGAGAGCGAGGTCGAACCCCTCGAATTGACCGCGAAAGTTTCGTCCGGAACGGTGCTGCCGTATTCGATGTTTTGCGGGCTTCCAACCGCCATCACCAGGGCATCGCCATGGCCGCCCAGTCCCGCCGAGCGCACGCGGATTTCCCGCGGCGGTTCCAGATTGGCCGACAGGATGTGGCTGAAACAACGGTCGAGGACGGGATCGGCGGGCGGAGCGCAACTCGCGGACATCTGGGCGTCGGCGGTGGCGAGGCCGGAAACGTTCTCCACGATCAAAGCGGGCCGTTCCACTTCGTCCGAGGAACGGGCGACGACTTTCAACTCGCGGGTGGCCGTGTCGTAGCTGGCTTGGCTGATCGCCACGCTATCGACGAGCGGCATCGCCTTGCTGGTTACCGGATTGCTGGTGACGTTGGTGACGGTCACGTTAGCGGGCACCGGCCGGCTAACCGAATATTCGACGTGGCCGTGGTATTGGCCCTTGAGGACACCGTCCTCCTTCATCTCCATGCTGGGCAGGTTGTCCCCGGTCAGGATCAGCTTGCTGTTCGGCGCCGAGTTCGCCCAAACGTCGATGGAATTCCAGCCGCTGGCCTTGTCGCGCGCCTTGGTGGCCTGGGTGACGTTCAGGTCGGTAGCAATCGGCGCGGTCCATTTCTGGCCCAGGATAGTGGCCCGAGTGACAATGAAAAAGTCTTGCGGATTGCCGTCGATATCCTGGCCGATGCCGGAACCGGGCGGACCGTCGACGCGGATATAGTTCTGCGGATCACCGTTGGCGTCGACGAACGGGCTGCCGGTGAAGGTGTGGGGGAGGTTCGGATCGCCGAGGAACTGGTCCCCGTTCGCGGCGGTGAGCGATTCGCCCGGTTCCAGCGTATCCCACTGGAGGAAAGGCCCGACCGGGCCGGCGAGCGCGCCCTCGAAGTCGTTCGGCCCCAGCGGCACATCGACGGTGAAATACACCGCGGCCTGGCCACCTTGCACGCTGTTGGTCGTGGTTGCCCGGACGTTGGAGAAATGCTCCACGCCGAAAGGATGGGTGACGGTGTAATCGCCGTTGAAACTCGGATCGTTGAAGTTGATGGCGATGCGCACCCTAGCGAACACGGTTTCCTGGCCGTGGACTGGGGTGGGGCCCGGTAGGTACGAAGCTTCGAGTCCGGCCAGATAGCGGAACTTGAATGGCGTGTTCCTTTGCGCGTAGTCGATGAGGTTGTAGAAGACTTCGTCGCCGACATTGCCCGCGAAGCCCGCCGGATTGGCCGGCAAGGCAAAGCACATCGGCGCCCCGCCGGCGAGGGAATTGGGCGAGGCAGCCAGCGATTTGCACAAGCCGACCGCCGTGCCGTTCAGGTCGCGGTACCAGCGCGGGAAAACCAAGGTCGGATCGGCTGGACCGTGATCCCGCAGCTGAGCGGACGCCAGGCCGGCCGCCATTACCGAACCGGCCAGAACCCACTGGATGCAATGAGCCAGCCGGCTCGCGGAGGAACTTGATTTCATAGCGCTTCACTCTGGAATTAGGGCTTGGGAACCGCCCGAAAACGGGTGGGTTTATCGAGGTTTCGGCGCCGGGCATCGGCCCGGCGCACCGCCTCAACTCAGCTCGATCAAGTCGGGCCGCTTGCCGTTGGGTTCCATCCATTCCACGTAGCGGGCAAGGTACTTGGGATTGGCCAGCGCGGGAGCCAGCATCCAGCGCTCCAGCGGTTCGATGCCCATGCGCACCCCGCCGATATGCTGGGTGCGATCCTTGTCCAGCACCGGGTCGGGGTTGACGAAGCCCAGCGCCTGGCGCAATTGCTCAAGATGCGCCTTGGTGCCGGTCAGGAAGCGCCAGCCCGGCGCGACCTTGAAATGCTCGGCGTAGGCGGCCAGCTTTTCCCGGGTGTCGTGCTCGGGTTCCAGGGACAGCGAATACATGAAGATGTCGCGGCCCACCCGGTCGCCGAGTTCCTTCTGGACCTTCTTCAGATTGGCGGTGTTCATCGGGCAACCGTCGTTGCAGCGGGTGTACATGAAGTTGATGAGAACCGTCTTATCCTTCACCAAGTCATCGTAGAACCGCGCGACCTTGCCCTCATGGTCGATCAAGGGCACGTTGGGAAAGCGGGCGCGGCGGCGTTCCGCGTTGCCCTGCTTGCCGGCATGGGCCGGGGCGCCGCCGTGCCGGGTTGGCTTGGCCAGGACCGGCGCGGCGACGGAAGCCGCCGCCAGTCCCAGGGAAGTGCCGGCCAGTTTCCTTAGGAACAGCCGCTTGTTCATATCGCTCATGGCATCAACCTCTTTGCTCTGATTCTTCGATTGGGTTCCGGTGGTCACTTGCCCGCGTTGGGATCGGTGGGGGGCACGATCTTGAAGCGGATCATCATGGCGTGATCCTCGTGGACCACGTTATGGCAATGCACGGGATAATCGCCGTACCAGTCGCGGAACCGCATACGCAGGGTCACGCTGCTGGTGTTGGCGGTGCCGACCGCGCCGTCGCCGATCCGCACCACATCCTTGCGGGAATAGTCGTCCCCCGTGGTCTTGGAAATGGCCTTGCCGTTGCGCTGGGTGAGTTGGAATTCGTCGTGGTGGAAGTGGATGGGATGCGCCCAGCCGTTGCCGCCGCTGAGGGTCCATTCCTCGACCGTGCCTTCGATGGGATAGGCGCTGAACTTGGCGGGATCGAAGAACGCGCCGTTGACATTCCACATGCCGCTGCTGGTGCCGAATGAGAAGCTGCGCTTCTTGGGGGCCGGGCTGGTCGGGATGGCCGGCAGGTCCAGCAGCTTGGGCAGGGCCACTAACTGGACCATCGTCGTCGTGGTGTCCGGCACGGCGGGCTTGTTGCCTACAATGATCTTCAGTATCTGGGTGGAGGTGGCCAGATTGGGATTGGTGCTGGGCGACCGCAGCTTGCCGGTGGGCCCACCGGCGTTGAGTTGCTCCAAGCGGTTTTCCAGGTAAATGGCCGTGCCGGGCTTGATATTGGTGAAATCGACGACGATGTCGGCCCGCTCCGCGCAACCCAACCGGACGCTGGTGAGTTGCTGGGCCTTGGGCAGCAGGTTGCCGTCGTTGCCGATGCGCGCGAAGGACATGGCGTTGCTGAAGGTCAGTTCGACGAAGCGCGACGGCCCGGCGTTGAGCAGGCGTAGCCGGTAGCGGCGAGCCTCCACGTTCAGGAACGGCTTGATCTTCATGTTCACGGTCGTCATATCGCCCAGGTGGCCGGCGAAATCCTTGGTGTCCATGTACATGTGGCCGTCGTTCGGATCGAAGCGCTTGTCGGTGATTACGATGGGGATATCGTATTGGCCGCTGGGCAGACCCAGGCCGCGTATGCTCTTGTCGGTGCTTTCGACGCCGGTGTCCAGGTTGATATCGTCGCTGAACAGGCTATAGAACGAGGCCATGCCCTTGTAGACATTCTGCGAGGTGAAATCCATGCGATGGTCGTGGAACCACAAACTGCTCTGGGTTTCGCGATAATCGCCCTCGCAGTGGCGCGATGTTCCATCGGGGCCTACGCAATCCGTGCCGCTGGCGTGGGTGCTGGCGAAGCCGGCCCGGATATTGGGATACCAGTAGTCGTAGTAGGAGCCGCTGCCGTAAAAGCGCAAGGGGCCGCCGTCCGACTCGGGCGGGTTGTGGGCGTTGTGCAGGTGGCAGGACATCTGGTTGATGCCGAAGCCGAGGTTGTCGCTGGGCAGGGCGTTGTGCATGCGTATCAGCACCGGCTTGCCGTAGTGGGCCATGACGCGGATCAGGCCGTAAGCCGCCGGATTGTTCAAATCCTTGAAGCCCCAGATTTTCGACGGCGCGATGTTGGCCGCGGGGGGATAGAAGCTCCAGTCCTGCTCGCAGCACATGATTTCGTACAGGTCGGCATTGCAGCTCACGCCATCGACATTGCCGAAGCGCGGCTCGTCCCAGCGCTGGTGGGGTTCGGTGCGGGCGTTGACGAATTGCTCGACCCTGAGCGTGGAGGGATTGAACGCCGGGGAGGCGTCCGCTTCGGGATCGCGGGTGGGTAGCGGCCCCGCCATGCTGGCTACCGGCGCGCAGACGGCCGGGATCGGCATTTCCTGGGTCCAGGCCCAGGCCGGATTCCAGGGGCTGGGCGAGGTTTGCGCGGCCTCGGCCGCGCCGGAGAACAGCAGGCCGCCGCCCAGCGTGGTCAAGGCTCCGCCGACGCCCGAAGCCGCGCCCAGTTTGAGAACATCCCGACGGCTGATACCCGTTTCCAGGGACGATGCTTCTAGGTTTTGGCTTTCTTCCAAACTCATCGATATTCTCCGCTTAATGTCTTGGTAAAGTTGGTATTAGGTCCGGTGTTAACCGCCGTGGCCCGCGCTAACCGCAAGCTTCCTAGGCAGTGTGTAGCCCCACCGGCCGTCCGGATTACGGCACGGGTCTTCCCCATTTTTCCTAC
>SXGT01468384.1_pt1 | contig 19048 bp, 20 predicted proteins | sample 3176221 | NCBI WGS metagenome assembly SXGT01 (sample SAMN11356862, study PRJNA531348) | freshwater metagenome | isolation source: freshwater sample F1-120 | place: China: Fuxian Lake, Yuxi | collected 2017-12-25
CGGCATCGCCACGAACAGGAGCGGCGTCCAGAGAGCCCTTGCCTGCAGGCGAGCCGAAGCCCGCCGCATGACTTCCCATAAGTCTGGCCGAGCGAATTGGTTCATTCCACGAGGACGCCCGCAAATCGTCAGGAAGATCGGGTCATCGCCATCAACCCAGGCGTGATGTAAACCTCATATAATATATAGGTGTCATAGGGCGGGATAATTGAAATCCCCAGCACTTGTCGAAATCCAGCGGCGAAAATGAAGAGCCAAACAAGTGGGCGAACAAGCGCAGAAATGAAGCGCTCGCGTTGATGTAAGAATCGAAGCCCCTCCCGCCACACGATGCCCCAGAGGCAAATCAAATATTGCCGAAGAGCGAGGGGTTTAATGCGATCTTGCGCCGTCAAGCTCATATTAGGGGTCTTTCGGCGTGGTTTCCAGTAATTAAGGCGAAAGCCTCGCTAAGCGTAGCTGCGCCAGATTTTTTGATGATGTAATCTGCGCGTCCAGTTGCGAGTATTTTGCCTTGATGAAGAATAATAATTTCATCATCATGAGCGATCTCATCAATAAGATGCGTTGTCCAGAGGACGCTCAGGCTTTGCTCTTTCACAAGGCTACGCACTTGCGCAATAAGATCCGCGCGCGCCTTGATATCTAAGCCTACTGTAGGTTCATCAAGTAGGAGCAGGCGGGGCGCATGCATGAGTGCGCGAAGAATTTCAACACGTCGCATTTGTCCGCCAGAAAGCGTGCGCGCTTTATCCTGTGCGCGTCCTGATAGACCCGCGCGCTCAAGCGCCGCGAGACCTAGGGTGCGTGCTTTTGCAGGCTCAATGCCATGTAAAGCAGCGTGATAAAGCAAATTTTGTATCAGACTGAGTTCAAGGTCTAACGTGCGTGATTGAAAGACAAGGCCTAACTGACGTAACGCAGCGCTAGATTGATGAATAATATCAAGACCAAAAATATTTATGTCGCCGCTTTGAGCCGCATAAAGTCTCGTTATAAGTGAAAAAAGCGTTGTCTTTCCCGCGCCATTTAATCCCAATAAGACAGTAAATCGGCCTTGTGACGTAGAGAATGTAACATCATCTAGCGCGTTGCGCGCACCATAGGCGTGCGTAAGGTTGGTTACGGCGAGGGCTGGAGGAGGGAGTGCGTTCATTGCGGCGCCACGACAACGCCCCAGGGAAATGCGCCGACAGGGATTGATTTAACAACTTTAAGGTTCGCGACGTCTATGATGGAAACATCATTCGACACGCCATTAGCGGTAAGGAGATATTTTTCATCGGGCGTAAAGGCCAAATGCCAAACGCGTTGTCCGACGAGGAGATATTTTTCAACCTCTTTCGTTTGCGCGTTGATAACAGCGACACGGTTTGCGGGACCTAGCGCAACAAAGGCGCGAGCGCCATCACGTGTAATCGAGACGCCTATTGGCTGAATGGCTTCCTTTGACATGCCAGGAATGTCAAAAGAGATTTTTTGTTTGATAATTTTTTTTTCAGGATCAATAACGCTTATTGTGCCGCCAACTTCTGAAGAGACCCAAAGCTCTGATCCGTCATGCTTAAACGCCGCAAATCTTGGACGGTTATCAACAAGGATATTGGCGATAATTGTTTTCGTTTTTGTATCGATAAGATGCGCCATATTTGTTGTTTCGGACGTATTAACGAGTAATTTGCCATCAGGACTAATCGCCATGCCCTCTGGCTCCACGCCAACTGGAATGTCGCCAATTTGATCTTTGCGTTTAATGTCAATGAGCGTAACCAAATTATCGTTCTCATTGGAGACATAGATTGTTTCGCCATCTGGGCTGAGCGTTAGTAATTCTGGGTCAGGTCCAGAGGGCAGCTTGCCTGTGATTTTTTGGGCCTGAGTGTCGAATACTTGGATCGCATCATCATCGCCGGCGCAAATGTAGAGCTCTGACCCATTTTTATTTAATTCGATGCCGCGCGGTCGTCTGCCAACTTTAATAGTGGCGACGACATCAAGTTTATCGGTATCTAAAATGGAGATTGTGTTGCCTTTTTCATTGCTCACATAGGCGAGATAGGCTGCGGCTGGCGAGGCGAAGGTTGAGGCTGAAAAAATTAAAATTAGCAGTAGTTTCTTCATCGGAGCCTACATTTTGTTTCGGGCTGATCATAGCCGAGTGTATCGAGTTCACTCGTTTGATGAAGAAACCCTTCTTGCGGCGAGACAGATATGGTCATGCGGCCATCAGAAAGAAGAATGGGCTGCCGTAACTGCTGATTCCAAGATCTAATCGTTAAACGCACCCCTTTGAAAGCGGCGATAGAGAAATCTTTACCCAGAATATAGGTCAGTAAATCGGCAGGTCGATTTGATTGCGTTCGCACAGCCGCCTCGCCGATCACGCGCATTGCAAGCCAGGCGGCATTGTCCCGCGCATTCATCGGCCGATGGTAATTTGCGATAAATCTATTTTGTAATTGATGCGCCCCCCATTGTTCATGAGCGGCGTCCCAATTGGTAGGGTAAAGGCCAGCCGAGCCGACAACGAGCTTTGGCTCCCATGTGCGGAAAGGCAAATAAGCGGCAAAGACGTTATTTTCATCAACTGCAAGCAAGACATCGTAGGCCGCTGCGTTTTGAGTAAGCGTTGGCATTTGTCGTTGCGTTTGGACAGAGCCTGAGTCGCTTCGACGTCCCCCGCCTGTGTCTTCGTAGAGTCTTTCTTCAATAATTTTGGCGCCGAATTTCTTAGCCGCCCGCCGATAGGCTTGCGCGAGAGCGTCATCTTCCGGGTGCGAGCCCTTGATGAGGAGCCAGCGTCGCCATTGTTTCCAGATCAGATATTGCGCTAATCCATCGGCGAGCATCGCGCGATCAGGCGCAACATGAATTATATTGGCTCGACAATCTTCTTCGCGCAAATTCACATCAGGCGCAGAAATATTGAACAAGATCGTATCGCGTTTTTTGGCGATCGCGCTGGCATCCAATAAGTTTTGTGCTGAGAGATCTGTGATAATGAAATGTGCGCCTTTATCTATAAGAGCGTCAATCTCTTTTGCGACATCGGCCTCTTGATCGAGTTTTGAGTCAATCACCTCGTAATTTTGCTGTGTGAATTTTCCTGTCGTATTATTATCGACCGCACCAAGGAGCGCGCCGGCAAGGCCGTCGTCCATCGCGGGTAGATCGAGAATGGAAAGAGTTTCTCTTGAGTGTGTCTGGCGCAAGACGCCAACTTTAATGGTCAGCGTTTGTGCGTAGGCTGGAAGAGCCGCTAAGAGCAGCCATAGGATGGCGCTTAATCGTTTCATGGTCCTTGTATGACTGCTTTATCTCACTCTCTCAAGTGAGAATTGCTTTAGATTAACGCTTGTCCGGTTGATCGGGAAAGGGTTCAGGCGGGGCATAGTTTTCTGGGACGTCTCCGGTAAGACTATTAAGAAATGCAACAATACTGGCTGCTTCGTCATCAGAAAGCCGTTTATTTAATTGTATTTTACTCATGATATGGATGGCTTGCGTTAAATCAGCGATTGACCCATCGTGAAAATAGGGCGCGGTCTTAGCGACATTGCGTAGGCTGGGTGTCTTAAATAAATAAAGATCGTCATTATTCTTTGTTACATCTGCGCGGCCTTTGTCGATTTGAGTGGCGCCTGTCTCCTTCCAGTAATCTTCATAAACACCAAATTTTTGAAAATTTGCGCCGCCAAGGCCGGGGCCGTTATGGCAGCCGGCGCAGCCGCTTTGAATAAAAAGCCTGAGACCGCTTTGTTCTTTTGAACTGAGCGCGTTTTTTTCTCCAGCTAAATAGACGTCAAATCGAGAGGGTGAAAGGAGCGTGCGTTCATATGCGGCGATAGCGCGTCCCCAATTTTTCGAAGTGACTGGGGCCTCCTCGCTGGGAAAAGCTTGCACAAAAGCGACTTTATAGCCGGGGATCGCCTTGAGTTTATCCATGGCGCTTTGTTGATCTGAATTGCCGAAGCTAGCAGGTCCAAGCAAAGATTTTTCTGCTTGGTCTTCAAGCGTCTCTCTGTCGCCGCGCCAATGCTGCTTAAAGTTTAGCGCAGCATTAAAGATTGTTGGCGCGTTGCGCTGGTTCTCTTTACCAAAAACTCCGATTGCCTTGGGTAATCCATCGCTGGCGTGTTTCTCGGCAATATGACAATGCGCACAACTTATATTGCCGTCGGCAGAGACGCGAGTTTCAAAAAAAAGGCGGCGTCCCAAATTAATGCGCGCAAGACTGAGGGGGTCGCTGGGTGCCATCGATATTTTGATTGGTTGGAATGCCGCTTTTGCAGCTATTAAGAGTTTTTCTTCTTCCGCGTTTTGTGCGTTAGCGCTGCTGACGAGGAAAAAAACGAGGAGGGAGCGCGAGATCTCCCGAGCCAGTTTCGCAAGTAGCGCGCCCATGCAATCTCCGCTGAGTTGAAGGAGTTAGAATAAAAAAATCGAGCCGACAAAGAAACTTCGCGTTTTGCGAAATCGCCTTTGTCGGCTCGATAAAATTAGAACTCTTGTTTGCTGGCGGATGAAGCCGGCGCCAACGAGAATTTAAATCTCGGCGGACGCGTAGCTGGTGACTTCCATGCCGACGCAGACTTCAACGATCACTGGTGTGGTCCAAGCCATTGTGTTTCCTCCGTTTGGAACTTTTATCGCTGCTTCCTGTTCATTGGTATGTCAGAGAGGCAGAGTTAAGCTGGAAAGCTAATTATCATGATCATAAGAACGAGGCAAATGGGTCCTGAGCCGCTTTCCTGCAATGCGTAACCTCCTCTTTAAAGGGTGTTTGCCGCCCAAGTCGCAGCAATGAAATCTGCGTGCGGGCAGCGCGTCAGCGTCTTGTTGAGGCCCAACACAAGAATCGTGGCTTAAAACTGGGTGTCTCGACAGGCGCTGCCCTGGCTGATAGGCAGGAATTTAGGGTAAGACGCCCGTGTGCGGCGCGGGAAGCGCTTCAAAACAGAAACATAGAGTTTAGGCGGCTTTAGCGGCGGGGCAGGGAACTATGAGCAAGGCGACGCTCGAGGGAAAATCGATCTCTTCAGAAGAGGCCTACCGCAAGGCGGCGGATATTTTAAGCAGTGCGCGCTTCCCTCTGATCGCTGGCTTGGGCGCCGACATCGCTGGCGCGCGTTCCGCGATTTTGCTCGCAGAACGTGTTCGAGGGGCTTTCGATCATCTCGCCTCTCAAGAAATTCTTGCTGATCTTGATGTGATGCGATCCTTCAGCATGTTTACGACAACCCCGAATGAGGCGCGGGTTAGAGCTGATTGCTTCTTATTTGTGGGTCCAGGGCTAACAACACTCTGGCCGACCATGGTTGAGCGTCTCGCGCCCGACCAATCGCCGCGACATGGCGCGCAAGCGGGCGCGCCTAGAAAAATTTTTTGGTTAGGTCCTGCGGGGCCTGAAGCAGCAGGCGTTGGCGCGCTAAGCATTGATGCGCCTGTAACAGAAATCAGTGGTTTACTCGCGCAATTGCGCGCCACCATAGGCGGGCGCCCGATAACGACAGAGGCCGCGCGCGCGACCCCGGCGATCGCCGAGATCGCCCAAGCCCTAAAGGCGGCGCATTTTGGCGTCGTTGTTTGGTCGGCCTCAGCCGGTCTCGATACGTTAGCGATCGAAATGCTACAAGGGATCGTTGCAGATCTCAACGCATCGACGCGTTGCACCGGCGTGCCAATTGGCGCGCGCGCTGGCGCAGCTGGCGTCACGCAGACGGCAGGCTGGATGACCGGCTTTCCGCCACGCACGGCTTTTGGTCGGGGCTATCCTGAGCATGATGCATGGCGCTTTGAGGCGCGTCGTCTCGTGGAGAGCGGCGAAGCAGACGCTGCGCTTTGGATCTCTGCTTATGATGGAGAACCGCCGCCTTGGGCGCGCGCTGATTTACCCTTAATTACACTGGCGCCAGCTGGCAAAGAGCCGGTGCGTGGACTTTATATTGAGGTCGGTCTGCCGGGCGTGACGCATGACGCTGTCGAATATGCGCAGGAAATCGCCGCAATGACTTTGCGCAAAGCCAGCCAACCAACTGCAACGCCAAGCGTTGGCGTAGTTATTGACGCGATTTTAGCTAAAATCTCGGAGGTCTCTTCGTGCTAACAGTTTTGCGCGGCGGCCACATCGTCGATCCTGCAACGAAACAAGATACAATCGGCGACGTCTGGTTTGAGGACGGCCGCATTGTTGCCCCGCCGGCACATAATAAGGGCGATGTTGAAATTGACGTCTCGGGCCATGTGGTGATGGCGGGCGCAATTGATATTCATTCCCACATTGCTGGCGGGAATGTGAATACAGCGCGGTTGTTATTGCCGGAACTGCACCGCGCCGTGCGCGCGCGACTTGTTGGCACGCCCTTATCAACAGCTAAGTGGTCGACCTATGAGACGGGTCGTCTTTACGCCCAGATGGGGTTTACGACAGTCGTGGAGCCTGCAATGGCTCCGCATCATGCTTTACAAACGCATCTTGAACTCAATGATGTCCCAATCATCGATAAGGGCGCATTGACTGTGTTGGGGAATGACGATTTTCTTTTGCGCATGATGCGGCAAGGCGCTTCTGAGGGCGCGATTAATGACTATGTCGCATTGACGGTGAGCAATACGCATTCGCTTGGTCTCAAATGTATCAATCCAGGCGGCTGTGAGAGTTTTAAAGAAAATATGCGCGCATTCGGGCTTGATGATGTCGTGCCTTTTTATGGGGTGACATCGCGCCAAATTTTCCAATTGCTACAAAAATCCACCCAGGCGGTGGGTGTGCCTCATCCCTTGCATCTTCATATGAATAACCTCGGGATCGCTGGTAATATTGATACAGCGCTGCAGACGATAGATGCCGCCGAAGGTTTGCCGCTGCATCTGGCGCATGTGCAGTTTTATGCCTATGGCCTTGAGGGCAAACATGGCTTCTCATCCGCAAGCGCGCGTTTTGCTGAAAAAATTAACGCCAATCCCAATGTCTCTGTTGATGTTGGTCAGGTGATGTTTTCTGATACGGTGACGATCTCATCGGATGTCTTGAAACAATTCAACAGTCTTTCTGGCGCTATTCCTAAAAAGGGCGCGATCTTCGATGGCGACGCAAATGGCGGCGGCGTGGTGCCCTATGCTTATAAGATTTCAAATTACTATAATGCGATTCAATGGGCGGCCGGATTAGAGTTGTTTCTACTCATTCAAAATCCTGAGCAGGTTTATTTTACAACAGATCATCCTAATGGCGGACCCTTCACCGCCTATCCAGATCTCTTTGCTCTCTTGATGAGTGCAGATCTTCGCGCTCAGATGATGGCGCGTTTGCCTGCCGATGTATTGGAGCACACGACGCTGCCTTCGATCTCGCGAGAATATACGCTTTATGAAATTGCTCAGATGAGTCGTTCTGGCGCGGCAAAATTATTCGGCTTTAAGGATCGGGGCCAATTAGGGGTTGGCGCCATCGCGGATATTGCTGTTTACAAGCCCAGTAAGGATATTGCTGCGATGTTTAGACGCGCAGCCTATGTTTTTAAGGATGGGGAGCGCGTCGTGCGCGATGGAAATGTGACGCATTATACGCGTGGTAAAACACTGCACATTAGTCCTGCCTATGACAAAAATATTCATCAGCGGTTAGATGCTTATTATGCCGAGCTCTATGGGTTGCCGCGAACAATCTTTAATGTTTCGGAGGCTGCTTTGCCAAAGGAAAATGCTTTTGCGGAGGTCGCATGCCGGAATTAATTCGCAACGGCGTTCGCATCGACGATAGTTTTGCGGAAGCCTTCCCGATGAGCGGCACGGGCATACTCATTACTGGACCAAATGCAAAATGGGCTCGTCAAGCAGCGCAAACCATGACCGGATTTGCGACATCCGTCATAGGCTGCGGGTGTGAAGCGGGTATCGATTATGAGGTGCCGCCGGAAGAGACGCCCGACGGGAGACCGGGTGTGCGCGCGTTGTTATTTGCGATGTCCTCAAAAGACGCAGAAAAACAACTTGTGAATCGGCTGGGTCAATGCGTGCTCACCTGTCCAGGTTCTGCGGTTTACTCAACAGTGCCGGGCGAATTTGAAATAAAAGTTGGCGATGCAGTCCGCCAGTTTGGCGATAAATGGCAAATATCTAAGGTTGTCGAGGGTCGGCGTTACTGGCGTGTGCCAGTTATGGATGGCGAGTTTTTTTGTGAAGGCAAAGTGGGGCTGACGAAGAAGTCCGTTGGTGGCGGCAATCTGTTAGTTATGGGAGCGGATTGGGATTCGACGATGCGGGCGACGGAAGCAGGCGTCGCCGCCGTGCAATCCGTTCGTGACGCCATTGCGCCGTTCCCTGGCGGTATTGTTCGATCCGGCTCAAAGGTGGGATCAAAATATAAGAGCATGGGCGCGTCAACGAATGACGCTTACTGTCCAACGCTTCGCGGCGTCACTCAAAGCGCGCTTGATGAAGACATTGGCTGTGTGCTTGAAATCGTCATTGACGGGTTAACCGATGCAGCTGTTTCCGCGGCAATGCGCGCTGGGTTAAAAGCCATTATCGACATGGGACCAGAGCAGGGCGCGAAACGTATTGGCGCAGGAAATTATGGCGGCAAACTTGGACCATTCCATTATCATTTGAAGGAATTGTTGCCGTGAAGCCCTTCACCCTAAAGCTTCGTCAAGAACCCCCGCAGCGTGTTGATCTGTCAATATTGACGCCCGATCGTCTGGCGGGACTATCCCCTGCGCAAATAGAAAAAATTGATATTGGCGTTACAAAATTTTCAACAAAAGTCGGCGATATTTTTGAGATATTGCCAGGGGATTTAAAAAATCTTCGCTATGAAGGCGGCTCTTCGCGCTTTGATCTTATCGGAGCAAAGCTTTTACCAGATTTTTCTATTCATGTTGATGGCGATGTCGGCGCTCAATTAGGACGCTTGGCGCATGGCGGACGGATAACAGTAGCTGGATCCGCAGGAGCCTATGCCGCCTCGGGTAATTTAGGCGCGGAAATCGAGATTGCTGGCGATGCGGGCGATTATCTTGCCGCTCCGCTTGCGGGTGAATTAAGCGGCATGGCGGGGGGGCGTGTGATTATTCGCGGCTCCGTCGGTTCACGCGCGGGAGATCGGTTGCGTCGCGGCGTAATTGTGATCGAAGGCTCTTCAGGGGAAGATTTGGGGTCGAGACTGATCGCTGGCACGATCGTCGCACTGGGGGGGACGTTAGGGCGTGTTGGATATCTCAACAAGCGTGGTTCTCTCATTTTGGCGCAGTGTAAAGATTTTGGACCAACCTATCTCGATTGTGGTGCGCATCAGTTAACGTACATTGGCTTGCTGAGCCGAAGTCTTGCGTCTGTTAGCTCTAGCGCTGCGCGACTTTTATCGGGCAAGTTGCGCCGATATGGCGGCGACACGTCGGTTTATGGCAAGGGCGAGATATTGACCCCACTGGAAGGGTAACTACTCTTTCCCAGACTATTCGACTCTATGGGCGACTGTCTGGCAAAGGAGTAGCGATGAATTACATCCAACTCATCCTCACTGTCTGTTCTCTCATCCAACCTGAGACTTGTGATGAAAGGAAGCTGACCTTTGAAACAGCAACGGCTTCGCCCAATACCTGCATGATGCAAGCGATGCCTTATATCGCTCAATGGTCAGGCGAGCATCCAAACTTGTCGATTAAGCGTTGGCGATGCGTCAGAGCAGGTGAAGAAGGCAATAAAATTTAACGCGTTCAGTCGCTGTAGCTTAAGCGTGTTTGGTTTGATGACTATCGCGCATCAACCTTGGCAAGGCGAAATGCGGTAGGATGCCTTCCCGGATTATCGCGCGTCTCAGCGGGCTGAGCGCTGAAACGGCAAGAAAGCTTGCGCCGCGAAAAAGATCAACGGGCAAATAAGGTATAATTAACGAGCGATTGAGAATATCTACGCCAGATGTGCGGAAGCCAATGTCTGCGTGTCGGTGGCGATCATATCGGGCGAGCGTGCGGGCTAATTCAGCTTCATTTTTTAAGTCAACGCTGGCTAAGCAATCTTCTAAATCTGCTACATCGCGCAAGGAGAGATTAAGGCCTTGCGCACCGATGGGTGGAAACACATGACAGGTTTCGCCAACGAGCGCGAGGCGACCTTTTCCATGTTGGGAGACTTGCATGCCGCCCATGCGAAATTGTCCGATATCGCTCTCAAGCCGCATTACGCCAAATTCTGATTTGGCAAAGTCTTCGATTTCAAATTCTAGTTCTTCTCGTGGCGCGGCAAGGCGACGGCGAGCGTCTTCTGTATTCATTAACCAGACAAGGCTGGAGCGATGAGGCGCATTTGGACGCGCAGGCAAAGGCACCAGCGTGAAGGGACCTGAGCGTGTATGATATTCCGTCGACATATTTGCGTGTGCAAATTCATGTCGGACCATCGCAGTAAGGGCGATTTGCGGATAGGTCCATTCTTTCAAGTCAATGCCAGCGACAGCGCGTGCGCGACTGTTGCGGCCATCAGCGGCAATGAGAAAGTCTGCCTCTATGCGTCGGTGATCGCTTAAAAGAGCAACAGCGTTGCTCACGCCAAATTCATAATCAACAATGTCTGCATCAACGAAATCTATATTAGGATGTGTCGTGACGAGATCGTGCAGGATGCTGACGAGATCATCATTGGAAATATTCACGCCCAGCGCCGGTAGGTCAATTTCACGCGCGCTCAAGGTTAACGGCGGTACTGGCAATAATTGATCGGTGTCATCGATCATGCGAATTGCTTCGATCGGGCAGCCAATTGCCGTAACGCGCTCAAGTGCGCCGAGCGCATCAAGAAATCGGATTGAAGCTTCAAACAATGCGACAGTGCGGCCTGGCAGTGGTGGCGGCACGCGGCCAATGAGCTTAATGCGTAAGTCTGATTTGGCGAAAGCCAGAGCGGCCGCAAGACCGGTAGAGCCGGCCCCAGCGACCAGAATATCCGCTTTTTCTTGGGCTTGTGGCGTTAACTCGCGGTTCGCGCTCATCATCTTCTCCTGTTGTGCGCTTGTTATAGACCTCTCAACGCCGCTCTTGAAGTCAAGATCGTCGAGATCTGCGCAATTTGTTTTTTGAGAATTTTAAATTATGCCTAACGCGTTAAAAATTAGGGAGACGGCGATGGTTAAGGCGATCCGTGTGCATCAGCCCGGCGGCGTGGAAGCGCTAAAGTATGAAGAAGTGTCTCTTGAAGCGCCAGCTCCAGGCGAGGTGCAAATCCGCCACCGCGCAATTGGGGTAAATTTTATCGATATTTATCGTCGTACAGGCGCTTATCCTGCGAGCTATCCCTTCATTCCGGGGCATGAGGGCGCCGGCGAAGTGCTTGCTATAGGCGAGGGAGTTAAGGGATTTAAAATTGGCGAGCGCGTTGCTTATATCGGCGCGCTGGGGGGCTATAGCGAAGCGCGCAACATCAGTGCGGCGTCACTCATTCATTTGCCAAAATCAATTTCCTTTGATCAAGGCGCGGCGATGATGCTCAAAGGGCTCACTGCGCAATATCTCCTGAGGCGTACCTTTCGCGTGAAAAAAGGACACTGTATCCTTATCCATGCTGGCGCAGGCGGAACTGGACAGCTTTTGTGTCAGTGGGCGCGCGCATTAGGCGCTAAAGTTATCGCGACAGTGGGATCTGCAGAAAAGGGTCAGCTTGCGCTTGCGGCAGGCGCGCATCATGTCATTTTGTATCGAGAAGAAGATTTTGCGCAGTCCGTTCGGGAAATCACGAAGGGAAAACTCTGCGATGTTGTTTATGACGGCGTCGGCCAGGCGACTTTTCCAGCCTCGCTGGATTGCTTAAAGCCTTTTGGCTTATTTGTGAGCTTCGGGTCCGCTTCGGGGCCCATTTCCGCCTTCGAGCTCGGTCTCCTCACGCAGAAAGGCTCGCTTTACGCAACGCGTCCCTCCCTCTTTGATTATATCGCGCGCCCCAAGGATTATGAGGCAATGACGCAAGACTTGCTTAAGGCGATCAAGCGGGGCGATTTGAAAATTCAACCTCCAGATTGTTATCCGCTATCGGAGGCCCGCGGCGTGCATGCGGCTCTAGAGGCGCGCAATACCACAGGGGCCTTGGCGCTCATCCCTTGATTCGGGCATTTTTCGGATTTTCTAACCTCGGGGCGCCTATTTGGGCGTCCGGGCAGGGCATTTATCAATCGGGGGGGGGGGGGGGAGTGAGGGCGGATAGCCTTTGGCATTGCCCCTTTTTCTCATAACTTAATGAAATTATTTGATATTTTCATAAAATTTGGGTCGACAAGCTTGTCTATATCTAAGAACTTTAGATAGTAAATGATCTAGGTCAAAATTAAGCTTGGGCGTTATGGGACAAAATCTGCTATACTTCGTCTGTTCAGCCTTTGAGGTTCCTCCCGCCTCTCGATTAGCCTGAACCGCCTCTCCAACCCGGCCATATGCCGGGTTTTTTTCATGTCTTTCTCGCCCCTCGTGGCCGCTCTATTGCAATCTTCGCCAAAGCGTCTCATCCTAAGCCTACGGTCGCGCGATCAAGCGGTGACGACTGTGCAGCTAGAGGGCTAAACGCTGTCGACGCCAATTTTATCCGGAGTGCAGACAGCGCTCCATTCAGATGACGGACCTCAGCCGTCTCGATCAGGGAAGATTTTGCAAGATATTTTACTAAGTCTGGAAGACGCGAAAGCCGAGGACATCATCTCGATCGACTTGCGCGGCAAGACAGCGCTCGCTGACCAAATGATTATTACGACGGGAAGATCGACAACGCATGTTGGCTCCATCGCGGATAAGGCGATAAAAGCCTGCAAGGCCTCTGGCGTGAGCGCCCCTCGGGTAGAGGGTCTGCCGCAATGCGACTGGGTTTTAATCGACGCCGGCGATGTCATCATTCATGTGTTTCGTCCAGAAGTGCGGCAATTCTATAATCTTGAAAAGATGTGGAGCGGGGATCGGCCGCAGGAGCCGCGTGGTCTCTGATCTGAGAAATCTTACTTAATGCGCTTAGGTTTAATCTGTATCGGTCGGCTCAAGGCGGGACCCGAGCGCGAACTTTATCAGCGCTATAGCGAGCGCATAGCGGCGCTAAGGCGCCTGGGGCTTGAAGGCCTTGAATTAAGAGAAATAGAAGAGAGTAGGGCCAAACTTCCCGCCGAACGCATGGCGCGAGAGGCTGAAGAAATCTTGTCTTTTTTGCCGCATGACGCAGCCTTGCTGCTGTTTGATGAAGCTGGGGTAGCGGCGGATAGTCTCAACTTTGCCGGCTTTATCAAAAAAGAGCGCGATAGCGGGCGAAAAGCCCTTTGGTGCGCTATCGGCGGCTCCGAAGGGCTTGCGCCTAGCTTGCAAACACGCGCTCAGGCTGTTTTTTCATTCGGCGCAATGACCTTGCCGCATCAATTAGTCCGTATTTTAGCGGCGGAGCAAATCTATCGCGCCATGACCATTCTTAGCGGTCATCCCTATCATCGCGCAGGATAACCGGTCGCCAGATCTTGGTCTTTACCGCCTGGCGATCCTGCGCTAGACACTGGGCGTAACGAGCCCTTCGCGTTACTGCGCAGGGCTTTTTCTTTTTTGAGAAGTTGATGAGCCATGGCGAATGTCGCGGTGGTCGGCGCTCAGTGGGGCGACGAAGGTAAGGGTAAAATTGTTGATTGGCTGTCTCTGGAAGCTGACGTCGTCGTCCGCTTTCAAGGCGGTCATAATGCTGGTCATACGTTGGTCATTGATGGCGTGACCTATAAGCTCGCCTTGCTGCCTTCTGGGATTGTTCGGCGCGGCAAACTTTCTGTGATTGGCAATGGCGTCGTCGTTGATCCGCATTTTCTCATTGCCGAGATTGAGCGCTTACGCGCGCAAGGCGTCGACATCACGCCTGATAATTTGAAAGTCGCGGAAAATGCGCCGTTAATTTTATCCCTGCATCGTGAGCTAGACGCGCATCGCGAAGAAGCGGGCGGCGGCGCTAAGATTGGAACGACGAAGCGCGGTATTGGTCCGGCTTATGAAGATAAGGTTGGCCGGCGATCTATTCGACTGATGGATCTGGCAGAGCCTGATACGTTGAACGACAAAATTGCGCGCGTGCTTGCGCATCACAATCCATTACGATCTGGATTGGGGCTAACAGAGGTGAAGCCAAAAACGCTTTACGATGAGTTGATGAGTATTGGCCCTAAAATTTTACCTTTCATGGATGCGGTTTGGGATTTGCTGGATGCGCAGCGTCGCTCTGGCAAGCGTATTTTGTTTGAAGGCGCTCAGGGTGTTTTGCTGGATGTTGATCATGGCACCTATCCCTATGTGACCTCTTCCAACACTGTCGCTGCATCGGCGGCAAGCGGTTCAGGGCTTGGTCCAGGCGCCATCGGATATGTGCTGGGTATCGCCAAGGCCTATACAACGCGCGTTGGGGGCGGGCCGTTTCCCACAGAGCTCAATGATGAGATTGGCGCCTTAATCGGCGATCGCGGACATGAATTTGGCACGAATACTGGGCGACGCCGACGCTGCGGTTGGTTTGATGCGGTATTGGCGCGCCAGGCGGTTAAAACATCAGGCATCAACGGCGTCGCGCTGACGAAGCTGGATATTCTTGACGGTTTCAAAGAAATCAAGATTTGTACCCATTATCTACTTGATGGTCAGCGAGTTGACCGCTTGCCCGCCTCTCAGGCCGCTCAGGCGCGCGTGCAGCCGGTCTATGAGAGTTTTCCTGGCTGGCAAGAAACAACGAGTGGGGCGCGCTCATGGGCGGATCTACCAGCGCAGGCGATCAAATATGTTCGACGAATTGAGGAGCTAATTGAGGCTCCTGTGGCGTTGTTATCGACAAGTCCTGAACGGGACGACACCATACTCGTGCATAATCCTTTTCAAGATTAATCTGTCAAAATGGAGAAAGGCGAAATCATGCGCCTCTCGCCATTTTGGGAGCAGGAGTTCTCAATATGGCCCAAAGCCCTTCAGCTGGCGCTGAGCAAACTCTCGGGTTGCACGCAGTAGACGAAGAGGATCTGGCGTTTATTTCTGCACATGCGCAGGATGCGTTAATCCGCGTCAGTGATCTTGCTTACTTGCCAAAACAACGCCGCTTTGCGCTTATTTGCGCCAGGTTCGATCGCGTCGCGGAGCGAGAGGGGCGTCGCGAACGCCGCCATGCGGGTCTGCACTTTGACGGCGTGACGGGCGTGCGGCGTCTGCAGATTAATCTTAATCAGTCTGACCAGGTTTTGGCGTTGTTAGCTGTCACTTTTGAAGCGATCAAAGACGCCCCGCCTTCGGGCGTTATCCGTCTGATTTTCGCTGGCGGTCCAGAGATTGAGCTTCAGGTTGAGTGCATCGAGGCGCAGATGCGTGACATTGGCCCAAGCTGGCGCGTCGATGCAGGACCGCAGCACAATCTTGATGCCGGTCTTGACGAAAAGCCAAAGGGAAGGTCATGACAACCGCTAAATTCGGTTGGAGAAGAATATGACCCTGCGTTTAGACGCCGCCGCCCCAGATTTTGAGCAGCGCTTTGTTGAATTGCTGGCGATGAAGCGCGAGTCATCGCCGGATGTTGATGCAACGGTGCGTGCGATTATTGAAGATGTCATTGCGCGCGGCGATGCAGCGCTTACTGACTATTCAGCGCGGTTTGATCATATTGACCTGACGCAAACAGGGATTGCTGTTTCTGCAAAAGAAGTCGCGGCTGCTGAGAACAAGTGTTCAAGAGAACAATTAGCGGCGCTTGATGTGGCGCTTGAACGCATCACAGCCTTTCATGAACGCCAACGGCCGCAAGATCTTCGATTTACCGATGCTGAAGGCGTTGAGCTTGGCTGGCGATGGACTCCGCTCGATTCCGTTGGGCTTTACGTTCCAGGTGGCACAGCCGCATACCCTTCCTCCGTGTTGATGAATGTCGTACCGGCGAAGGTTGCCGGCGTCTCGCGGATTGTTATGGTTGTGCCCACGCCTCGGGGACAGGTTGAGCCCTTAGTGCTCGCTGCAGCCAAGCGGTCAGGAATTGATGAAATTTATCGTATTGGCGGCGCGCAAGCGGTTGCGGCTCTAGCCTACGGCACCCAGACAATCGCGCCAGTGGTCAAGATTGTAGGACCTGGCAACGCTTGGGTTGCAGCGGCGAAGCGTCGTGTCTTTGGCCAAGTTGGCATTGATATGATCGCAGGGCCGTCAGAAGTTCTCATTTTGGCGGATCAAACGGCTAATCCAAACTGGATTGCCGCAGATCTTCTCGCGCAAGCCGAGCATGATGAATCGGCGCAGTCGATTTTAATCACCGATAGCGCCGCTCTAGCGCAAGCTGTTGTTGAATCGGTCGAGAGCCAGCTGAAGACCCTTTCCCGTCAAACAATCGCCAGCGCGTCATGGAAAGATTTTGGCGCGATTATCCTCGTTAAGAAATTACGCGAGTCAATTAGCTTAGCCAATCGCATTGCGGCAGAGCATCTGGAAATTATCAGTGAAGATGCGGAAGAGCTTGCGGGACAAGTTTCGAATGCGGGCGCTATTTTCATTGGCGGTTATACGCCTGAGGCTGTCGGCGATTACGTTGGCGGCAGCAATCATGTTCTGCCAACAGCGCGTTCAGCGCGTTTTTCATCTGGCTTGAGCGTTTTAGATTTTCTTAAACGCACGTCGATTTTAAAGTGCGATGCGCAGTCGCTCCGCAAAATTGGGTCGGCTGCAGTTACGCTCGGGGAGGCTGAGGGACTTCAGGCGCATGCGCGATCTGTTTCTATTCGCCTCAATCAATCCCAGGACTGATGGCGTGGAGCAAGCCAACAATCATCGTCTGGCTTCTTTAACGCTCGATGAAAAATCGATTGGCCGCGGTTCAGCGGATCAGGAGCATGAACGCACGATCGCCGTGTATGATTTGATAGAAAATAATTATTTTGCGCTCAATGGCCAAGACTCAGGTCCTTATGCATTAAATATCGCACTTGTTGACGCAAAACTTGTTTTTGAAATCAAAAACGTCGAAGGCTCGGCAGTTGTAACGCATATCTTATCCCTCACGCCTTTTAGACGTATCTTGAAGGACTATTTTCTCATTTGCGAAAATTATTACGCCGCTATTCGTCATGCGACGCCAAGTCGAATTGAAGCGATCGATATGGGACGTCGTGGACTGCATAATGAAGGGGCTCAATTATTGCTCGAGCGCCTCAAGGGTAAGATTGAAACGGATCAAGACACAGCGCGTAGGCTTTTTACGCTAATTACGGCGCTGCATTGGAAGGGCTAGGCCCACGCATGGCGCGTCCGCAGTCTGTTCTCTTCGCCTGCACGTTAAATACTGTCAGATCGCCAATGGCGGAAGCGATTGCACGCCATTATTTTGGGCGTGAAATTTATTTTGCGTCCGCAGGCGTTAAAAGCGGCGAAGAGGATGGTTTTGCGATCGCTGTGATGGAAGAGCTAGGGATAGATATTAGGGGGCACCATCCGCATAGTTTCGAAGATCTGGCTGATTCAAATTTTGATCTCATCATCACCTTGTCGCCGGAAGCCCATCATAAGGCGTTAGAATTTTCCCGCGCATGGGCTGTAGAGGTTGTTTATTGGCCTACGCCAGACGCAACGGCGGCGCATGGGTCGCGTGAGGCTATTCTCGCCGCTTATCGGCATGTTCGGGATCGGTTGCTTGTCTCGATTAAAGAGCTTTTTGAGCGTCCCGCGATCCCCGGCGCTTAGGCTTGAGGCATGCGAGACAAGTCTCGATAAAACACTTATTCTAATGCTGAACTCGTCGAAATTTTTACGCTAGGCGCTCTATGCCGCTGATCACAACGATAGAAGATTTACAGGCGCTGGCGCGTCGGCGTGTGCCAAAAATGTTTTATGATTATGCGCAGGGCGGATCTTGGACGGAGAGCACAAGTCGCGCCAATCTCGCAGATCTCGCAAAAATTCAGTTTCGTCAAAGAATTGGCGTGAATATCGAGACAAGAAATCTCGCCACGCAAATTGTTGGTCAAAGCGCCGCTATGCCTGTTGTTTTAGCGCCGATCGGCATGTGCGGACTTCAGCGCGCCGATGGCGAGATCCTCGCAGCGCGAGCAGCTGAAGCAAGCGGCGTTCCTTTTTGCCTCTCAACAATGAGTATTTGCTCAATTGAAGATTTAGCGCAGCATGTGAGGCGGCCTTTCTGGTTCCAGCTTTATATTATGCGCGATCGGAGTTTTGTTGAAAAATTAATTATGCGGGCGCAAGACGCAAAGTGCCCAGTTCTGATTGTGACGATGGATTTGCAAATTATGGGAGAGCGACACAAGGATCTACGAAATGGTTTGGCGGCGCCGCCAAAATTAACGCCGCGGTTTTTACTTGATCTGCTTCGTAGGCCCCAATGGTCGCTCGAGATGTTACAAACGCGTCGACGTGGATTTGGCAATATTGTTGGTCATGTTAGCGGCGTAAAAGATATTGCATCATTAAGCGCCTGGACTTCTGCACAATTTGATCCTTCTGTTACTTGGGAGGATGTCGCTTGGATCCGAAAATTATGGAAAGGAAAGTTAATTGTTAAAGGGGTAATGGAGAGTGAGGATGCTCGTAAAGCGATTGATGTTGGCGCAGATGGATTGGTTATCTCCAATCATGGTGGTCGACAGCTTGATGGAGCCCCATCGTCTATTTCTGTATTGCCTCAAATTAAGAGAGTTGTTGGGGCGGAGACTGAGCTCTTATTTGATGGTGGGGTGAGAAGCGGACAGGATGTGCTGCGTGCGCTTGCTCTTGGCGCGGATGGCGTTTTACTGGGTCGCGCCTATCTTTATGGCTTGGGCGCCTTGGGACAAGAAGGGGTGCGGCTTTGTCTTGAGATTATTGAACGCGAATTGAGTCTGACTATGGGCTTTTGTGGAAGAACGGATGTTCGTTCTGTGGATGAGAATATCGTTATTCTCTAGAGCCTCTTGCAAAACTCTTGACATTTTGAGCGCGCAGAAGCCCCTTTGATGAGCAAATTTTATCAAGAGAAGGCCTTATAGAGGATTTTCAAGTCTATTGCCAAAAATTGAGCGATAGCTGGCCTGATTAAGACGCGA
>SXGT01888384.1_pt1 | contig 19048 bp, 16 predicted proteins | sample 3176221 | NCBI WGS metagenome assembly SXGT01 (sample SAMN11356862, study PRJNA531348) | freshwater metagenome | isolation source: freshwater sample F1-120 | place: China: Fuxian Lake, Yuxi | collected 2017-12-25
CAGCAATGGGATACACCCTACAACCTTTACCACCAGCCCGCGAATCGCTTTGTCGCCGACTTCATCGGCCAGGGTGTCCTGCTTCCGGGCGAAGTTCTGAACAGCCGCCAGGTCGAAATCGAACTCGGCGTACTCGAAGGCAGGGTCGATGGCGATTGCAGCGAGGAAGGCGGTTGCACGCAATGCGAGCTCGGCTGTCGTGTCGATGTACTGATCCGGCCGGATGACATCATCCATGACGATGCCAGCCTGTTGATGGCAGAAGTCGAGCGCAAGGCGTTTCGCGGTGCAGACTTCCTCTACACCCTCAAGTTGCCGGGCGGACAGCGCGTTCTGGCGCAGGTCGATTCGCACCACAATCACGCCCTGGGTGAAAAGATCGGCATCCGCCTCGGCGTTGACCATGTCGTCGCATTCCGAAAATAGTCCGCCTGACGTACCCCCGTTGATCGCCGGCCTTCTCAGGCGAGAGGCTTATCCGCATCCGGCCGCAGCGGCGATCGGCGCCGTCGGCGCGATGCCGAGCGAAGCCGAGGCGCGACCGGAACCCCCGGCGCTGAGCGACAGCCTCCCCGAGGAGAGCTCGCCCGAGGCGTCGCCGGGTGACGATGCCTCGGCCGACGCGTACGAAAGCGACATCACGACGTCCGACGACGGCTTCGGCGGCGGCTACATGCCGAGCGACGTCGACGTGATCGGCGGCGGCTGGGACCAGCCTGCGACGGACACGGAGTCCACCGAGGACGAGGCGACGGACGGGAAGGCCTAGTCAAAACTCCGCAGCGCCGCCCGGAGCTTCTCGCCCACGCCGCCGCCGTTGTCGTGGCCCACGATGTCATCGCCGTGCCCCGGGATGATGCGCGTGAGGCCATCGGCCGCCGCCAGCCGCTCGAGGTGAGCCCGGGTGTCGGCCTTCTTCGAAACCATGAACCACCGCATGAAGCGGGGAGACGAGAACTGGCCCGTCGGGTGGAGCAAGAAGCCGAAAACGCCCGACATCGGCGGCATGTTCAGCAAGACGTCGCAGTACACCTGCGTCACGCCGTTGTCGGAGGTCACCTCGATGACCCCCTCGCGCTCCTTCATGCCCTCGATGTGGGTGATGCGGACGGTGTCGTCCTGGGGCGCATCCGCGAAACTACCCGTGATCTCGGTGGCTTTTTTAGCCGCGCCGATCGCCCGCCCCGGCGCGTAGACCTTGGCCTTGGGGTAGCGCTCGTGCATGATGCGCGCATCTTGCCGGTGGAAGGCGTTCGGCACCAGGATCGCGGCCACCTCGCCCCACTGATCGATCTTCGCCATGAGCTCATCCTCCAAGGCGATGGCGTTGTTGATCACGACGCGGCCGTCGCGAAGGCGCGCGAGGGTCATCGCGCGTCGCGTGCCGCCCGACATCTTCCCCTCCACGCGCCAGAGATTGGGCGCCAGCTCATCGAGGGGCTTGTGCGGCAGGACAGTCCACTTCGTGTAGCCAACGGCCATCTTGACTCCGGGGGGCGCACAAGCTAACCGCGCCGCGCTCGTGGGAATCCGCCCGCGAAGCGCTCACGCCGGTCGGCCCCCGAGAGGGAGCCCGTCCCGCCCCGTGGTGCTCCACCGTTCCCAGAGGGAGCGGAGAGTCGGGTCGAGGCGCCGGCGGTCGTCCAACCACGAACCTCGAGTCTCACACAATGTCCGTCTCTCTTCGCGATCTTCTCGACGCTGGCGTTCACTTCGGCCACCAGACCCGCCGCTGGAACCCCCGCATGCGCCCGTTCATCTACAGCCAGAAGAACGGCGTGCACATCATCGACATCCAGCAGACCGCCACCTCGCTGGTCAAGGCCTGCGCCTACGTGCAGTCCCTCGCCTCGCGCGGCCAGGCCGTGCTCTTCGTCGGCACCAAGCGCGCCGCGCGCGACATCCTCGCCGAGGAAGCCAAGCGCGGCTCGATGTTCTACGTCAACGAGCGCTGGCTCGGCGGCACCCTCACCAACTGGGAAACCGTCAAGAAGAGCATCGACCGCCTCAACTTCCTCATCAAGTCGCGCAACGAAGGTCGTTTCGACGCGCTCACCAAGAAGGAAGCGCTCCAGCTCAACCGCCAGATCGAGAAGATGGAGAAGTCGCTCGGCGGCATCAAGGACCTCAAGGGCCTCCCGGCGGCGCTCTTCGTGATTGATCCCAAGAAGGAGCACATCGCGGTCGAGGAGGCCAACAAGCTCGGCATCCCCGTGGTGGCGCTGTGCGACACCAACTGCGATCCCGACGGCATCGACTACGTCATCCCCGGCAACGACGACGCGATCAAGAGCATCAAGCTCTTCACCGGCGCCATCGCCGACGCGTGCGCCGCCGGCGCCAACGCCGGTCGCGCCGAGGCCGCCGCCACCACCCGCTACGCGGACGACGACGGTGCGGTTGAAATCGTCCGCCGCAGCTCCCCCGCCGCGGCCGAAGAGCCGGTCGACAACAAGTAGAAAGAGTAGGAGGATCCTATGGCTTCGATGGAGCAAATCAAGGAGCTGCGCGAGCGCACCGGCGCCGGCAGGCTCGACTGCAAGAAGGCGCTGTCTGAGAACAGCGACGACGTGCAGAAGGCGATCGACTGGCTGCGCGCCAAGGGCATCGCCTCCGCCGCCAAGAAGGCGAGCCGCGCGGCCGCCGAGGGCGTGGTCGAGTGCTACATCCACGCGGGCGGCAAGATCGGCGTCATGGTCGAGCTCAACTGCGAGACCGACTTCGTGGCGATGAACGAGGGCTTCAAGGGCCTCGCTCGCGAGATTGCGATGCACATCGCCGCCTCCGCCCCCGAGTACACCCGCCGCGAGGACGTGCCCGCCGCCGCTTTCGAGCGCGAGAAGGCCATCCAGATCGAGAAGACCATGGCCGAGGGCAAGCCCCAGGCCATCGCCGAGAAGATCGTGATCGGCCGCATGTCCAAGTGGTACGAGGATGTCTGCCTGCTCGACCAGAAGTGGTTCAAGGACGACGCCAAGACGGTCGACCAGGTGGTCAAGGAAGCCACCTCGACCATCGGCGAGAACATCCAGGTTCGCCGTTTCTCCCGCTTCGTCATGGGCGAGGGCTTGCAGAAGAAGTCCGATGACTTCGCGGCCGAGGTTGCCAAGCAGGCTGGGTTGGCCTGAGAGGCTATAGGCTCTAGGCCTTAGGCTGTAGGTTGGAGGCGGCACGTTTGGCGATGTCGTCTCCTCCCACGCCGCTGGGATAGGGGCGCCCCTCCCGTGGCCACTCGCAAGTCACTGTTCGCGCTTCTGGTCCCGGTGGGCTTGCTCGCCGGGGGCTACGCCGCGTGGCGCTACCAGCGTGGCGTCCAGCCGGAGACGGCGCACGCGGCGCCGCTCGCTACCATCCCGGCGACGGTCGCTCCCGTGGAGACGGGGGAGTGGCTGGCCGCGCATTTCAAGCACCCGGTGGCCGCGCAGGGACCACCGCCGGCGGGCGCCACCGAGATCGAGGCGTCTCTGCGCCCCGAGGCCTGCGGTGCCTGCCACGTGCAGCAATACGCGGACTGGAAGGCCAGCTGGCACGCGCTCGGGATGGGTCCGGGCCTTTTCGGCCAGTTCCCGTTGCTGTCGGCCGACGACCGCGCCCGGTGCGAGCGTTGCCACGCACCGCTCGCCGAGCAGGCCGGTAACGACGAGCTCGGGGCCGAGGGTCTCACGTGCGCGGGGTGCCACGTGCGTGAGCACGTGCGCTACGGCCCTCCGAAAGACACAGCGCCGATCGAGGGCGCCCCTCACCACGGCTTCGTCGCGCGGGATGAGTTCAGGTCCGCGGCCTTCTGCGTGAGCTGCCACGACTTCCGGCCCACGTCCTCGCCGGTGGAGGGCAAGCTGATTCAGGAAACGACGGAGGAGTGGCGTCGCACCCAGGCCGCGGCGGACGGGAAGACCTGCCAGGCCTGTCACATGCCGGGCGGGCGCCACCTCTGGAAGGGGATCCACGACCCCGACATGGTGAAACAGGCCTTCGACGCTGACGCACGCTTCATCAGCGACGGCCTGCGCCTCGTCGGCAAACTGGTGGTCACCGCCACCGGGGCCGGCCACCGTTTCCCCACCTACGTCACCCCCGAGGTGTGGCTGCGGGTCGATCAGGTGGATGCCGACGGCCTCGCGATCGAGGGCACGCGCGTCGAGGCGGTGATCGGTCGCCGGGTGAACATCCCGGAACGAAGCGAGTTGTTCGACACTCGACTCCTACCGGGTGAGTCAAAGACCCTGCTCTACGACGATGCGTTGCACCCCGAGTCGCGGGCCATCGTCGCGAAGGTGGAGGTGTGGCCCGACGCGGCGTACGAGCGCGTGTACGAGGGCTACCTCGACGATGACTGGGGCAACGCCACGCTTATTGCCGAGGCACTGGCCAACGGCAAATCAGCGCGATTCGTGGCCTGGGAAGAGCGCGTGGAACTCCCCGAGTGAGGCGCCCTAGCGGCGACGAACGCGCAAGGGGATGGGCTCGGGGGCCGGCGTCCGGGGGCCGAACAACGCGTCGAGCGCCTCCTCGACCTGTTGCCGAATGCGCTCCCACGCGCCCTTCTCGGGCGGAGGCGGGGGCCGGGTCTTGGCTTCCTTGTCGGACATGGTCGCCTCTCGCGGGACTCGCTGTTTGGAACGATAGCACCCCCATCGGCATTCCGCGGGTGGCCTGATGGCGAGATGGTCGCTCGGTCTTTGGCTCGCGCTCGCTTTGTACGCGTTGCTCGCCGCGACCAGCGGTCGCGCCGTGGGATTCGTGGGCGAGGTCGATATCGGCTGGGCGCTGCGCGAGCCCCCCATGGTGATCTCGTCCTGGGAGCGTGACGCCGAGGTGTCGCGACTCGGACCGCTGGAGGCGCGGGCTACGCGCCCCGTGGAGGGGCTCCGCGTCGGCACGCTCTACCTGCCGCTCGCCATCAACAGCTACACCGGCGGTGCGGCTGACTGGCCGGGGCGCGCGGCAAGTTTCGTGGGGGGCCGTGCGGCCGGCGTGGCCATGCACCTCGCGCTGGGCGCGCTTTTGCTCGTCCTGGCCCACCGATTCCTGCGGTTCCACGGGACCGCGACGTCCGCCGGCGCGGTGGCACTCGTGCTCGCGACCGACTGGTGTTTTGTCTTCTTCAAGCGCGTGCTCGGCGGCACCGAAATACTCCTCCAGGCGGCGGGGCTCCTGGTGTTGTGGTCGTTGTGGAGTCGACGCTGGAAGGGAGGCCGGCACGGGACGATCGCCTTGGCGCTGGGCGTCGGTCTCGGGCTGGGCGCCAAGATTACCTTCGTCGCGACGCTGGTCGCCTTCGGTGTGGCGGCGCTCGCCACCCGCTGGGACCGTCCCAACGTGCGTCCTCCGGAGCCGGTCCGCTGGTGGGTGCTCGCCCTTCTCCCGGCGGTCTGCCTGGCCCCGCTCCTCGTCGCCGCCCTACACCACGCCCTGCTGGTTGAACCGGTCCCCTCGCACGACACCCTCACGCTGCAGGCCGAGCGCCTCGCCCTCGGCGCCACGCTGGGCCGCGAGGCGCTGGCCAACCTCGGGCGTTTCCTGAGCAACCCGCTCGACTGGCTCGCCGACGCCTGGGGTACCGAGCCCACCGGCGCCTTCGACCCGCTGCGCGCCCTCGGCCTCGCCGTCGCCCTCTTTGGGACCTTCATCGAGTGGCGAAGTCCCACGCGCTCCCCTTCGGCGGCGCTGCTGCGTTTCCTCAGCATCTTCGTTCCGTCGCAACTGGCGCTCTTGTTCCTCGCCAACCGCGACCTGCATCACCTCGCGCAGGCCACCGTCCCCCTGGCGTGCTGGGCGGCGCTCGGCGCCGACCGCGTGGCCGCGACCCTCTACCCGCCGCGCTCCATCCTCCGCGCGCTGGCCACCGCGATCTTCATCTCGCCGCTCCTCTGGGCGGGCGCGGCGCAGCTTCGCGCCACCGACCCCGTCGTCAACACGGCCCGCTCCGCGTTGTTTCGTGCCTCGGGACAGGATGCCCTCTTCGACCTCTGTCGCGAGCACGACGTGCAGAAGCTCGTCACCACCAGCTACGAGCTCTACGGACTCATCGAGCAGGGTTGCCCCGGTGTCGCGGTGGTTCACGGCTGGGGTGCGGTGGCCCGCAAAGAAAGAAACATCGACGCCCTGCGACGCGTCGCGAGCGGCGGGCACTACCTCAAGGTGCGTGGCAGTGCCCCGTTCGTGTACGACTGGCGCCCCGACGGCCTCGGCGAGCCGGTAGCCGCCCTCTCCGACGGCAGGGTGGTATGGGCGGAGCTGTACCGCATCGAGTAGGATTCGCCCGCGATGTTGTGGATCAGCGCCGTCCTTGCCTACGAGCCGGTTCCCGAAGCGGTGGCGGTGTCGGTGTCTTCGGGCGGGCTCGACCGCCTCGCCGGGGCGCTGGGCGACGTGCTCCCCGAGTCCTTCACCATCGGCGCCCTCGGCGGGGAGTTCGCGTGCGACGAGGCCGATCCCACGGCCACGCTGGTGTTCAGCATCGACGGGCTCGACGTGCTCTTGCACATGGACGACCTGCGGATCGTCCCCTCGAGTGGGCGACTCGACATCGCGCTGTACGGCAGCATCGACAGCACGGCGACGACGTTGAGCGCAACCGGCTCCTGCCCGCCGCTCACCGAGCTGAGCGAGGTTTGCGGCGTGCAGTTGGGCACGACGCCGCTCGAGGCGCACTTCTCGATGTCCATGTCGCTGGTCGACGGCGTGGTCGATGCCACGGTCAACGAGATCAGTGTGACGCTCGGCGCGATCACCAACCCGGTGAGCGATTGTACCGTCGCGAGCGCCATTGGCACGCTGCTGGGACAGAACCCGTACGCGCTGACCGATCTCTTGCAGTCGCAGATCGACCCTTCGCTGGCCGACCTCGCACCCTCCCTGGAGAGCTCCGTGGAGGAAGCGTTGGCGGGCCTCGTGATCGAGACCAGCATCGACGTGAGCAGCGCGACCGTGGGCCTCGCCGTGGCGCCCACCGCCATCGACATCGATGAGGACGGGCTCACCCTGGTGCTCGGCGGCACCGTGACCGGGGGCCAGCCCTCTGACTGTGTGCCTAGGGCGAGTCCACCGGTCCCCGACAGCGACCTCCCGATCCTCGACGGCAACGGCCCGGGCGACCTCGAGTACGACGTCGCGGCCGTGGTGGGGAAAGACTTCGCCGACCAGGTGCTCTTCGCCGTGTACGAGGCCGGCGGCCTCTGCATCGACGCCAGCGCGCTCGCGGGGATCACGCTCGACAGTTCCCTCTTCGGAAGCGTTTTCGGCGAAGAGTGGTCGTCTCTCTTCCCGGAATCCGTGCCCGTTGCGCTCATCGTGCAGCCCTCCGCCGCGCCCACCCTGCGCTTCGAGGAGGACGGTGCGCCGGTGCGCCTCGACCTCAACGGCCTTGGTCTCCGCGCCTTCGCCGAGCTCGACGGACGTGAGACGCGGGTCTTTTCCATCGCCATGGACGGCGAGATCGGCATCGACCTCGCCTTCGCCGATGGCGCGCTCACCCCGGCGCTCTTGCTCGACACCGAGGCGCTCGGGCTCCGGGAGGAGGACCACGAGCTCCTGGGCGAGGGCTACGCCGAGGGGCTCGCCTCCCTCCTCCCCACCATCCTCGAGGCGGCGCTCCCGGCCGATCTGCTGCCTAGCTTTGCCCTGCCCAGCTGGCAGGGCATCGGGGTGGAGCACATCTTCTTCATTCCCGTGTCGGGCGGAGAGTGGCTAGGGGCCTGGGTGGTGCTCGATGTCGATGACGTCGAGCCGCTCGAGGTAGCCGGGTGCGAGGGGGGCACCCTCGGGTGCGATGGCGAGTCGACGGCCGAGTTCGACATCGAGTCGGTGCTCGGCTGCTCCGAGGAGAGTGGTTGCGCCGGGACCGAGGGCTGCTCTGAGGGCTGCTCGGGCGAAGGCTCGGGGTGTACCACCATTCCGGTGCGCCCATTCCTTCTCGGTGCGGCGCTCGCTCTCGGTGTGCTCAGGCGCCGACGTTGAGCGGGACCACCAGCGAGGGAAGCTCCGCCCGGCTGGTTCAACTGTGCGCGGCCTACTTTAGCTTCTACGTCATCACCGGCGTGAGCGTGAAGTACTTCACAGGGCCGGCTGAGAAGGGCTACCCGGGCCTGCAGGACGTGGAGTTCCTCGCCTACTCCACGCTGGGTGGCAGCCTCGTTTGCCTCGTGGTCATCTTCGCGCGCGGCTGGAACCGGACCCCGGAGGATGCGCCGCGTCGCGACGTGGCAGGTGCCTCCGTGCCGGCGGCGTGGACCTTCATCCTGCCCTCGGGCCTCTGCACGGCCGTGGTGATTCCCACGACCACGCTGATGTACATGCTTCCCATCTCGGTGATGGTGGCGATGGTGATCATGCGCGCGAGCGTCATTGTCATCAGCCGCGCGGTCGACGAGATCCAGGCGAGACAGGGCATCCTCAAGCGACGCCCGTTCTGGCAGGAGGAGGTGGCCGTCTTCTTCGCCCTCGCGGCGGCGGGGACCAACCTCTTCCTCGTGTCGCCGGGCGACTTTGACTTCGTGGAGAACCCGCTCGCGATGGCGATCCTCGGCGCGTACATCCTCGCCTACGCGCTGCGCATCTACATCATGAACTACTTCAAGAACGCCGGCATGGCTGGAAAGGCCGACAACCGATGGTTCTTCGCAGTGGAGCAGATCGCGGCCAGTGGCGTTCTTGTGGTCGCGACGGTGGCAGCACTGGTGCTCGCGGCGCGGGACGGCGCGCCGGAGGCGCTGGGACAGTTCTCGGCGGCGTTCTTGTCGCCCGGCGAACACGCGCCGACGGCGGTGCTTGCGGGGGCCGGCTACGGCATGGTGGCCTTCTTCTCGGTCTTCATCTTCATGTTCAAGGGACGCACCGCGACCTTCGCGGGTCTCGTCAACCGGCTCACTTCCCTCGTGGCCGGCACGGCGGCAACCGTCGTCTCCTACTACGCATTCGGTGGCAAGTTCCCGAAGCCCACCGACTGGGCCTCGCTCGGCCTCATCCTCGTGGCCGTGGGCTTCCTCGCCGCGGCGGAGCAACGACGGGCACGCCCGGCTTGACGTTCAGCCGGGTCATCCCCGACTCGGATCCACGCCTTACTCCTCGCCGTCCGCCTCCGCCTCCGCTTGGGCGACCAGGAGCGCCCGGCGTTGGCGGAGGGCCTCCAGATACTCAGCGTTTCCGCCCTGCGCCTCGGCTTTTTCGATGGCGGCGTCGACCGACGCGATGTTGGACACGAATAGCTCGCGCCGCTTCTCGGTGGCAGCCGCGTCGAGTGCCGCGAGTCGGTCGCGCTTCTCGATCTGCTCGGGCGTTGGCTCGCGCTGGGCAGGCGGGGGCGCTGCATTTTCCGACCGCGGCTGGGCGACGCGCCGCACCGCCACGGGTGACGGGCTGGCAGGTTGGGGAGCTGCGGCCGCCGCGTCGTCGTCGTCGCCGGGCCAGAGCAGCACCGTCCCCGCAACGGCCAGCGCAATTGCGGCGAGGATGGCAAGGGGTCGCTTCATCCGGGCTCCTTGGACGCAAAGGCGGCGCGAGGCAGGGGACCCTCGCGCCGCCATGGTAGCACTCGCCTGGGTCCTACTTCTTCCCGGTGCTGGTCTTCGCCGCGGTGCTGACGATCGTGCCGCCCTGCGCACCGGTGATGAGCCCCGCGGAGCGCGCCGCGTTCCTCGCGTGCGCGACGCAGCTCACGTACTGGCCGTGTTTGGTCCAGCTCGTGGCGGTGCCACAAGTGAGGTCGATGTACTGGGTGCCGGAACAGCCCTGCGCGTTGATCAGCGAGGCAAGCGAGGTGCCGGGGCAGAGGTCGGAGCCATCGGCCACGGCGTCGGCGTCGTCGTCGCCATCGCGCGCGTCACCCAGGCCGTCCACATCAAAGTCCACCTGGCTCGCGTTCGCAACGACCGCGCAGTTGTCGGCGGCGTCGCCCGTGCCGTCGATGTCGTCGTCGTCGTCGCAGGCGTCGCCCTGTCCGTCGGACTCGTTGTCGGCCTGGTCGACGTTGGCGACGCTCACGCAGTTGTCGTAGTCGTCGATGGTGCCATCCTGGTCGCCGTCGGCCTCGCAGACGTCCCCGATGCCGTCGATGTCAACGTCGGACTGGTCGGCGTTCGCGTCCACTGGGCAGTTGTCGTCGTCGCCGCAGACGAGGTCCTCGTCGCTGTCGCCGGTGATGTCGTTCCCCCAGCAGAGGTCGTTGTGGTCGCAGACCTGGTCGCCGTCGGCATCGGCATCGTTTTCCACCGAGCCGAGGCAGGTGTCGTTGACGTCGCAGACGAGGTCGTAATCGTCGTCAGTGTCCAGCGGGTCGGTCGGGCACACGTCGCTGTTGTCGCCAGTACCGTCGCCGTCGGTGTCCGCCCACTCGCTCGTGTTGAAGGGGAACGCGTCGTCCGCATCCACCACGCTGTCGCCATCGTCATCGTCGTCGCAGGCGTCACCAGCCGAGTCACCGTCGAAGTTCTTCTGGAACACGTTGGAAGCGTCCGGGCAGTTGTCACAGGCGTCGCCGAGCGTGTCGTCGTCGGCGTCGTTCTGCGGATCGATCGGGCAGATGTCGCACTCGCTGCCGTCGCCGGGGCCGTCCGGGATACCGTCGTCGTCGGCGTCGAGGGCGTCTGACCAGCCGAGGCAGAGGTCCACGTCATCGGCCACGCCGTCGCCGTCCCAGTCGTCGTCGCAGACGTCGCCGATCGTGTCGTCGTCGAAGTCGGCCTGATCGGCGTTGTCGGCCGTCGGGCAGTTGTCCTCGCTGGCGCAATAGCCGTCGACGTCGCCGTCGTTGGGGTTGTCGACGGGGCAGATGTCGGAAGCATCGACCACGCCGTCGCCGTCTGTGTCTTCACAGGCATCACCTGCGGTGCCGCCGTCGCCGTTCGCCTGGTTGGCGTTCGCTACCGTGGGGCAATTGTCGGTGGCATCGGTGACGCCGTCTCTGTCGGCATCCACGTTGCAGGTCTGGGAGGCGATGTTGCTCGTAGAGATGTACTCCGGCGTCGTGCTGCCGGGCCGGTAAAACCAGCTGGATCGATTTGCGTTGCAGCAGAGCTCGAAGCCCACCGACTGGATGTGGTGAAGGCCCGGGGTGCTGATGTTGGCCTGCAAGGGGATCCGGCTGGCCTCTCCGGCGATGCTGTCCACTCGCACGCTGTCGACCCAGAGCCCCGCGCCGTAGCCAAAGTCGCCCAAGATGTTGAGCTGCCACGTGCCCGCGCTGGGGATGCACACGTAGAGGTCGAGGTACTGGCTGTCCGCCGTGACCTGGTTCTCCAGCGTCGACGGCGAGGACACGTAGTAGCCGCTGCCCGTTTGCACCAGCGAGACCAGCGTCTCGAGCGACTCGGTTCCCCGGTAGTCGTAGCTCCGGTTGGAGCGATGGATCGTGATCGGTCCCGTGAACGCGGCAGACGACACGAGGGAACTGCCGACGAGGAGGGACAACAAACGAATCGAGCGCTGCAGCGAGACTCCGGTGGGGGGGGAGGGCGCCGGTCGGCCGACCGACGGTCGCCGTGGACCACAGGCGGGGACGGGAGCGGGCGCCGCCCGCGGCTGGGGCACAGCCGCAGGTCCGCTCGACCGTTCCACGCCCGGGGCGGACAGATCGGAACTGCCTGCCTCGCAGCATGGGAGTTGAGCAGCGCGGGGGGGGGCGGTCCACGGGGCAGCGTTGTCGCTCGGAACCCTCAGGCCCATGCGTGGCGCCCTCCAGGACGCTCCGACGGGGCGAAGGGGACGGTCTTGGCGGCGCAGAATGACGAAGGACGCGGATAATATCGTCGGCCGCGGCGGCGAGAGCCCCGCTAATGGGGCGCCGTTCAGTGCGGCGACTGAGGTCGCCCGTCTCGGGCCAGCGTTGGAGGGGGGCCGGTGTCCTCACTGCGAGAAGATGCCATGCCGGGGGCGTGCGAGCGTCGAGCGCCGTCGACCGGGCCGACCGAAGGCTAGAGGCTGGCCACCCGCGCGTCGAGCTGCGCCGAGAGGTCCTTCACGGTCGCCTGGAAATCGGCCATGCCATCGGCGGGAAGGTTGCGACGCAGGGTGCCGTGGTAGTCGACCGGGTCGACGACGCGGCTGCCCTTCTCGAGCTGGTAGTGCAGGTGCGGTCCTGTGGAGCGCCCGGTGTTGCCGGTCTTGCCGAGCAGCTCGCCGGCCACGACGGCCTGGCCTTCCTTGACGGCGTCCTCGTTGAGGTGGAGGAACTTGGCGAGCGTGCCGTCGTTGAAACGCAGCTCCACGCAGTTGCCGTTGGCGGCATGGTTCCAGTTCACCCGGGTGACCTTGCCCGCGCGAGGGGCGACGATCTCGGTGCCGATAGGCGTCTTGAAGTCCATGCCCTCGTGCGTGGGGCGGTCGCGCAAGAGCGAGGAAATTTGCTCATAGTCGCCGAGAGGGCCGTCGATCAGGCGGCGCGGGAGCTCCACGCCGTCGCTCGACCAGTAGGAGGGGAAGCGGTCGCCTGCGGCCTGGTAGCGGTAGGCGTCGACAAGACGCTCGTTTGCCGTCCCCGGCTGCAGAGAGAGGCGCGCCGCGAGCACCAGCGGCTCGGCGCCTTCCTTGTCCTCGAACAGCACTTCCACGCGGTCGCCCTTGTGGAGGTCGCGACGCAGGTCCACGTCCCAGACGAAAAGACGTGCGTAGACCGCGGACAGCGCGGCCGGGGAGCTGGCCTCGGCCCCCTGGAAGGTGGCGGAGAGCGAAGAGCTGACCGCGCCGCTGAACACCTTGGTGCCGGCCTTGGCGGCCACGCCCTTGGGCTCGGGAAGCGGTGGGACAAGCTCCGGCGGCACCGCGCTGTTGCTCAGCTCGGTGGCCTCGCCGACGGGCATCACGGCGGCGGCCGCCATCGCCTCCGGGGCAGGCGTGTCGGCGGTGACGGTGGCGGGCTCGTCGTCGAGGCGCAGCACCAGCATGGTGTTGAGCACGACGCTCGTGCCGAGAAGCCCGTAGAGAAGCCAAGGGCGGCCGAGAGGGGGGTTCTTCAGGAACTCGGGGATCATGGGAAACCTACGGGGAGGAGCAGCAGGTGGGCGGGGCAGCAGGGGGTCCGTACACGTTCACACGCGACCTCTGGACGTGTCAAGACATCGCGCGAAAAAATGTTCATGTGCTGCATGAGCGATCGACCTGTTCGCCCCGCGATCGACCCGATCGTTGGGCCCGCACCTACCCTGAGCTTGCGCACGGAGGTAAAACGCTCGGCATGCTCTGGATCGTCCCGCTGATTCTCGCGGCCCCCGGCGACTTGGCGCCGGGCGCGCAGGAGCTCGACGCGGCCGAGCTTCGCCTTGGCGAGCTGCGCGCGGCCACCGAGGCCGCCGGCACGGCCACGCTGCGCTTGCAGGCGGCGTGGACCGAGTGGGCGTCGGCGAAGGGGAGCCCTTGCGACGATCACGACCGCCTGTCGCTTGGCTGGCGCATCGAGCGTTTCGGCGCCGCGTGGCGGGAGGCATCCCAGGCCCTCCGCGCACAGGCGTCCAGGGTGCGGAGCCTGCGCGCGGCGTCGACCGTGGCGCCGCTGGTCGACGAGGCGCGGGGTCGTCGAATCGGCGAGGCGCTGTCTGCGGCCGACGAGCAAGCGTTGGCCTTCTTGCAGGCGAGCGCGTGGCAGGTGGCCTACGTGCGACCCGTCCTGGGTGCCTGCCCGTTGGCGGGGGAGGGGCTCGACCGCGGACTCGCCGTGGCCCCACTGCCCGCCCGTGGCGAGGCGGCACGGCCGGTGGCGGTCTTGGCGCGTGGCTCCGGATTCGTCTGCCCCGGTGCCATCCCGGCCGACGACGCGGTGGTGCTCGTGGCCGCGGAGCTGGGCCAGGCCGCGCGGGCGTGCTGGGCGGCCGACGCCACCTGCGCGTGTGAGGTGGGCGAGGTGTTTCCGGGCGCCGTGCTCGGGCCACCCGTCGTCGAGGGCACGGGCGAGCCGCCGCCTGGATAGTCGGCGCCCCTCGGGAGCGTCTCATGCCTCACGTCCACGGCGGCCGCCTCGTCGCCGACACCCTCCAGAAGGAAGGTGTCAGCCATGTTTTCACGCTGTGCGGCGGTCACATCCAGCATATCTATGATGGCTGTCTCGACCATGGCATCCGGGTGGTCGACTTCCGCCACGAGCAGAGCGCCGGTCCCGCCGCCGAGGGCTGGGCCCGCGCCACCGGCAAGCCCGGCGTGGCGCGGGTGACGGCGGGGCCCGGCGTCACCGACGCGGTGACCGCCGCCGCCAACGCGATGCGCGGTGGCACGCCGATGATCCTCATCGGTGGACAGGGCCCGCGCTTCTTCTCCGGCATGGGCTCCTTGCAGGAGATGGACCACGTCACGCTCATGCGCTCCATCACCAAGTGGTCGGTGACGGTCCCCGAGACGCGTCGCATCCCCGACTTCATGGCGATGGCTTTCCGCAAGGCCACGACTGGTGTTCCCGGGCCGGTGTTCCTCGAGATGCCGCTCGACGTCCTGATGAACATGGAGCGAACCGAAGACCTGCACTGGCCGGAGAATTACCGCACCGAGTCGGTGGCCGGCGGCGACCCGGCGGCCATTCTGCGGGCGGCCGACCTCCTGTCCCACGCCGAGCGACCGGTCGCGCTCGTCGGTACGCAATGGTGGTGGTCGCCCTACCGTGACGCGATCCACGCCTTCGCGGAACGCTATGACCTGCCTACGTTTCTCAACGGTGGGGCACGCGGCGCGCTCAGGCCCGACGACCCGCGCTTCTTCCGCCTCTGTCGCAACAAGGCCCTCGGCAACGCCGACCTCATCGTGGTGTTCGGCACGCCCTGGGACTTCCGTCTCAACTACGGCAACGACATCCACCCGGCCACGAAGGTGATCCACGTCGACCTCGACCCCGACGTGATCGGCCACAACCGGGGGGCCGACGTGGGCCTCGTCGGCGACACCGGGCTCATCATGCGGCAGCTCGCCGAGGCGGGGCGTCGATCGAGCAACGACTGGGTGGCGACGGTGCGGAGCTTCGAAGAGGCACGCTACGCGAAGATGGTGGCCGAGATGAACAGCGACGCGATCCCGGTCAACCCGCTGCGCTTCAGCAAGGAGCTCGCCGCCGCGATGCCGCGCGACAGCACGGTGGTTTGCGACGGGGGTGACATCGTGGGCACGGCCGCCAAGGTGGTCGACGTGTGGAGCCCAGGGCACTGGATGGACCCGGGTCCTCTCGGCACCCTTGGCGTCGGCCCCTCGTTCGCGATGGCGGCGAAGCTCGCCCGTCCCGACGAGCCGGTGTTCGTGATCTACGGCGACGGCAGCTTCGGCCTCAATGGCATGGAGTACGAGGCCGCCGCCCGCCAGAAGATCCCCTTCGTGGGCGTGATGGGGAACGACGGCGCATGGACCCAGATCCGCCGGGGACAAACCCAGCTCTTCGGCCACGAGCGGGCCCCGGCCACCGGGCTCGAGTTCACTCGCTACGACCTCATGGTCGAGGCCCTCGGCGGCCACGGCGAGCACGTGGTGTCTCCCGACCAGATCCGCCCCGCGATCGACCGCGCGCTCGCCAGTGGAAAGCCGGCCCTGGTCAACGTGAGGATTGGGAGCTCGTCCTTCAGGGAAGGGGCGATCTCGGTCTGAGCGGCGCGAGGGCCGAGATCGCCGGGAGCGACGCGGCGCGAGGGGGCTATCTCGGTCTAGGCCTTGGCGAGCCTCAGCAAGGCCGCCACCTCGCGCCTGAGCCTCACCACCTCGTCGGCGTAGAAAGCATGGGTTCGCGTTGTGGAGTTGCGCGCCTGGTGCTTCCTTAGGGCGAGCGTCGTGACCGAGCGAATGTACTGCGCCTTCGGGATGCCGCCCGGCACCCATCCGCCGCGGCTCCGCGCGAAGTAGCTGCCGATCGCCTTGGCGTGCGCGAGGGGCAGCAGTCCCGACTGCACCTCGTCGGCCAGCTCCCGCCGGATGGTGGCTCGCTCGTCCCACAGGGCGAACTGGAACACGATGAACAGGACCACAAACTCGACCATGAACAGGAAGAAATTCACCCAGGTGAGGGCCTCGAGCTCGAAGACCTCGCCCGCCGTAAGCATCCCGTTCCAAAGCGCGTGCATGCCCATCGCGGCGCCGAAGCCGATCGGCAGGGCGGCCAGCTTCCAGCCCCAGCCGCGGAAACGCGCGAAGCCGAGCATAGCGCCCACGCAGGCGGTGGCGCAGGCGTGCATCACCGCGCTGAAGAAGGTGCGCACCACCACGGTAAATAGCCAACCGGCCACGTCGCCCGAGCCCGCTACCGTGACGAAGTAGAGGAAGTTCTCGGTCATCCCGAAGCCGAGGCCGGCCGCCGCCCCGTACACGAAGCCGTCGGTGGCGTTGTCGAAGTGTCGCGACAGCATCACCGCGAAGAGCACCGCCGCCTTGGTGGGTTCCTCCACCACTGGCGCGATCAAGACGGCGCTGTACTGGTTGGCGAGGTCTGGGCCGAGGGCCATCGAGAGCGGGATGGCCATCGCCACGCTGCCGATCATCGCGAACACGACGCCGCCGATGGCGCCCCAGGCGAAGGTGAGTAGGAACAACCAGAGAGGTTCGCGGTCGTGCCGGTCGAGGAACCAGACCGTGAACAAGAACGCGAGCATCGGCACCGTGGCCGCGAAGGCCGACAACAACGCGAGGACAAAGAACAACGGCGGCTCCGGCTCCGGCCAAGCTACCGCGCCACGCGTGAGCCGGGCCACTTGCCCGGGGCGCCACCGCGGCTAGGCTTGCGACCGGAGAATCACCATGGGTCTCATCGACCGCATCAAGCGCCGCCTCCCCGTCGTGGGCCAGGGCGCGCCGAAGCCCACCCCCACCGTGCCCACCTACAAGACCGTGTCGCGACCGGAACCAAAGGAGGAGACGCCTTCGTCCCCCCGCGGCGCTCGCCCGGCCCGGGAGTACATCGACGAGGTGGTGAAGCAGAACGCGGTGGTGATCTTCATGAAGGGCACCCCGCAGTCGCCGGCGTGCGGCTTCTCCGCCTCCGCCTCGAGCATTCTCTCGACCCACGGCGTGCCCTACTTCAGCTTCGACGTGTACGGCGATCCCGACGTTCGCGAGGGGGTGAAGGATTTCAGCAACTGGCCCACCATCCCGCAGATCTTCATCTCCGGCGAGTTCGTGGGCGGCGCCGACATCCTCAAGACTCTCGAAGACGCCGGCGAGCTCAAGGCGATGCTGGAGAACGCGAAGGTGACCGCGTAGGGGCGGCGCGGGAGGAGGGAGTAGGGCCGGGCGCAGGCCGGGCGCGTGCCCGGTGGCGCGGCTCGGCGGTAGGCGACGGTCGTCTTGTCGCACCGCGGTCGTGTCGCTTGGGCGGCTGCCCTCGGCGAGTCCACCGGGCGCGGGTCCGAGAGGCCTTCCGCGCTGCCACTGCGATCGTCTGCGGGCCAGGCGCGGCTGACTGCAACAGTGCGCGTGCCATGCCCCCTTGGATGCGAGTCGCCGCCAGCCATGCCCCGGCGGATGCGAATCCATGGTGACCGTCGCCGCTTTTCCCCGGTGATGCTGCCGTGAGCGTACCGAGCGCCCACGCGTCAACGCCGGTTCTTCACGGATCCACCGCGTCGCGACCTTCGGCACCGTCGCTCGCGCCCTCGGGCTTTCTCATTTCACTAGGCTTGGCCTGGAGGATCTCGCATTTAGGAGGGCTTGGCCGGCCGCACTCGCCGTTCGAGTGCCAGCTCGGTCGCTCAGCTCCCCGGTCGCCCGGCGCGCCGCTGTGCCTCGGGCGGGTACGGGCAGTGCCGACAGCCCTTGCCGCAGCAGAATCCGCGGTCGCCGAGGTACTTCGCGGTCATCACGAACAGGCCAGTGAGCGGGTCGATGTAGCCGGGCTGGCCGTGCTGGGCGGCGAGGTCGTGGGCGGCGAGTTGACGGGGATCAAGAGGCATCGCTGGGGAGTCGCCGGGTAACGAGGGGGAGCAGGAGCAAGCCAGGGACGGCGAGCGCCGCTGTGAGCGCGAAGTAGCCGGCATAGCCGAGCTCCGCCGCGCCGACGCCGGAGAGACTCCCGGCCACGGTGCGGGTGAGGCCGGCGACGGACGACAGGATGGCGAAGCGAGTGGCCGTTTGCTCGTGCCCACAGGCGCGCATGAGGATCGCCATCATGGGCGCGGTGCCGAGTCCGGATGTGAAGGACTCGAACACGCCCGCGCCGACGACGATCCCCGGCTCGGGAAGCACGGCCACGCCGGCGTAGACGAGGTTCGAGGAGAGTGCGAGCACGCCAAGCACCAGCCCCGCGCGGAGCACGCCGATGCGGCTGGTCACCTCGCCGCCGATCACCGCGCCGATCGCAGTGACGATGCTGCCCGCGATGGTGTTCAGGAGCCCCACTTGCTCGGCGGTGAGTCCGGAGTCGAGCCAGAAGGGGCGGGTCATTGGCGCCATCGCCGCGTCGCCCAGCTTGAACACCAGCGCGAGGAAGAGCACCATCGCGTTGCCGGGTCGCGACAGCCACCGGCCAAAGTCGCGGATCCAGTCGGCGAGCGCGGAGGGCTGCGCGGCCGGGGGCCGGTCGAGCGACAGGATCCCCGCTGCGCCCACCACTAGTAAACTCGCCACCACGTACCAGCCGAAATCCCATCCCCAACGCCCACCCACGAACACCGCGCCTCCGCCGCCGAGGGCGAGCGCCGCCCGGTACGCCGCGATGCGCACGCCCGTGGCACGCCCTTCCTGGCCGACGGGAACCGCGCCCACCACCCACCCGTCGAGGGCCACGTCTTGCAGCCCGCCGAGCACGGCCACCGCGAGCAAGGCGGGAACGAGCTTGTCGCCAAGCCAGGGCCCCGCGAGCGTCACGCTGCCGATGCCCAGCAACGCCCCGATGATCCACGCGCGGAAGCCGAGGTAACGGTCGACGAGCGGTCCCCAGAAGGCCTTGAGGTTCCACGGCATCGCGAGCGCCGAGAGCGCGCCCACCGCCTCCAGGCTCGCCCCCTGCTCGCGCATCCATACCGGCACGAAGTCGTTCACCAGCCCGTAGGGGGTGCCCGAGACGAACTCCAGGACCGCCACGGTGACGATCAGGCGGGTGGGGAGGCGGGTCACGTCGCGGCCCGAAGCTCGACCAGCCACCCCAGTCTCGTGGGCAACGGCA
>SXGT01801254.1_pt1 | contig 19047 bp, 16 predicted proteins | sample 3176221 | NCBI WGS metagenome assembly SXGT01 (sample SAMN11356862, study PRJNA531348) | freshwater metagenome | isolation source: freshwater sample F1-120 | place: China: Fuxian Lake, Yuxi | collected 2017-12-25
CATGGTAAAGTGCTGCAGGTGGGTTCACCGATTGAGATCTATGAAAGGCCAAATTGTAAATTTGTGGCCGATTTTATCGGTGATACCAATTTCTTTGAGGGTGAGGTAGTGTCGGCGGAAAACGGCAAGATCAATGTCTTTATTCCTGCCCTGGGTAATGAGTTGCTTGGTACCAGCGACCAGCAGTTTTGGCCCAAGGACAAAGTGGTCGTTTCGGTGCGTCCAGAAAAGATCCGACTGGCAGAAAGTTGTATCCTTGCCCACAATTGCTTCGAGGTTTCGGTGACCAATTCCGCCTATATCGGTTCTGATACCCGATTGGAAGTGAAAGCCAATCAGCAGAAGATCAAGATCTGGGAGCAGAATCACATCTCAACTTTGGACCCGCGCGCGTACCACCAGGGTGAGGTAAAAGCTTTTGCTACCATCATGGCTGAAAACGCGCTTGTGTTGCCGGCAGAATAACGGAGTGGCTATGTTTGATAGAATTCGACAAAATCGATCGCTACAGGGGCTAATGCTGGTTTCACCAACCTTGGTGATCATGATCGGCCTGTTGATCATCCCGCTCCTGCTCACGATGATCATCTCCTTTGGCCGGCGAGACCCCGATGGCGGCGTGATTTACACCTTTACATTGGCAAATTACGCCCGTTTGATGGGCTATTCCACCAACTGTGATACAGGCGCCGCCACATGTTTTGATCCACTCTACATACAAATTTTGTGGAAATCGGTCACCTTGGCGTTTCAGACCACTTTTTTTGTGATCATGCTGGCATATCCGCTCAGTTATTTCATCGCCCGTTCCCGGCCAGAGCGCCGCAATATGTTCCTGATGATGGTCCTGGTCCCTCTGTGGACCAACTTTGTTATCAGGGTTTACGCGTGGATGATGATCCTGCGTACCCAGGGCGTGATCAATGGCTTTGTGGGTTGGCTGGCAGGCTTGCTTGGGCTGCCTTTTACCCCAATTGAAATGTTGTATACCCCCGGTGCTGTGTTGGTTGGCATGGTGTACGAATTTCTGCCATTTATGATCCTGCCCATTTATACCTCCCTGGAAAAGATCGATAACTCCCTCTACGAGGCAGCGGCAGACCTGGGCGCGCACCCGATCCATACCTTTTTGCGGGTAACCTTGCCACTCTCCATGCCCGGCGTGGTTGCCGGCACCATCCTGGTATTCATCCCGGTCATGGGTACTTTTATCGTTTCGGACCTGCTTGGCGGACAAAAAGTGATCCTGGTTGGCAACCTGATCCAGCGCCAATTTTTGGATGCGCGCGACCCAACATTTGGCAGTGCCGCTTCACTGGTGTTGATGGTGATGACATTGATAGTGACCTACTTCTATACCAAAAAATTTGGATTTGGCGAGGAGATCGTGATCGGATGAACCCGCACAAACGCTCGCTCTATATCCGTGTAATGACTGTTTTGGTTTACAGTTTTCTCTACCTGCCAATATTTGTGCTGATCATTTATTCCTTCAACGCCTCTAAAACCAACATCATGTTTGAAGGAGTGATAACCAGGTTTGGGCCGGTGCAAATGGAAGGAAGCAATGTGGTGCAAAGCCCTTGCGGGCCGTTCCATTGGTTCTGCGAACTGGCCAAGAACCGTGAAGTTCGCAATGCCGCATCCAACACACTTTCCATTGCGTTGATCTCCACCGCGTTTTCAACCACGATCGGTACCTTGGCAGCCTTGGCACTGACACGCTACAAGTTCAAGCTTAAATCTTTTTCAGAGTTGTCCTTGTATATTCCGATCGTGATCCCCGAGATCGTGATGGGTATCGGAATTTTGATATTTTTCAGCCAGGTCTTTACCCTTATAAATGGTGTTTTCGGCTTGCAGGGCGATGATCGATTGGGCCTCGGCTTGTTCACAGTCATTGTGTCGCACATTGCCTTTAGCGTGCCATTTGTTACCCTGGTTGTTCGGGCACGCTTGCAAGGGATGGACCAATCCTTTGAAGAAGCTGCGATGGATTTGGGCGCCAACGAATTGGTGACCTTTTGGCGGGTTACATTGCCAATGCTTTTGCCCGGCGTGCTAAGTGGCGCGCTGATGGCATTCACGTTGTCGTTGGATGATTTTGTGATCACCTTCTTCACCAATGGGCCAGGCTCCACGACATTGCCCATTTACGTTTTCGGTTTGTTGCGCCGGATCATAACCCCACAGGTCAATGCCTTGTCCACAATTTGGATCATGGTTGTATTATTTGCAGTGATCAGTATTCAGTGGTTGCAAAACAGGGATAAAAAGAATTAGGATCCCTGTTTCATTCGTTATAAGGAGAAAAAAATGAAAAGCAAAATCTGGACGATTGTTTCAATGTTGTTGCTGGGTGCCATGGTGCTTTCGGCTTGCGGAAGTGCTGCCCCTGAGGCAAGCACCGATGGAGAAGCATTTACCACTTCTACTGGTTTTGTTTGCCCCGAGCCAAAAAACAAAATGGAAGTGACATCCAAGGAACTCAATTTGTTTGTATGGACGGAATACATCCCGGTTGAGTGGAAAGAATGCTATGAGCATGTTTATGGTGTAACGATCAACCATGATGAATATTCAAGTAATGAGGAAATGTACGCGAAGCTGTCTTCGGGAAGTTCCGCTTACGACCTTGTACAACCCACCGACTATATCGTCGCGTTGATGATCCGCAACAACCTGTTGCAAAAATTGGATAAATCCAAACTTTCGATCATGGGTGACCTTGATCCCAAGTATATGAATTTGCCGTTTGACCCAGGCAATGAGTACACCCTGCCCTACGAAGGTGGTTTGGACGCGATCGTTTACAATTCCGAAAAAGTGTCCGCTCCTACCTCCTATGCCGACCTCTGGAAACCAGAATACGCCGGCAAGATCGTCCTGCTGGATGATTCCCGCGTGGTGATCGGCATGACCTTATTGACGCTTGGCTATGATGTAAATACTACCGATGAAGCCCAACTGGAGGAAGCCAAGGCCAAGCTGGCTGAATTGATCCCAAATGTGAAGTTGTTTGATAGCAACAGCCCAAAAACCGCCCTGATCGCAGGTGATGTAGATTTGGGTGTTGTGTGGACCGGTGAAGCCTATACCGCCGACCAGGAAAACGCGGCCTTTGAGTTTGCCTATCCGAGCGAAGGTACCATCATATGGCAAGATAATTACGCCATTCCGGTTAACGCGCCGCACACCGATGCTGTGTATGCCTGGATCAACTACACAATGCAGGGTGATATGTTCTTCCTGATGTTGCGAGACTTCCCGTACCTAAACCCCGTCACCACCGCAATGGAATTTGCCAAAGCAAATCACCCAGATATTTATGAGCCGTTCGCCAATTCCAATATCACCAATCCACCTGCTGAGGCAGTCACTGCCGCTCATCAGATCACTGATGTTGGGGATGCCACCACCTTGTACGATAAAATTTGGACCGAGGTCAAAGGCGAATAGTTACGAAAGAATAGGGCAGGGAAACCTGCCCTTTTTTCTTGATTACGCAGCAAAAAGCAGAAAATACAGCGTATGCGTTATAAAAACCTTGATATTTATAAATAATAGGAATAAAATATTCAAATGGACGTTAAAATCGGGAATGTTGGAAAAGTGGAGCTGGACGAGACCGACCGCTATATTGTGGAAGCGATGCGCCAGGATGGCAGGATCGCTTTTGCCCAGATCGCCGAGCAATTGAAAGTTTCGCCCGGCATGATCCGGATCCGCTACAATCGGATGGTGCAGTTGGGGCTGATCAAGGTGGTCGCCATTACGAACCCATTAAATATGGGTTACTCGGCGATGACCATGATCGGGATCCGTACCAATGGCGAAAAATTGCTGGAAGTTGCAAAACAAGTCGCTGAATTTGACGAGGTGATTTACCTTATTGTTGTTAGCGGCCGTTTTGACATCATAGCAGAGGTTGTCTGCCGGGACCACTCAGACCTGCTCAAGTTCCTGACGGAAAAATTATACAAAGTCGATGGTGTGCGCGAATCGGAAACCTTCGTCCATTTGAAGATCGAAAAAGAGATCTACTACTAAAAAATTCCGGGGCGTCCACACCAATAGGAGAAGGCCATGAAGATCTTATTGGTAGGTGTTGGTGGTGTAGGCGAAGCATTTGCGGTGATGTTGAAGGACAAACCCTGGGCAGAATTGTGCGTATTGGCAGATTACAACCTGGAAAGGGCAACCGATATAGCCCGTAAATTGGGTGATGGTTCCCGTTTTATCCCTGAAAAGATCGATGCCTCCGATCAGGCCGCTATTGAGGCATTGGTGGCCAAATACGGGGCAGGCATCATCATGAATGCCGTCGACCCGATCTTCAACAAAACCATCTTCGACGCCGCATACAATTCCGGTTGCACATACCTTGATATGGCAATGACCCTTTCGAGCCCGCACCCAACCAAACCGTTTGAGCAATGTGGTGAAAAACTGGGCGATTACCAATTTTCCAAAACAAGCCAATGGGAAGAAAAAGGGTTATTGGCCATTTTAGGCCTGGGGGTGGAACCTGGCATGGCCAATGTATTTGCGCGATATGCACAAGACCATCTGTTTGACCAAATCGAAGAAATCGGAATTCGGGATGGGGCAAACATAGAGATCAAGGGATACGATTTTGCGCCTAATTTTTCCATTTGGACCACCATAGAGGAATGCCTGAACCCGCCAGTGATCTGGGAAAAAGAACGGGGATGGTTCACCACGGCGCCTTTTTCCGAGCCGGAAGTGTTTAATTTCCCCGCCGGCATTGGCCCTGTGGAAGTTGTCAATGTTGAACATGAAGAAGTATTGATGATCCCCCGCTACATTAATTGTAAAAGGGTCACATTTAAGTATGGGCTCGGAGACCAATTTATACAGGTGCTAAAAACCTTGCACATGCTTGGCCTGGATAATAAAGACAAGATCAATGTGAAAGGGGTGATGGTAGCCCCACGCGATGTGGTTGCCGCCTGCCTGCCCAACCCGGCACTGCTGGGAGAAAAAATGAGCGGTAAAACATGCGCCGGAACATGGATCAAAGGCATAAAAGACGGTGCGGAAAAGCAAATTTATATGTATCAGGTTGCAGATAATGCCGAATGTATGCAAAAATGGGGCTGCCAGGCCGTTGTAGCCCAAACAGCCTTCTCGGCGGTGATCGCGTTGGACCTGATCCAAAGCGGGGCATGGGCTGGCAAAGGTGTGCTGGTTCCCGAAGCCTTTCCATCGGAACCATTTATGGACAAAATGGCGGCCTATGGTTTTCCATATCAGATAGAAATCATGTGATTTGATTCCGTAACGGAAAAAATGATTTGTCTATTTGGTTGTTCTTTAATATAATCAGAATATTCCAAAAATTGGAGGACTCCATAAATGTTTGGTTACCAAGGCAAGATCATCCATGTAGACCTTTCCGCTGGCAAAATTGTCGTCGAAAACCCATCTGAGGATTTTTACCGCAAATATTTGGGCGGTTCAGCGATGGGTTTGTATTACATCCTACGGGAAATGCCCAGCAAAGCTGACCCTTTGGGGCCGGAAAATGTACTGACCCTGATGGCAGGTGTAACCACTGGCCTGCCCATAAGCGGGCAAAGCCGCATTAATGTCAACGCCAAATCACCGATCTCCAACGGCATCGGAGATTCGCAAGCCGGCGGCTTTTTCCCTGCCGAACTAAAATTCGCCGGGTATGACGGCATTGTTATAAAGGGCCGTTCTGCAAAGCCGGTATACCTTTTGGTGACCAATGATAAGCTGGAATTACGCAGCGCTGCCAGCCTGGGCGGTTTAAAGACCGGCGAAGCAGAAGATCTTTTGAAGGCAGAGGTCGGCGACGATAATATTGAAGTTTTCCAACATGGCCCGGCTGCCGAAAAAGGGGTGATCTACTCCAGCTTGTTGAGTATGGCCAACCGCAACGCCGGCAGAACTGGCATGGGTTTGGTGATGGCTTCAAAAAATTTGCGTGCCATTGTTGTGCGCGGTAAAGAAAAACCAAAAGTGTTCGATCTGAAAGCCCTTGGAGCCTTGAGCAAGGAAGGACCAATTCGATTGCCAGAGAATGGCGATATGGCTGGCTTGGCCAAATATGGTACCGCCAGCGTGGTCAGCCCCCAGCACAGCATGGGTACGTTGCCCACCCGAAACTACAGCGAAGGCGCATTTGAATTTTCGGATGATCTGAGTGGTGAAAATTTATACGACAACTACCTCAGAGGGGCCAAAGCAGGCAATCAGGATAAGGAAGGCCGCGACACTTGTTTCTCTTGTGTTGTTCGTTGCAAGCGCACAGTAGAGTTGGAAGGCAAATATCAGGTGGATGCGCGCTACGGCGGGCCGGAATATGAGACCATCGGCACTTTCGGTTCGTACTGTGGCATCAAAGACCTGGCGGCTGTTTCCCGCGCGAACCAGATTTGCAATGAATATGCCGTTGACACCATCGCTTGTGGCGCTACCATTTCGTTTGCGATGGAATGTTATGAGAATGGTGTGATCGACCAAAAAGTGACCGGAGGGATTGACCTCCGTTTTGGCAATTCAGATGCCATGCTGCAAGTGTTGGATGAGATCGTAACCGCTTCTACCCCCTTTGGGCGCTTGCTTGGCCAAGGCTCAGAGCGGGCCGCGGCGGCCTGGGGAAATGGCGCTGACGAATACTTGACCACCGTCAAGGGTGCTGAATCCCCCGCGCATATGCCCCAGGCAAAAAAGACCCTCGGCCTGATCTATGCGGTCAATCCTTTTGGCGCCGACCATCAATCCAGCGAGCACGACTGGATGATCGAAGAAGGGATCGCCTCGGAACTTTATATGCAGCGTTTGGGCGAATTGGGTTTGGAAGAAACACTTGAACCTTTGTCTTTGGGAAAAGAAAAGGTGAAGTTTGCCTATCTCACCGAATTGTTCTACTCGATGCTGGATAGCGCTGAATTGTGCCAGTTTGTTTGGGGGCCGGCTTGGACGCTTTATGGGCCATCCGACACTGCCAGGTTGTTAAGCGCCGCAACAGGTTGGAACGTAACCGTGGAAGAGTTGATGAAAGTGGGTGCCCGCCGCCTTAATCTGATGCGCCTTTTCAACCACCGCGAAGGCCTTACCCGCAAAGATGACAAATTGCCGAAAAAGTTCTATCGCGCCCTTAAAGGTGAAGGCCCCACAGCCAATGTGGCAATGGATAAAGGCCAAATTGACGCCGCGATCGATGAATATTACCGTTTGGCTGAATGGACCGAGGATGGAGTGCCTAAGCCCGAAACACTGGCAGCTCTCGACCTGGCCTGGACTGCCGAAATTTAAACGGCATTGAAAATGGCCAAACATGTATACCGATAATTACACTAACAATTTTCCAAATATGTCTCCCGTTTGGTCTCGCATCTTCCCAATCGAGGCTGAGCGGGCTGAAGGCTCGTACATTTACGCGACGGATGGGCGCAAATATTTGGATTTTACTTGCGGCATTGGGGTAACCAACACTGGCCACTGCCATCCTGCAGTAGTTGCTGCCATTCGAGAGCAAGCGGGTTTATTCCTTCATGCTCAGGCGAATATCGTCGTCCACCAGCCCATGCTCCAGCTGATCGAGGAATTGAAGCAGATCGTACCGCCTTCCATTGATGGTTTCTTCTTCTCAAATTCCGGCGCGGAAGCGGTTGAAGGCGCAATTAAACTGGCACGCTCTGTAACCCAACGCCAGGCGGTGATCGTCTTTACCGGTTCGTTCCACGGGCGCACGGGCCAAACCATGGCCCTTACTACCTCAAAAACCGGTTACAAGGGTGTAAGCCAGGTATTGCCATCTGGTGTTTATGTTTCCCCATTTCCGTACGCATTCCGTTTGGGAATGGAAGAAGAAAAGGCTTCACAATTTGCGTTGGCTGCCTTGGAGGAGTTATTGGTGAGCCAGATCGCCCCGCACGATGTTGCCGCGATCTTGGTAGAGCCGGTGCTTGGCGAGGGGGGGTATGTTGCCCCGCCGAAATCCTTCCTCAAAGGTTTACGGCAAATTTGCGATAAGCATCAGATCATGTTGGTTTTCGACGAAGTTCAGAGTGGTTTTGGCCGCACAGGAAAGTGGTTTGCGTTGGAGCATTTTGATGTGGTCCCCGATATCCTGGTTGCTGCCAAGGGTATTGCATCAGGCATGCCGCTCTCGGGCGTTTTTGCCAACAGGGATTTGATGAAGAAGTGGCCAACCGGCTCGCATGGTGGCACCTATGGGGGCAACGCGGTGGCAATGGCCGCCGGTGTAGCCACCATAAAGGCCATGAAAGCGGAAAAGATGATCGACAACAGCGCAGAACGCGGCCAACAACTGGTGGCCGGCTTGCGAAAGTTGCAAGAACAATTCCCCGCTATTGGTGATGTTAGGGGATTGGGTTTGATGATAGGGACTGAGTTTGTTGATGCCCATAACAAGCCTGATAAAGGTTCTGTGAAGAAGATCATTACCCTGGCAGAAGAAGCAGGTTTGTTGTTGCTTTCATGCGGCACCTATGACAATACGATCCGCTGGATTCCGCCGCTAAATGTCTCTTCACAGCAGATCCACGACGGTTTGAATATTTTCGCCGCCGCATTGGGCAAGGTATATTAGCTGATCATGACCTTCAACCGAGAAAAACTTCAGTTGCTTTTGCAACAGGAGGAAGCCTTATTCCACAAAAATCACCAACGGTCCTTCGCCCTTTACCAGGAAGCGAAGAAATCCTTGTTTGGTGGGGTACCGATGCTTTGGATGATCCGGTGGGCAGGCAGCTTTCCGATCTTTGTGGAAAAAGCTGGTGGCGCGAGGTTCACCGATGTAGATGGAAATGAGTACATCGATTTTTGCCTGGGAGACACCGGTGCAATGACTGGCCACGCGCCGGCCGCCACCATTAGGGCCATTGCCGAACAGGCAGCCAAGGGGATCACCCTGATGTTGCCCTATAAGGATGTGATCGAGGTAGGCGTAGAGTTGCAAAGGCGTTTTGGTTTGCCAAAATGGCAATTTGCCTTAACGGCAACAGACGCCAACCGGTTTGCCTTGCGGATGGCACGTACCATCACCGGCAGGCAAAAGGTTTTGGTTTTCAATTATTGTTACCATGGCTCGGTCGACGAAGCCTTCATATCCCTTGACGAGGAAGGGACGCCAGGCCCGCGAAAGAACAATTTGGGACCATCGATCGACCCGCGTGAGACCACCAAAGTGGTGGAGTTTAACGACGTGGCAGCATTGGAAACCGCGCTTTCCGCGGGAGATGTTGCCGCGGTATTGGCGGAACCGGTGATGACCAATATTGGGATCATCCATCCCGACCCCGATTTTCACGAGTGGCTTCGCAAATTAACCCGCAAGTATGGCACGTATCTCATTATTGATGAAACCCATACCATTTGCGCCGGCCCAGGCGGCTATACCATGCAGGCAAATTTGCAACCCGACTTCTTGACCATCGGCAAACCGATCGCCGGTGGTGTGCCGGCCGCCGTTTATGGTTTTTCTGATGATGTAGCCAATGCGTTCGAGGCAATATTGGACCGCGATACCTCGGATGTCGGCGGGATCGGTGGTACCCTGGCTGGCAACGCACTCTCCATTGCTGCCATGAAGGCCACCCTCACCGAAGTGCTTACGGAAGATTTTTACAAAAAAGCGATCTCCCTGCAAGAGAAATTCACCCAGGGCGTAGAATCTGTGATCGTGGAGTTCTCCTTGCCATGGATCGTAAAAAGGCTCGGAAACCGGTCAGAATACTGGTTCCATCCGCGCGCCCCCCGCAATGGCGGAGAAGCAGCGGCTGCTGAAGACCACGAATTGGATCGGTTTATGCATCTTTATGCTCTTAATCGCGGCATACTGCTCACTCCATTCCACAACATGGCGCTCATTTCTGCTGATACTACCGAAGCGGATGTGAACTACCACACCAACGTTTTCAGGGACGCGGTAGCCACACTCATAAGTTAGGATTGCAGGTCCAATTTTTACCCCCCCCCAAAAAAAAACACCAGGCGCTAATGCCTGGTGTTTGCCATAAAGTTGCTGATCTGGTCTGCGCCAGAATATTCGGCGATCAACTTGCCGTCGCGCATTTGCAGTACCCTGTCCACAAATTCGCACATTCGCAAGTCGTGGGTAACCATGATGCCCGCCCTTTTTTGCTCGTGGATTAGGTTGGCGAAAGTTTCCACAACCTGGAAAGCACGTTCAGTATCCAGGCTGGCAGTAGGTTCGTCGGCGAGGACCAGGCTTGGATTGTGGATCAGCGCCCTGGCAATGGCAACGCGTTGTTGCTGACCTCCAGAAAGCTGGCTGGGCAGGTTTTTCATGCGATCACCAAGGCCCAACCGGGTAAGCAACTCCACCGACCTGTCTTTGCCTTCCTTGTCCAGCCTGCCATTTAACTTCAACATCAATTCCACATTCTCCCGGGCCGATAAAAAAGGCACCAAATTGTTGGCCTGAAATGTAAAACCGATCTTCTCTCGCCTAAGTTTTACCCGCTGGGGCTCAGACAATCCACTTTGGTCGATGCCATCCAGCAGTACTTCGCCACTGGTGGGCTTAAGCAGGGCTGCCAATATGGATAGCATGGTGGTTTTTCCGGATCCGCTCGGGCCCACCAAGGCAACAAATTCGCCGGCGTTTACCGTCAGGTTCACCGAATCCACGGCATTGATCGTGCCACTATCAGACTGGTAGGTTTTGATAACACTTTTGGTTTGTAATGCGGGAGGAGTGATCATGAGGATAACCCTAATGCTTTAAGTGGTTCGATACGAATGGCGTACTGGATCGATACCAAACCGCCCAAAGGTCCAATGGCCATAAGGGCAATAATGGCGATCAACGATGTAAAACCATTGAAGACAATCGGGATCGATGGTGGGAACCCGAGAGAAAGCAGGAATGTGAGCAGTGCGCCGATAAAAACACCGATGGTTGTAATGACTACGATTTGTATGATCGAAGCGATAGCGACCGTTGGAGTCGTTGTTCCGATGGCTTTAAGAACGCCGATTTGCCCGACCTTTTGCAGAACCTGAATTTGGAAAAAACCACCAATCACCAAAATGCCGATGATCAAGGTGAATGCTCCCTGGGTATTAAGGGTGCTTTGCTGTGCTGTGTAGCCCGGCAGCGCTTCGATCACTTCCTGCAAGGTTCCTGCTTCAATTTTTTCTATCTCAGCCAGCAAATTTGCGCGCACTTGCTCTGCCGTGAAGCCATCCATTATTTTGATGATCGCGACATTGGGGGTGGGGGAATTGTTGCCAATTTCGGCAGAAGATTTAGGGCGCACCTCTTCCCAGGTTTGAATGGGTACGAATATGGTGGGTTGCAACCCCAATTGTTGCCCTTCGGCAATGCCGACAACAGTGAGATCATAGGTTTTTTCTTTTTCTGCCTGGCTGGTTCGCAATACCAATGTATCGCCCACATTGAGCTTCGACCGGTAGGCAGTATTGCTATCGATAATGACTTCATCGGCCAGGTTGCGCCGGAATGGACGGCCGCCGACGGCAGTTGGTGTTCCGGGTTCATTCGCCTCCAAACCGATCAGTGCGATCTTCACCGGCTCCGCTTCTCCAGTGACAACGATTGCGGCCGAGGCATAAGCAAAGCTGCCTGCCTGGGCAACACCATCGACCCTGCGGATGGCATTTACCTTGCTGGGTGACAACCGGCTGGATTGGATCACGAAATCGGCGTTTTCTTGGAACACGATCAATTCTGAATCTAATTTGCTCAAGTACTCTCGGTTTCCATTGCCCAATCCCTCTCCCAGTGCTGCAATGAACAACACCAAAAGAGTGATCAGGGCAATCACCAGGCTAACCAAGAAAAAACGTCCTTTGTTTCGCCATATCTCTTTCCAGGCCAGATAACCCGCCAATTGAAATTCGTTCGTCATTATTTCTCCTTGGAAATTAATAGATATAGTATACCACATAACATTTACAAAATATGGACAAAATATAGACGAATGTTTGAATAGCTCGCTGGCCTGATATTGAGGCGAGCATTCCATTTTGTAATATCCCAAATGTTAAAAAAGGTGACATTTGTTATTGCGCCCTTTTTCTGGGTACTGTTTAATTAGGCTTGTCAGACGTCTATCAACTGGAGTCTATGATCACTCGAAACGTTCCACTTGCAACGCAGGTAATGAGCAACCTTCTTACGGGATTCGCGAACAACGAATACTTGCAAAGGAACGGACAGTTGTTGTCTGAGGGGGAATTATCCAAAGTCTTCAATGTTAGCCGATCTACCGTTCGCGAAGCTTTGTCCAAGTTGGAGCAGGGTGGATACATTTGGAGGCGCCACGGGGTTGGTACATTTTTAGCTGGCCGTTCCCAAATCTTTAACACAGGTTTGGAGCAACTGGAAAGCATCAACTCGCTTGCGGTTCGAAAAGGGCTCCAAATATCCATGGACGGGCTCAAAGTGATTGAGCGAGCCGCAGATGAGAATGAGATTGAAATTTTCTCCATCGAAAAACAGCGCAGTGTTACTGAAATACAACGGCTTATGGTCTCAGAGGGCCGCCCGATCGCATATTTGGTGGATGTCCTCCCCCAGCAGGCTGACGGTTATCTTTCCTTGATTCAAGATTTTGAAGGATCGGTGCTGGACTTGTTGCTTCAAAAAAGCCATTTTTTGATCAGCCATGCAAATACCGATATCTCTGTCCGTCGCCTTCCTGATAAAGAAATCGCCAAAAAAATGGTCGGCGACCCCACTGAGTCTTTGCTTTGTTTCGAATCGCGTTTGTATACTTCGGAAGGCCTGGTCGTCGACCACTCCTTCAGTTATTTTGTACCAGGTTTTTTCACTTTCAACGTGATCCGCCGTGTTCCCCATCCGGATATTGGAGAACTGGCAGGTTTAACTGGCATCGCAGCTGAAGTGCCCTAAAGGCACTTACTACCAAATTTGGAGTGACCAATGAGCCAAGACACAGTGGTAAAGAACGAAAGCTCGCAACCGAACAAAGAAAAGCCAAAATGGGATGAGCTGCTGTTAAAAACCTCCATGCCATTCTTGGCAATGTTCACAGCCTTGCTAATTGGGGCAGTGGTATTGTTGTTGCTTCAGGTAAATCCGTTTGAGGCATATGCCGCCATCTTTGTGGGCGTATTTGGTTCAGTCTCCGGATTAACCCAATCGCTGGTAAAGGCAACACCTTTGTTGATGGTAGGCCTGGGTATCTGTATTGCATTTCGCGCCAGTGTGATCAATATTGGGGCCGAAGGGCAGATCATATTGGGGGCCTTGGGGGCTACGAGTTGGGCTTTGGCTTTCAAAGAATGGCCAGCCTGGGCGCTGATCCCATCTACCTTGGTGGTTAGTTTTTTGGCCGGCTCTGTTTGGGGGTTTATACCTGGCTACCTAAAAGCCCGGTTTAAGGTCAATGAGATCCTTAGTACGGTTATGTTGAATGCCATCGCGTTGCAATTGATGAACATGCTGGTCCGTGGTCCCTTGATCGATCAGGCGGGGGTTGCGGCTGGCACCTATCTTGCCCAATCTGAAAAATTGCCAGAAACATCCTGGTTGGCGAGGTTAATACCGCAATCGCTGCTTAATACTGGCACCTTTATCGCCATTGGCATGGCCATCCTGGTTTATATCTTCCTTTGGAGAACAACCATCGGCTTCCGAATCCGTGCGGTTGGGCTCAATCCAGATGCCTCGCGTTATTCAGGCATCAATGTTCCGTTTTACCAGGCTCTGTCACTAACGCTGGCAGGTGGTTTTGCCGGGCTTGCTGGCGCCATCGAGGTGATGGGTGTGCATCATCGCTTGCTGGAAGGAATCACAAGCGGTTATGGCTTCTCTGGGATTGTGGCAGCACTGTTTGGCGGATTACATCCATTGGGTCTGATCCCTGCATCCTGGTTGTTCGGCAGCCTGCTGGTAGGCGCCGACAAAATGCAACGGGCGGTACAGGTGCCTTCCGCGCTGATCGATGTGCTGTTAGGTTTGGTGGTTTTGTTCGTAGTGGGTTCGGCTTACTTATCAAAAAAATGGGCCGCTAATCGTTTATCCAATTCTAAAAAGGCCAATGGAGCGCAGTCATAATGGAACAGGTCCTATCACAAGCTGTTTTGGTCGGCATCATCACTTCGGCTATTCGGTTGGCAACCCCCTATATTTTCGCCTCCATCGGCGAGGCTTTTTCACAAACCTCTGGCGTAGTTAATTTGGGCGTAGACGGCATCATGTTGGTGGGTGCGTTTATGGCATATTATGTGGTGCTAAAGACCGGAAACGTTTGGTTTGCGGTACTGGCAGCCATGTTGGTGGGCATCGCCATGGGTTTGCTGATGTCGTTCATTTCGGTGTCAATGCGAGCCGAGCAAGGCATCAGTGGCATTGGCCTGTACATGTTGGGGTTGGGGTTATCCTCGTTGCTATTCAAGGTTTTGGTTGGTTCTGTCCAAACGATCGAGGGATTCAAACCACTGGATATTCCTTTTTTGGCAGATATTCCTGTGATCGGAGAGATATTCTTCAAGAACAGCCTGCCTGTGTACGTAGCTTTTTTACTCATCCCTGCAGCCTGGTGGTTTCTTGAAAAAACAACCTGGGGCTTAAAGATCAGGGCAGTTGGCCAAAACCCGGCAGCAGCCGATAGCCTGGGTGTGGATGTGATCAAGGTTCGATATTTCGCGGTTACATTTGGGGCAGTGTTGGCTTCTTTGGCCGGGGCTTCTCTCTCTACCGCCTTGGTTAATTTGTTCCAGGAAAACCTAACCGCCGGTTTGGGTTTCATCGCGGTGGCGTTGGTGTACTTTGGTGGTTGGAAACCAGTAGGTATTTTGGTTGGGGCATTGTTGTTCAGCACTGTCAATGCCTTCCAATTGTGGATGCAAGTTTTGGGTGTGGACATTCCTTCGGATGTTGCTGTAATGTTGCCATACCTGCTTACCATCGTGGCGTTAGTGGCTGTTACGAGCCGTATTCGGCCTCCAGCTGCTTTGAATAAGCCCTTTGACCGGGGCGAAAACTAATTTCTTTTACAAGGAGTAAAGAAATGAAAAATAGCAAGTTATTGTCCGTTCTGTCCGTTTTGGTTGTGGTCATGATGCTGTTATCAGCATGCGGTACCGCTGCCCCCGCTGCCCCCGCTGAAGAAGCGGCCAAGCCGTTACGCGTGGCAGTGGTAATGCCCAGCGCGACCACCGATATGGCGTTCAGCCAATCCATGTACTCCGCACTGGTTGCCGTGCAAAAGGAAATGGGCGGAGAAGCCAAAATGGAGATCAAGTACTCCGAAAACATGTTCAAAGTGCCTGATGCCGCAGCCGCCTTGCGCGATTACGCTTCCCAGGGATTCGACATTGTCATCGGCCATGGCTCCCAATATGGCGCGTCTATTGAAGAAATTGCCAAGGATTTCCCTGAGACCGTATTTGCTTGGGGTACCGATGTGAACACCTTCGGTCTGCCCAATGTGTATGCCTACACCGCCGCCGCCCAGGAAGGTGGTTATGTGAATGGTGTTATGGCCGCCATGGTTTCACAATCCAAACAAATTGGTGTGACCGGCCCTGTTGAAGTTGGTGATGCTAAAACCTACATTGATGGCTTTGTACAAGGTGTTGCCTCTGTCGATCCTTCCATTACCGTCAACAAGACCTGGACCGGTTCCTTCTCTGATGTAGCCCTGATGACCGAGGCTGCCAAGACCCATATCGCCGCTGGCGCCGATGTTCTCACCGGTTCTTCCCAGTCGGTTGTTGGTTCTATTGGCGCTGCCAAGGAAAATGGCGCGGTAATGTGGTTTGGTACCCAGTCTGACCAGGCTTCTTTGGCCGACAAATTGGTTGTCGCCAGCCAGGTGTACGATTGGTCCGCCATGATCAAACAGATAATCGCCAACAAAGCTGAAGGCAAACTTGGTGGTGAAACCTTCGTGCTGCAACTCAAGAATGACGGCCTCAAGATCACCTTCAACGCTGGTTACAACCTGCCCGCTGAAGTAAAAGCCGCCGCTGAAGCCGCAATTGAGGGCATTAAGTCTGGCGCGATCACTGTAGAGCCGTAGTAATAGCCTAAACCATCTCTCTGGGGGCCTTATGGGCCCCCAGAGAGCAACCCTATCATAACAATGGTGACCAAATGAGCAACTCATCTTCCCCAGCCCAGGCACGCATCACTTCTGTAGAAATGCGAAATATCGTCAAGCGCTTTCCCGGTGTTTTGGCGAACTATAACGTGAATTTTGACGTAAAGGCAGGCGAAGTTCATGCCTTGCTTGGGGAAAATGGCGCTGGTAAAAGCACTTTGATGCGCCAGCTTTACGGATTGTACAAACCCGATGAAGGCCAGATCCTGGTTGATGGCAAGGAATTGGTCTTCAATTCGCCAGCCGACGCGATCAGGTCTGGTATTGGCATGATCCACCAGCATTTTATGCTGGTACCCACCCTTACGGTGACCGAGAATGTGGCATTAGGTTTGTCATCTACCCGCGAACCTATGTTGGACCTGGATCTGGTTGAGAAGCGAGTATTGGAGCTTTCCAAGCTTTATGGCCTCAAGGTTGATCCAACGGCCTATATTTGGCAACTATCGGTTGGAGAGCAACAACGCGTAGAGATCATCAAGGCATTATATCGAAATGCCGGCATCATTATTTTGGATGAACCCACCGCAGTCTTGACCCCGCAAGAAGTGAATGATCTGTTCGCGATCCTAAAAAAGATCACTGCCCAGGGCCATGGCTTCATTTTTATTAGCCATAAATTGCACGAAGTAATGGCCATTTGCGATCGGGTTACCGTGCTAAGGGATGGCCAAATGATCGGTACCAGGTCAACCGAAGGTATTACCCGCGATGATTTGGTAAAGATGATGGTTGGCCGTGATGTAAAACCGTTGCCATTGCAGGATCACCCTGAAGGCGAGGTAAGGATCAAAGTTGCTGGTTTGCGGGCTATGGGAGACCGCGACGCAGAAACCTTGCGTGGCGTTGATTTGGAGATCCGCTCAGGTGAAATATTGGGCATCGCCGGGGTATCTGGCAATGGTCAGCGAGAGTTAGCGCAATGCCTGACCGGCTTGAGACGTGCGAGCGCGGGAACCATACTGTTGGATGGCGAAGACATTACCCATATGCCATTGTTGCAAAGAATGTCGGCAGGCCAGGCATACATACCGGAAGAGCGTATGCAGGATGGCGCCATCCGCGAATTTAGCGTTCAGGAGAATTTGTTCCTGCGTGATCACTCCGCTCCCGAAAATACGCACGGTATCTTCCTGAATTTTAAACGCATGGAACAGCGGACCCGAGAGGTTGTAAAAGAGTATTCGGTTAAAACACCAACCATTGAAACGCCGATCAAAAATCTTTCGGGCGGCAACATCCAAAAATTGATCCTGGCCAGGGAACTATCCCGCCAACCTAAATTCCTGATCGCCGCACAGCCAACCAGGGGCGTGGATATCGGCGCTACCGAATACATCCACCAAAAATTGCTTGAGCAGCGCGATTCAGGCACAGCCATTTTGTTGATCTCAGAAGACCTGGATGAAACCCGCAGCCTCTCAGACCGCATCGCAGTGATGTTCGAAGGCAAGATCGTGGGGATCGTAAAACGCAACCAGGCAACAGTAGAGCAGATCGGCCTGATGATGGCCGGTGTAAGTATGGCAGAGGCAATGAAGTAAACATAAAAGAACCCCAAGTAGGGGTTCTTTTTTTTGACAGCGATCAGCTCGAACAAGAAATTGGTACGAAGGGAGTTGCCCCCCAACGAGCGAAAGGTTACAAATTGCCTAAGATCCAGTAAATATCCTGTTTGCCTCAATTCCATTCCGGTGTGTTTTTGGTTGCGGAACGGTAATTTCAAATTCTTATTTTGTCATATTTCTTTGCTACTTTTTTCTAATTCGCCACTTGGGTTCCTTCCGCTGAAACTAACCATCCATAAATAACATCCCAATCGGATGGATGTATCTTAAGTTAGTGGGTCTGGTGGGACATCCCAAAGGAGTGTTCATACGCCAATACCAAATAATAACGCCATTCAAAGCCGGGCAGGAAGGCGCTGGTTGGGCTTATTTTGGTTTCCCTGGCCTGGCCAAGATATGTATCTAAAAATTCCAACATTTGCGCCCAGGCCTCTGCTTGGACGCCACCGGCACGGATACCAGCCATATCCTGGACGAAAGCGTGTGGCTGATCAGGGTAAATCGTGATCTCATGGTCGACTTCAGCCTTTGTCAAAGCTGCATCAAAAGCCTTAACTTCCTCAGTCGGGATGGATTGGTCTGCGCCACCGAAAATACCCAAAACCGGCCCGGATAGGTTTTTCAAAGCAACCGGATCAGTCTCTGGCATACCATAGAACACTACTGTGGCTGCCAACTTTTGGTTTTGCAGGCTATAGTATAGTGATGTCCGGCCGCCATAACAAAACCCGACAATCGCAATTCGTGAATTGTCTACTTCAGGGCGGGATTCCAACCATGCGTAGACTGAATCAAGATCTTCGTTGACTTGTTCAGGGCTGGCGGAAATCACCTGATAGATCGCTCGTGGAATATAAGTAGTTGTTGACCCGCGAAATGTGTCGGGCGCAACGACCAGATATCCTTCTTCTGCCAACCCATCTGCTTTGCCAACAATAGATTCGTTCAAGCCATAAAATTCATGGATCATGATCACTGCTGGAAAGGGGCCATTTCCCTTTGGTGCCGCGACATAGGCTTTCACGTCGGGTGAACCTGCTTTCCCGGGTACAGTAGTGTTGGCCAATTGGTCAATTCGCTCGGCACCCAATGCATAATCTGCGGCCACTGTGCCCGCCAAGGCTACAACAATTAATATCAGTCCAATCAGCACAACTTTAACAATACGCCAGACGATTTTCATTTCTTGCTCCTAAAAATAATTGATCATTGATAAAACGCTACACAAATTAAATTATGGTAGCGGTAGATTTCCAGCATAGCCGGTCAACTCGACATAACCCTTACCTCCCACATTCCTGCCTTCACACGATCCTGTAAAGTTGACGGCACCTTCCCAG
>SXGT01849441.1_pt1 | contig 19044 bp, 11 predicted proteins | sample 3176221 | NCBI WGS metagenome assembly SXGT01 (sample SAMN11356862, study PRJNA531348) | freshwater metagenome | isolation source: freshwater sample F1-120 | place: China: Fuxian Lake, Yuxi | collected 2017-12-25
AGTAACAACCGGTAAAGGGTTTACAGTAACAGTACCAACAGCTGTAGATGAACAGCCAAGTGAAGTGCCTGTAACAGTATAAGAAGTAGTAGTTGTAGGCGAAACACTTAAAGGATTTGCAGTAGAACCAGTGTCCCACAACTTATTTGTGGGACACTGGTTCTACTGCAAATAAGTTGTAGCACCACCAGCAGTTAAAGTAGCAGTAGCTCCATCACAAATTGTAGAATTTGTAGAAGTAGTAACTGGAATTGGATTTACGGTAACTGTCGCAACTGCAGAACCAGTACAACCGCCAGCGGTAGCAGTAACGGTATAAGATGTTGTTGTTCCTGGGCTAACATTATAAGGATTAGCTGTAGAACCTGTATTCCAGGCATATGTTGTTCCGCCAGTTGCTGTTAAAGTAGCAGTAGCACCGGCACAAATTGTGGGAGAATTTACAGTAGCAACTACCGAACCGCCAACGGTAACAGTAGCAACAGCACTAGACGTACAACCCAATGATGTACCTGTAACCGTATAGGATGTTGTTCCTGCCGGAGTAACATTTAAAGGATTAGCAGTAGAACCGGTACTCCATAAATAAGTAGTAGCACCAGCTGCAGTTAATGTCGCTGTACCACCCGGACAAATTGTAGGAGAGTTAACAGTTGTAACTGGAGTTGGATTAACAGTAATTGTATATGTACTGGTTGGACCAACACAAGTTCCTAAAGTAGGAGTAATTGTGATGGTTGAAGTAATAGGAGCGCCAGTTCCATTAGTAGCAGTAAATGCGGGTGTTCCGCCTGTACCACTAGCAATCAAACCAATTGCAGTATTTGAATTTGTCCATGTATATGTTGCGCCAGCAGGAGTGCTATTAAATGTATTTGCAGGAACAGCAGCACCTGGACAATATGTTTGATTAGCTTCAGGAGTAACAGTAGGCAAAGGGTTAACTGTTACAGTTGCAACAGCACTTCCGGTACATGCTCCATTTGCAGCAGTAACCGTATAAGAAGTTGTTGTTGCAGGACTAACGTTTATTGAACTTCCCGTTGCACCAGTACTCCAAGAATAAGTTGTACCGCCAGTAGCAGTTAATGTTGCAGTTTGTCCGGCACAAATTGTGGGAGAGTTTACTGTAGCTGTTACTGAACCTAATGTATAAGTGAAAGAAACATATCCAGGACCATTGTTGTTACCTCCGGTACATCCGCCACCACCTGGAACCAAACTTGATCCACCGCCACCGCCACCGCCACCATTCGCTCCAGTGCAGCATCCATCATTACCCCCACCGCCTCCGCCATAGTATCCACCGCCACCGCCACCACCTGACGCAGTTCCCCAATATCCACCCATTCCACCTGTTCCACCAACGCCTGGTGAACCACCTGGAGGTGTTGCAGCCCATGGTGTTCCGCCCGCTCCGGGGCCTGTAGTTGTTGCACCTATTCCCCCTAAACCAAAAGTAGCTACGCCATTTGCACCTGATGCACATCCGCCTATTCCTCCTCCAACGATACCTGATCCTCCTCCTTCACCGCCACCACCTGCAGCAACAATATATGGAGATCCACCAACTGTTACGGTTGTGGCACCGCCACCGCCCGATGAGTTGTAGCTAACATTTCCATCATTAGATGCCCAGCCTTGTCCGCCTGAGCTCGCTCCGCCATATCCAGCTGATGCTGCTGTCCCGGAATTATTCCCGGAACATCCTACGGTCATTGTAATAATTTGTCCAGGCGTTACAGCCAATGTAGAAGTTACAGTTGCGCCATTTCCTCCTAAACCTCCGCCACCGTCAGCTCCAGCAGCTGTAATATTTACGCTAAATACACAAGGGGGAACTGTAAAACTGGCAGGCGCACCTGTACAGTTAAATGTTGTGGTCGTTTGAGCTATAGAAGTAAATGCGGTAAAAACCACAATTATAGTCATAGTCAGTCGGATAATAAAGCTTGTAAATGTTTTCATGTGCTTTTGGATTAGAGAGAAGAAACCAAAATGATATAATTTCTTGTTTATTAGATGCTTGTATTAAGCAAAAGGTTGCACAGAAAAAGGATAAAAACTGGAAAGAGTAAATTGTTTAAAATTCTAAATCTAAATCGAATTTTTGGCGGAAGGAATTTAGTGCAGGATTTTTTTCTGAAAGCCTTTTATAGCGGTCGGTTGCAGTATAAAGATTTGTTTTATCCTCTTTTGCAATTAGAATTAAATTCAACTGAATAGAATAGTTGTTTAGCTCTTTTCTTAAAACTCCTAAAAATGTAATTTTATCTTCATTTATTGACTCTTCAATCGCTTTATTGTTTATGGTAAATTCAACAACAAAATTCTCTTTTAATTGAGGTTTTTTATTCAATAAATTAGTTGCTAAATTTGTTTTCCCTTTGTCTTTTAAACTATTCGCATATTTCTCCCAAACACTTTCTAATTGCTGCTGAGTAAAAATATTTTTTTGTTGTGAAAAATTATTTTCTTCAAGAGTAACAACATTTTTAGTGTCAACTTTTTTCTCATTATTGAGGTGTTGATTAATAGAAGGACTGGAAGTTTTGATAATTGGTTTTTTTACAATTGTTGCCGGTTCTGCAACAGGTGCCGCTTTTTGAATTGGAATGGATGAAGTTATTGCTTCGCCTTTTGGCTTTTCTACAACAGCTGAAGTGGTTGCTTTAGCTGTGTTTTGTGAAGAAGAAGTTCTTGGCTTTAAGAGTATGTCATTTTTTTTTTCGGCCTCAATTCCAATTGAATTGAGCGAACAAAGTTGCATAAGTGATAACTCTACCTGGAGCCGCTGATTTTTACTCGACTTATAATTGATATCAGTTTTGTTTAAAATCGTTAAACCTTTTACCAATAATGGCAAGGAACATTTTGCCGATTGCTCTTTGTATTTTTCTCTGATATTTGTTCCTACTTCTAAAAGTTGAAGCGTTTCAGGATCTTTTCCAACTAATAAATTTCTAAAGTGTTCACCCATTCCGGCAATGAAATTATGACCGTCAAATCCGTTGTTTAAAATTTCATTGAAAATCAATAATGCACTGGAAATATTTTCAGTTAAAATCGCATCAGTAACTTTAAAATAATAATCGTAATCTAAAATATTTAAGTTGTCGATTACGGCTTTGTAAGTAACATTATTTCCGGCAAAACTTACAATCTGATCAAAAATAGAACAAGCGTCACGTAAGGCTCCATCAGCCTTTTGAGCGATGATGTGTAATGCATCTTTTTCTGCAGTGATGTTTTCATTTCCTGCAATGTATGCCAAATGATTTGCGATATCTTCAATCTGGATTCTGTTGAAATCAAAAATCTGACAACGTGATAAAATTGTAGGAATAATTTTATGTTTTTCGGTTGTTGCTAAAATAAAAATGGCATGCTTTGGCGGCTCTTCCAACGTCTTTAAAAAAGCATTAAAAGCGGCTGATGAAAGCATGTGAACCTCATCAATAATATATACTTTGTGTGTTCCTAGTTGAGGAGCAAAACGAACTTGATCAACTAAATTTCGAATGTCGTCCACCGAATTATTGGAAGCAGCATCCAATTCAAAAACATTGAGAGAAGCCCCACTGTTAAACGATTCGCAGGATTCACATTTATCACAAGCTTCAATTTCAGAAGTGCGATTTGTACAATTTATTGTTTTAGCTAAAATACGGGCACAAGTTGTTTTTCCAACTCCACGCGGACCACAGAACAAAAACGCATGAGCAAGGTGCTCCGTTTTGATGGCATTTTTTAAAGTATTGGTAATATGCGCCTGACCTACAACGGTATTAAACGTTGCTGGACGATACTTACGAGCCGATACAATAAAATTTTCCATAATCTATTTCACAAAACTAAGTATTAATACGAGAATAATGCGGATTGTTAAAAAGTCGGTTTTTCGTTAATAAGTGCGATTAGTGATGAGGTAATTAAGGTGATGAAGTGATAAAGTAGCTTGAGTTGAAAGGCGACACTTAATTCCTTGTCAGCCAAAGGGATTTAAGCTAAAATCGTAATTGGAAACCCACCCAATCACTTTATCACTTCATCACTTCATCACCTGAAAAATCTATAAGGAATTGTAATTCAGTAATTTAGAATAAAAATGTTAAGCGAAGAATATTTCAATCTGAAACCTGAAATTTGAAATCTTTTTATTATATTTGCGTCCCTTTTAGAAAAAAGGCGAATTAATTATTAACCAATTAAATTACAAAACAATGCTAAAACATTATGAAACCGTCTTCATTATGACTCCCGTTTTGTCTGATGAACAGGCAAAGGAGACGGTAAGTAAGTACAAAAAGTTACTTACAGACAATGGTTGCAAAATTGTAACCGAAAATGCTTGGGGATTGCGCAAATTGCAATATCCAATACAAAAGAAAACAACTGGTTTCTACCATTTGTTTGAATTTCAAGCTCCACCTGCATTTATTGCTGAACTTGAAGTTATTTATAAACGTGATGAACGTTTATTGCGCTTCTTAACAGTTGCTCTTGATAAGCATGCAGTTGCATACAGCTTAAAGAGCAGAAACAAAGCAAAAGCAGTAGTTGCTTAATTCATTCATTTAAACATTTAAAAAAATGGCAGACAATTCAGAAATCAGATATCTTGCACCTCCCACAGTGGACGTGAAGAAAAAGAAATACTGCCGCTTCAAAAAAAGCGGTATTAAGTATATCGATTACAAAGACCCTCAATTCTTGTTGAAATTTATCAACGAACAAGGTAAAATTTTACCTCGCAGATTGACAGGTACATCAGTTAAATATCAACGTAAAGTTTCTAAAGCAGTTAAGCGTGCTCGTCACTTAGCTTTATTGCCTTATGTTGCTGATATGTTAAAATAAGATTTAAGACATGGAAGTAATTTTAAAGCAAGACGTTAAAAACCTTGGATACAAGGATGACGTTGTAAAAGTAAAACCTGGTTATGGAAGAAATTTTTTGATTCCTAATAACCTTGCTACAATGGCTACTGTTGCATCTAAAAAGATGTTGACAGAAACTGTTAAACAAAGAGCATTTAAAGAACAAAAAGTGAAAGCTGCTGCTGAAGTTTCTGCTGCTAAATTGAAAGATTTAGTAGTGAAAGTTGGAGCAAAAGTAGGTGAGTCTGGAAAAATTTTCGGCTCAGTTACAACAGTTCAAGTAGCTGATTCTTTGAAAAAATTAGGCTACGATGTGGATCGTAAAAACATTACAATGAACGAAGATGCTATCAAAACGGTAGGTACTTACACAGCAAATGTTCGTTTCCACAAAGAAGTTGTTGGAGTTGTGACTTTTGAAGTAGTTCAGGAGTAATAATTTTAAAATGATTTAAAAAGGCAATTCAAATTTTTTGAATTGCCTTTTTTTATTCCTTTCTTTATGACCAGATAAAACCAGAGTAAACCATGAGCAACTTAACCATAAAGCAAGCACAAGAAAAAGTTGATGACTGGATTAAACTTCATGGTGTACGTTATTTTTCTGAACTTACTAATATGGCTATTCTTTCAGAAGAAGTAGGTGAAGTAGCCAGAATAATTGCTCGTGAATATGGAGAACAATCTTTCAAGAAAAAAGAAAAAGGAAAAGAACTGGCGGATGAATTGGCGGATGTTCTTTTTGTAATTATATGCTTAGCCAATCAAACAGGTGTTGATTTGAATAAAGCCCTTGAAAAAAATTTAGAGAAAAAAACCAAGAGAGATAAAACGCGTCACAAAAAAAATAAAAAATTATCGCGAGGTTAAAACTCGCGATGGCGAGCAAAGCCTCGCCAAAATATTTTAAAAATAAAATTTTCTGTTAATTAACTAATCTATTCCAAAATCCAATCTAAAAAATAATTTATGAAAAAATTGAAATCGATAGTACTCCTTGTAGTATTTGTTTTTGCTGCAAAAATAAATATTGCTACAAATGATGATTTGAAAAAAGGTTGGGAAGCATTTTCTAAAAATAACAGAACCGAAGCGGTTAATTTGTTTAAACAAGCGGCTAAAGATCCTGTATCTAAAGCTGAAGCAAGTTTGGCATTGTCTATCATCAGCAGAGATAACGGAAACTCAGAAGAGTCATTTAAGTATTATATGGATTTTTATAAGTCGTCTGAAAATCCTTATCCATACTCATTTGCACTTTGGACTAGTGCATGTATAAATGGTAGCTATAACAAAAAAAGTAAAGAGCAGCTGGCATATTTGAAGCTTGTTGCTGTTGATCCTAAAGCAAATCAATGTATGCAATCTCTTGCAAATTCTATGTTAGGTTATCACTTTCAAAGAAGCAACGATTTTAAATCTTCTAAAGAGTTTTTTAATAAAGTGCAAATCGTTCAATTTTGTCAGGCGGTCGGACAATTTGATAACGTTTCCGGAAGTGGATTCAATAAAGATTATGGTGTACTTGCCAATCCAGGAGCTTCATCTGTGTTTAAAAACAAAGTAGGTGCTGAAGTAAAATGGTTTAACGTAAAACATATTAGGAATGATAAGTGGTTCGACTTCGCTTTTAATTTTAATAGTGATGATGCTGTTTGCTATGCGCAATCTTTTGTAAACAGTCCGGCTGATCAGGAAATTATTTTACGTGCCGGAGCTTCAGGTGCGATGAAAATTTGGGTAAACGATTTTTTAGTTAGCTCAATAGTTGAAGAGCAAAATACCGATTTGGATGTTTATGGTTTTAAAGTAAAATTGAACAAAGGTTATAACCGAATTTTAGTTCAAGTTGGAAAAAGCGAATTGAATCGTTCTAATTTTATTGTTAGATTATTTGATTTGAACGAAAATGCACTGATGGGAATTACTTATGCAAACGAGGCGCAAGCATACACAAAAGCAAGCGCTTATGATGTAAAATCTGTTCCGTTTTTTGCCGATGCTTTTTTTACAGAAAAATTAAAATCTGATCCCGATAATATTTTATCATTATTAATGTTAGGTGAAATTCATTTGAGAAATGATAACGCTTATGATGCCCGGAAAGCATTTACAAAAGTTGCTGCTCTTGCACCTCAATTCACTTATGCAAAAGAACGTTTGATAGAATGTTATGCACGTGATCAAAATACCACTTTGCTTACAAAAGCAGTTGAAAGTATTAAGACCAACGACCCGGATAGCTATTATGCTTTACGCGAATTTTATGATGATGCAATAGAAAAAGAAGATTATGATGAAGCTGAAAAGCTACTTAACAAACAGGTTGGTTTGTATGGAAAAACGCTAATAACAGATGCTCAGGAATTAGATATTTACGTTAAGCGTAAAAAATTCGATAACATTGTTTCTGTTGGAAAAGCCTTGTATGATAAATATCCCGATAACTGGGAAATTGTGAATTTAAAATACACCATTGAGATAAGTGTAAATAAGGATTACGATAAAGCAAACGACATACTTGTTAAATATTTGAAAACAAATAACAATGAAACTGCTTCAAATACTTTAGCGAACAATTATTTCAAAAAAGGAAATATTCAAAAAGGAATGGATATTTTCCTTAAGCGAACTCAGGATTATCCTTATGCTACAGGTTATTATGAAAATATGGCCGACATTTATTTTTCTAAACAGGAGTACGAAACAGCAGAAAGTTGGCTGAAACAAGTTTTGGAAATTTGTCCATATAACGGATATTATTGGAATCAATTAGGAAAAATTTACGAAGCCATGAATAAAACAGAAGATGCAAAAATGGCTTTTGCTAAATGTATTTATTTTTCTCCTACCACTTATGAAGCGCATCATTTGTTGAGAAAAATGCAGGAGAAAAAAGAGTTGTTTGATTATTTTCCTGAAACAGATATAAATAAAATATTTTCGAATTCTCCTACTGCAAAAGATTTCCCTGAAGACAATAGCATAGTGCTTTTGAATGAAATGCAACGCATTGTTTATCCTGAAGGAGCAACTGAGCAAAAAACCGATATTATGATTAAGGTGTTGAATCAAGCGGGAATTGATGCTTGGAAAGAATATGCGATTGGCTTCAATGAATATACTCAACGTTTAATTATTGAAAAAGCAGAAGTAATTAAAGGTGATGGCAATAAAGTGAAAGCCGAAACAAATGGAAATCAAATGGTGTTTACTTCTTTGGAAATTGGAGATGCTATTCATATTATGTATCGTATTGAGGACTATGTGTTCGGGAAAATGGCTTCACATTTTACTGATAGATTTAATTTGAATTTTAGTTTACCTGTTGGTTTGTGTAAATACAGTTTGATAGTTCCCGAAACTAAAAAATTCAATTATAAAGTATTGAACAGTAATTTGCAACCAACTATTTCGTCACCTGAAGCCGGGTATAAAATGTACACTTTTGAAAAATCTAATTTACCCGGATTGATTGATGAGCCTTATGCGCCACCATTAGACGATGTTGGAATCGTTTTGGATATATCCTCCATTCCTGATTGGAAATTTATCAGCAATTGGTATGCAGATTTAGCAAATACAAAAGCAAAATCCGATTATGAAATTAAAGAAGCTGTTGCAGAAGTTTTTAAGGATAAACCAAAAAATTTATCTGAATTACAAAAAGCAAAATTGATTTATGAATACATTGAAAAAAATGTAAGCTATAGCAGTGTTTCGTTTTTACAAGGAGCATTTATTCCTCAAAAAGCTTCCCGTACTTTAAATACTAAGTTGGGTGATTGTAAGGATGTTTCTACGCTTTTTATTGCAATGTGCAGAGAAGTAGGCGTTACCGCTAATTTGGTTTTAGTTAGCACGCGTGATAATGGAGACAACTATCTTGCTCAGCCCAATGTAGGTTTTAACCATTGTATTGCGCATTTGGTTGCTGATGGAAAAGAATACTTTATTGAATTGACAGATAATAAATTATCTTTTTCTACACTTGGTAGTTCTTTGATGAACTGTAATATTTTACAAATTCCAACAGAAACAAAAACAGTTTCCGGAGAATTGGAACGTTTGAAAACAAACAACAGAGTTACAAATAATATTTACCGTAAAGCGGATGTGTCATTCAATAATAATGACCTGACAATTTCCAGAACTACTTATAGAACCGGAGTGTTTGCCGATGGTACACGTTACGATTATGCAGAGCTTGGAAAGGAAGAGCAACTAAAAACGATGAATCAATCTTTGAGCGTTGATTTTGTTACTCCAGTTAAACTGACAGAATTAAACTTTGGTGATCTTTCCACGTTAAGCGATACCGTAAGTTATAAATTAGCTTTCACAGTTACCAATGCTTTGATGGAAGTGGCAGGAATGAAAATTATCAAATTGCCTTGGTCGGAATCTTATTCAAGTTTGGATTTTCTTACTTTGGAAAAAAGAAGTTTCCCTTTTAATTTATGGTCTTTTTCAGCATTGGAAACTGCTCATGAAGAATTAACTATTGAATTACCAAAAGGAAAATTGCTGGTAGAAATGCCTAAGTCGGTTGTAATCAATACGCCATTAATTTCTTATTCATTAACATTTAAAATGGCAGGAACAAAATTGGTTGGAACACGCACAATGAAATTTAATAAAGAAACTGTGAGTCCGGAAGAGTACGCAAGTTTCAAAGAAACATTCACAAAAATTTCAGAAGCAGATTCTAGACAAGTGGCGTTTAAGTAAAGTTTATTGTTATTTCTCGTTGCTATACTCATTGTGTAGCAACGAGAATATTACAGAATCTTCATGTTTGCCAGCGATAAAATAATGTTCTCTCAATTCCCCTTCTTTTACAAAATTGTATTTTTCCAATAGTTTTAGAGATGCAGTATTTTCTTTGCCAACGAGTGCTTCTATTCTATTTAACTTCAATTTGGTAAAACCGTATTCTAATACTGCAGCAAGTACTTCAGTCATCAAACCTTTTCTTTTATAATTTTCATCTTCCATCACATAACCTATTTCTGCCCGTTTGTGTTCTATATTCCAATTGTGAATGCCACATCTTCCAATTATTGTGTTAGATGACTTATCTGTAATCAAAAACAATTTAAAACTTCTGTTATAACAGGAATACCCATTTTTGAATTTGCTTTCTTCTTTTAAAAAATCTTCTTCGGAGCGGTGACCCAATAAATTTTTTATTTCAGCTTTTGTATGATTTTCAAAAACAGAATTCATATCCTCAGGAGAAAGTCCTTTGAGGATGAGGTTTTTTGTTTGGATAGTTTCGAAATGCACGAGAAATTTTTTGAATTTTTTATTTGCAATTACCAGGTTGTAAACTAAGTCGAGTAGTATCTTTCAAATTGTCCTCCCCATAAGTCTGTTTTGCAATTGTATTGAAAGAGCATTCGCAATATTCCTCAGGTGACATTTTAGGTGTTAGAATCATTTCTGGATATTGTTTCACCTTTGCAACACATCTTCTAATATAAGATTCTTTGTACTTTTTATTATTTGCAAGATTGATGTCCGACTGATCTTCAATCGGAATAGCAACGTTTGTGATTATCATTCTTTTTTCTATCATAAAACAATCAGAAAATTTCAAGTTGAATTCCCTGTTATTCTCTGTAAATCCAATATTTCCATTGAAAACTTTAATTCCTCTTTGTTCTGCGCTATCAATTGTGGTAGAAGTAAGCTGAATGTTTTTCCAATTGATTTTTTGTTGATTTCCTCTTTTCAATGCAAGCTCAAAAAGTTCCATCTGGATTTTGAGCTCTTTTTTAGCAAGACTTTCTTCCTTCAAACGTTGTTTAATTTCTTCCTGTCTATCTTTTGGTGCTAATCGTAAATAGACTAATTGGATTTCTTTTTCACTTGGCATAATTTTCTCGTATTCTTTTGTACTACTATTTCTTAATGCTGAAAATAGGCCATCAATCAAAGGGTCCATCTGTGGATGTCCAGTTGCACTTTGGTAAAGAATGGGAACAGCTACAGGAATTTCTGGAGCCACTACTTTAGGTTCTTCTGGATTATTAGTACATCCTGCAATAAAAAGCAGGAGAATAAAAATAGTTTTAAAATAATTCATTTAAATGGTTTAGGTAATCTGCCAAATATAAACAAAAAAAATCCTGCTTCAATTTGAAACAGGATTCGTTTATTTTTTATTAATAATTATTTTGTGATAATTAATTTTTTAGAAATTCTTAATTCGTTATTAATAATTACTTTGTATAAATAAAGTCCATTTGAAAGGAGAATTAAATCAAATATCTTTTCATTTTTTCCTGGAGCTAGCTCTTTTTGATCAACTTTATTTCCTATTAAATCAAACAATTCAATCACTCCATTTTCTGAAGGAGATAATTCTATTTTGCAATATGAATAGTCATTTGCAGGATTTGGAGATGCCACGAAAGTATGAATGCTCAAGTTTGATTCAACTTCAGTTGTGGTAACTACAAATATGGCTGATGTATCAGAACAACCATCATAGTTTGTTACTACTAATGTGTAATTTCCATCAGCTAAAATATCATAATAATCATATATAGCTCCCGGTATGGGAGTGCCATTTAAATACCATTGATAATAGTCTGTAAAAACAGAAGAATACAATGTGCTTCCTATTTGAGTAATTGATGGTGTTCCAGGAGGAATACTAACATTTACGTATAAGTAAGTAGAATCTTGGCAGCCCATATTAGTTGTAACAACTATAGTATAATTTGTACTTGTTAGTGGATATGCAGTTGTGCTACTATCGTTTGGTGAGGTAACAGTAATAGGAGGAGACCATTGAAAAGTTTCAATTCCATCTGCATATGCTACTAAGTTAGCAGGATCACCAGGGCATATTGTTACAACAGGTCCTACAGATACCCATGGCATTTGTGGTTCTTCAAAAAAGAAAGATGAAGTATCAGAACACCCATTTAAATCTGTGACAACAACAGTAAAATACTCATCTTGTATACAACTAGTGGGATTACTTATGCTAGTATCATTTAATGCATAAGTTGGTTCCCAAACATAAGTATATTCAGGAGTCCCTCCAATGGTATTTGTATTAAAAGAGATGCATGCACCAACACAAATAGAATCAGCAATGGCTGAAATAGTTGAGTTTGGTTTTGGAATAATAGTAATTGAAAGAGTATCAGAATCTGTGCCCAATGCATTTGAAACAGTAACCCAATATAAGCCTGTAGTTGTTGCTGTAATTGCTTGAGAAATAGCCCCAGTATTCCATAAATAAACAGAACCTGGATTGCCAGCATTTAATGTTTGGTTTCCACAATACGATGAATCATTTCCTAGCATAACAACTGGAGCAGATTCTGGAATTTCGTAAGCACCAATAACGGGTGTAGTCATATTCCGAGGATAATTATTAAGGTCATTTACAACTCCTTGTCCAAGTCCTGCATTGTACAATGCGGGTTCTGCTGGAAATAAATAAGTAGATGAAACATATAATGGATTAACAGAGATAGAATTTAAATCCCGGCCACTTGCAGTTTGATATGCAGCTAAGCTAGTATAAGTGATACCATTATAATAAATTGCTGAAGAATAATAAATATTGTTGTAATCAGAAACAAATGTAGCTCCTGTAGTTGGAATAAAATAAATCCAGCCACCTAAACTCTTTATAGAATTATTAAATGAACGAACAGTTGCTCCCGAACCAATTGCTAAACCTGCGCTACTTGATCCACCTGCATCTATCGAATTGTGATAAACATGTGCGTAGCTTGAACTACTTGTTAGCTCTATTCCGATGTATGATGTCCTGTTTCCGGAAACAGCATTATTGATAATTTCCATTTCTATTCCTGCTGAACCATCACAGTCGTTTAATTGCATTCCACTTACATAATTTCCCCAAATTCGATTTTGTAATATTTTTATTTTCCCCTTACAACCTTGTAAAGCAATTCCTTTATCACTTGCTGCTGGACTTGTTGTAGTAAATGTATTTCCCATTATTTCTAACGAATCAATGCGGTCTAATCTAACTCCTCCGTTTAAATAAGTAAAAGTATTATATCTTAAAGTCATTCCTTTTTCAAGTGCTCCTGATGGTTGGCCTTGTAAAAATACCCAGCGTTCAAAAAGACAGCTATCAAAAACCATATAATTATCTGTATCACCGGTACTATAAACATCATAACCAGTAAATTTATTATTTATGTATCGATTGTAATTTGATCCACCATATATTTTTAATGAGTTAGGACTAGAAAGAACTCCCATTAATGTTACATCACGAATTGTTAAATAGTCCGTACCATTAATATTAGCTCCTTCAATTACTACATCATTTCTGTTTCCGCTTTCTGAACGAAAAGTAATTGTATTGGTTGAACTAGATCCGAATATTGTACTTAAATTGATTTGTGGATAGACGCCATTTCGAATAACAAAAGTAACAGGACCACAAATGCCTAGAGAAGTTAATTCTGCACATGCAGCAGTCGTAGTCATGTAATCGGGACTAGAGCCACCAATTGTTAATGTTCCACTCAATTTTGTTTTAATATTTGCGAGAGAAGTAGTATCATTTACATTGGCTCCATCAGCAACCCCGTTTGGTAAACTTGTCCAGCTTTTAATTAAAAATGTATCAGCTGCTGTAAAATTATATGTTCCAAGTGTAATTGTGTCACTGTATGCTAAGGATGCAACACTACCTGTCCAGTTGAACAAAGGTTGAGTAACTCCATTCACTGACCAGCTTATTGATACACTGTTGAGTGTTACGCTTGAATAATTTCTGAAAACAACTTTCACAGGATTTACTCCTATACACATTGGTGCTGGATTAATTATTTGAAACACTCCAGCATCAGATAGCAAAAGAGTTAAATTAAATTCATCTGCTCCAATATCTGGTGCTGATGATGAACGTGTTTGTCCGTCAATATCTTTGTTTACAAGACTTGAAAAAACATTTGTTCCGTTATTTTCAGCAGAATAACTTGTGCCGAGATGCAAATCGGAAGAAGAAACAAAAACAGGATCAGTATGAAAAGAATTATCATCAAATGGAGTTGCTGTTTGCCATGATAGTAAACTTGGATATGTGCCTCCTCCAAATATACTTCCGCCATTTGGCTTGAAATATATATTATTATCACAAGTAGTTAAATAGCTATAGGTATATGGATCAAACGCTGTTCCGTTTGTGTTTGAGCTGTAAAAAATATTGTTGAGAACAGTGTTGTACTTCGAATAAATTTTGCCAGCAGCACCATATAAATAAGTTGTATTTGTTTCAAGGAAAAGTGAATTATGCAATACGTATGAGTATGTACAGCTTATGTGAAGCATAAGACAATGATTTGCTTGAAGCCCCATGTTATGAATCATATTGTTGTAAACTACTGGCCGAGTAAAAGCGCCACCGCCATGTCCATCCCAGAAAATTCCCTCAGCAAATCGTCCTCTGATATTGTTGTTGGAAACAACAGTTGTTAATCTTGTCCAAGTGATATAAATTGCGGCAGAAGTTCCGGTCATTACTGTATCGCATGACATTTTGTTTTTATCAATTAAAATCCCGTCCTGGAAACATATTTCTATGCAACGGAAACGTGTGTTGTAAAAATAATTGTTGCTAATCACAGTTCCTTTTTCATTTGTTCCGTAAGCGGCTTCCACATAAAGAGCAGTTTGACCTGAAATAAAATAATTGTTTCTATAAGTATTATAATTATCAACTGAATTTCCTCCCCATACTAATTTTCCAACTGAATTTGGTTTTCCAATAAAGCGGCAAGATTCAATTATATTATAATTGCAACCTGATTGCATGTGCAGTGCGGTGCTGTATGCAGATGTTGTACTCTGTATTGTCATTTTTTCAATATGAATATAATCAGCACCATTCAATCTTAAAACATAATTATTAGCTGAAGTTGCCGCAAATCTCCAGTCAACAGAAGTAGAGTCTCCACTTTGAGAACGAAATGTAATAGTATTAATTATTGAAGCGCCATTAATTGAAGGAACAACAACTTGTTCATTGTAAGTTCCTGATTTTATGTCAAAAACTACCGGACCACATACTCCTTGAGCAATTAAATCTGCTACTGCTGAATTGATTGTTAAATAGCTGGAAGGAACAGTTCCAATAACATATGTTCCTGATAATCCTCCTGCACTTATTACATCGTTAAGTGTATCGTTTATTCCTATAAGATCACTTCCTCCGTTTGGAGAAGATGTCCATGCCTTAACGGTATAAGTTCCAGGTGTAAAACTATAAAGTCCTGTTGAAAAATAAACTGTGGTGTCTCCAGGGGCCAATGAACCTGTCCATGTATAAGGAGTTTGTGTTACTCCATTTATTTTCCAGTTGGTTGTGAAGGAAGTAATTGTAGTTGTTCCATGATTTATTACATTAAACATAAGTGAATTACTTCCTAAGCAAATTCTTGCTGTGTCTGCAAGAGTATATAATTGGAGATCAAGTGAAGGAACAGAAAATTCATCTGCACCAATATCTGGAATTCCAATTCTTGAATCGCCATCAATATCATTTGTCAGCCCACCCCATGGAATTCCAGCACTTTCCAATTGGTAATTTGAACTATTTGGATAGATATGTAAATCATTTGCATTAATAAATTGTGGGTCAACAACAAATGAAAGACTATCTTTTGTAAAATTATTTTTCCAATCATAAATTGTTGGTAAACCTGATTGCCACGACATTAGATTACTCGCATTGTTGAAATAAGCATTTGGTCCTATTTCAGTAAATAATGCTGGATTATAAGTCGCAGGGTCAAGACCGCTGGTGCTGTTGTATATTGCAATAGCGCATCCTGCACCTCTTGCAGCAATAATATTGTTTACTACTTTTAAGCCTGCAGGTAATAAATTATAATAAGTTAATGAAAAACCATGAGTTCCCAATGAGTAAAATGTATTATTATATATTTTAATGTAATAAGAACTGTGATTTACAAATGCCGTTCCTATGCTTCCACCCAATACTCCGGTACGGACAAAATTATTAAATACTAATCCTTCTGTACTAATTGAGTTGGCACAGAAATAAAGCCATAGGCCTGTTCCTATTGATGTATATATTTTATTGTATGAAATATCATAGCTTCCGCTACTATTTGAAAAATGTAAGCCTTCGAATGCTGTTGTTAAATAGTTATTTATTGTATTTCCTTTTATTATTGCTGAGTATGAATATAAAAGATAAATTCCCTTTGCATTTTGATCAGTAAATAAATTATCTATAATTGAAATATTTGTAATCAATGAAGCGGTTGCTCCGGAAAGATAAATTCCATAACTGCCGTATTTGAAATAATTATTTTGAATTAAAATATCAGAACTGGTTGTACCTGTGTAGCCAATTATAGATAAATTGCTAGTTGTTCCAGTCGTTGCTCCTTTAAGAAAACAATTTTTTATGGAGTTGGAGTTTGATCCATTTTTAAATTCAATTGCATAACCATTTGTAGTTTGAATTGTCATTTTTTGAAAAGTAACATAATCACATCCATTAAGTGAAACAGTATTTCCAGATGAAGATGTTAAAGTAACTAATGAACTATCTCCTGACTCTGCTTGAAAAGTTAAGCTTCCTGATATTCCAGCACCTGTATATGGAATTAGACTTAAATTTTCAGTATATGTTCCATTTCGAACATTGAATATAACATTACCACAAACACCATAACTATTTACTTGAGTTACTGCTGCTGCAAAAGTTGCAAAGTCTGGTGTTGTTCCACCGATTGTATATGTTCCTTGTAATTTCTGGGTGGCAAATGTTGTAGAAGCTGTATCATTTCCAGTAAATTGATCAGAAATAGCATTCGGTTGGCCTGTCCAAACACGTACAAGTTGAGAACTAAAATTAAAATTATAATTTCCTAAATTGATGTACGCAGTTGTTGAATCAGAAAGCAATGTGCCAGTCCACGGAATTGTACCTTGAAGCACCCCATTTACACTCCAATAAATATTTGCCGAATTAAGCGTTAATGCCCCATAGTTCCGAAGCTTTGCTCTGACAGGCATAATTGTTGGGCAAATAGTTGAACTATACGGTTCAACTACAAATATTCCAGCATCTGTTTGTGGCAATGGTTCTCCACCAGTTGTTGTTTTAAACACCATTCCATTATCTCCCACAACATAACCGTCTGTAACATTTACAAAATCTAAATCATTATATGTTCCTGGAATAATTGAAGGTTGCGTTCCCCAAAATGCACCAAGATTGGAAGTTTTATAAACACCCGTATTGCAAATAAATGCAGAGTCATTATCAACTGCATATACATCTGTTCCTGATATGCTACTTACTTGTGTCCATGATACTCCAGCATCAATAGTTTTTAAAATTACATTTCCAACAGCATAGCCAATTGTTGAATTAACAAAATGAACCGATTCTAAATTGTAAGCAGGAGTAGATGTCGCAGTCCAACTTGTACCACCGTTTATTGTACGAAGCATTCTTTGATTTCCAACAGCCTCACCTATGAGTGTAGTTGCAAAACTTACTCCTTTTAATTCATTTGAAGTTGGACTTGAAATTGATCCCCATGTTGATCCAGCATTTGTTGTGCGAAGTATTCTTCCGTTTGTACCAACAGCAACCCCAACAGTCCCACTCAAAAAACCAATATCATTAATCATTCTTGGCCATGTTCCGCTATTATAAACACTCACAATTGTCCAGTTTAGTCCACCATTACTAGTTCGTAAAATAGTCTCACTATTTCCCGTTGCAATGAAACCACTTGCAACTCCATTATTAGCATCGAAAAAATGCATATCATAAAACCATGAAAGTGGAATAGGGTTACCTAGATTATCTAAATATGGATAAGTGTTCCAAGTTGCACCAGAGTTTGTTGACTTAATTATTCCGTCATAGCCAGCCAAAATAATTGTAGTAGAATTTACATATTCTACACAATAAACATCATTGACCGTTCCTACATTTACTTGAGTCCAACTTTGAGCGTTTGTGAAATGTGACATAAAAAGTAAAAATACGGTAATAGTATTTCGGAGAGAGATGAGTAGTGATTTCATGAAAATATTTGTTGTTTGAGTATAACAAGTATAAGTAAATAGTTTTAAAAAAACTAATCCCTGAAATACGTCATGCACTATTTGAAGACATTTTAAAACAAAAAAAATCCAGACGATAAGTCTGGATTTCATTTGAGTAGTTTGTGCTTCGTGTATTAAGACTCAGCCAATACAATCACTTTATTATTTTGTACTTCAACAACACCGCCATTGATTTCAAAATTCTCCACATGCTTTTTTGAATCGGTTACTTTTATTGTTCCTTTTTTCAAAGACGCAATAATAGGAGCGTGGTTATTTAAAATTCCAAAAGAACCTTCGGCACCCGGAAGCTTAACTGAATCTACTTCACCGCTGTATACTTTTTTGTCTGGTGTTATTATATCTAATTGCATATTTTCAGATGTTGGATGTTAGATGTTGGATATTAATTTGTCTAACATCCAACGTCTAATATCTAATTTACTATTTCGCTTCCGCTAAGATTTTCTTACCTTTTTCAATTGCATCTTCAATAGATCCAACTAAGTTGAAAGCTGCTTCAGGATATTGATCTACTTCACCATTCAAAATCATGTTGAAACCTTTGATGGTATCTTCAATAGAAACGAATACTCCTTTTAATCCTGTAAATTGCTCAGCAACGTGGAAAGGTTGAGATAAGAAACGTTGAACACGTCTTGCGCGGTGAACAACCATTTTATCTTCTTCAGATAATTCGTCCATACCAAGGATGGCGATAATATCTTGTAATTCTTTATAACGTTGTAAGATTGTTTTTACTTTTTGTGCAGTGCTGTAGTGAGCTTCACCCAATACAGTCGGAGTTAAAATTCTGGAAGTAGAATCCAAAGGATCCACCGCAGGATAAATTCCTAACTCGGCAATTTTACGGTTCAATACGGTTGTAGCATCCAAATGGGCAAATGTAGTTGCCGGAGCCGGATCGGTTAAGTCATCCGCAGGAACGTAAACCGCTTGTACAGATGTAATAGAACCACGTTTTGTTGAAGTAATACGCTCTTGCATCAATCCCATCTCTGTTGCCAAAGTTGGTTGGTAACCTACCGCTGAAGGCAT
>SXGT01191269.1_pt1 | contig 19038 bp, 12 predicted proteins | sample 3176221 | NCBI WGS metagenome assembly SXGT01 (sample SAMN11356862, study PRJNA531348) | freshwater metagenome | isolation source: freshwater sample F1-120 | place: China: Fuxian Lake, Yuxi | collected 2017-12-25
GAAGTCCGACTGCGATTCGGCGTGCGCGTCGCCCCAGATCACGAGGCGGATTTCGCGTGGCTTGCCGGGCTGCGACACACCCGTTGGGCGCTGATCGAGCGCGATCCACGCGCGCGCTTGGGCCTCGCCTTCTTCGATCGAAGGCGTCGTGTCGAAGTTCGCCGGGATGGGCCAGGCGACGCTGCCGAGCATCGCCAGGACGCCCTTCATGTTAATGCGGACGTCGGCGCGGCCACCGATGCACTGCAAGCCATGGAAGTATTGATCGAACGTGAACGACCACGTCCGGCCCATGCGAGCGCCGATGCTCTCGCGGAACTCCGACGTGCCGAGGCCGAGCAGGTCGCCGTTGTTTTCGAGTGCGATCAACGCGTGGCGACGCGCTTCTTCGATCGAGTTGCCGCGCCAGTCGGCGAGCGGCGCGCCCGAGCCGTAGACGACTCGAGGCGTGTTGGTCGCGAGCGACCATTGCGCAAGCCAGGTGCCGCCGAGGCGCTGCTCGAGCGCTGGGAACGGTTTGGCTTGGACGCTCTTGGGGAGATTGCCCTGCGTGGCATCCTGTGCGATGGAGACGGATGCGAGAAGCAGGCTGAGAAGCGGGGTGAAACGCATTCTGGGAACCGTGGGGGTGGTGGATGGGGCGCCTTCGTACGACGACGGCGTCCGGTTCAGGGGTTCCGTTCCAGGGGGCAGGACTGGGCCGGGGTTGGGAGCGGGCAGTTACGTCAGTGTTCGGACAAGCCCCACCGTGTCAAGGCATGGAAGCCAACTGGGACTTTCGATTGACACACTTTCGATCCGCCGCTGCCAATGGCCGGTCTTGATCTGCCGAGACTCGCGGATGCCGTGGATGCGGTCCTAGGGATACGATTCTCCGCCTTGCCCATGGTGTCGCGATTCTGGCCCGCATGCTGACCGCAACCGAGCAACGACTCGACGACTGTCGATCGGCCGATGGCCGTGGACCGTTCCGACGGCTCGAGGAAGCGCTGATCGCGACTTCTGCTGGCCTGGTCGCCTACCTCGCCTCATGTCTGGTCGAACCGGCGCGGTCCACTCCGCACGGCTTTGGGTTGCAGTGGCGCGAAATGTCCGAGCAGCCCTTCGAGTTCCTCGGCCAATTGCCGCATCGGATGCTGACCCCGTTGCTCGCGCACTCTGTGGGGCTCGATGGCGACAGCTTCACCGACTTCACGCGGCTCTCAGGCGCAGTGATGCTGGCGCTGGTGTTCTACGTGAGTCGCGTGCGCGGCGCCGCGAGGGTCGACGCCTTCGTCATCACCCTCGCGATCGCGTTCACTGGCGCGATCCAGATCTACAAGCGCGGGATGATTGGTTACTGCGACAACGTGGGCTTCTCGTTGTTTGCGCTCGGCTGGCTCAACCGACGGCGGGGCGTTGTGTTCTGGCCGCTGTATTTGCTCAATCTCGTCAACCACGACATGGCGGCGTTCTTCTTGCCGTGGATGTGGTTCTTGCGTCGCGAAGTAGGAGCGCTGCGACGATGGGACGCGCTCAGTGCGGGACTCGTGCTCTTCGTCTACTACCTGTTCCGTCTTTACGTTGCCAAGCACGCGGGCTCGTGGGAATACGACGAGGGCTACTTCCTCGCGAACTGCTTCCTGCCGTTCCACTTCGTTTGGATCTGGTTTCTTGCGGGTTGCCATTTGTTGCTGCAGTTCGGGCCGCTGCTGACCGTGCTGCTCTGGCATGCCTGGCAGGATCGGCCCGAGCGCGAACGGCTGGGCACGGCGTTGATGCTGCTCGGCATGGGCGGTGTGTTCTGCTTCGCCTACGACGTGCATCGACACACCAACCTGATCTTCCTCCCGATCGTGTTCGCGTCGACGCGCTTCCTCGTCGACCTGCGCAGTCGCGCGGTCTACCTGTTCTTGATCGCGCTCACGATCTGGAGCTACCGCGAGTTTTCCTGGCAGCCCGCGACCGAGGACCCTTGGGCCTTCCAGTCGCCGGGTTGGTTGTTCGACAACCTGACTGGCACGATGGTGATGCAGAACGGCGGCCACCGACTGATCCAGCCTGAGCATCGATTCGACTTGTCCGTTCAATATGACGTGATGACGCGGTCGGTTCCGATGTTGCAGAAGGAGTTCCTGGCGATGGCGTTTGCCGTGCTCGCCATCGTTGCGTTGAGCCGGTGGCTCGTGCGCAAGAACATCGGCGGCCCGCGCTGGGCCGCGTAGTCGATCAACTCGGCGGTCGAGCGTCGTCGGCCCACTTCGGCGCGACCAGTCGTCGTTTGCCGTCCTGCGAGCGCGGCGTCGCCGCTTCTGCATCGTCGGTGAAGTCGCGGTCCCATAGCTGGCAGGTGACTTGCTTGTGCTTCTGATCCAGGCCCTCGCAGTAGTTCGTGAACTTGCAACGCCTCACCTCACTGCCGCGGCCGAGTTCGATCTTGCGAAACCAATCGGGATCCGCCAGCGACTGTCGCGCGGCCGCGACGACGTCGGCGTGGCCGTCGCGCAGGATCGCTTCCGCCTGTTCGAAGCTTGCGATGCCGCCCGCTGTGACGATCGGCGTCTCGAATCCTGCCGCGCGCACCGCGCTGCGGATGTCGCGCGCAAGATGCGCGTTGCGCGAGAATGGCCCGCGGGCGTCGCTTCGCACCGTTGGCATGCACTCATGCCCCGACGGGCCGGTGTAGGGATACGCGGCTTCGCCGACCTTGGGTTGTTTGCAGTCGTCGAACTTGCCGCCCTTGCTGATTGACAGGAAGTCGAAGCCAGCGCGCGCGAATGCGACCGCGTGCGCGGTTGCATCCTCGATCGTGCTGCCGTCCGCGATCGCTTCGTCGCCGAGGAATCGCGCGCCGACGCAGAACTCGCTGCCGACCGCTGCGCGCACTGCGGCAAACACCTCGAGCGGCAGTCGCTGGCGGCCTTCGATCGAACCGCCATACCCATCGTCGCGCGCGTTGGTCCGAGAGAGGAAGGACGCCATCGTGTAGGCGTGCGCGTAATGCAACTCGACACCGTCGAAGCCAGCATCTTTCGCTCGCCGCGCCGCGTCGGCGAACAACGACGGCAGCACATTTGGCAGGTCTCGGACGTGTGGGAGATGGAGATCGCCGACCTCTACTCGTTGGCCGAAGTCGAGATCGCGAAGCTCGCGTGGCGACAAGGCTCGCTCGAGTTGTTCGCGCGGCAGCGCGGCGAGCGCGGCCCGAGTCTCGAAGTCCGTCAGGGTTCGGCCCGCCAACTTCGCCGCGTGTTCGCGATGCGCATTGCGCAAGGACAGGTGCTGCGAGAAGTACTTCGCGGGCTCCGGCCGTCTTCGGATCGAAAGGAAGTCGAGGATCTGCAGGAAGACCAACGTCTGGCCGTCGCCGCGACGCTTCACTGTCTTCGTCAGTTCACGCAACCCTGGCACGAAGCGATCGTGGCCGATGCGCAGCAGCGGCCCGCTCGGCACGTCGCGGATGCCAGTTGCTTCGACGACCAGCACGCCCGGTCGTCCGTCGGCGAAGCGGCCATACCAGTCGAGCACGGCCGGTGTGACGAACCCGTCCTCGGTCGCACGCCACGGCACCATCGCCGGCACCCAAGTGCGCGTGCGCGCGCGCGCGGGCCCCAGTTGGACCGGCGAGAACCATCGCGAGGCGCGCGCTTCCTCTGCGGTCGGCCACTTCGTATCCGGCACGCGGTGCCAGACGATGGCGGGCGTGGCTGAAGGCGGCGGCGTTTGGGGTTCGGTCACGCGAAGAGGATAGACCGGTCGAGGCCTTGCCGCCTCGCTGCGTGTCGGGCTTCGACCACGCCAAAGGGCGCCCGAAGCCTCACTGACCTACGGTGCTGCTGCCTTCGTGCCATTGCGCGAATGCCATTCCGTCCGGCCCGTTGCCGCCCGGGATCCGATCGACGACGGCCAGGGTCGCGAGGTCGACGAGCGCCAAGAACTCGCCGCGCTGGCACGCGATCCACGCGCGCTTGCCCTCAGGCTCGATGCAGATGCCGATCGGCATCGGGCTGAGTTCGGTCTTGTCGCCGAGCAGATCGATGGTGGCCACGCGCTCGCGCGACGCCGTGTCGAACACTTCGACGCAGCCGGCTTCGGCGCAACTGACGAGCGCGCGCGTGCCGTCCGGGGTCATCGCGACGCGGATCGGGAACGCGGCAGTCTCGATGGTCGCGATCCGCGCGAGCGTGCGCGTGTCGAACACGATGACTTCGTCGAGCGCGCGATTGGCGACCCAGATCATGCGGCCATCCACGCTGACCGCGAGGCCCTCGGCGCCGTCGCCCGACGTGACGACCGAAGGCTGCCTGCCGTCGAGCGGGATCGCGGCGAGCGTCCCGTCTTGGATGCTCGTGCAGAACGCGATGGCTCCGTCTGGCGACAACGCGACCATGTGCATCAGTTGTTGCGGCGTCGGCAAGGCGCTCACGACGCGCTGCTCCGGCACATCGACGACGAGCAGACGCCGCGTCGACTCGCTCGTCACGACGACGTGCCTTCCGTCCGGCAGGTATCGAATGCCGTGCGGTCGCAACCACGAACGCTGCTTCTTGGTTCCATCGACGACGTCTTCTCCTTGCAGCGAGATCGTGCCGATCACCACAGCACGCGCGACGTCGATGACCGTCAGCGTGTTGCCAGGACGTTGACCGCCGTAGTTGCACGCCACCGCGGTGCGGCCGTCTGGCGAGATCGCGACTTCGTGTGGGCCGTCGCCGACAGGAACTCGCGCGACTTCGGCGCGGCGATCGGGGTCGATCACGAGCATCTCGGCCCCGGACTTCGCGAGCACGACCAAGCGGCGGACCACCAAAGCCTCGGGAGCCGCGGATGGAGCGGCGCAGGCGGCGGCGGCCCACAAGAACGCGAGACAGAAGCGCGGGCTTCGACGGTTAGAAGCAGTCACGGGGTTTCGGAGTCGGAAGTGTCCTTGCAGAATGCGCGAACCTCGCGGTCAGCGCATCCTTCATTCCGTGCGAAGCGTTCATGCATTCTTGCTCGCCGCCATCGGCATTTGCGCGATGGCCTCGACTGCTGCTTCGCAGCGAGCGGCGGGAGACGTCGATGCCGCGCTGCAGCGGTGGGAGCATTCACTCGCAACCGACGAGAAGGACCGGGCTGGCGCGCTCGCGGCGCTCGCCGCCTTCGATGATCCGCGAGTGACCGAGGCGTTGCTTGCCGGGATGAAGCGCTTTGCAAAGGATCAGTTCGGCGTCCGGATTGCCGGCGCGATCGGGCAGAAGCAGCGGCCGCAGGCATGCGCCGCGCTCGAAGATCTCCTGAAAGGCAGAGACACTTCGCCGCAGTTGTGCACCGCCGCGGCTCGTGCGCTCGGGATGCAAGGCAATCGTGGCATCGACATGCTCGTGGACATTGCGCACGACGACTCGGATCAGGTAACGGACGCGATGCGGCAGGCCAGTCGGGTCGGACTGGCGGCGAGCAACGAGGATCGCGCCTGGCGCGGGCTCGCGCCACTTGCGTTGCAAGGCGGCAAAGCCGATCAGATCGCCGTGCTGCAACTTCTTTCGCCGGCCAAGGGAGTGAAGGCAGTCACGCAGGTGCGCGTGAAGTTGCTGCAGGAGAGTGATGACGTGCTCGCCGCCACCGCGTGGCGCCAACTCGCCGCCGAGGGCTATGCGCGTGCCGGCGCCGCGCTCGGAGATCTCGTGGCGCGAATGGGCGCTTCGCCGCCGCCTGCTGCGCGCGCCGAGTTGCTGCATGGCTTGGCGCACGGCCGGTTCGGTCTGTCGCCCGACGAGGTGCTGCGACTTGCTGCAGCATCCGCGGCGCCGGTTGAGTCCGCGTTGCAGGCGGCCGCACCCGCCCTCGCCAAGGATGCGGACCTGCTCGCGTTCTTCGTCGAGGCAGCGCGGGAGCGCGCCGACGCTCTCGAGCGGTTGGTCGCGTTGACGATCGTCAGCAAGGCCACCATCGAAGCGCTCGCGCCGCACGTTGCGATGATTCGCGCGGGTCTGCGGAAGCCGACGCGCGACGCAGTCGATCTCGCGCTCGCGACGATGCCAGCTCTGTCAAAGGATCCGCAGTGGAAGGACGACGTGCGCCGCCTGCTCGAGACTTCGGACCCTGAACTGCGCACCACGGGTCTGGCGCTGTTGCTGGACTTGGGGATCGGCGACGCCGTTGCAGTTGCCCAGAAGCAGCTCGACGCGGAACAGTGGGCGCTTCGATCCGTTGCCTACCGCTACCTGACGACCTTTCGCGACCTGACGTCGATCGCGCCGCTCATCGCGCGCTGGGGTCAGGAGACCGGCCGCCTCGAGATGGAGCTTGCCGAGGCGCTGTTCGTTCACGCTGGCGTGCGCTGTTGGACGCGCGACGAATGGTCTGAGTGGTGGAAGTCGAAGGGCACGGGCCACGTGTTGCCGAACATCGCGACGGTCACTTCCAACAAGAAGAAGAGTCAGGGTGGCGGCTCGACCGTCAGCTACTTCGGCATCCCGCTCGTGAGCCGGCGCTGTGTGTTCCTCGTCGATGCGTCGGGCTCGATGGCAGCCAAGATCGGCACCGACAAGAAGCGCACGCGCTACGACGAGGTCCGGACGCAGCTCTACAGCGCAGTCGAGAAGCTGCCCGACGACCAGTTGTTCAACATCTGTTTCTATGCGTCTGGCGTGAACCCGATGTGGCCCGAACTAAGGGCGGCCCGAGGTGAGGACCGCAAGACGGTGCTGGATCGCATCAAGGCGTCCAACTTCACGCCGGGCGGCACCAACATCTTCGACTCGATCGAACGCGCGTTTGGCGATGCACAGATCGACACGATCTACCTCCTGAGCGACGGCGAGCCGTCGGCTGGTCGCATCACCGACGTCACGCAGATCGCGGATCTGGTGCGGCGTTGGAACTACGGCCGCCAGGTCGTGATCCACTGCGTATCGGTCGGGATCAACTCCAAGTTCATGGAGCGGCTCGCGCACGAGTCCGGCGGCGAATACGTGTTCGTGCGCTGACGCAGGCGGGCGTTGCTTCAGTCCTCGCCGTCGTCCTCTTCGGCCCGCGCCAGCAGTGCATTGGCGAGGCGTTGCAGCAGTTCGCTGCCGGCGACAAGTTCGGAGCCAGTGATGCGCTCGTCCGAGGAGTGCGCCAGTTCGATGCTCCCCGGGCCTGCGAGCACGACGGTGCGATCCTTCGCGAAGGCTCGCAACTGCGGCGCGTCGCTGCCGAACGGCACGGCCTTGCGTGGAAAGCCGGGAAGCGTCGGGTAGAGGTCGGCCTCGCACGAGGACAGCGTCTCGACTTCTCCATGCGCTGGCGCCAACTCACGCGCCTGCTGGGCAAACGCGCAACCTGGCAACGTGCGGACGAATAGCTCGGCCTCCGCGGACGGCGCGACGACGTTGGGCGCGGCGCCGCCGTGCACGGTGCCGAGGTTCCAGAGTTCAGGTCCGAGCACCGGGTCGTTGCGTCCTTCGAAGGAACGCAGCCGCTGCAACCAATCGACCATCTCCCCCAGGGCCGAGCGGCCGAGTTGCGGGGTCCCGCTGTGCGCCGGCACGCCATGCGTGCGCAAACGGAGGTGCAAGGTGCCGCGCTGGCCAGTCGCGAGGGTGTTGTCGGTCGGCTCGCCGTTCACGACGCCGATGACGTTGGGGCAGCGCGAACGCAGCGCCATCGCCGCTGCCGCGCCGATGCTGTCGGTCTCCTCGCCGATCACACCGAGCCACGCGATGTCCGTCACTCCGTGCGCGAGCAGAGAACGAATCGCCGCGAACTGCGCGACGATCTGGCCCTTTGCATCGCACGCGCCGCGGCCATGCAGCAGGTCGCCCTGCCAGCGCGGCGCGATGTAGGGCGGCACGGTGTCGAGGTGCGTGCTGAACAGTGCCTTCGGATCACCGGACCAGCGCGCGAGCACGTTGCTGCGGCCAGGCGCCACGCGCTGCAGTTCGACGTCGGCGCCGAGTTCCTTCAAGACCGTGTGCAACGCCGCGAGTCCGCGATCTTCGTGGCCGGTCGTCGTGTCCTCGGCGCAGAGCGTCAGCAGACGATCGAGCATCCAGCCGCGCGCGCGGTCGCTCATTACTTGCGGCTCAAATGAACTTGATGATGCCGGCGTAGGCAGCGAAGGCTGCGAGCGAAAGCGCGACGATCCAGCCGAGCGCGCGCGGGATCATGCCGCGGCGGACGAGCGCGGGCAGCACGGCGGCGAGGACCCAGACTCCGACCTTGGCCCAGATCCACATCGGCCATGCGTCCGGGTCCGAGAGGCCGATTCTCGACAGCATGCCGAAGCCAGCGACCAGCAGCAGCAGCAGGCCCGCGCCGTGGAAGATCATCGACACCTTCTGCGGCGCGTCCTTCGGGGTCGCGAGCGCGACGCCAGCAGACATCATGAGAAGGGCCAAGCCGACGATGTGCAGGACCTTGTAGAGCTCGGGCGTCATGCGGCGCACGGTATGAGCGTCGCGTCGCGAAGTCGAGCGCGGCTCTGCTCAGCTGCGCCGGTCAACGCTTGTGTGCGAACTGCGCGATCGCGCCGACGACGTCGATCTGCTCGGCCTCGGTGAGACCCTGGAAGATCGGCAGCGCGAGGCTCGTCGCGGCTGCGTTCTCGGCGACGGGGAAGTCGCCTGCCTTGCCGCCGAGGTTCGCGAAGCATGGCTGCAGGTGGAATGGGATCGGGTAGTAGACGGCGCTGCCGATGCCCTGGCCGCGAAGGTGCTGCAGCAGCGCATCGCGATGCTGGCGGTCGACGCGCAACACGAACTGGTGGTAGGCGTGGCGGTCCGCGACTTCGCTCGGCAGCCGGAGCCAATCGGTGAGCTTCGCTTTCGCGAACAGTCCGCGGTAGCGCGCGGCGTTCTCACGGCGCGTCTCTGTGATCTGCTCGATGTCGCGCAGGCGCACCCGGAGGGCTGCTGCCTGGATCGCGTCCATGCGGAAGTTGCCGCCGACGATCGCGTGCTTGTAGAGCTCGGCCTGGCCGTGATTGCGCAGCAGTCTGCAGCGATCGTAGAAGGCCGTGTCGTTGGTCGTCAGGAACCCGCCGTCGCCGATGCCGCCGAGGTTCTTGGTCGGGAAGGTCGACCAGCCCGCGCACAGGCCGTCGTTGCCGCACATGCGGCCCCTGTATTTCGTGCCGATCGCCTGCGCCGCGTCTTCGATCAACGGGACTCCCGCCTTGCGACAGATCGACGTGATCGCATCGACCTGGAAGGGCGCGCCGAACAGGTGCACGGCCATGACAGCCTTGGCCCGCTTGGTGCGCTTCAGCGCGTCTTCGAGCCGTTGCGGGTCGAGGCAAAGGAACTCGTCCTCGACGTCGAGAAACACCGGCTTCGCGCCAGTCCGCGACACGACCCCCGCGGTGGCGAAGAACGAGTAGGTGGGCAGCAGCACTTCATCGCCGTGGCCGATGCCAAGCGCCATCAGTGGCGCGAGCAGCGCGTCGGTGCCAGACGACATCGTCAGCGTGTGCTTGCACCCGAGATACGCGGACAACTCCGCTTCGAGTCGTTCGACTTCGGGGCCGAGGATGTATTGGCCGCTGCGGACGACCGCGCTCACCGCGCTGTCGATCTGTGCGAGCTGCGCCGTGTCGCGGCACAGGTCGATCATGGGAACTGGCATGGGCGGGCACGATAGGGGCCCGATGCGCGCATGGAAGGGCGCGCATCAGGCCCAGAATCGGACCCTGCCGGCGATTGCCGCGACTCAGTTCGTACGCAGCACGGTGCGAAGTCCCGCGGAGGCCGAGAGACCCTGCACCTGGCACGCATCGAGCCATGCATACTGCGTGTAGACCGGCAGGCCGTCGTAGATCGCAAGGCTCGGCAGTGGCAGCAGACGAGCGTGCGAGCCTCGCGAGTCCGCTGCGAGGAACTCCGCCCAGGCGGACGGATTGCTCAAGTCGACGAGGAGGTTGATCCCGACGATCGGGACGTTGACCTGGTCGAGGCCGAGCGCGAAGTAGCCAAGGCCGCTCGGCGGCGCGTTCTCGCCGACGATCGCGAAGCCCGCGCTGCCAAGCCGCGCTTCGCCGTTGCTGCGAATGCGCGGCTCGCCGGGGCAACCGATGGTGGCCACGCCGTAATGGGTCGAGGCCTCGTCGCCGTCGAGCAGCGAGTCGAGGTCGCGATCGCGCGCGATGCGCTCACCAGCGCCCAGTGGGACGCCCATGAACGTGAATGCCGCGTTGCCAGCCTGCGCTGCGGCAAGCAGCTGGGTTTTCGTGCGAGCGGCAAAGCCGGTGACGTTGCCGACGAAGTTCGCGCCGGTAAGCGAATACAGCAGTGCCGTGGGCGCGCCGTTGAGTGATCCGTGCGCGACGAGGTCGATGTCGCTGGCGACTGCGCGTGCGATCAACAGGTCGAGGTCGGCGATCGCGGTGACGTTGGTGGCGTTCGTCTGGTCGATGGTCACCTGCATGCCGACTGTCGGTGCGGTGCCGGTGTCGATGACCATCAAGAATGGGACGATGTTCGACATGACATTGGCGCCAAGTGCGCTGCGCCATGGATTGAACACCGGCAGCGCGAGGAAGTCGGCGAGGGTGCCCACCGAGCCATCGTGTGTGTAGCCGAAGCCGCTCTTCTTCTGGCCCGCGGTGCGCGTGAACCCGACCTTTCGGTAGGAGTTGCGCAGTTGCGCGACCTTCATCTGCTGCGGTTCCATCAGCACCTGATTGGTGATGATCTGACCGTTCGTGCCAGAGGGGCTGTCGGGGACGTGCGTATGGCAGGTGTTGCAGCTCACCTGCGTGACCACCAGGTTGGAGGCGTTCTGGTTGTATGCAACTTGACCGGCGGCCTCGTTGGCTCCGGCTGGTGTCGAACGGAGCGTGCGGTCCTTGAGTTGGTTCGGGTTTGGCGGGAACGCGATGCTGGTCGCGAACTGCGCGTAGAGGTTCATGTCCGCTGCCGACAGCGGCGAGCCACCCATCAGCGAGTTGAACGCGCCATTGAACGCCTGGAAGTTCGGGCGGTCGCCGCGCCAGTGGAAGGGCGCGGTGGCCTCCAGGCCCTTGAGGGTCTGCGTCGCCATCGTGCCCGTCATTGGGTGGAACGGTGACAGCGGCAGCAAGTTGAACGGGAAGCCACCCGAGTTCGTCGGCGTCGCAGCCATCGCGCCGTTCGGGTCGCCGAGGTCCCACGAGAGGCCGTCGATGTCGCCATCGATGTGGCACGACGCGCAACTCATCGTGCCGTTGCCGGCGAGCTTCGCGTCGTAAAGGAATCTGCGGCCAGTGCGGATGTTGCTCGGCGTCGGGTCGTAGGAGCCGAGTTGCACTTCGCCGAGCAGCGAGTTGCTGCTCGTGTCGATGACGCTGATCGTCGCGGAGAGCTTGTTGTGCACGTAGAGGCGCTGGGTTGGCGGTGAGATCACCAGACCGCGCGGCCCACGCTTGTTGTGCGTGTCGATCAGCGCGCCCGGCGTGCCGCCGACTTCGATGCGAGCGATCACCGCGCCCGTGCCGTCGAGCACGCCGATGCGGTCGGTGCCTTGCGCTGCGACGTAGATGCGGCTCGTCGCGGGGTCGATCGCGACGCCGTATGGCTCCGCCAACGCCGTGCCGAGCGCTGCGTTGTTGGGCAGCAGCGCGTAGTTGACGCCTGGGTTGAGGTCGATCGGCGTGACGATCGGAGTTGCGCCCGTCGTGATCTTCGTGATGCGGCTGTCGATCGCATGGCCGCGCAGCACGGGCTCGAACCGCACGATGTTGCGCGCCTCGGTGTTGGCGACCCACAGATCGCCGGTGATCGGGTTGACCGCGATGCCGGTGTTGGTCGTGCCGACTGAGCGGAAGTTGCGGCTCACGGTCAGCGTCGCGACGTCGATCTCCGCGACGTCGTTGTCCGGCAACGTGTAGGGGATCTGCGCTGCCCAAGCCGGGTCATTGGCGCGCACGATCAGCGAAGTTTGCGGCGGCGCTGGCAGCGTGGAACCGGGCGGTAATGTTTGCGACTGGTTCTGCACGGACGTGGTGCCGTTGCCCGAGCGTTGCACGACCGCGTAGACCTTCGTGCTGGCAGCATTGACCGCGAGGTTGCGCGGGTCCTTGCCGAACACGTCGACGAAGCCGAGGGCCGCGCGAGTGGTCGCATCGAACACAGCAACGCGGTCGCTCGCGGCGGCCGTCACGAATGCCTTGCTGCCCGCGAACACGACGTCCGAGGGTTCGTCCGCGACCTGCAGCGTCGCGACCACACGGCCTTGGCTGAGCGACACGATGCTGACCGAGTCCGACAGGTGGTTGACGACCCAGACTTCGTCGTTCGTGCGCGCGTTGACCGAAACGGGTTCGAGGCCAACGACGATCTCCTGCACCAGCACCGGTTGGCTGGGATTGAACAACGAGTAGACGCACAGGCGGTTGTCCGCCGTGTGCGCTGCGCAAAGCCGAAGCCCATCCGGCGTGATCCGCACGGGTGAGACGAGCGGGCTCTCATAGTTGATGAAGGACTGCGCGGATGCGGCCGCCGCGAACATGAGCGCGGTGGCGATGGGGAGATGCCGTTGCATGAAGGCTCCGGGGGAGTGGCGTGGAGAATCGCTGCAGTTGGTGGACGGTCCTGGTGCGGGCCAGGTTCCAATCGATCGCGGGCTTGTCCCACGAGGTTAGCCGAGGAGAGCCATGCCGTGGGGCCTCAAGTGCGAATGGGGCTGGCCGCGGCCATTCGTGCCCCCCCTTAGCTCCAACTGCCGCATTGCGGGCTGCGCTGGCCCGGCTTGGCCTTGGCTCGATGCAGGCGGTCGCTTCAGCGCGCCTTCAACCGACCGGTCCGCCATCGCTCCGCGAGCAACTGGATCGGCTCCGTCAATAGCTCGACCACCGGCATTTCGGCCAGCAGCGATTCATCGAAGGACGGTTCGGTCTCGGTCACGGAGTCGGCGAGCGCGGCGAGCCGGTTGCGGTAACTGCCAAGCACAGTGCGCATCGCGCCAGCAGGCAATCGAGCATCGAATCGAACGTGCAGCAGCGTGAGGCCAACTGCTCGGTTCTGGTCGACCTCGGGAACGAGGATCACGGTGCGGTCGTCGCTGCGTCCCTTCGCGACAAGGCATTGCTTCTCCATCGCGACCAGATGCTTGGTGCCGCGAAGTCGTGCGTCCGCGTTGGTGCGAGAACGCAACTGCAGCGCGATGCCCTTCTGCTCGATGACGTGGATCGTCGCGTTGCCCGATTCGACGTCGCCCTCGATGCGATAGCGCGTCGAGCCGAGCGTCTCCACGACTGCGCCGTCGAGGCCCGCGAGCGCCCTCAGATCGCGGTAGACGAGCCGGTCGCGCGATGCGCCAGCGGCGATCGCAGAGCGGATGAGCGGCACAGTGAGCAGCGATTCGTCGGAGCGCGAGATGCCGACGGTGACCGTCTTGGCCTGATGCTTGATCGCGTCGACTGGACGAGTCAGTTCGTCGATCGCGGCGGTCAGTTCTTCGGTCAGCATGTCGACGACGACGCCGGGCGCGCCCGGTTGGCCGAACTCGACGGCGAATGAGTCGAGCGGCATCAGTCCGAGCGCGTAGTTGCAGAGCGAGGTGAGCCGCGCCGCGGTCCTGGCCTCGAGCGCGCCGTCATAGCGGCCGAGCAGGAGATCCTTGCGGAAGTCGAGCCAGTGAGGGAGCAGTCGTGGCTGCAGGCTTCGAAGCGGGTCCTGACGCAGTTCGGCCTTCGACGCGACCTCCTCGATCGCGCCGCGCGCCCGACGCAGCGGCAGTGCGAGCGCGTCGATCGCGAGCGCAGCGCGGTAGCCAAACAGATGGCCCGCCATCGTCGACAGCACGAATGCGAGCGACGGGTGAGCGGTCGGAACGTGCACGACGCCGCAGGCCGAACCAAAGCGCGTGTCGCCGCGCGTGGCGACGACGATGGGCGCGGCCTTGTGCGCACGATAGATCGCGACCTCCTTGGCCACATCATCCGCGGTCGAACCCGTGAGACCCGCCGCGCAAACGAGGACCATCGGCTCCGACGACAGGTCGATGTGCTTCTTGTCCTCCGTCGCGTCGCAAGCGATCGACTTGTAGCAAAGCTCGCTCAACTTGATGCGGATCTCTTCCGCCGCGATCTTGTTGAGGCCGTTGCCGACCAGGGCCCAATGCCGACGTTGCGGCGCGTGCGCGCGCGCGAGCGCTTCGATCGCGGCGTCTTGCTGCAGCACCTCGCGCATCGCGTCAGGCAACGCGAGCAACGACCGCAGCAATTCGTCTTCCATCGCGTCGTCGGCCACGCCAGCAGCCCGCGCAAGCGCGAGCGCGAGAACCCAGCCCGCCGCGCACTGCGCGTAGAAGGCCTTGGTGCTCGCGACGCTCATCTCGATGTCGCGGCCGTCGCTGGTGAAGATCACGCCGTCTGCCTTGTCGCAGAGGTCGCTGCCGCGGCGGTTGACGATCGCGAGCACGACGGCTCCGCGTTGCCGCGCGAGGTCGACAGTGCGGTTGGTGTCCGTGGTCGTGCCCGACTGCGAGATGGCAACGATCAGGCAGTCGCGCATGTCGTCGGATAGGCCGAAGCCCGAAAGCTCGGTCGCCGGCAACGCGCGCACATCGAGTCTCGCGGGCAGGAGCGTCTGAGCCATTGCTGCAGCAACGGCCTGGCCAGCAACCGCGGCGGTGCCTTGGCCGATCACGAGGACGCGAGTGAATCGACGGGCGCGCAGCGAGTCCGCGACGGCGCTTGGCAGCGATGCGGGCGGCAGGCTCGCGCGCAGCATGGTGCCGTGACTCACGACGCGACCGCGCAGCGTCTTCTGCATCGAAGTCGGCGCCTGTCGAATCTCCTTGAGCAAGAAGTGCGGGTAGCCGGCGCGGTCGATGTCGCGCGTCGTCACGCTTGCCTTGACGAGTTGGTTGTCAGCGACCGGCAGCGTGGTGCCGTCGAACGCCTCGCGCGCGATGCCGGCGACCTCGCCCGCATTGGCGCGGTCGAGCACCACGACTTGTCCGCGACTGCCGCTCGGATTGCTCGCGTTGCCCGGAGTCTCGCCGTCCATGCGCAGGTACCGCGGGCACTCTTCGATGACTCCGTACGGCTCGCTGGCGACGACGAATGCGTCTTCGGCAAGGCCGACGTAGAGCGCCTGGCCGGAACCGCGCAGCGACAGCGCGATGCGGTGTGGTTCGAGAGCGGCGGCTGCGGCCGTGGCGACCGAGCCTTCGAAGGTCGCGACGGTGCGGCGGAACGCATCTGCGAGCGACGCGCCGCCTTGCATTCGCCTGGCCACCAAGGTTGGGATGACCTTCGCGTCGGTGGTGATGACGTCGGCGATGCCGAGCCCGTGCTCCTGCACGAGTTGCACGTGATTGTCGACGTCGCCGTTGAGCACGCCGAGGCAGTAGGGCGAAGGGCGGTGCGGCGCCTCCTCGCTGTTGAGCGGGTGCGTGTTGGGTTGGCTGATGACGCCGACGCTCGCCCAGCGCGTGTGGCCGAGCACGAGCGCTTCGACGGTTTGGTTGCGCAGCAGCTCCTTCAGCAGCGTGTCACCGCGGATCGCGGCGCGGAGCGAGCAGACGTTGTCGCCGAGCTCGCCGATCTCGGCGGCGTGCTTGTAGACGAGGTCGACGGCGCCATCGTGAACACGAACGGAACCCGTCGCGAATAGCGGGTCCTTGCTTCGTGAAGCGACCATTGCGCGAAGGCTCGGCGCGGCTGCATCGACTCCGGTAAGGAGGATGCTGATGCCAGCGGAGTCTCGACCACGCACTTCGAGTCGGTCGATGGCGCGCAACGCAGTCTGGACGCTCGACCAGACCGTCGCGGCCGCGAGTCCGACCGGACCGTCGCCGGCAAGGTCACGCACCGCCTCGGCGTGGTGGATGCGGTCTTGCCACACGCTCCACAATGCATCCTTGAGGCGTACGAGCGCGGCGTTGCGGCGCTCGAGCTCGCCGTCTGCGGGCGCGTCGGCGTTCTGGTCGAGCGTGCCTTCAAAGGCGACAACCCGTTCGTGCAACGCCTGCAGTTGCGACTTGGCGACAGCCGTCTGCGTCGGATGCGCGAGCAGGCACAGCAGTCCGGGCACCGAACGCAACTCGGCATCCAGCGTCTCGAGGGCAATGGCAGCGGCGTCGAGGTGCGCGCGAGCGAAGCCCGCATCGACAGAGCGTGTGGCGGCGGCGACGGCCAGTTCGAGGACCGCGACGGCGGGCTGGCTACGACGCGATCTGCGTCGCAGCACGGCGATGATGCCACACATGAGTGAGTCCGACTCCTGATCAGCGAGCCTGCTTCGCAGGCATGACGAACTGCCCGAGCCGCAGACGCAGCGCGTCGGCGAGTGGTTGTTGTCCTGATACTTCGATCGCAGCGGCGAGTTGCTTGAGCCAGTCTGCCGCCGAGTCCGGCAGCGCCGCCGGAGCAGCCACAGCCTGCTCGACATCGGCCCGCAGGTGGATGCGCATCTTGTCGCAGACCACGACGCCGCTTTGGACGGGGACCGTCACCGTTGTCGAACTATGCAACAGCGAGCCAAAGACACCGGGCGCGATCTGCACCGAGATCGGACAGTCTGGCGATGGGCCTCCGCGCACGAGACCGTCGGCGGTCCAGTGCAGGAAGTAGTCGCCGTGTTTGCACGATTGGATTTCGATGCCGCCGAGGAAGGCAAGTGGAGGGTCGGCAAGTCGCGCACACTCGGGTTTGCCGCCGCTGTCGCGCTCGGCGATGGCGTCGGCAAGTCGAAGGAGCGCCGCGGCATTGTCGGCCTCGATGCCCACGAGCGATCCGGCTTGCGCGGCTTCCGGCAGCGATGCGCGACTCGAAGGAGCGTCGATGCGGTAGCCGCCGTCGGTTCCGAGCAATGCCTTCAGTGTCGCAATCGCCTCGCTCGCGCGGCGCTTGCCCCACGGGTCGCCGAGGAAGGTGCGTGCGTCGCCCAGCGCGGAGAACAGCTCGCGCGCGTCGCCGCGAAGGGTCGCAAGCTTCGTGCGTGCCCGCGGGTCCGTTTCTGTTGCGCGAACGACCTGACCTTGGGCCTGCGTGACGTCGAAGTCGCGCGCAGGATCCTCGACAACCCAGCGCGCGAACGTGCGCATCAGCCACGCCGGGTCCTCGACGTGAGCGAGAAACAACGATGCGAAACGAGCGCGCAGGGCTTCGTTGTCCTGGGCACGAATGGCGAGTCCGCGCAACGCCTGCGCTCGCCAGTAGAAGTCGTGATTGCTCGCCCATTCTTGCAGCGTGCCGAGAACGCCTTCTCCGTCGCCGCCGTGGTCTGCGATCGCTTCGACGAGCGCGACTGGCAGCGTGTTGATCCCGTGCTGCTTTTCCCATGCGCGCACTGCGGGCATTGCGGCTTCGCCGCCTTGACCGACCTTCTTGGCCGCGGCAAGTCGCAGTCCATAGCGCGGCGAAGTGCAGGCGCGATCGACGTGCTTGGTCCAGTCCTGTTCTGCAGTGGTTGCTTGCGCGGCGCAACACGCCACGAAGAGCAGGGCGGACAAAGCGCGGGCGGCGGTCGGCATCATTGGATCGAATCGACGTCCATCACGTAGATCGCGACGACCTCGTCTTCCTCTTTCTGTTCGCCGACGTAGAGCGTGCCGGTCACCTGCACCACGCCGTTCTTGATGTCGGTCGTCGCGCCGTCAGGCATCGCGCAGAACACGATCTCGTTCATCTTTGGCGTGCCGGTGCAGCCACACGCGTCGTTGATCAACAAGAACTGCGTGACCGGGCCGCTGCCTGGGGCTTCGCGTAGCATGAAGCCGCCGATCTGCACCTTCTGGTTGTCGAGCTTCGTCACTTCGTCCGGCAACTTCATTCCGGCTGTCCAGTCGAAGCCAGCGAGCACCGCGAAGCTCGTGCGCACCGGGTCCTGCGGCAAGACGCAGAGTGGCAGCAGCAGTGCAAACGAACGCAACGAGCGCATCTGGGCAATGCTAGCGCGCGCGTTCGTCGCAGTGGTCGGCGCGGCGTGACTCACGCTTGCCCACCGTCGAGCTTGATGACCTCGACCGGGCAGTCCTTCGCCGCCTGTTCGATCTCTTCCTGTAGCGCGGCGAAATGCCGCATGGCTTCGGGTCGGACGATGCAGGTGGCGTCGCCATCCACCGAGAACACCTGTGGCGCGAGGTCCTCGCAGACCTTGCAGGAGATGCAGCCTTCTTCGATCCAGACGCGGCGGATGGGGGAGTTCACGGGCGGGGCGGCGCGGACGTTCCCCTGGATGCTGGGGCGACGGTGCGCCAAAAGGGGCAGGGGTGTCGCTCGGTCCTCGGGAGGCCCGGGAGTCGAGGGCCGGGGAATATCGGCCACGCCCTGCAAGCCTCAACGACTCGCGACGCGGGCTTCTGTCCCACGAGTTGGAAACGCCAGTTTCCGCGCGCCGCGTCCGCAGGCCCTTCGTAGTCTGCTCGCCCCTTTTTCCACCAGAGGATCCATGAACGTGTTTTGCCCGTCCGTGCTGTTCGCTGCGCTCGCCAGCGTTTCCCTGTTGACCGCGCAGGAACCCGTGAAGGGTGCCGAGAAGGTCGAGACCAAGGCCCCGGCTGCCGGGGTCGAGTGGATGCAGAACTTTGCCGACGCCAAGGCGAAGGCGGCAAAGGAAGGCAAGGCCATGCTCGTCGACTTCACTGGCTCCGACTGGTGCATCTGGTGCAAACGCCTCGACCAAGAAGTCTTCGCTGATGCTCCCTTCCAACAGGAGATCGTGAAGGGTTACGTGCTGGTCAAGCTCGACTTCCCGCAGGACCAGTCGCTCGTCACCGAGGAGATCAAGGCGCAGAACGCCCAGCTCCAAGAGCAATACAAGGTGCAGGGTTTCCCGACGGTGTTCTTGATGGATGCGGCGGGCAAGCCCTATGCGCAAACGGGCTACCAGAAGGGCGGCGGCGCGAGCTACCTCGAGCACGTCGCCGAACTCAGCAAGGGCAAGGTTGCGCGCGATGAGCACATGACCAAGGCCAAGGATGCGACGGGCGTCGAGCGCGCCAAGCACCTGACCGCGGCGCTCGAGGCGTTGAATAACGACGACATGATCTTCGCGCACTACCGCGCCGAGATCGACGAGGTGATGGCTCTCGACGCGGATGGCAAGGCCGGCCTGAAGACGAAGTTCGAGGCGAAGCTCGCAAAGAACGACCTCGAGGCGAAGTTCA
>SXGT01848294.1_pt1 | contig 19036 bp, 14 predicted proteins | sample 3176221 | NCBI WGS metagenome assembly SXGT01 (sample SAMN11356862, study PRJNA531348) | freshwater metagenome | isolation source: freshwater sample F1-120 | place: China: Fuxian Lake, Yuxi | collected 2017-12-25
GACTTCTCCCAGACGGTCACCTACCGCGGGATGATGTTTACCGGTGTCCCCAACATGCTGTGGATCTTCGGGTACTTCCGCGCGAGCTGGACGTTGCGCGCCGAACTCATCTGCGATCTCGTCTGTCTCTTGTTGCATCACATGGACGAGCTCGGCGTGCACACCGTCACCCCCGAACTGCGTGGCGACGCCGATGCGGACCTCGTCATCGGGCCCTGGATGGACGCCGACAACTTCAACCCTGGCTACCTGCAGCGGTCGATGCATCTCATGCCCAAGGCCGGCAACAAACCCGAGTGGCGTCACACGCAGGACTACTGGCGCGAACGTGAGGACCTTCCCTCGGTCGACCTCGACGACGGCTGTCTCGTCTACGAGTGACGCGGTTCGGCGCAACGTCGCCACCGTCGCGGCGCCGCCACCGCGACGCGATCGGCCTGCGTGCGAGAATCCCGCCATGGTCAGCACGCGACAGCCGCACCGAACGACGTCATGAGCCTGCGCACCTATCCCGAGGGCGCGCCGCATCCGGGTCCGATCCATCGCACCGCAGCCGAATCGGTTCCCGCGTGGCCGGTTCCCGAAGCACCGCCTGCCAACGCGCCGAACGTGTTGATCTTCGTGTTCGACGACCTCGGATTCGCCCAGTTGGGTTGTTACGGCGGACTCGGCGGGCGCGTCAACACGCCCAACATCGATCGGCTCGCGGCCGAGGGTTTGCGATTCCAGAACTTCCACACCACCGCCCTGTGCAGTCCGAGCCGCGCGGCGTTGCTCACGGGCCGCAACCACCACAGCGTCGGCGTCGCCACGATCATGGAACGCGCGACGGGGTTCCCCGGCTACAACGGGCGCATCCCGAAAGACGCGGCGATGGTCCCAGCCGTGTTGCGCGAGCACGGCTACGCGACCGCCGCGTTCGGGAAGTGGCATCTCACGCCCGACGAGCATCTCACTCCCGCGGGACCATTCGATCGCTTTCCCATCGCTCAGGAGTTCGATCGGTATTACGGATTCATGGGCGGGGAGACCTCGCAGTGGGAACCCGATCTGTGGGCCGACAACCACCGCGTCCAAGCGCCGGCCCGACCTGACGACGGCTATCACCTCACCGACGACCTGGTCGATCACACCATCGAGTGGATCGGCACGCTCCAGGCAATCGCGCCGAGCAAGCCCTTCTTCACCTATGTGGCGTTCGGCGCCACGCACTCGCCCCACCATGTCCCGGAGGACTACATCGCTCCGTACCACGGCGTCTTCGACGACGGCTGGGACGTGATCCGAGCTCAGACGCTGCAGACCCAGGTCGAGATGGGAGTCGTTCCACCCGCGACGACGCCCCCGACCGCGAACCCTGGCGTACGGGCGTGGGCCGACCTCTCCGCCGACGAACGTCGGCTCTACGCGCGGCAGATGGAAGTGTTCGCCGGGATGGTCACCCATACCGACGCCGCCATCGGACGCGTCATCGACTTCCTCGATCGCAGCGGTCTGCGCGACGACACGATCATCATGGTGATGAGCGACAACGGCGCGAGTGCCGAGGGCGCGATGGATGGTCGGCTGAACTCGTTCAGTTACATCAACGGCGCTCCGGAGTCGGTGCCCGAGATGCTCGAACGTATCGATGAGTGGGGAAGCCCGCACACGCACCCGCACTACGCGTCCGGATGGGCAATGGCCGGCAACACGCCGAACCGGATGTACAAGTCGTTCGTTCACGAGGGCGGCACCCGCGATCCGCTCGTCGTTTCGTGGCCCACGCGCATCGCCGATCGCGGGGCGATCCGCACGCAGTTCCATCACATCGTCGACATCGTCCCGACGTTGTTGGAGGCGATCGGAGTCGAGTGGCCCGCCGCGTTGAACGGGCACGAACAACGGCCGATCGAAGGAACGAGCATGCTGTACTCGTTCGCCGACGCGGCTGCGCCGACCCGCAAGTCGAAGCAGTACTTCGAGATGTTCGCGCACCGCGCGATCTGGGCCGACGGCTGGAAGGCCGTCACGATGCACTGGTCACAAGCGATCCGACAGCGCCTCGGGCCCATCGACCACGAGCTGCACGACGGCGACTACGACGCCGATCGCTGGGAGCTCTACCGAGTCGACGAGGACATGTCGGAGATGCACGACCTCGCCGATCAGTACCCCGACAAACTGCAGGAACTCATCGACTTGTGGTGGAGCGAAGCAGAGCAACATCACGTACTTCCGCTCGATGACTCGCTGCTCGAGCGCCTCTTGGCCGCGAAGCCGCGGGTATTCGAGCCGCGCGACACCTACACGTACTCCGGACGAGTGCGCCTCTCGCGTCAAGGATCGCCGATCCTGCGCGACTGTTCGTACACGATCAGCGCGGAGATCGAACTCGTCGACGGCGACGACGGCGTGATCGTCTCGTACGGAGGGCTCGACGGCGGACTCAGTCTTTGCGTGCTCGAAGGACGACTGCACTATGTCAAGAACTTTCTCGGTCGCGAACACTTCGTCGCGTCGACGACGGAGCCGCTGCGGCCCGGACGTCACATCGTCGACGTGTTCTTCGACCGCACTGCGCCGAACGCCGGCAGGGTGCGCCTGTTCCTGGATGGTGACCTCGCTGCGGAGTGCGTCGTCGAACGGATGAACGCGATCGCGTTCTCGGCGACCGAGGGACTCGAGGTCGGCAGCGACACGGTGTCGCCCGTCTGGCCGCGGTACCGAGCGCCGTTCGAGTTCACCGGCACGATCCGCCGAGTGGTCCTGTCGCTTCCGTCCGGCGACGCGCCACTCACTCCCGAGCTGGCCCGCGGCGAGCAACGCATGGCGATGCATCGGCAATAGCGGTGGAGTGACACGGCCGATCGAGACGACGCAGCCGATCGAGACGACGCGCCGGGAGTCGAGGAGGGCGAGGCGGGGCGAGGCCGCACTCAGGCTCCGAGCCCATCGACGAAGCGCAGCGCGGCATGCGCCGATTCCGCGCGCCAACGGGCGACGACGTCGCGAGGTTCGCGTGCGACCTGCGCGTCGAAGTCGTGCACCATCCGAACGACGACGTTCGTCTGTCGCTCGAGCAGTTCGGCGACCTCGACGTCGCACCACGGCGCCAGCACGAGTTTCAGCAACAGTTCGCTGCGCACGTCGCGCAGGTGCTCGACCGGGCGCGAAATCCACGCGCGGAGTTGGGCCCGCCCGGACCGCGTCGCCCCGAGCAGGGTCCGCTGACCGCCCGCGATGCCCGGCTCCTCCCCGACCGGTCGCAAGTACCCACGTGACGTCAACTGATCGAGCGACCGATAGGTCAATGCACGCGACATCGACCACACCCGGCCGATGTCGGCGTCGGGTTTGAGACGAGCGGCGACCGCGAAACCGTGGATGGGCGCTGGGTACACGATGCCGAGGCACGCCCACTCGCCGAGCAGCAGCGGTTGGTCACCACCCCGGCGCCGCGTCATGCCGAATAGACCTCGATATCGGTGGCTTTGACCGCGGTGAAGACCGCATCGCCGGGCTGTAATCCGAGCGCGCGGAGCGAATCGGCGGTGACCTCGGCCGTGAGTGACAGCTCGCCTTCGACTCCGACCCGAACTCGTTCGCCGAGGCGATCGATGCTGGCGACCGTTCCCGACCACGAATTGCGGGTACTCACTTCCGCGGGAGCGACACGGGCGACTGCCACCGAGTGCGGTCGGATCATCGCGAACGCATCGCCCGGCAGCGCATCGGCGATGATGACCCGCGCGCCCGACTCGGTGACGAGCACGCCGCGGTCGACGACACCGCGAATCAGATTGACACCGATCAACTCGGCGACGTAGCGCGAGCGTGGGTGGGCCGCGACGTCGGCAAGCGTTCCGGACTGCACGACGCGGCCGCCGTCGAGAATCGCGACGCGATCGGCGAGTGCGTATGCGTCGACCGGGTCGTGGGTCACCAACACGCGCATACCCGTGAAGGAGTCGAGGTGCGCTCGCAGGTCGCGGCGAACGTCGCGTCGAGATCCTGCATCGAGCGCAGCGAGTGGTTCGTCGAGCAACAACACGCGCGGATTCGTCGCGAGTGCGCGCACGAGCGCGACCCGCTGCGCCTGACCGCCCGACAACACACTCGGACGCTCCCCCGCGAACTGCGTCAGGCCGATCCGGTCGAGCCACTCCGTCGCGCGCTGCCGCGCGACACGCTTGGCGGTGCCTCGTGCCCGTAATCCGAACGCCACGTTCTCGAGCACACTCATGTGCTCGAACAACAAGTTGTCTTGAAAGACACACCCGACCGGACGGGCCTCGGGCTCCGCGAACACCCCGCGGCTGGGGTCGTCGACCACGGTTTCGTCGATCGTGATGCTTCCGCCATCGATCGGTGACAGGCCGGTGAGGCACCGCAACAAGGTGCTCTTCCCCGCGCCGTTCGGACCGAGCAACGCGACGACCTCACCCGGAACGAGGTGGAGTTCCGCTTCGAGGTCGAGCGACCCGCGGCGCAGTCGGATCTCGGCGTTCAGCGTCACGGCGCGACCGCCGACTGCCCGAGTCCACCCAACCACCGATCGCGCAACCCGATCAGGACCGCGAACGAGATCGCGATCAGGACGAGCGCGAGCACGATCGCCTTCTCAGGATTGGTCTGGAGCGACAGATACACGGCGAGCGGGAGCGTCTGGGTCGTCCCCGGAAAGTTGCCGGCGAACGTGATCGTCGCGCCGAATTCGCCGAGCGCCCGAGCCCACGCGAGCACGCTGCCGGCAACGAGCGCAGGACGGATCGCCGGCAGCGTCACCCGCCGAAAGCGGTACCACGCCGACGCGCCGAGCGTTCGGGCGGCGTCCTCGTGGCGGCCGTCGAGTTGGCGAAGCGCCGCTTCGACGGTGATGACGAGGAATGGCATGGCCACGAACGTCTGCGCAATCACGACACCGGCCGTCGTGAAGGGCAAGGTGATGTCGAACGTTTGCTCGAGGTGTTGGCCGACGATGCCGCGACGTCCGAGCGCGAAGAACAGGGCGACGCCGCCGACCACGGGCGGAAGCACCATCGACAACGTGCACAGCGCCCGCACGACCGACCGGCCTCGGAAGTTGGAGGTCGCGAGCATCCACGCCAACGGCACGCCGAACCCGATCGACAACACCGTCGCCCACAGCGAGCAGACGAGCGACAGCCGCAATGCGGTGAGCGTGTCGTCGTCGGTGAGGTACTCCCAGGTCCGACTCCAGGGCGCACGCCACACGAGTCCGACGAGGGGCAGCGCGAAGAATCCGACTGCGATGCCGGCGAGAACTCGAACCGCTATCGGCACTACGGCGCGGTTCGATCGCCGCCGGCGCCGGGTCGCAATCACGCGCGCCGGAACCCGTGGTCGATGAGGATCGCCTGGCCGACGTCGCTCAGCACGAACGCGACGAACGCTCTCGCAGTCGTCGCGCTCGACGCGTGGTCGAGAACCACGATCGGGTATTGCGCGACGACATTGACCTCGCTCGGGATTGCGACCCCCGCGACGGTCGAGCCCGCCGCGACGACATCACTCGCGTACACGATCCCGGCATCGGCCTCACCGAGCGCCACCTTGGCGACGACGGCCTTCACGTTCTCCTCGTACGAACTCGGCGTGACCATGACGTCGGCCGCGTCGAAGATCTGCGCCGCGTAACTGCCGCACGGCACTTCGAGTGCGCATTGGACCACGATGAGGTCGTCGCGTTCGAGATCGGCGATCGAATCGATTCCCTCGGGATTGCCGGGCTCGACGACGATCTCGGCGATATTCGTCGCGAACACTGCAGGGCTTTCGATGTGACGGTCTTGTCGCGTCAGTCGCTCCATGTTCGAGAGGTCCGCCGACGCGAATACGTCGGCCGGGGCGCCTTCTCCGATCTGCGTGACCAACTCCGAGGACGCTGCGAAGTTGAAGGTGACCGTCGAACCGGGATTCGCGCTCATGAACGCCGCGCCGATCTCGGTGAAGGGCGCCGTCAACGACGACGCCGCGAACACCGTGATCGACTCCGATGGTTCGGATGGTTCGCGCGCCGACGTCGACGCGTCGTCGGGTGACGAACTCGAACCGCAGGCTCCGCCGACCACCAGGCCGCAGACGACCAGCATCCGCAGCCCGCGACTCCTCCTCATCCCGCGCACAATAGTCATCGATTGACTATGACCGGGCGGAGGCTCGACGCATCCCCCGGCCGAGCGGCAAGACTGGCGGCGTGGCGAACTCCGGCGAGCCGACACTGTTCGGACGAGACGACCTCGTCGAGGAGCTCACGGAATTCGCCGATGCTGTCGCCCGAGGATCGGGCGCCGTCGTGCTGCTGACGGGCGAGGCAGGAATCGGCAAGACCAGCGTGGTCCGAGCGTTGACCGAACGGGTCCGGGACCAACTGCAGGTCTCTTGGGGCGTTTGCGCCGCCGATCGCGGCGCGCCGCCCCTCTGGCCGTGGCGAGCGTTGATCGAACCCGCGGGAACGGAATCCACGGTCGACACCGAATCCGCAATCGGGGCGGCCCGCTACGAGCTGTTGAGCGACCTGTGGGACCGGATTCGGGCGTTCGGAGCGACACAGCCGTTCCTCCACGTGATCGAGGACGTCCAGTGGGCCGACGTCACGTCGGTGCTGCTCCTCGCGCACCTCGCCGTCGAAGTTGCGGCTGCACCGGTGTTCGTCGTCGCGACGTTGCGAACGGGCGAACCGAGAGACCCGAATGTCGAGTCGGTGCTCGAAGAGGTTCGTCGCTCGGCGCACGTACGGGAGGTTCCGGCCCTCTCAGGAGGCGACATTGCCGCGCTCGTGCGGCGCTTCGGTCTCGATCCCGGCGAGGCGTTCGTCGCGGATCTCGAGACCCACACGGGCGGCAATCCACTCTTCCTCGCAGAATTACTCCGCGCCCGACAGACGAGCACGAACCAAGCCGCGCCCATCGGGGCGCCGGAGCCCGTCCCGTCTCGCGTCACCGAACTCGTCAACCATCGCCTGACCCGCCTGCCCGCCGACGTCGTCGACTTGCTGCTCACCGCATCGGTCTTGGGAACCGAAGGTGACTTCGCAACCCTGGCGACCGTGCACGGCGTGACCACGCCGGTCGCGCTCGACCTCCTCGATCAAGCCCGAGCCGCCCACTTCGTCGACCGCATCGCCGCCGACCAGTGGCGATACCGCCACGCCATCATTCGCGACGCGGTGTACGGCAGCGCTTCCAGCGCCGACCGAGCGCTCCGGCACGTCCGGGCGCTCGAGACGATCTCGTCGGAGACGTTCACGCCGGCCGCACTCCTGGCGCACCATGCGCTTGCCGCCCTGCCCGCGTTCGACACCGATCGCGCGGTCGCCCTTGCGGCTCGCGCCGGCGAGGACGCGTTCGATCAGCACGCCTACGAAGAGGCGATCAGCTGGTTCGAGCGCGCGCTGGCCGCGGCTCCATCGGAGACGAACACTCGCTGGCGAGCCGAGCTGCTGGTCCTCGCGGGCGAAGCTCGGCGCCACATGGGCGACATGGCCGGCGCCCGCACGATGTTCGAGGCGGCGTGCACGATCACCGACGACCCGGGCCTGGTCGCCCGGGCCGCGCTCGGACACGGAGATCCCGGCGCGGACCTCGGCATCGCCTATCGAGCCGAACACCCGCGGACTGCCGAACTGCTCGAACGCGCGATCCAATTGCAGCCCACCCTCGACTCGTTGGTCGGGGTTCAGCTCGAAGCGCGGCTCGCGGCGGAACTGCACTTCTCCGACTACCCCGAACGCGCCCGCCACCTCGCGACTTCGGCCGTCGCGCGAGCACATCTCCTCGGACAACCTCGCGCATTGGGGATCGCCGGTTCGGTCGCTCACGACGCCTTCGTCGTCGGTCAGGCCCCGCTCGACGAGCAGCTCGACGGATCCTCGAACTTGCTGGCCTGGGCGAACGCCGACGGATCGGTTGCCGCGCGACTCACCGCGCACCGAGCCCGAGTGATCGACCTGCTCGCGGCAGGCGACCTCGCCGCGATGGACGCCGAGATCGTTGCGTTCGCGCGCCTCGCCGACCCGCTTCGAGCGCCCGGATATCACTGGTGGACTCGACTGTGGTCTGCCATGGCTGCCCTGCTCGCCGGCCGCCACGACCTCGCCGAACAGCGCGCGCTTGCGGCGTATGAAGCCGGAGCTGCGATCGTCCCCGAGCTCGCGTTCGTCAACCTTTCGTTCCTGTTGTTCTTCCTGCGCCGCGAACAGGGTCGGCTCGCGGAGATGGAGTCGGCGACGCGTGACTACGCGGCGACCTACGCGGATGTTCCCGCGCTGCGCGCGGCCTACGCGTTTCTGCTGGCCGAGTCTGGACACCTCGACGACGCCGCTGGCGCGCTTCGATCGTTCGATGACACCGCGCTCGGCCAGCTTCATGATCGAAATTGGCCGGCGTCGTGGTTCCAACTCGCACGCGTCGCGCTCCTCACACACGATCGCGGCGTCGCGGCGACACTGCTGGACGAACGACACCGCCCGACCGAGCGCTGCATCCAGGTGTCGCTGGGAACGGTGTGTCTCGGAGCCTCCGACCTCGCGATCGGTTGGTTGTTCGAGACCATCGGCGATGTCGACGCCGCCGATGTGAGCTATCGGTCGGCATCGGACCTCAACGCGCGCATCGGCGCGCGCAGCTGGCTCGCTCAGACCCGCGTCGATCACGCTCGACTTCTGGAACGACGCGGCGAGCCGAGTGACATCGCCGAGGCCGGCGAGTTGCGTGAGCTTGCGCGTTTCGCGGCTCGCGACATCGGGCTCGCCACGACCGACTTCGTTCACGATGCTCCTTCCGGCGACCGTTCGGCCACCACGACCGGAGTCTTCGTTCGCGAGGGCAACGTGTGGAGAATCGGGTTCGCCGATCGACACGTGACGATCCCCGACGCACGCGGTCTGCGCGATCTCGCGTATCTACTCGGCCAACGCGGCGAAGCCGTTTCGGTTCTCGAGCTGGAGGGCGACGCCGCTCGACAACTGGCGACCGATCGCGGTTCACCGACGTTCGACGAACGAGCGCGACGAGAGATCCGAGAACGACTGCGCCTGCTCGACGACGAAGAAGCCGATGCCGAGAGCGTCGGCGATCGGTCGCGTGCATCGCAGGCGCGCGAGGCTCGCCAGGAGCTGGCCGAAGCGGTCGCGCGTGATCTTGGGCTCGCCGGTCGCGCCCGCAGGGTTGGCGACCCGGTCGAGCGGGCGCGCAAGACCGTGTCGACCCGTTTGCGTCGGACGATCGCGTCGATCGGGCGCACGCATCCCGAACTCGGCCGTCACCTCGAGCGGTCGATCGACACGGGCGCGTGGTGTGCGTACCGGCCCGCGGAGCCAGTGGACTGGGAGACCTGACGCGTCGCGTCGCGACACCCGTTGTCGCGCCTTACCGGTCAGCGTGATGCCCGAACGAGGCGTCACCAGACCGGGAGGTGCAGACCATGACCATGGGAACGATCGACGAGAGCCGACTCGACGAGTTCATCCAACGGTTCGTCGGCGACTTCGGCGCTGCGCTCCACGCCTCGACGGTGGTCGTCGGCGACAAGCTCGGGCTCTATCGAGCGATGGCCGAGTTGGGCCCGATCGATGCCGCCGAACTCGCCGAGCGGGTCAGCTGCGATGTTCGTCTCGTGCAGGAGTGGCTCGACGCGCAGTACGTGTCGGGCTATTGCCAGTTCAGCTCCACAACCGATCGCTACTGGCTGAGTCCCGAACAAGCTGCCGTGCTCGCCGACCCGACGAGTCCGGCATTCCTCATCGGGAGCATGACCTTGGCGATCTCGACTGCCAAGGACGAAGACAAGATTCGGGAGGCGTTCACAACGGGTCGCGGTCTGGGTTGGCACGAGCACCATCACGACCTGTTCCACGGGACCGAGCGGTTGTTCAAGCCGGGCTACGTCGCGAACCTCGTCGCAAGTTGGATTCCCGCGCTCGACGGAGTCGAGCAACGCCTCCAACGCGGCGGGACCATCGCCGACCTCGGCTGTGGGCACGGGGCGTCATCGATCTTGCTCGCCGAGGCGTATCCGAACGTGACGGTCCACGGATTCGACTACCACCAGGCGTCGATCGACGTCGCGCGCAAACGTGCGGCCGAGGCCGGGGTGGCCGACCGGGTTACGTTCGATGTCGCCAGCGCCCAGGACTTCCCGGGTGCCGGATACGACCTCGTCTGCATCTTCGATGCGCTCCACGACATGGGCGACCCCGCCGGCGCGGCCAGGCACATTCGTCAGGCGCTGGCATCGGACGGCACGTGGTTGCTCGTCGAACCAATGGCGGGCGAACAACTCGACGACAACGTGAACCCCGTCGGTCGCATCTTCTACAGCGCATCAACCTTCATCTGCACGCCGGCCGCGCAGTCACAAGCGGGCGGTTACGCGCTCGGCAACCAGGTTCCGCAGGCGACGTGGCACCAGTTGGTCACCGATGCTGGTTTCAGTCGATTCCGCCGCGCGACGGAAACGCCCTTCAACCGCATCTTCGAAGCACGCCCGTGAACCGAACCGGCCACAGCGTCCCGCGAGGGCGCGTCGACAAGGAGCAACGATGAGTGGTGCAGCCACGCACGCGAACGAGACCTGAAGTTCGCGTGGCGGCGCCGCGCGCTCCGTTCCGTTCCAGGAGGCTGCTTCCGGACGGCTCCCCGCGCTCGCGCCGGATGGTCGATCCCCCGTGAGCCTCGCCCACCGAGGTCGACCATCCGGCCACGCGGCACGTCCGTCATCGAGCCCGTCGCCGCAGGGAGCAACCAGCGACTCCGGGAGCGTCACTCGACGACGGCGGTGCGCGGCGTCTTCATCGCGTGGATTGCACCTGCGATCGATGCCAGCAACAGCACGAGCGCAGCCAGGAACGACACGAGTGCGGCTTGGTCGGCCTTGCGCCCGAATTCACTGAAACCGTACGAGGTCAACAGCAGTCCGCGTAGGGTCTCGCCACGAAACAACCCCTGGACCTTGCCTTCGAGTTCGGCCGCGGTGGCCTCGAGTGCCTCGTCGGGTGTGCCATCTTCGGCGGCGGCGGTCGCCTCAGCACGCGCTGCGCGAGCGGCGCCGGAGGTCTGCGCGTATGTCTTTCCCTCGTTGATCTCCGTGACGTGGAGGCCGATGTACTCGTTGGCGTAACACTCAGCTTGTTTGCCGGTGGTCAGGGCCGCTCCAGCATTCTCCTTCAGGCACCCGACTTCCTTTTCTTCGTCGGACAGGCCTTCGAGTGGAGTGAACGAGATCTGCTGAGCAGAGAGCTGGTCGTGGACGTAATCACTGGCGAAATTCGCGTTCGATTTGAGCACGATCCCCAGAACAAGCAAGAGCGCCGCGAGCAGGAGCCCGCCGACGACGAAGAACTTGTCGAGTGTTGAGCGACGCATGAGTACCCCCATTGACGGAACCGAGTTCTGTTACGCGTCACTTTCTGCGAACGCCGCGGTGATCGTGAGTGCCTTCATACCGCATCGAGCACGACGTGATCCCGAGTTCGCAATGACCTTGGTCCTGAACAGGGCCAATCGGTCGTTGTGTCGAACGCCGTGGGCAGCCGAGACCTGACCTGCTCTTGGCTCAGTTTCGACGGTGGCTCGCGCCGGCCGGACACACTGCGCACCAGACACGGAGTTCTTCGTCTCCGTCGTTCACGAGTTCGGCAACTGATCCCGCGGCGAGCAGAAGGGTGTCGTGTTGGTGGACCCGTCGGATCTCGCCGTCGAGGTGGAGCGCGCCGCGACCGGAGACCACCGTCAGCACGAGATGGGCGCTCGACGTGAACGGGTGTCGATCGCCGCATTCGGCGAGGTTCACCACCTCGAAGTCGATCGAACCCCATCGCTGCACGCGCCGATGCCGCTCGACGTTCTCCTTCGCCTCGTGGCGCAGGTCGATGACCTCGGTCTTGGTTGCCTCGCGATCTGCAGAAACCCACGCTGCGACATACGACTCGAGCGCAACGGCCAAGGTCGGCTCGCCTGCCGGCTGCAACTCGTATGTCGCGTGACGGACGGGATGGCGGACGTCGATGAGGCGACGAAGGTCGAACGGAGTGCCGGTCACGACGACGTCGCACTCACAGGCGTCGATCGTCTTGGCCAACTCCTCGATCTGTTCGACGCCGTATCCCATCGCCGGGAGCACCGCCATGATGTGGGGGAACCGTTCGAACGTCGAGACGATCGATCCGACCGCGTATGGACGTGGGTCGACGAAATGGGTAGCACCGGCTTGGCGGGCGGCCACGGTTCCCGCGCCGAACGGCATCCCGCCGTGGGTGATGGTCGGACCATCTTCGATGACCAGCACTCGCGCTCCGACGAGGCTCGGGCCGTCGTCCAACGTCACGGGTGACGCGGCTCGAACAATGGTCGCGCTGGGATTGACGGACTCCACATTCGCAACGACCCGAGCGACATCGGTCAGCGCGGCAACATCGACCTTGTTGATGACCACGATGTCCGCCATGCGCAGGTTGACCTCGCCGGGATGGAACGCCAACTCGTGACCGGGTCGAAGCGGATCGGCGACCGTGATGAGCACGTCGGGGCGGTAGAAGGAGAAGTCGTTATTGCCACCGTCCCAGATGATGACGTCGGCCTCCATTTCGGCGGCGCGAAGAATCGCCTCGTAATCCACGCCGGAGTACATCACCATCCCTCGACGGACTGGTTCTTCGTACTCCTCACGCTCCTCGATCGTCGGGTTGGAAGCATCAATGTCGGCGAGCGTGGCGAATCGCTGCACGCGCATCGCCTCCAGGTCGCCGTAGGGCATCGGATGTCGAACGAGCGCGACGCGAAGGCCCGCATCGAGCAAGAGCTGCCCGACAAATCGACTCGTCTGGCTCTTGCCACAGCCGGTGCGCGTCGCGCAGACGGCGACGACAGGTCTCGACGACCGAAGCATCGTCGCGTCGGGACCAACCAGTCGGAAGTCGGCGCCTGCGGCCTGTACCCGCGCTGCCAAGTGCATCACGGTCTCGTATGCGAGATCGGAGTACGCCAGCACCACCTCGTCGACGCCGTACTCCGCAACGATCTGTTCGAGTTCGCCCTCGGGTCGAATCGGGATACCGGTCTCGTAACCCGGGCCCGCGAGGGACGCTGGATAACGCCGATGATCGATTCCGGGAATCTGCGCCGCGGTGAACGCCACGACGTTCGCGTCTTCGCGCCCTCGAAACACCGTGTTGAAGACATGAAAGTCCCGGCCCCCAGCGCCCATGATGACGATCGTTCGCATTGCCCAACTCCTCTACGCACCAGTCCTCGGGTGGGGAGATCGATCAAAAGGTCGCCCGGTCGGTCACCAACAGCGAGAGTTGCGCCACGACGAGCACGCGTATGACACCAACATCGTGAGGGTCGCCAACCGATCGAACCCTGGTGCGATGTCGAGTTGTAGTGCCGATGGTCCCCGTCCACGATGGCCGATGGCCGCTTCCGAACCGGGCTCGCTCGCGACCAGGCTGGCGCGGTGCGCCTCGTCGTTGCTCTTGGTGGACATGCGTTGTCGGGTCCGTTACGGGGCTCCGATACCGCCGACATCGAGGCGCGCTTGCAGCCGATTGCCCACGACCTCGCCCGCCTCGCGGTCGAACACGAGGTGGTCGTCACCCACGGCAACGGACCACAGATCGGTCACCTCGCTGCTGCCCACGCTTCGGTCGGCGACGACATCCCGCTCGACGTCGTCGGTGCCGAATCCGACGGAATGCTCGGGTACCTCATCGAGTCCGCGATCAACGATGCAGCCTCGTCGGTCGGAGTCGACCGGGACGTCGTTACGATCCTGACCCGCGTGATCGTCGATGCCGCCGACCCAGCGTTCGAGCGACCGACCAAACCGATCGGTCCGGCCTACGACGAACCAGCGATGCGCGGCCTCTCGAGCCTGCGCAACTGGAACTTCGTCAAGGTCCCGACGCAACACGCTCGAGGCGGGGCCCCCGCCTACCGAAGGGTTGTGCCATCGCCTGTTCCCCGAGGCATTCGGCCCCGACGGGCGATCGCGGAGTTGCTCGGGTCAGGGCACGTCGTCATCTGCGGCGGTGGAGGCGGTATCCCCGTGACGATCGACGCCCAGGGTCGGCAGGACGGCGTCGAGGCGGTCGTCGACAAAGACCTCACTTCGACACAGATCGCGATCGACGTCGCCGCCGACGCGCTCCTCTTGCTCACCGACGTCGGTGGCGTGTACCGAAATTTCGGTCGGCACGACGCGCGGCTCCTCAGCACCATCGACCGGACGATCGCAGACTCGCTCGATCTGGCCGAAGGCTCGATGAGACCCAAGGTCGATGCCGCCATCGCCTTCGAGGAATCAACGCATCGGAGCGCGGCCATCGGCGCGGCAGATCAACTCCTCGCCGTGGTGGCGGGAACGGCGGGAACCCACGTACACCACGGCGTTGACACGCCGCGCGACGAAAAGGCCACGGCCAAGGCGCGGCGACAGTGACCTTTTCCCCTGGAGTTCGCGGCCGCGCCGAGTCAGGCTGGCCGCAACCACACCATCTCTCGAGAGGACCGTATGAGCCGCTTCCCGGGGCGCAGGTCGAGTTCGCTCCGGGCGCGAGGCGTCACGTGAGACGGAACGCCGCGTGAGTGCCAGAACGATCGCTCGGGGCGACGCGACACGGCAGAGCCAATCTGAACTCGGCGTGCCGCTCGGGCGAATCAACGGCATCGAGATCCGTGCGCAATGGTCGGTCGTCGTCATTGGCGGGCTCGTCGCCTGGAGTCTCGCCGCGGGTTGGCTCGACAGCGATCTCGACATCAGTGCGTCGGCGGCGTGGATCGGCGGAGTCTGCGGAGCGATGTTGTTCCTCGCGAGTCTGTTGGCCCACGAACTCAGTCACTCACTCGTCGCTCGACGCCATGGCGTCGTCGTCCGATCGATCACACTGTGGCTGCTCGGAGGAGTCGCGCTGATGGAACGTGACGCGCCCGACGCTCGCGCCGCATTGCGGATCGCGATCGCTGGTCCCCTCGCGAGCTTCGCGATCGCCACGGGCACGGGTGGAGTCGCGTGGGGACTCGACGCCGCCGATCCCACTTCGTCCTTCGTCATAGTCGCGGCGGCCGTCGCCGAGTGGCTCGCGATTCTGAACGCGGCCCTGGGAGCCTTCAACTTGTTGCCAGGGGCACCGCTCGACGGCGGGAGTGTGCTTCGCGCCTGGTTCTGGTCTCGGACCGGCGATCGTCTCGGGTCGCAGATTCGCGCGGCTCGCGCCGGCCGCACACTCGCCCGAATCCTGATCGCCTTCGGAATCATCGAGTTCGCGTTCGGCGCTGGACTGTCGGGATTGTGGATCGCGTTCATCGGCTGGTTCGTTCACGGTTCCGCGACCCGGGAGGAAACCGATGCCCAGCTGCAATCGGCGCTGGCAACCGCCACGATCGCAGAGCTGATGACGACCGATCCGATCACCGTCGAACCCGACCTCACCATCGCAGACTTCCTCGAGCGGTACCTGCTCCGGCACCGAAGCGCGTATCCCGTCGTCGACGGCGGGCGCTTCCTGGGAATGATCACGCTGCCCGATGTTCGTGCGGTCCACCCAGCCGGTCGCGACTCCACTCAGGTGCGGGACGTGATGACGCCTCGGTCGCAGTGCGCGATCGCAGCACCGAGCATGCGCGCGACGGACTGGTTGCGGGATCCTCGTTCGATCGACCGGCTCATCGTCATCGACGAAGCCGATCGGGTCGTGGGCATCGTCACTCCGACCGATCTTGTCCGGGTTGCGCAGTTCGTCGTCGAGACCGGAGCCGCACGCGAGGCTCCGTCGGCGCGGTGGTGACTTGCGACCCTTCCAAGATGAATCGCTGTTGTCCGATCATCTCGAGGTGAACGCGAGATCGCGTCGGCCCCGACCAGTCCGAACGTGGGCGGCTCCGAAGTTCGTCTGGGCGGTGACTGCATTGGCGGTCTCGATCGGGTTCGCGTCGTGCGGGCGTGATCAATCCGACTCGATGACGTCGCCTACGAGTGTCGAAATCGAACAGTTGTCTTCGCACGTCGACGATCTGATCGTCGTCGACGGATTCCTCGTGATCGATGCCGACTCGAATGCGACGCTGTGCTCCGCGCTCGCAGAGAGCTATCCGCCACAGTGCGCGGGATCGCGACTGCCCGTCACGAGTTTCGACGTAGCTCGCTTGGCCGACACATCGACCAATACCGACGCACCGGACGGTCAGCGCGTCGTCTGGACCGACGAGCCCGTCGCACTCACCGGCGAACTCATCTCGATGGACGGGAACCTTCGCCTCCGTCTCTTGACCGACGAGGTCGAGGTGCGTTCGGCGGTGCTGGCAATCGCGAGTTCAGACCCGCACTGCCCTGTCGAATCCATCCCACCCGACCCATCGTGTGCAGCACGAGCGGTAGCGAACGCGACGATCGAGCTCCAGCAGGATGGCGGCACGACGATGTCGACATCGACCGACGCGCTGGGCGTCGCGCTGTTCTTCGGCGCGACGGGCGACTACGTGATCAATGCCCGACCCGTCGAAGGTCTCCTCGGCACTCCGGAACCAGTTGATGTGCGCGTCGACGAGGGGACGTCGGTCGTTCAGTTGAGCTACGACACTGGTATTCGCTGACACCGCCCGAGTCGGTCGAGTGTCGAGCGCTACGACGTCACCGTCTTGGGGGCGGGGGCGAGCGCGAGCCTCAGCACGATTCGCCGATCGCCACAACCTCTCCTGCGATGCACGGTCGAATCGACGATCTCGACAGCCGCGTGCAGGTCACCGGGGCACCGTGGCGCGAGGCGCCCGATCGACGCCCGGCACCGCGGACGGGCCGTTACGCTCCCCCGATCGAATTCTCGACGGGGGGAACGACATGAGCGGTGGCCTCGCGGGCCTCCTCGACGACATCGCATCGCTGGCGAAGCTCGCGGCGTCGTCGATCGACGACGTGGGCGCCGCCGCCGGACGCGCCAGCGTCAAGTCGGCCGGCGTCGTCATCGACGACACCGCCGTGACGCCGGCCTACGTGCAGAACCTCGCCGCCGAACGTGAGCTCCCGATCATCAAACGCATCGCGAGAGGCTCGCTCCGCAACAAGGTGCTGTTCATCCTGCCCGCGGCATTGGTGCTGAGCGAGTTCGTCCCCAAGTTGGTCGAAGTGATCTTGATGGTTGGCGGCGCCTACCTCTGTTTCGAGGGCGCCGAGAAGATCCACCACAAGTTGACCCATCGCGGGCACGACGAGGAGCACGTCCCCGACGTGATCGCGGGACACGATCATGAAGAGACCACGATCGCGGGCGCGATCCGAACGGACTTCATCTTGTCGGGCGAGATCATGGTGATCGCGCTGAAGGAAGTGATCGACGAAGGTTTCGCTTCGCGGGCGGCCATCTTGTTGGTCGTCGCGATCGTCATCACCGCGATCGTGTACGGCATCGTCGCACTCATCGTGAAAATGGACGACGTCGGGTTACGGATGGTGCAGACCAACCGCCCCTCGACGCAGCGACTCGGGCGCGGTCTCGTGACCGCGATGCCGAAGGTGTTGGCCGCGCTGTCGGTCATCGGTACCGCCGCGATGATCTGGGTCGGAGGGCACATCCTCCTCGCAGGATCCGACGAACTCGGGTGGCATTGGCCCTACGAGCAGGTCCACCATCTCGAGGAACAAGTCGAGGATGCGGCGGGAATCGGCGGCGTGCTCGCCTGGCTCGTCAACACCGCGCTGTCGGCGGTGGTCGGTCTCCTCATCGGCTTCGTCATCGTGCTCGTCGCCACGCAACTCCCCCGCCGCGCCCCATCGCGTACCGGCGTCACTACCGGTCAACATGGCGCGCACTAGTGACGCCGGTATGAACAGTCGCGACGCAATGGCCGCGGTGTTGCACGACGGCGACCGCGTCGGTTTGCGTTTCGAGCGCACATTCGGACACTCGCCCGACAAGGTCTGGCGAGCGATCACCGAAGCGGAACATCTCGCGCACTGGATGCCGTGCGACATCGTCGGCGAACGCACGGTCGGGGCAACGCTCTCGATGCCGTTCTGGCCGGCGGTCGCAGAGAAGTTCTCGATCACCGGCCCGGCGCCGACTGGCATGCTCCTCGTATGGAACCCACCCCGGTGCTTCGCGTTCTCGTGGGACACCGACCACGTTCGTTTCGACCTCGCGCCGGCGCCGGCGGGCGGGACGGTGTTGACCCTCACGACCTGGATCGGGGCTGTCGAACCGCCGCCGCCCGAAGTCGCGTCCGGCTATCACCTGTGTCTCGCTCACCTGGCCCAGGTCGTCGACACCGGCACCGCACCGAACGTCGCGACGAGCGACCCCGCGCCACTCCACGATCACTATCTCCGGCACTGGGATGCCCTCGACCACCGCACCGAACCCGCACCCTGACCCTCACCACCCCACCCCCCACCGAACTTGCGCCACTTTCCGGGCTCCCACCCCGGTATCTGGCGCATGTTCGCAACGCGCCCCCTGAACTTGCGCCACTTTCCGGGCTCCCACCCCGGTTTCTGACGCATGTTCGGGGCGACGGCGGTGTGATCCGCGACCATGGTCAGCAGCGAACGAACGGCATGAGTTCGACGTCGTTGGATGTTCGCACCGCCACACGAGACGATCTTCCGGGTGCCGCCGCGGTGATGGCCAACGCGTTCGCGGCCGATCCGTGGTTCCGCTGGTTGTTCCCCGACGAGGAGACGTGGCGCGCAACGGCGAACGCCTGGTTCGGACTCATTCTCGACCGTGCGTTTCGATTCGATCACACTCATTGCAGCAACGGTGGTGCGATCAACTGGATCCCTCCGGGTCGACACTTCCCCGAGGACGACGACGTTGCGGCCGCGGTCGAACTCCTGACGGCGCACATCGGCGATCGGGCGACCACCGCCCTGGGCGTCGTCGGCCAGGCCGGGGCCTCGTTCCCCGACCAGGCGAGGTTCCACTGCGTCTACGTCGCGGTCAATCCGGCTCGGCGAGGTCAGGGGTACGGTCGAGCGCTGCTCGCGCACACGCTCGCGACCTGCGATCTCGATGGCATCCCGGCATCGCTGACGTCGACGA
>SXGT01612104.1_pt1 | contig 19030 bp, 14 predicted proteins | sample 3176221 | NCBI WGS metagenome assembly SXGT01 (sample SAMN11356862, study PRJNA531348) | freshwater metagenome | isolation source: freshwater sample F1-120 | place: China: Fuxian Lake, Yuxi | collected 2017-12-25
CGAATCGACTCTGAAGCCCGAGACGCCGGGCCCGCCATTTCCTCGAACAGGCCCGGGTGAGGTATGTTCGGATCTCGTCGAAGGCGGAGTTGATTCACACCGCCCCCGGCACCGGCCACAACTATCCCTTTGAAACGCCGGAATTTCTTCTCGACGTGGTGCGCCGGGCGCTGGCCGACAGCGCCATTCGCCCGGCAAAGGCGCCGGCGTCCTAGTCTCCGCAAAGGAATGACCCGATGACTCGAGGGCTCGTTGCGGTTGGTTTCTTGTCGATCGCCCCGGCCCTCGGGTTCGGGCTGGCCACGGCCCAGCCGCGTGACTCGGCTCGGGAAGCGGCCTATCAGCAGTACTGGGAGTTCGCCTCGCTGATCCGGGGCGGTGTCGTCCAGCCGGGTTGGCTCCCGGATGGCCGGGGCTTCTGGTATGCCGACCACGGGCCCGACAGCACCGTCATTTACCGCGTCGATCCGGCGGCCAACACGCGGGCGCCGCTGTTCGATCTGCCCCGCGCTCGCGCAGCCGTCGCCTCGGTGCTGGGGCATCAACCGGCATTTCGGGGCCTCCCGTTCGACCGGTTTGCCTGGACCGACGATCAGAAGGGCGTCCGGTTCGAAGTTGAAGGCCGGGCCATGGTACTCGACCTTGCCTCCTATGCGGTGCGGCAGGTTCCCTCGCCCACGGCCGAGGAGGCGAGCCGAAGGGCGCCCCGGCCGATCAACCCGGGCGAGTTCGGATTCCCCCTGATGGAGGTTCCCTCGCCGGACGGCCGCTGGTTCGCGCTCCATCGGGGCCACAACCTCTGGCTCCGCTCCAGCATCGATGGCCGGCTCCGTCAACTGACGACCGACGGCAGGGAGAACCAGGAGTGGATCGCCGGCGGCGGGCTCTTCGTCAGGCCGGTGGCGGCGCAATGGTCTCCGGACGGGAATCGGCTTGCTGCCTTCCGGCTCGACAGCCGCCATGTCCGGAAGCAACCGCTCGTGCACTGGCTCGATCCCGCTGAGCAAGTGGTCATGGATTTGAATCCGATCCCGGGCGGAGCGATTCAGCAACTTGAGCTCGCGGTCATCGACGTGCTGTCCGAACAGGTCGTGACGGTCGACATCGGCCCGGCCCGCGACCAATTCCTGTCCCTGATCGGCTGGCGGCCGGACGGCACGGAACTGCTGTTCTATCGCCTGAGCCGCGACTTTCGCCGGCTCGATGTCATGGCCGCCGATCCGAAGACCGGGACTTCGCGGGTCATTCTCACCGAAACCTCCAAGACCTTCATCGAGGGCTACACCGATTGGCCTTCGCTGCTGTTCACGCCCCTCTGGGACCGGAACCAGTTTCTCTGGCTTTCGGAGCGCGATGGCTACCGGCATCTCTACCTCTACGACCTGAACGGCTCCTTGGTCCAACGGCTCACGTCGGGCAATTTCCCGGTCACCGAGGTCGTATCGGTCGACCGAAAAACCGGATCGGTGTATTTCCTGGCCAGCAGTGACCCGGGCCGGCCGTATGACACCCATCTCCACCGAGTCAACCTTCAAGGGCAGGGCTTCGCGCGGCTGACCCGGGAGCCGGGCCAGCACCGGGTCACGTTCTCGCCGTCGCAGGAGTACTTCCTCGACGCCCATTCGGATCTCGACCGGCCGCCGGCCGTGGAGCTCAAGCGGGCCGATGGGACTCGGCTCCAGGTCCTCGCGGTGGCCGATACCAGCCGCCTGATTCCGCTCGGACGCCGTCCGCTCGAACGGTTCGTCGTCAAAGCCGCCGACAGGGCCACCGACCTGTACGGCGTCCTCTTCAAGCCCCGGGGCTTCGACCCGAGCCGAAAGTATCCGGTCATCGAAGTGTTCTACCCCGGAAGCCAGACGACCACGGTGCCCAGGGACTTTCAGCTGAACCGCTGGGCCGTTCGGGCCCAGGCCTGGGCCGAGCTTGGCTACGTGACCTTCATCGTGGACGCCCGGGGCGGTCCGGGACGGAGCAAGGCATTTCAAGACGTGGTCTACTTGAATCACGGCAAGAACGAGATCCCCGACCACGCGGCCGTGGTCCGCCAACTCATCCAACAGCGGCCATATATGGACAGCACCCGGGTCGGGGTCTGGGGTCACTCGTGGGGCGGCTACTTTGCGATCCGGGCCATGCTCCTCGCCCCGGATATCTTCCAGGTGGGCGTGGCCTCGGCGCCGCTGGCCGATCTCGAGAACGCCTATTTTCCGACCGAGCCCTACATGCTGACGCCCCAGGACAACGCCGAGGGGTACGAGTACGCCAAGAACACCCAGTTCGCCGGCCGGCTCCAGGGTAAGCTGCTCATGATCGTCGGGTCGAACGACGGGGCCCATCTGATGGGGAGCGTCCTTCGGCAGGCCCAGTCGTTCATCGAGGCCGGTAAACAGTTCGACATGATGATATTGCCCGGCCAGGATCACGGGTACACCGGCTCAGGGGCCCGCTTCGCGGAGGCGTACGTCCGCAACTATTTCGAAACCCATCTCAAGCCATGACTCAACGCCGCGTGCTGGTTGCGCTCCTCTCGGTTCTTGCCGCGTGCTCGAACGCCCCGAAGCCGGCGCCCGCCGATGGATCCGCGACGCTGACCCGGCTGCTCGACGCCGCCCACGAGCAGACGATTCGCGAAAGCATCTCGGACCAACTCCGGTACGGCCGCCCGATCGAACGGCTGCCCGGGCTGTCACTGGCCGACGAAGAGGCCAAGGCCCGATTGGCGCAAGCCTTGCTCGATACCCTGGCCACGGTGTCCCGCGCTTCGCTATCCGAAGCGGAGCAGATCAGCGCCGAGGTCCTCGAGTGGTTGCTCCGCGGCGAGGTCGAAGCGCCCCAATACCATTGGCTCTCGCTCGCGTCGATCACGCCGTACCAAAGCCCGCTGACCAGTTCGTTGTTGATGCTGGGCCGTGATATGCCGCTCGACACACCGGAGGCGCGGGCCCGCTACCTGGCCCGGCTCGCCGACATCGGCCCGTTCGCCGACAGCATTCAAACGGCACTCGCGGCCCGCGCCGAGCGAGGGGTCCGGATTCCCAAGGCCGAGATCAAGCAGATCGCCGGAACCCTCGGCGGGTTGACTGCGGCGGGGATCAAGAGCCCGTACGCCCCCTCAACTGCCCGGATCACGACGGTGCCCGATTCCGCCCGGGCCGCGTTCTCGGCGGCCGTTGCCAAGACCGTCGACGAGGGCATCAATCCCGCGCTCGGTCGTCTGGTAGCCTATCTCAGCGGTGACTACGCCAAAGCCGCGCCCGACGGAGTGGGCTTGAGTCAGTACCCGGGCGGCGAGGCCTACTATCGGTTCCTGGTGTCCCGGAACACCACGCTCGATCGGAAGCCCGAGGACATTCACCAGACCGGGCTCGCCTACTTGGCCAAGCTCGAAGCGTCGATGGACAGCCTGCTCAAGGTCATCGGCTTCAAGGGCTCGCGGAAGGACTTTCTGGCGGTCGTCGCCAACGACCCGCGGTTCCGCGCCAAAACGCCCGAGGAGGTCGGTGCCCGGTACCAGAAGTACTACGAGGCCATCCAACCGCTCGTCCCCAAGCTCTTTTCCCGGACCCCGAAGGCTCCGGCCGAGTTCCAGCGGCTCAACCCCGCGCTCGAGGGGTCGCAGACCTACGGCTTCTACCAACCGCCGAGCCCCGCTTCGCCGGTCGGGATCTACTTCTACAACGCCTCGAACCTTCCGAAGCGAAGCCTGTTCAGTGTGGCGAACATCGCGTATCACGAACTGGTGCCGGGCCACCATTTTCAGATTGCGTTGGCTCGCGAGAATACGGACCTGCCGCCGCTCCGCCGGGATTTCAATACGACGGCCTACGCCGAGGGCTGGGCGGAGTACGCCTCATCGCTGGGCGAGGAGCTCGGGCTGTTCGCCGATCCGTATGACGCCTATGGCCGGCTGATCAGTGAGGCGTTCTTGACGACCCGGCTCATCGTCGACCCGGGCATGAACCTGCTGGGCTGGTCGCGGGACTCCGCGATGTCGTTCATGCGCGAGCACACCATGACGGCCGAAACGGAAATCGCCTCCGAGTCGCTCCGGTACTCGGTCGACTTGCCGGCCCAGGCGTTAGGCTACAAGATGGGAGCCATGGAGTTCTGGCGGCTCCGGCGAAAGGCCGAACAGGAGCTCGGCCCCCGATTCGACATCCGGGCCTTCCATGCGATGATTCTCGACGCCGGCGGCTTGCCGATGACGGTGGTCGGCGCGATGGTCGACCGGTGGATCGCCGCGACCGCCAAGCAGAAATAGGAGATCACTGATGAGCCGTGCACTGCTCGTGCTGTTCGTCGGAATGGCCGGAGTACCCGTCTCGGTCGCGGCGCAGGACCGGGTGGCCTTGAACCTCGTTACCCACTCGGAGGTGACGATCAACCGGCCGGCGGCCGCGATCTGGCCCCTGATTGTCGATCCCAGCGGGTGGAAGAAGGGCGCCACGCTCCGCCACCAGTCAGGGCCCGTTGGGCAAGCCGGCGAGGTCTTCGCGGCCCTGGAGCCCGGCGACGGCGCCAAGGTGGCCTTCTTGGTCGAGAACGTCGAGTTGGTGCCGAATCAGCGCCGGACCATCAAGCTCTACCTGCCCACCGGCGGCTTGATCGGGTATGCCACCTGGAGCATCAGGGCGGCCGGAGGCCGGACCGTGGTTGGATACGACGTCTATTCCGAGACCGTGATCGACCCCGCCCAAGCGAAGTCGATGACGGCGGCAGAAGTCCGGGAAGCGGAACGGACCGCCGCGGTCCCCAATCAGCAGCGATTCGACCAGGAACTCCTGGCGCTCAAGGCCTTGGTCGAAAAGGGCCGCTAGCGCTTCGCGGCGGCCTCGATGTCCCGCTTCAATCCCTCATAGGCCTTGGCGGTCGACTCCTGCGATTGGCGCTGGTCGGCCAGATACGCGGCCAACCGGCCCTCGGCCGTACCCGGATCGGGGAGTTTGACGGTGGCGTAGGCATCCATCACGAAGTGGGTGATTCCCCCGGACTCCTGGAGATCGACGTTGTAGACGATGCTCAGCGGTGGAGCCGGCGGCAGGTAGCTGACGTTGGCGGCATACCGAACCCCGGGCTCCCAATGCAGGACCTCGAGCCGGTCGTGCCGGGTGACTTTCCCGGTACTGTCCCGGAAAATGGTGTCGAATCGGGCCCCGACTTGATCGGTCGCACCGTTGAGCGGCACTTTCTCCATGTTCGGCCGCTTCCGGATACTGGGTAGGAATGACCAGACGAGCATCGCCGGGGCCTTGATGTCGAGGACCACGCGGTTGGCGATCACCGCGACGAAGCTGTCGGCGGAAGCCACGATGGTGGGGGGGGTGGCCGGGACTGGCGCGGGACCGAATGGGCGGGTCAGGACCCCGACCAGCAGGGCAATGGCGGAGGAAGGTGTCATGGGCTCAAAGTTACTACGGGCCGACGCCCCTGCCACGACGTGCTCATGGCTCGAGCCCCATCCGGCGGAGCAGCGCCAGGAACCGCGGGTCGGTCCCCACCAGTTCGACGACAGATCGCGATCGGACGAACATCGGCAGTCCGGCCTCGTGCTCGGCGTACGACCGCTCGAGCTCACGGATCACGAGATCACCCTCCCCGAGTGTCGCGTAGAGGAAAGGCAAGCCCAGCACCGGCAGCTTCACGACCAGGAGGCGCGCTGGAGCGCCTCGGCCACCTCCCGCGCCAGCCGGAGCGCGTCGGCCACCGGGAGCTGGCGCTCCCGGGTGAGCCGGTCGCGGAGCGATTCCCCCTCGACGTACGGCATCACGTAATAGGCGTTGGCGCCCGCGCTGCCGGAATCGATCAGGCCGAGGATGTGGGGATGCTGGAGGGAGGCGGTGACCCGGATCTCGGCGAGGAACCGCTCGGCGCCGAGGACGGCGGCCAGCTCGGGATGGAGGACCTTGATGGCGACCTTGCGGCCGTGGCGGAGATCTTCGGCCAGGTAGACCGTGGCCATCCCGCCGCGGCCCAGCTCCCGCTCGATCGTGTAGCGCCCCGCGAGCGCGGCATCCAGCTGCTCCCGGGAGGTGCTCAAGCCCACGGCTCGGCGTGGCCCAACTCGAACTTGCGCATCACGACATCACGCTCTCCGAGTTCGGCGTTGAAGTAGGGCTGAAGTGACGATTCGAGGAAGAGGAAATTCGCGTGCCCCTCAAACCTAATCCCGTGGGGAGCGGAGGGTCCAGGCGGCCCCGGCGGCGGAGTTCGTCAAAGGTGGTCCCCGGGCCGCGGGCGCGGTAGGTTTGGACGCGGTGAAGCAAATTCCTATCCGGAACGGGATCTCCGGGCGGCTTCCTTAGGACACCCACTGGAAAGAGGTCACTTTTCGGGATGACGACGTCCGGCCGTCTCACCGCCGCCCTCGCCGACCGTTACCGCATCGAGCGCGAGCTCGGCGCCGGCGGCATGGCCACGGTCTACCTGGCCGAGGACGTGAAGCATCGCAGGAAGGTGGCGGTCAAGGTCCTCCGGCCTGACCTCGCGGCTACCCTTGGCCCCGAGCGATTCCTCCGCGAAGTCACCATCGCGGCCAACCTCCAGCATCCCCACATCCTGCCACTCCACGACTCCGGCGAGGCCGACGGGTTCCTCTTCTATGTGATGCCGTTCGTGGACGGCATCAGCCTCCGGGAAAAGCTGGTCAAGGACGGCGAACTCCCGATCCCCGACGCCGTCCGGATCCTCCGCGACCTGGCCGACGCCATGGCCTACGCCCACCGCCGCGGCGTGGTCCACCGGGACATCAAGCCCGAGAACGTGATGCTGGCGGACCGCCACGCCTTGGTCACCGACTTCGGGGTGGCGAAGGCCGTGAGCGAGGCCACCGGCACCCATGCGCTGACGACCGCGGGCGTGGCGTTAGGCACCCCGGCCTACATGGCCCCGGAGCAGGCCGCGGCCGATCCCCACGTCGATCATCGGGCCGACATCTACGCCTTTGGCGTGGTGGCCTATGAGCTCCTGACCGGCCAGCCGCCCTTCACGGCCCCGACATCGCAAGCGCTGCTCGGTGCCCAGGTGGCGATGACGCCGCAGCCGGTCACCGCCCATCGGCCGAGCATCCCGCCGGCGCTGGCAGGGCTGGTGATGAAGTGCTTGGAAAAGAGGCCGGCGGATCGGTGGCAGAGCGCCGACGAGCTGGTCCCCCAGCTGGAAGCGGTGCTGACACCGAGCGGCGGGACCACCCCGGCCGCGACCCGAGCGGTCCCCGGGGTGTCGGGGCGGGGAAGCCGGCTGCTCGCGGGTGGCGCCGTCGTCCTCGCGGTGCTCGTGGGCCTTGGGCTGTGGCGGTTTGGGCGGGCGGGCGGCGGCGGTGCCCCCCCGGGGCTCCGCGCGGTGGCGGTGGTCCCCTTCGAGAACCTCACCGGCGACCAGGCGTTCGACGTCGTCGGTCGGGTGGCCTCGGAAGATCTCTCGCGCAGCATTGCGCAGACCGACTCGGCCGACGTTATCTCGGGGGCCGGCATCATCGTCCTGGGCAGCTATGCGAAGTCGGGCGATTCCCTGCGGATGCAGGTCAGTGTGGTTGACGGCAAGACCGGCAAGGTGGTGCGCGCGCTCGATCCGACCACGGGGCCGGTGGCCGATCCGATGGTGGCCATCGGGGCGCTGCGCGAGCGCTTGTTGGGGTCGATCGTCAGCGGCGACCTCGCGCGGAAGGTGACCGTCGCCTCGACGCCACCCAAGTACAGCGCCTATCTCGAACATTACGGGGGTCTTCGAGAGTACGTAAAGCGGGACATGGCGGCGTCGGTTCCCTACTTCGAACGGGCCATCGCCATCGACTCCATGTACGTGGCAGCCTACAAAAGCCTGATCAGCGCGTACGTTATCCAAGAGCACTTCGATGAGGCCGACCGGGTGCGGGCTCAACTCCGCAGGCAACGCGATCGGCTCGCATCCGCGGATCGACTCGCCGTGGACATGCAAGAGGCGGACGACATCGGTGACTTCCCTGAAGCCTTGAGGCTGGCGCAGGAGCACTACCGTCGGACGGGTGATCCATTGTCGAGCCACCTGGTCGGTCGCTGGGGGATGTTTCTCCTCAACCCCCGCTTGGCGCTGAATGCACTGCGGGTCACCGATTCCGTCTACGTAACGGCGGCGTTTGCCTCCCAGCTTGACTATGAGGCCTGGGCGTATCACCAACTGGGCGACTCCCGACAGGAACTCGCGGTGCTTGACCGTGGGATCGTGCGGATGCCCCGCTCTGCGACGTACTTCACCGGGCGCAAATTCCGCCCGTACGCGGCGGGGCGCGACCTCGCCGCCGCCCGCGCGCTGGCCGACACCGTGCTCACGCAGCAGTCCGATCGCGGAACGACCGACGGACTCCGTTGGGTGGGCAGTGGCGCGGCGGAATTCGAGGCCCACGGCGACAGCGCCGGCGGCCAGCAACTCAACCGCCTGGCCCTCGATTGGGCCCGATCGAACGCGCCGCGCACCGGGTCTCCCGCCTGGGAGCGCACGGTCGGTGCCCTCTGGCTCTTCGCCGGTGCGCTCGACTCGGCCGAGGCGCATTTCACGCGCGCGCTCCCGGACACCAGCCGCAATGCGATCGGGACCGTGTCGTCTCTCGCCATCATCGCCGCGCGTCGGAACCATGGGGCCCGGGCCCGCGCCGTCTCGGATTCGCTTGCGGCCCACGCGCCTGAGCGGGAGCGGGATTACGGCCAGACGCCGTACTGGCGCGCCGCGATCCTCGCCGAACTCGGCGACCGCGAGCAGGCCATGCGCCTCCTGAGGACCGCACCGTTCCGGCGGATGCAGTTGTGGCATTCGGACCCGCCGCTGCGAGCCCTGCGCGGTTACCCGCCGTTCGACGCGCTGATCACGCCGCAGCGGTAGCGACCGCCGCGCGGGTCAGGACCCCGACCAGCAGGGCAACGGCGGAGGACGGTGTCATGGATTCAAGTTCCGACGGGCCGTCGCCCCTGACCATCGTCAACGTCGGCTATCGCTCCACGAATTTCTGGGTAGTGAGCGCGGGCCGATCCCGGTTATTGGTCGATCTTGGCTGGCCGGGGATGTTCAAGGCGCTGGAGGCGAACCTCACCCGGATGGGGATTCCACTGGCCGACGTGACCCACGGGCTGGCGACTCACTACCACATCGACCACGCCGGCGCCGCCGAAGATCTCAAGCGCCGCGGCATGCGGCTCATCGTGACCGAGGAACAGGTCAGCGCCATGCCGGAGATGAAGCGGTATACCAAGCCGACCGATGGCTACACCGAGATCAGCCTGACCGGCAACGTCGTGATCTCCTGTGCCGAGAGCCGGGCGTATCTCGCGACGCTCGGCATTGCCGGCGTGATCGTGCCGACGCCGGGTCACTCCGATGACAGCGTGACCCTGGTCCTCGATTCAGGTGAAGCGTTCATCGGAGACCTGACCCCGCCGTCGATGGCGACCGAGGAAACCGCCGACCAAGTGGCCCGAAGCTGGGCCACCCTCCGCGCGGAGGGTGCCAAGCTGGTCTACCCGGGCCACGGGCCGATCCGATCACTTTGATCCGGTCGAGTTGTCCTTGAGGTACCGGTCGAAGAAACCGAGCATGTCCTGCAGCATCTGCTTGGTGTTTTCCCGGCCATAGACGTAATAGGTCTCGCCCGGGTAGGCCTTGTATTCCACCAGTTTGGAGTGCTTGGCCAACTCCCGGGCATACTTCCACGCCGCGTACTCCGTATCCAGTACGTCGAGTCCAAAGCCGTGGATGATCATGGCCGGCGCGGTAGCGTCCTTCGCTTTGAGAATGGACGAGCTCCGCTGGTAGATCGCCTCGACCGCAGGGGTCGAGGGCCATTTCCCCAACTCGTAATGCAGCAGCTGGCTGTGTTGCAGCACCGGGACGACGTTGTGGAAGTCTTTCACGTCGCCGTACCCCGATCCTGAAATCGCGGCCTGAAACACCCCCGGGGCGAACGAAATCGCGTACATCGTGAGCATCCCGCCGTAGCTGATGCCGGTGATCCCGATCTTGCCCGGGTTGACGTAGGGCTGCTTCTTGGCCCAGGCTACGCCGGCCAGGACGTCACGAAGGTCGCCATGGCCCCAGTCGCGGTTGTTCAAGTCCTCGAACCGCTTGCCGTACCCCGAGCTCCCCCGAACATTCGGCGCGATCACCACGTACCCGCGGCTCGCGAAAAACTGGGGCTGGAGTTGGTAGACATCGCTGAACTGTTGGGTCGGACCGCCGTGGACGTACATGATGACCGGAGCCCGGTCACCGGGCCGGAGGTTCTTCGGTTTGTAGAGGTAGGCGTGGATGGTGAGGCCGTCGTTCACCCAGCTGATCTTCTCCGGGGCGATCAGGTCGGCCGCCGTGCCGCTCGGATCCGAGTCGGTGAGCTGTTTCGGCTCGCCGCCGGCCGCCGCGACCACATAGAGATCCTGCGCCTTGGTCGAGGTGCCAAACCCGTAGGAAATCCGGGTTCCATCCGGCGACCACTCGGCCCGGGTCACCATCCCGGTCTCCGGTCCCACCACGGTCCGCGCCGGCCCGCCGGCCGCAGGGACCACCTTGAGACTCTGGGTCCCGTTGTTCATCGACAGGAACAGCACCTGGCTCCCATCCGGCGACCAACGGGCATCGCTCTGATCCGCCGCCTCGGCGGCAAGTTGCCGGGGCACTCCGCCCGAGAGCGGTTGCAGCCAATAGGTGGCCCACCCGCTTCGTTGGGACCGGAACATCACGGTCATCCCGTCGGGTGACACCCGGACGAAGCCGAACGACGCCCCTTGGCGATAGTCGAAGAAGTCGCGGTCCGACAGCACCGGACGGCTCGGGCCTCCCGCCGCGGCCATGGCGAACACGTCATGGTCCACCCAGCGGGCGTCGAGCCGGGTATAGAGGATCGTGGTGCCATCGGGCGTCCACGACGGAAAGCCCTCGTAGAGCGGGCTCGTCGTGAGCCGCCGGCCCGACCCGGCGGCGACGTCGAGGACCCAGACGTCCTCGCTCCCGTTTCGGTCATTGGCGAGCGCGATCGACCGCCCATCCGGCGAGAACGAATACGAACGGATGTGACCCGACAGCGTCGAAATCCGCCGCTCCGACTTCGAACCGAGATCCCAGCCGAAGATGTCGTTGCCACCGAGGACTCTCTTCACGTACGTCACCATCCGCCCGTTGGGCGATCGCCTGAGCTGGGTTGCGCCGCCGAGCGCATCAGCAAGCCGGGTGGGCCGGCCGCCGTCGGCGCTGACCGTCCACAGGCCGCCATCGGCGCCCCCGATGTAGAGCAGGTTGGTGCCGTCGGCCGACCACACCGGCGCCTCTCCGGTTCCAATCGCTGGGATGACCGACTGAAGCCGGTCGATGGCCGGTTGGCCGGCATCTTGGCCCGCCCCGGTCGACCACGTGACCAAGGCAATGACGAGCGAGCCTAACGAGAGTCTGCGGATCGGGGTCATCTCGAGACCTTCCATGTTATAAGACACCGAGCAAGTCGGCGGGGTGATCCAGCCAGTGGTCCGGGTTGGTGCGCGCGAGGGTCGAGCGTTCGAAGGGCCCCCAGAGGGCCGCCGCGGTCCGCATCCCCGCCGCCCGTCCGCTTTCCATGTCGTGGACGCTGTCGCCGACATAGAGACTGGAATCGGCGGACGCGCCGAGTTGCTTGATCGCCAGGAACAGCGGCTCCGGATGGGGCTTGGGGTGGGTGACGTCGTCGGCCGCGACGATCACGTCCATCGCATCCGCCAGGCCCAGGAACCGGAGCCCCCGCTCCGCCCCCGCCCGCTGCTTGCTGGTCACCAAGCCGGTTTGAAGTCCGCGGCTCCGAACCGCTCGGACCAGATCTACGGCACCTGGGTAGGCGCTGACCCGGGCATCGTGGTTCGAAATATTGAAATCGCGATAGGTGCCGATCAGTTGCTCGAACAACCCGGGGTCATCGGCCCACTCTTTGAACTGGACCCGGAGCGGCGTGCCGATGCCGGCCAGCCAATGCTCGTCGGTCTTGGCCGGCAAGCCATGGGTAGCAAGGGAATGATGGTAACTGTCGATGATCAGGCGAATCGAATCGAGAAGGGTGCCGTCGAGATCGAAGAGGACGGTTCGAACCGGAGCTGTCATTCCGGAAAACTAGTCGAACGGTCGGGTTCCCTGAAGACGACCAAGCCAACGAGCGTCGCCACCGGCGGGCCGTCCTCCCGCGCCGGCCCGGGCCGCCCCGCCTCCGAGAAGGCAGCCGGATCGCCGGCTGAGATCCGATCCGCCAGGATCCGCTCGCCCGCGGTGTGACCCCGGCCGAGAAACCGAAGCACGGTCTCAGCCTCGAGGATCGCCGCTTTGGACCGGCGCATTTCCGCCGCCCGGATCTGTCGGGCAACAATGGCCAGGGCGGCGGCGCCAATCGGCTCGCTGCCGATACCGGATGCCGATTGGGCCTGGAGCCAATCCGAAGCGGCCTGATCGAGCTCGGCGCGAATCGCCCCGAGTTCGTCGATCCGAATCTCGACCGGAGCGCCGGCCTCGGCTTGGTGGAGTAGTCTCTGAGCGCCGGACCGGTCGTCAACCCACGGCTCGGTACCCCTTTGGGACAGGACCAGACTTCGAGGGGTCGAACCCCCGTTCATGATTGTGAATCCGGCCACCGCCGCCGCCGGCCCCTCGATTCCGGCAACGACATCAGTCCGGCAGCCGGCGCCGGCGAACGCGGGGGTGCGGCCAAGGCCGCCTAACGCTCTGGAGGCCTCCGGCAACAGTCGCTTCCGGCCAATCGCGGCCTCGAGCCCGATTCGCTGTTCGAGCAGCGGCGGGACTCGAAACTCGACCACCTCCACCGCGGCGTGAGCTGAGCCTTGGCGGATCGCCCGGCCGTCTCGCTGGTCGAGCCGGACCGCGGTCCACGGAAGGTCGTAGTGGATGATCCGGCCGGCCCGCCGGAGGTTCAGCCCCTCAGCAGCCACGTCGCTCGCCAGGAGGAGATCGGGGAGCTTGATACCGGGCCGGGCCGTAGCCGGATCGAAGGCATCGAGCACCGCCGACCGGGACGCCCGGGTCCATCCCACGCCGGCCGCCGATCCGGTCACCCACGCGACGCTGACGCCGAGTGCCTGCCGCCGGAGGTAGTGGAGCGTGTCCACGGAGGTAGTGAAGAGGACCGTCGGCCGCCGGTCCGCCAGGATCTGGACCAACCGATCGAGTTTCCGGTCGGCGCCGGCCAGCCGGGCCCGAACCCGCCGCTCCAACCGGGCCAAGCCCCGGCGGTCGCCTAACGCCAGATCGGCCGCGAGTCGTTCCGGCGCCAGCACCTCCCAGAGGACCAGCTGCTCGGGGTCGGCCTCGGTGACCGAGCGGATTCCGGCCCGGGACACGGAATGCCCGGCCCGGCGAGCCGCCGCCGCATGGTCGAGGAGACGGCGGTAGCGGCCGACCGAGGCTAGCAGCGCCGCCGGGCTCGACGCCGCGGCCCGAAAGAGCGAAGTCCGTAGCAGCCGGGCCACCGGTCCGTCCTTCGCCAAGCGGAGCCGGTCGATCGATCGGACCAGCCGGAGGAATTCGCGGTCTCCCGCCGACCAATCGTCGATCGAATAGGCCTGCCTCACCGGCTGCTCCTCGGAGGCCTCAGCATTGGTGATGACCACGGCCGCGAACGCCGCCGTCACCGGGCCGCGGTCGAGTTGCCGGGCGATCGACGGGACCCCGAAACCCCGAAGGGCATCGTCGCGAATCCCGAGCAGGAGTTGGGCGGCCAGGTCGGCGGTCCGGTTGACCGTGGGCGTTGCGGTCAACAGCACCACCGGCCGGCCCGTCACCGCCGGTGCGATGGCGCGATACCGCCGGGTGTGGGGATGGCGGAGGCGATGGCTCTCATCGATCACGACGGGGCCTCGGCCCCGCGCCACTTGGCCGCGGCTTGCGGCCTCGAAGCTGGTGTATCGGATGGTGAGTGCCAGGGCCGCGGCGGATCGGAACCAATGTTCCCGAAGCAGGGCGGGCCCGATGACATCGATCGGCTCTCCGGCGGAAAAGTGGGCCCCCAGGGCCAGGCCGACGTAGGTCTTGCCGCTGCCGATCCGAAGCGCGAGCAGCACCCCTCCATGGGCTTCGACGGCCGCCACCGCCTGGCGGAATGGCGGGCCTTGCGCCGGTAACAGCCACGACGGCGGGTCCACCGGTGACTCGGGCCGCTCGAGCAACCGGGCGATGGCCGCCGCGATCGCGGTCACCCGCCGGCCAAGAGCGCCGCGACCCGCCGGTCAATGGCCGCCTGGTCGGCCTGACCCTCAAGGTGCGCTGACCGGCTCAGTGCAATCAAGACCAAGTCGGTCATCGCACCCGCCGCCAACGGCACCCCGCCCACCAGTTCGGCGTTGAACCGGAAGTAGCCCGATGCGGCCATCGTGGCGCGACGCTTGGCGTGGTCGCGGATCGGCCCGCTGTTGAGCCACGCCGCGAGGGCCAGCGATTCGTCGGGCGAGTCGGTGCCGATCCAGTAGCAGGTGTTCAGGGGAACGGCCAGCCGGCCGGCCGGGCCGATCAGGGCTACCGCCTGGAGTTGGCGCGACAGATCGGCCCAGATCACCCGGTGCGTTGCCAAGCCGGCCTCGGTCCGGAACAGTGTCCAGGCCGGCCCCGATCGGTAGTCGGCGCGGAGCGCGAGGCGACGGGCGTGGGTCGCGAAGTACCGGGCCGCCTGGGGCGGCGCCGCGGCGACGGGGTGGCCTCGGCGGTCGATCGCCCACACCAACCGGTGTTCGCTCCGGTAACCGAACGCCGCAACGTTCCGGCCCCGCACGGCGGGCCGCAGCCATTCGGACTCGATCGGAACCGGCGGATCGACGAAGACCTCGTCGGCCCCGGTCTTGACGCCGAGCCGGATCCGACACCGGTCGCTGAGGCGCGCGGCGGTCGAGGTAACCCGTGGCGCGGCGCCGGCGGGGCTCCACGACCACGGCGACCCGCCTAACGAGGCTTGAACGATCGGGGCGCCCGGCCCGCGGAGCGTCGTGACGAACCGGTGGTCGGGCGGGGGAGGCCTTCGGGATCCGATCAGCGCCATCGGATAGACCGTGGCGTCGAAGGCCTGGTGCCGGTCGGTGAGGTTGGCCACCACCGAGAGTGAGGTGCCCCTGGCCAGGGCCTCTCGGGCTACTCCGGCGTATTGGGCGGTCAATAACTTGGCCGGCAACAGGAGCCCGACGACGCCACCCGGTTCGACCAGTTCAAACGACCGCTCCAGGAACGCCACCGCCAGATCCGGCAGCGGGGCAAACCCCGGTGGCCGGCCGGTTCGGCTTCCGCTCCGAAACCAGCGGTACCGGCGCTTGAGCGCCATCCGCTCGGGTCCGCTCAAACTCTCGGCGCGAACCCAAGGCGGATTTCCGAGTACCATGCCGAAGCCGCCGGCTCCGACGATATCCGCGAATTGCGAGGCGTAGTGAAACCAGGGAAGGGCCGGCTCGGTTCGAAGCCGGCGGAGCCACCGCCGCAGCAAGGTCCGATGCTGGCGGAGCCGCTCGAACTCCTTCCGGTGAGAACGTGCCAGGGGGGCCCGGTCGCCGAACAACCCGGGCGACCGGACGGCCGCGGCCAAGTCGCGGAGGGCCGACTCAACCCGTGACACCGAGGCCTCGAGGGCGCTTCGCGCCGCCCGAATCTCCGCCTGACGGAGTGCCGCCACCGCCCGTCGCTTGGCCGGACCGGTCGAGGCCACCACCGCTCGTCGGAGACCGGCCAGCGCTCCGGCATCGGCGGCTCCAACCGCAAACGGAAGGTCGACCCGTTCGAAAATGCTGTCGCCCTGGCGGATCAGCGCATCGAGATTCGGAAGCGGCTGAATGGCGTCGGCGGTGGTGCCCGGATCAGCCTCGATGACCTCGAGCCAGAGTCGAAGCTCCGTGAGGCGGACCGCGTTCGGATTGAGGTCGACCCCGAACAGATTGCGGGCGACGACCGCCCGGGTTGCCGCGCCGCGAGACTCCCCGCCATTCACCCGGATCGCCACCAATTGGCGGAGCGCGCCGAGCAAGAACGCCCCGCTGCCCACGGCCGGATCGAGGACCGTGACGGTGCGGATCCGCTCCAGCAACGCCGGGGTCGGGGCGGCGATCAGCCCGGAAACCTCGTCCGGTAAACACCCAAGCGCTGTGGTCACCCAGGCCGACAGGCTGGCGGCAACTACTTCATCGACCAGATCGCTCGGGGTGTAGAACGCCCCCGTGGTTCGCCGGAGATCCGGATCCATGACCCCTTCGAACACCCGGCCCAGCATGTCGGGCCCCACCGAGGCTCGGGCGTCGGTCTCGCCTGAAATCGTGAAGTGATAACGCTCGAAGAGGTCGTCGAACGCCTCGCGCCAGACAGCATCCGGGAGATCGTCGGGCCACCGCTGCTCCAGAGGATGAGGCTCGAACAGTCCGCCGTTGAGGAACGGCACCGCCCCGAAGCCCCGGGCCACCGCCGTGCGCCGGTCCCGCGGCCGGTTCAGGGTGCCGAAGAACAACGGCTTCAGGAACCGGCGCTCCACCTGACCGCCGGCATCCAGGCACCGGTCGAGTTCCTCGCGGAGGAACCGGCTCCGGCCGTCGAGCCAGCCCCGCTCCTGGACGAAATAGAGGAACAACACCCGGGTCAGGTCGAGCAAGGCCAAGGCATGGCGTTCCGGTCTCGGGATCCGGCGGGGCAGGGCGTCGATGGCTTGGGCGAGGGTGGTCCGGAACCGTTCGAAGAACCGCTGGTCCAATGACCGGCCGGCCAGCGCCTCCGACCAGGCCAGACAACCGCCTAACGCCGAATCGGTCGGGGCGGTCCGGCCCCGTTCGAGAATCCGGAGATCGACTGGGCGGACCCGGTTGAGCGCGATGGTCGCCACCGGGCAATCGGCCACCGACGCCGCGAGCGCCAAGTGGCGGGTCCGGGGATCGACGACGCCCACGACGGCGAATTGGCCGCGGGCCGCGAGATGCCGGGCAATCCGATGGGCCGCCGCCGGCGCCGGAGCGGTCTCCACCGCCAGGAACAAGAGCCCCGCCCGGCGCCCCACGATCGCCGCGGGAGGGTCCGGCACTACGGCGAGCTTCAGCGAACCGAGCGAGAGCTCGTGCCAGGCGGGTTTGAAGCCCAGTTCGAAGGCTAGTTCGGGTAGCTGTCGAAGGCCGGCAATTTTTGAGAGGGTGTCGGCCAGGGCCACGGGGTCTCGCGTGATGGAGTGACCATCACGGTGGCGAATCGGGCCTTCAACGTGTCAACCGAAAGAGCGCAGCACCGGGCTGTTTCAGCGCAACGGAGCCCTTGGGCGAGGTTACCGGATCCGGGCGACGATGAACGCCGCCGCCTCGGCGATCGCCGCCCGCGCCTCGGGCAAGAACGGCGCGGTCAGATGCCAGCCGTGCGGGACGTCATCATACACCGTGAGCCGGCTCGACCCCCCACCCTGGATTACCGCGTCATGGACCCGCCGGGCGTCGTCGAGCAACAGCTCCGTCGAACCCACCTGCACCAACAGCGGCGGCAGCCCACGGAGATCGGCGTAGAGCGGGGAGGCCCGCGGGTCCTTGGCCGAAGCGGGACCAAGGTAGGCGGCGGCGAAGGCCGTGATATTCTCGGGCAGGAACATCGCGCACCGGCCGGCGTTGCCGGTGAGCGAGGCACCGGTTCCCGCCAAATCGGTCCAGGGCGAGAACGCCACCACGCCGGCGGGAGCCGGCCAGCCCTGATCGCGCGCGTGCACCGCCAACGCGAGTACCAGTCCCCCGCCGGCCGACTCGCCGGCAATCACGATCCGCTCGCCCGGGGCGCCGCGCGTCACCAGCCAATGATAGGTCGCCGCCACGTCGTCGTATGCCGCCGGGAACCGAGCCTCCGGGGCGAGCCGGTAGTCGGCGGCGAACACCCGGCACCCCGTGGCCCGGGCCAGGGCGGTGGTCACCGGCCGGTGGGTGGCCGCCGAACAAGCCACATAGCCGCCGCCGTGAACATAAAGGACGACGCCGGGAGCCGGTGTCGGCGGGACGAGCCATTCTCCGCGGACGTGCCCCTCAGCCACTCGCTGATGACCGAGCCCCCGAAGGGCCAGCCGCTGCAGGAACGGTGGAATGCCAAAGTGCCGGCGGGCCCGGCGAGCCACCAGCGCCGCCGACTTACCCCAACTGGCCCGGCGGATCACCAGGCGGGAGTACCGGTCGAAGACCCGCGATTGCCACGACGGCACTGAACCCCTATGCCCGAGCCGAGGCCGCGACGATCTGATCGAGGTCCACGCGGAGCCGGTCCAAGTGCTCCAAGATGGAATCGGTGGTGACGACGGCCGCCTCGGCGTCATCGTCCGACCGGGGCAGCAGTGTGGCGACCATCGCGTCGGTATATCCAACCACCGCCATCGCCACTCCGCGGTCCACCAACCGGTTGAGCCTGAGCAGGAGCGCCATGCCCTGCCGCGGCCGGAGCGCCGCGATGGCCGGCGCCAAGTAGCGAATCAGCAACTCGCGAAGGTACTGCATCTCCTCGACGACTTCACCGGCGGCCAGCCCTCGAGTCGCGGCGTGGCGGCCGTATCCCGTGGTGATCCGGGTCCACAGCGGCTTCACTTCCCGGCGCAGGGGCCCGATCAAAGCCGCGAACGTATCTAGAATCAAATGAAATTCGGCATGGGTTGCTTCGATGGAAGCCGACGGCGTTCGGGCAATCCGGTCGCCGATCCATTCGATCCACCGGGCGGCCATCGCGTCGCGTTGTTCGGTCACCGCGCGGCTGGCGGCGGTCAGAGTTGGATGGGAAGCACGCAGAACGGTCCCTCCATTCAGAGAACAGCAGAGGCGAGTGCAATACTAATCGACCGCGCCGCCAGTGCCAGCGGTCTGGCAATTGAAACCCGCTCGGTTCAAGTTGCTGTCATGGCAACCCCAACCCTGACCAAGACCACGATCCCCGGTTCGCTCGGCCCGTTGTTCATCGACGTCCGGGCGGCCGGCCGCCGGGAGCCCGCCCCCGCCGTCATCGTGCTCCACGGCTTCAAGGGATTCAAGGATTGGGGCATGTTTCCGGCCTTCGCCGAGCGGCTGGCCCGGGCCGGCTTCAC
>SXGT01902862.1_pt1 | contig 19027 bp, 18 predicted proteins | sample 3176221 | NCBI WGS metagenome assembly SXGT01 (sample SAMN11356862, study PRJNA531348) | freshwater metagenome | isolation source: freshwater sample F1-120 | place: China: Fuxian Lake, Yuxi | collected 2017-12-25
GCCGACCAGCCCGAGTGAGCGGCCGCGGTGCACCGACAGCTCGAGGCCCGAGACAGCCTCGGCCCAGCCGCCGTCGGGGCGCTCGACGGCGATGCGGAGCCCTTCGACCTGAAGGAGCGGCGTCGCGACGGCGCGATCGGTCGAGGGCAGTGGAGCCGAGAACATCGGGCGATTCTGCCGCTGCCTCGGGCCGCGGGCAACGTGACTTGACCTCGCGCGGGCGCGGGCGTACTGGGGCGCCATGGACACGACCCTCACTCGGACCTACGTCGAGCGCCGCTGGTCTCCCGACACCGCCGGCAGCCTCTATGCCACGCTCTGTGACTACATCCGGATTCCCGCGCAGAGCCCACATTTCGACGCGGAGTGGCAGAAGAACGGCTACCTCGACGCGGCCGTCGCGCTCGCCCATGACTGGGTCCGCTCGCGGAACCTCCCGGACACGCACCTGGAGGTCCTGCGCCTGCCCGGTCGCACGCCGGTCCTCTTCCTCGAGGTCGCCGCCACACGCCCGAACGCGCCGACCGTGCTGCTCTACGGCCATCTGGACAAGCAGCCGCCGTTCGAAGGGTGGCGACCCGAGCTCGGCCCGTGGACCCCGGTCCTCCAGGACGGTCGCCTCTACGGTCGCGGTGGCGCAGACGACGGCTACGCGGTGTTCTCGGCCGTCACGGCCATCGAGGTGCTCAAGCAGCAGCACGTGCCGCACGCCCGCTTCGTGGTGCTCATCGAGGCTAGCGAGGAGTCGGGCTCGCCGGATCTCCCCTTCTATATGTCGGCGTTTGCCGAACGGATTGGCACGCCGAGCTTCGTCGTCGGCCTGGACTCGGGCTGCGGAGACTACGACCGCGTTTGGTTCACCACGTCATTGCGCGGCATCGCGGCAGGTCAGCTCACGGTCAACGTCCTCCGCGAGGGCGTCCATTCGGGCGACGCGGGCGGCATCGTCCCGTCCAGCTTCCGCATCGCGCGCCACCTGCTCAATCGCCTGGAGGACAGCGCGACAGGCCGCATCCTGCCGGACGCGTTCCACGTCCAGGTCCCCGAGGAGCGCCTCGCGCAGGCCCGCGGCACGGCCGAGGTGCTCGAAGACGCGGTCTACTCCAAATTCCCGCTGATCGAGGGCATGTCGCCGGTCGAGAGCGATCTCGCCGAGCTCATCTTGAATCGCACGTGGCGCCCAGCACTCGCGACAACCGGGGCCAGCGGCCTGCCTGCGCTCGAGCGCGCCGGCAACGTCATGCGCCCCGAGACGGCCCTGAAGCTGTCGCTGCGCATCCCTCCCACCCTCGACGGCGAGGCCGCCACCGCCGCGCTCAAGGCGCTCCTGGAGGCCGACCCGCCGTACGGCGCTAAGGTCCGATTCACGTCGGATCAGGCCGCGAACGGCTGGTCCGCTCCGGCCACGGCGCCTTGGCTCGCGAGCGCGGTCGACACGACATCGCGCGCGGTTTACGGCAACGCCCCCTGCGCACTGGGCGAGGGCGGCACCATCCCGTTCATGGCCCTGCTCGGCGCGCAGTTCCCCGCCGCGCAGTTTCTGATCACGGGCGTGCTGGGCCCGTCCTCCAACGCCCACGGGCCCAACGAGTTCCTGCACCTGCCCTGCGCGGCCCGGCTCACGAGCTGCGTCGCGCACATCCTCGCAGCCGTTCCGTAGGGGCGTGACGGCGCCTCCCGATCGCGCCCTCGATCGACGCCTGGGACGAGCGACGGTGCTGCTGGCGAGCAGCGTCCTGCTCTCCCGAGTACTTGGCTATGCGCGCGACGCGCTGGTGGCCGCCCGCTTCGGCGCCGGGCGCGACACCGACGTCTACTACGCCGCCTTTACGCTCCCCGACCTGATGAGCTACCTGCTCGCGGGCGGCGCGCTCTCCCTGACGTTTCTTCCGCTGTTCACGCGGCGGTACGCCGAGGAGCCCGAGCGCGCGTGGCGCACCCTCGGCGTCATCGCGACGACCATGGGGCTCGTGGTCTCTCTCGCCATCGCGCTGACGTGGGTGCTGGCTCCATGGATCGTCCCGTGGGCCTTCCCAGGCTTCGACGCAGTCGCCTGCGCCGAGACGGTCCGCCTCACCCGCATCGTGCTGCCGGCTCAGCTCGCGTTCTACCTCGGCGGCCTCGCGAGCGCCGCCGTGCTGTCGCGCGAGCGCTTCCTTGCCGTCGCGTTGGCGCCGCTGGTCTACAACGTGCTCATCATCGCGGGCGGCCTGGCGCTCGGCGGCGTGCTCGGCATCGCTGGATTCTCCGTCGGGGCGCTCGTTGGCGCGTTCGTCGGCCCCTTTGGGCTGGTTCTGCTCGCCGCGCGGCGCGGTGGACTCCGGCTCTACCCCAGGCTCTCGTTCCGTGACGCAGACCTGCGCCAGTTCGTGGTGCGCTCGTTCCCGGTGATGCTCGGCGTCTCGCTCATCACGGTCGACGAGTGGCTCTGCCGGTACTTCGCCTCCGGGCTCGCGGAGGGCACCATCACGTGGCTCCAGAACGCGCGGCGCCTCATGCTCGTCCCCGTGGCGGTGCTCGGGCAGGCCGCCGGGCAAGCCGCCCTGCCCTTCCTGTCGCGCCTCGTGGCCGAGAACCGGCACGACGAGGCCGGCCGCGTGCTCGGACAGTCCATGGCGGTCGTGACGTACGCGACGCTGCTGGCCGGCGCGCTGCTGTGGGCGCTGGCCGTCCCCTCGGTCGCCCTGCTCTACCAGCACGGCGCGTACACGGCGGAGGACGCGGCCGCGACGGCGGCGGCGCTGCGCTGGCTGGCGCTCGGCGTCGCCTTCTGGGCGTTACAGTCGCTCGCCGCGCGCGGCTTCTACGCGACCGAGGACACGTGGACCCCGGTGCTCCTGTCCACCACGGTCACCATCCTGTCCATCCCGATGTATGCGTGGCTCGCGCAGCGCTCGCAGCATGAAGGGCTCGCCCTGGCGACCACGCTCGGCGTCGGCGCGACGGCGCTCGTCACCGCGCTCTTGGTACGTCAACGCCTGCCCATCGCGATCGGCCCGCTCCTGTGGTCCATGTCACGCAGCGCCCTCATTGCGCTGCTCTCGGCGCTCGCGGTCACGGTCATCGATGCGCGACTGGTCACACAGTCACCGCTCCTGCGCCTCGTGGCCGGGACCCTGACCTTCGTCGCCGTGGCCGGACTCGCTTCCTGGCTCGCGAAGGCACCCGAGCTCCGCGCCTTCACGGGCCGGCTCAAGGGCTAGGACCGTGTTGCGGATTGACCGTCACTCGCCGTTGGGCTGCTCACGGGCGCTTCCCGCGCCAACGGCTTCGCGCCGGCAAGACGCAACACGCTCCCTAACTGGGGAACTTCTTGGTCCCTTGGCCGACGACGCGGTCATAGAGCCACATCGGCAGGGTGCGTGCGAGGCGCATCGCGGTGACCATCGGGAACGGGAACGCGATGTGCCGCCGCTTGCTGGCGATGCCCGTCGCGATGAGGTCGGCGGCGCGGTCCACGTCCACCAGAAACGGCATCTTGAAGCGATTGGGTGCCGTCATGGGCGTGGCGACGTAGCCCGGAGACACGATCGTCACGTCGACGCCGCGACTGCGCAGATCGACGCGCGCGCCTTCGAGGAACGCGATGAGCGCGGCCTTCGAGGCGCTGTAGGCCGAGAACTTCGGCAGCCCGCGAAAGCCCGCGATGGACGCGACCCCGACGAGGTGACCCGACTTGCGCTCCACCATCCCAGGCAACGCCGCGAGGAACGTGGCGACGGCCCCCAGGTAGTTGACGCGGGTCAGGCGCTCGAAGTCCTCCCACGACATCTTGTGCACGGACGCGTTGATGGCGATTCCGGCGTTCGCGATGACGAGGTCGAGGCCGCCGAGAGCCGCCTCCGCTTGCTGGACGGTGCGCTGCGCGGCCGCAGGGTCGGAGACGTCGGTCGGGTAGATGCGCACATCGGGGGCGCCGGCGTCACGGCAGAGCCCCGCGACCTCCTGGAGTTCGCTCTCGCGACGGGCGACGAGCGCGAGGGCGTGGCGGTCACGAGCCAAACGAATCGAGAGCGTGCGACCGATACCGGACGAAGCGCCAGTGATGAGCGTGCGAGTCATGGGCGCTTTGACCATGCGCCCGCGCGAGGCGTCAAGGGCGCTTACGCCGCGCGGGCGCGAAGCGCCTCGAGCCGCTCCCGGAGTGCGCGGCGCTCGTCAGCGCGCATGACCTCGTCGACCGGCGCGTCCATGGACTCGCGCGCCTCCTGTGGGCGACGCAGCCCGGTCGCACCGCGGCGTTGCTCGAGGCCGCTTCGTAGCTGCTCGAGGCGCTGCATGAAGCTCGAGGTCGCCGCCGCCTTGGGCTCGTCGTGCGCTGCCTCGGTGCGCAGGTCCATCTCGTCGAGCTCGCAGAGGAGCGACATCCCGTGGTCGGCCATGCCGACGACCAGGGTGCGGCCTGCCACGCGGACGACACCGACCTGAAACTTGCCGCCGCCGAGGCGCGTCGCGGAGATGAGCTCGACGTCGACCTTCGGGCGAGCCGCGGTTGCGCCCACGCCACGGCGCTTCAACCACACCGTCACGCCCGCGAGGAGGAAGAGCACCGCGCCGACCATGACGAAGCCGAGCGTCCCACCCGGGCTCGTGCTGCTGGCGCCTTCGCGCGGTCGCAGCGACTCAGCGAGCGACTTCTTGGTCTCAATGCGCGGAGTCACCTGAGTTGAAGCCGCGACCTCCGGCGGAGGCTTGGCTGCGGCAGGTGCCGTCACCGGCGCAGTCAACGGCGCAGTCACTGGCGCCGCGCGTGGCACCGCGGCCCTCGGCGGCGGCTCGGCGTCGATGGGAGCCGCGAGCCTGTCGAGCAGCGCCGCCGTGTCGTCGGCTTGCGCGAGGCCGCCCCACGTGCAGAGCGTCGCCGTCAGAAGCCATCTCGAGGTGTGTCGTCGCATTGCGCCCTCCATTGCCCGTGAACCCACGAGGCATCCGTGTCTACAGCAGGTTTCCCATGCGCTCCGCTGGAGCGATGATGTCGGTGATCCGTACGCCGAACTTGTCGGCCACGACGACCGCCTCGCCGCGCGCGATGAGGTGGTCGTTGACGCGAATGTCGAGTGGCTCGCCGGCGAGCTTGTCGAGTTCGAGGATCGCGCCCTGGCCCAACGCCAGCAGATCGGCGATGCGAAAGCGGCGACGACCGAGCTCGACGCTGACCTGGAGCCGGACATCCATGAGGAAGCCCAGCGGCCGAATGTCGGGGCTCGCCGGGTTCGCCCCGATGCCGCCACCGGAGCCACCGCCAAACGCACCGTCCAATGAGGGACTGTCGATCATCGCGAACCTCCGGCCCGAGTCGCCTCGGGCTCCATGCGCTCACCGGTGTCAGCCGGTGCACGCGACGTAATCTCCACGCTGTTGTTGCCGTGCATGACCATGGGGTTGCCGAGCAGCTTCGGCGAGCCCTCGACGTAGACCATGAGCGGCGTCGAGGGGTCGGCGTCCAGTCGGACGATGTTCCCCTTCTGCAACGCCATGAGCTCGCGCAGGCTGATGACCGACCGGCCGAGCTCGACGGTCACCTGGACCGTCACGTCGCGGAGCACGGTCGTCAGCGGCAGGAGCCAGCTCGGAGCGCCCTCCCCCGAGTCGTCGAGGATGCCGCTCGTGAGCTTCTTCTCCAGATGACGGACGCTCGCGAGCGGAAAGACGAGGTGCATCTCGCCCGTGCAGCCCGCGGCCTCGAGCGAGAAGACCGTGTCGATCATGACCTCGCCGTCCTCGAAGAGCGCCACCTGCCGGCCCTCGGTCTCGATGCGGAGCGGCTGAAAGCCGAACGGGGCGAGCGCGGACCAGGCGGTCGCGGCCTCGCTCGCGACGAGGCGCGCCACGCGATCCAGGAGACGGCGCTCGACGGTCGTGAGCCCGCGTCGCTTGAGCAGGTCCGAGCCGTTCACCGACGGGTTCGCCGTCGGCAGGCCGCCCAGGAGCATGTCGAAGACGTGGTACATCGTCGTCGGGTCGAGCGTCAGGAACCCGGTGCCACGCACGCCCTGGAGCTCGAGCACCTCGATTGCGGTCGGCGACGGGAGCGCAGTGCGAAACTCGACGAACTTGACGAGCTCGGCCTGCGCCGCGCGCACCGAGACGGGGTGACCGGTCGCCTGAGAGAGCGTATCGGCAATGCTGCGCGCGAGGCGATCGTTGACGAGGTCCAGGGTCGGGAGCTTGCCGCGGCCGACGGTCTTGGCGCCCACGAGGTCGTACTTGATGACGTCCCGGTTCGTCGTCCCCGTCGCGTCGGTCTCGCGGCTGCGGCCCGTGGAGCGAATCTGCTCCATGAGCGCGTCGAGCTCCTCCGGACTGAGGTTCTCGTTGAAGGCAGCCGCCATTGGCTCGTGGATGTTCATGATGCCGCCCCCGATTGCATCCGTGAAAGTGGCGAGCGCGGCGTCCGGCCGACCTGGTGCGTCCCGGTGCCCTGGGGACCTGGAAGCGCCGCGCGTTGCCTGCCAAGCGGTCTCGCCCTGAGATCGCCTGGCCCTACAGGAACCTATTGAACGACAAACTCGGTAAACAACACCGAGCGCACGCCGTCCTTGCGTCCCAGCGCCTCGTTCAGGCGCTTGGCCACCATCTCGCGGATGGCCTCCTTCGTCTCGGAGCCGCGGACCTCGTCGACGGTCAGGCCCGAGAGGTAGGTGATGACGCGATCGCGGACGACCTCCTTGCGCTCCTTGAGCCGCGACTCGAGCTCGTCGCTGGCGAGCTCCGCGGCGAAGGTGACCTTCAGGTAGCGCGTGGACTTCGACTCGTTGAGGTTCACGATGAAGCTGTCCAGTGTCACGAGCTTGCCGAGCGCGGCGCCCGTCTCACCCGCACCCGCGGCGCCATGCGGGCCCTCCGCGGCGTGGGCCTTCTTCTTCAGCATGAAGAACGCGCCGCCGCCGCCCGCGGCCAGAGCGATGACGCCGACCAGCACGACCATCAGGGTGCTGCTCTTCTTCTTTGGCTGAAGCTCAAGATCGAGCCCGTAGTTCTTGTCGCTGGCCATGCCGTCCTCCGTCGCGTACCGACCCGGGAACCATCCGCGAGTCGTGACCAAGGACACTGCGAGCGTCGTGCCAGCACGACTCCCATCGTCACTCGCCGAAGAGATGTTTTATTTCAGTGACTTATGGGCTCAGAGCGGGGCTGGGTGCCCGTCGGGGCGTTGACACCCGCGAATGCCGGCAGCGAGAACGTCAAACGAATGACATCTCGCACGGGGCTCGCGTCGGTGACCTCGACGGGCACCGGAGCCGCGCGGCCATAGCCCATCGCGGACAGGCCGTCGCGGCGGGTGCCGGGCTGTGCCGCGAGGAACTCGGTCACGGTGGCTGCGCGCGTGACGCTGCGCTTCCACGCCAGATCGCGATCGTCTTGCCCGGGGTCCGCGAACGCGTCGACGCGCGCGGAGACGCGGCTGTCCCGCACCTCGGCGGCGATCTCGCGGAGCAGGAGCTCAGCCTCGGGCGTGAGGCGACGTCCGGTCTCGTCGGTGAACATCCGCACTGAGGCGATGCGCACCTCGACGCCGGTGGGGGTCGCCTCGACCACGAACATGCGCCGGTAGGGCTTCGGCTCGGGGGCCGTCTCGGGTGGTGGCCGCTCGTCGTCGCTCTCGCGCGCGCGACGCTCCAGGATCTCCTTGATGTCGCGGACGAGCAGCTCGGGGATGGGAGCCTGGATGGGGACGATGAAGTCGGGCGCCATGCCGGTCTCCGAGGCCTTCGCGAGGGTCCCGAACGCGCCGAAGAACGAGCCGAAGTTGTCCTTGAACTTCTTGTCGTCCATCGACTGCATGGTGAGCATCACGATGAAGAAGCACAGCAGGAGCGACAACAGGTCGCACAGCGACACGAGCCACGAGCCGCCGTGACCTCCTCCGGCGTGTCCGTGCTCCTCCTCCTTGTGCCGCTTCCCCACGCGCAGGACCTCCTAGTAGACCACGACCTCGACGCGTCGATTCGCGGTCGGGTCAGCGTTCGGATCGGTGACGAGGGCGCGGGTGTCGGCCAATCCGACCGCCGTCAATCGCAGTGCTTCGAGCCCGCACGCCTCCTCGAAGTAGCGCACGACGGCCGCGGCGCGCTGGCTCGACAGCAGCCACAGCGCGCGTCGACGCCGGGTCGCGTCGGTGTGGCCCTCGACCTCGACGGGCCGACCGAGCTCGCGAAGGATGGCGGCGAGCTTGTCGAGCAGCGGGAAGACCCGCGGATCGAGCTGATTGGAGCCCGTGCGGAACAGGAAGCGATCGTTGAAGCGGATGCGGCGGTGACCGGAGTCGTCGATGATGACCTTGACGTCGTCTGATTTCCACTCGTCGGCCTCGAGCATCGCCTCGAAGGCCGCGAACAGCGTGACCTCCTTGTTGAGCGAGATGTGCTCGACCGTGGCCACGTACGAGCCACTGGCGTCGACGCCGACGCCCTCGGGCAGGATGCCGAAGGAGCCCAGCAGCGAGCCGATCGCGACGCGGCGGCGATGCGAGTCGCTGGCGGAGAATGCGAGCATCATGATGAAGAAGCAGAGCAACAAGGAGAGCAGATCGGCCAGGGACACGAGCCACATCTCGCTGGCGCCGGGCGGGGGGGGATCGTGTGGCTTGTGCTTCTTGTGACCGTGGGCCACGCCATCGCCATGGGCATGGCCATGCTCCGCGTGGGCGGGCTCATCGTGCGCATGGCCGGAGACCGCGACGACGTGCGGCCGTGCGGCCGGTCCCTCGCTGGTCCTCGCTGTCGCTGCGCTGCTCATCCCGCCCTCCGCCTCCGCCCTTCCGAGCTCGTTGTCGCCTACTTCTCGAACTGGCTGTTGCGCAGCTTCGGCGACAGGTAGCTCATCAGGTGCTGCTCCACGAGGCGCGGATTCGCACCCGCGGCGATCTGCAGGATGCCCTGGAGCTCGACGTTGCGGATGAGCGTCTCCTCGGCCGAGCGCGTCCGGAGCTTGCCGGCGATCGGGTTGGCGATGATGTTGGCGACGAACGCGCCGTAGAAGGTGCCGACGAGCGCGACCGCCATGGCCGGACCGATCTTGGAGGGGTCCTCCATGTGCGACATCATGGCCACGAGGCCGATGAGCGTCCCAAGCAAGCCCAGGGCGGGGGCGAGGTTGGCGAGGTTGCCGAAGACCTCCGCGCCCTTGTCGTGTCGCTTCTTCATGTAGTCGATGTCCGTCTCGAGGATCGCCTCGATGGACGAGGCGTCCTGACCGTCGACGAGCAACTGGAGGCCCTTCTTCAGGAACTCGTCCTTCTCCTGCTCGATGGCTGCCTCCAGCGCCAGGACCCCGTCGCGGCGCGAAATGGAGGCGTAGTGGACGATCCGGCCGATGATGTCCTTGGGGCGCGGCATGCGAACGAACATCGCGTTCGAGGCCGTCTTGAGGGAGCCGATCATCACCTCGATGGGGAAGTTGATGAACAGCGCGCCCGTCGAGCCGAGGATGACGATGCAGAAGGCCGGCAGGTCCATGAAGGGGCCGATGCCGGATTCGTGGATCATGGAGCCGACGATGGCTGCCATGGCCACGACGAAGCCGATGATGGTTGCGATGTCCATGCCGTCCTCCGTCCCGTTGGGCGCGCGTGCCTCACCGGGGGTCGTCCCAGGTGATGCAGCGCCGAGGGCGCCGCGGAGCCCTCCGTACTGGGGCATCGGGTCGGGCGACCGGGAGTTAACGCAAAAGAGCGCGGCGGGCCGCGGCACGCGATGGGGGCGACCGCGCCACGGCACGTGCGAGCACGGCCCCGGGAGAAATCGACGCGAAAAGCCTTGCGGACGGGCCGCGGCGGGTTCATCATCTTCGAATGGACCGGCGGCCGGCCTGTGTGAGGGTTTTTGAACGGTGAGTTGACGTGCGTCTAAAGGGGGCATGCGGACTCTAGTCCTTGCCGTCCTTTTCGTAGCCGTCGCCGGGCCGGCCGCCGCCAAGCGTTGCGAGGATCCGTCGCGCGCTGCCAAATCTGCCATGTGTTTGGACCTCGAGCGCGCCCCGCGCGCCGATCGCTTCGACGAGAAGGCCTCGCGTGCGGTGCTCGTTTGGGAGCGCGTCTCGCGCAACGTCGTTGCTCTGACGGGCCGCCCCGTGGCCTTGGCCGTCCTCGGCCCCACCGCGCGCATCGGACGCGGCCTCACGGCCAGGCCCTTTCCGTCGGCGGCCTACATCTGCTCCGGCGCCCCGCCGACGGTCTACCTGCCCTACCCGCTCGTCGAGCTGGTCTACGGCCGCAAGAAGTACCCGGAGGCGTTCCTGGCGTTCGTCCTCGGTCACGAGCTCGGCCACCGCGTCAACGACTACGACGATCGCGGCTGCCCGCTCGAAGCGTTCGAGCGGCCGGGCAAGGGCGACGGCGAAGAGGAGCTGGCCGATCGGCGCGCGGCCTTCTACACCGCGCTCGCCGGCTTCTCGACCGCGAGCGTGGCGCGCCAGGATCTCGTCGCCCGCTTCCTCCAGGGTGAGCTGTTCATGCGACCGAGCGAGGTCGCCACACGCCGGCAGGCCGTCCTGGACGCGCTCGCGAGCTTCGACGGCTACGAGGCGCTCTATCAGTCCGGACTGGCCCTTCTGTTCGCGGGCGACGGCGACGCGGCGACCCGGCTGCTCGACTGGGCCGACGAACTGATCGCGGGCCGTGGCCTGCCCATCCCGGAGGTGCGCGTCGTCCGCGCGCTGGCGCACGTCATGGCCGCCGCCGACTCCGCGCCCTGGGTTGGGCGGCTCCGACTGCCGCTCGATGTGCGCCATCTCCGGTGCCAGCCCATCGCTCCGGGCCGAACGGCGCTCGCGGGGCGACCCGGCGCGCCGAACCGCGGCGCCGAGGCCGAGGCCCGTGCCGTCAACCTGCTGACGACCGCACGGCGGCTGTTCACCTCCGCCGAAGAGCTGGGCGCCGATCGCATGCTCACCACGACGGGCCGCGGGTGCGCCAGCTTCTACCTCGGCGAGTTCGGCGAGGCGCTCGCGTCGTTTGGCGAGGCCGATCGGCGCATGAGCAAGCGCCATGGGACCGGGCCGCGGCGCACGCTGCGAGGCAACGCCGCGCTCGCCGCCTTTGGCCGCTGGGTCGTCGAGCATCCGGTGCCCCCCGCCTCCTCCCGCGCGGAGGCGGTGAGCTGGGCCCAACGCCTGGAGCTCGAGCTGACGCCCAAGGTCATCGACCACACGGACCTGCCGCCAGTACTCACGGTGCTCGCGAAGTACCCGACTCCGAGCAAAGGACCCGCCCTGGAGCCCGTGCGCGTCGGCTGCATGCGCACCACGCCGGTGCCGGCGGGTCCGGTCTTCCCGGTGCTGCGCGCCTCGCCACGCGGGACCGACGTCGCGGCGTGTCCGCCAGATACCGAGCTACGCTCAGCCCTCCCGGATGCGTCCCGAGCGGCGCACACGCAGGGGCTGCTCGTGTGCGCACCGCGAGCACCCGGAGGCGCGCTCTGGATGAACGTGCGGCTGCCGTCGCTGTCGAGCCCGTCAACGCCACGGATCGAGTCCACATTGCGCGTCTTGACCTCTCCCGCAGCCCCCTTCGACCGCGTCGACGGCTTCGCGTGTGGCTGCAAGCGCGTGCTCGAGGTCGGCGCCACCGACCGCGGCGGCGGAGCTTACGCCGTCGAGTGTCCGGGCCGCGACCTCCATCGCGCGGTCCTGCTCACGCGGGCCGACGGCACCGTCGAGCGCGTCGTCTCGGTGGCCACGCGGCGGATGCCGTGAGCGACCGGCACTGGCTGTGGCTCGCGCTCGGCGTCGCTGCGATTCAGTCGCACGCGCTATTCTTGCCCGGCCCGCTGCCGATGAACGACGCGTCGAGCCACGTCGCGACGGCGCACATCGCGCTCCGGCTCTTGCAGGGAGACGCCTTCTTCGTCGACCACTACGCCATCGACCTCATTCCGACGCCCTATTGGCTCAGCACGCTGCTGCTGACGCCGCTGCTCGCGCTGGGCCTCTCACCGCTGGTCGCGCTCAAGGTAGCGACCGGCCTCGGCGTCTTCGGGCTGCCAGCGGCGTTCTGGCTGCTCGCGCGCCGGGTGCATCCGGGAGCCGTCGCGCTTACGCCACTCGTCGCGATCGTCGGCGTCAATGCGTCACTGTTCGAGGGCGAGCTGAACTACGTCCTCGGCCAGCCGCTGGTGCTGCTCGCGACCTGGGCGTTCGCGGGCCTCGAGCGCGTCCGGTCTGGTCGCTTCCTGGCCTTCACGGGGCTCGCGATCGCCACCTACCTCGCTCACGTCTTTGCGCTCGCGATCCTGGCGTTGCTCCTCGGCTGCCTCGTGCTCCAGGCGATCGCGCAGCGCTGGGGAGCCCCGTCGCTCGCAGAGCGGCTTCGTCCCCTGAGAGAGCCGCGCGGCATGGCCTTGCTCGTGCCCATCGCGCTCCTCGGAGTCGCGACGTATTGGATCCTCGTCGCGCCAGGCGAACACGCGACGCAAGGCGCGCTCGTCTGGGGCCTGGGCGCCTACCGCTTCAAGGAGCCCGTGCTCCACCTGGTCGGCTCGGTGCAGACCGAGCTCGGGACCTGGCTCTGGGCCGGCCCGCTGCTGATGGCCGCGGCCGTCGCGCTGCTCCTTGGGCGCCGACCGACCGTCGCGGCGGGCCCCGCCCTCGCAGCCGCCATCGCCGGCGCGCTCGCGACGGTCGGACCTGTCGGCATGGAGGACGCGCTCGGATTCGAGGACATCGCCGACCGCTTCGAGCTGCCCGCGGTCGTGCTGTCAGGCCTCGCGGTGGGTCCGGTCGTCTCCGGCGCGCTGGTGCGTCGCGCGTTCATCGGGCTGACTCTGGCGCTCGGGTGCGTGCGCGCCGTGGACGTCGCGGCCGCCACGAGCGAGGTCCGCGACCGCCTCGCCGTGCTCGACGGGCAGCTCGGGCAGGTGCCGCCTCATGCGCGTGTCCTGCCCCTGTGGCTCGCTCCGCCGCGCCCGTCGTTTGCGGACTTTCGCGTCCATCGGACCGTCAATTCGATCGTCACGAGCCGCGACGGCTACTCGCCGCACGTCTTTGCCCGCAGCGGGCAGCAACCGCTTCGCCATCGCCATTGGCCGGAGTACCGCCTCGTCGAGAACCTCGAGATGCTCGGCATCGAGTGGGCGTTCTACGACGTGGTCCTCATTCAGTCGCCCAGCGCGGACACCTCTGCGTTGCGCGATCTCGAGGACCGCGCGGCGTGCGATCCCTGGGACCCGCGATCGGGCTTCCGCGTCTGCTTCGTGCGCCCGGGGCGCGAGCGGCCTTCGGCAACGCCGGAGCAGCCGCGCGCCCTTCCCGCGAGGGCCGAGATGCGCTAGATCGCACGCTCATGTCGACGCCCACACAGCAACTTCATTTCCTTCTCGGCGGGAAGAGCTTCCCCGTTGACGAGATCGGCTGGCTCTTGGACGGGATGTCGGTCGCGGAGCGCCTCGCTGCCGTCCGCGGACTCGGCTTCTTCTCGCAACGCAAGCTCTATGACGCCGCCGAGGGCCGGCCTGTGTCCATCGACGACATGGTGCCTCCGGGGATCCCGGTGCACACCGAGGTCATCCACGAGGGCAAGAACACGCTCCCGGTGCATCAGCTCTTTCAGAAGCGCTTTGCGCGGCAGCCGGACAGCGCCACTGAGCTGTGCGGCTACAATGAGCAGACCCTGCGCACGATCACGGGTCCCGGCTACTACGTGGCGCGGCAGAACCCGGAGACCGGCGAGCTCGACGTCGACTATACGGCGCTGCCCAACTCCAAGCCGGCGCACTGGCCCGAGATCCGGTCTCAGACCGAGGGCCTGTCACGGTTCATCTACGGGTTCATGGTCGACAAGATGCGCAAGGTGTCCCAGCACGTGACCATCGGACGCGCCTGGCGTCACGGCAAGCCGCAGCCCGCCTACTTCGTGCTCTGCCGCCAGGACTAGCACATTGACCGCCTGAGCGCGGCGCCGTAGGCTCGCATGGTGGCTCTCGCGCGCGTCATCCTCCCGGCCGTGGTCGCGCTCCTTGCGCTCGCCGGGTGCGAGACGACCGCCGGCTTTCGCACACGCGAGGTCAACACCCACTTTCTGTACTTCAAGCGCGTCAAGAACACCTTCGAAGGAGGCGTGGGCAGCCTCGTCGTCGAGGTCGCCCCCAATCCGCGGGGCCGGGCGCCGGTACGCATCGCCGAGAGCGTAAGCGGCGGGACGGGCAACGCGTGGCGCGCGACCGTCTGGATGGCGCTGCTGGCCGCGAGCGCGGTGCTCGACGTGGACTCGTCCAGTGTGCGCGTGACCGTCGAGGTCGACGGCACGGTCGACGGACCGAGCGCCGGCGCCATGATGACCGCGGCGATCATCGCGGCGGTGCGCGAGCGGCCCATGCTGCCGAACGCGGTCGTCACGGGCACGATCAACCCGGATCTCACGCTCGGCCCGGTCGGCGGCATCCCCGAGAAGGTGCGCGCGGCGCTCGACAAGGGCATCAATCGCATCGGCGTGCCCATCGGCCAGGCCTCGGCGCCGAGCCTCGTGACGCACGCGCCCGTCGATGTCGTGGATCTCGTCAAGAAGCGCGGCGGAGCGGCCTTCGTGATGCACGACGTCGGCGAGGCCTACGAGGTCATCACCGGCGAGAAGCTGCGGACCCCCGAGGCGCTGCCGGAGGCGGCCATGCGCTTCCCGGACTGGGCGGCCAAGGTCTTCATCAAGCACGCGCTCATGACGGCCGACACGGCCGAGAAGACGCTGCCGACGCTGCGTGAAGAGCTCGCGGGGCTGGAGCGGCTGCCCGAGCTCAAGGACGCGTCGCAGGTCCTGCGTCGTTCGATTGACACCATCGAGGGGCAGCTCACGGAGGTCAAGGAGCTGGCGCGGAAGGGCGACGCGGTGAGCGCCCTCTACCTCGCGGCGGAGACGCGGGCGTTCGAGTTCATGCTCATCACGCGGATCCTGGGCGACAAGGGCATCGCGCAGCGCAACTGGGTCCTGGTGCGAGACTTCGTCAAGAAGCTCGAGCAGAAGGTCACCGAGTCGCTGGCCGTGCTCTTGCCCGCGTGGAAGGCCTACGGCGCACGCGAGGCCGTCGAGGTCCCGTTCGTCGTGGACACGTTCGAGGCGTTCGTCCACACGATGCGCGAGCTGGCGGAGTCCAAGGACGTCCTTGCCGCGCATCCGCCGCTTCAGGCCCTGCTCTCCGATCGCGCCACCCCGCCCACGGAGGCGCAGATCCCGGTCGTCGCACGCGGGCTGCAGCCGTATCTCGGTCAGCTCGGGCTCGCGCAGGTCAACGCGGTCCTCGGGGCCGCGTATCTCGAGGTCGGGCGCGCCTGGATCGACCTCGGCCGTCGCAGTCAGGCGGCCGCCATCGACGAGCGGGCGCTCAAGGCGGTCACCACGGAGTACGAGCGCGTCGCCGACGCGAACCTCGAGTACCTCGACAGCATCCTCATCCTGGAGGAGGCCCGACAGAAGGGCGAGGCGCCCGAGGCTACGCGGCGGCGCCTGCTCGGCAACGACTCCGACTATCGTCAAGCCATCGTCAATCGCCGCCTCCCGGCGCACCTGGACCAGAAGCTGGTCGCGGGCCCGACCAAGCTCTACGCGAGCCTGACGGGCGCCGTGTCGTCCTACTTCGCGGCAGTCACGGTCGTGAGCAAGCGCTACTCTTTGGCCGCGGTCTACGATCGGGGTGGCGAGCTCGTGGATGTGCGCTATCGTGACGCCCTCAAGAGCATGCTCGCCATCGCCGACCTCAAGGCGCGCGAGGTCGCGGCCCAGTGCCAGCGTACGCTCGGCGAGGTTCCGATCTCCTCGCTCATCGAGTATGACATCGCGCGGCGTGGCGTACAGAAGGCGCACGCGCTCGCGACCCAGGCCGGACCGCCCGCCGCGGCGATTCGGCAGCAGATCGAGGCCCTCGGTCACTACTGGCGTGCTTCGACCATGAGCCGGCTGGCGCTGTCGGCCCGCCGCCGCATGCAGCTCTTGCGCAGCGAACCGTAGGCGCGAGGAGAGACGGGATGAGACGACGAAAACCGATGGACCGAGATGGGATGCTCGATGCGATCGAGGTCGCGCTCGACGAGGGAGAGTTCGAGCAGGCGCTGGAGGACTGCGAGCGCCTGCTGAGCGCCGATCCCGACGACGTCGACGCGCTCGTCCTCAAGGGCCACGCGCTCGCCAGCGGCGGCGAGCTGGTCCGGGCCCTCAAGCTCTACGAGCGCGCCCACGGGCTCATGCCCGACTGGGACGACGCCGAGGTGTGCCAGGGCGAGATCCTGATGGAGATCGGGCGCTTTCGAGACGCCAAGCGCCTGCTCGAGGCCGCTCAGCGCCGCGACCCCTCCCGCGCGGAGATCCAAAACGCGCTCGCCATCCTGCACGAGCTCCAGGGCGACGACGTCAACGCGCTCCGCCACTACAAGCTCGCGCACAAGCTCGACTCGGGGTTCCATATCCCGGTGCGGGTATCGGACGCCGAGTTCCGTGCCATGGCCGATGAGCTGCTCGCGGCCTTTCCCGAGGAGATCCGCGCGCACCTCCAGAACGTGAGCATCCAGGCGCCAGACCTGCCGACCTTGGAGATGGCGTTGTCGCAGGACCCGCCGCTCGGGCTGCTCCTGCTGGGCTACTTCGACGGGACGCCCTTGAGCGAGCGCGCAGTCGTCGACGCCCACGGTCAGACCCCAGCCCACATCTACCTGTTCAAGAAGAACCTCGAGCGCATCTGCCGCAACCGGCGTGAACTGCGCGAGCAGATCGACGTCACGCTCAAGCACGAGCTCGGCCACTACCTGGGTCTGGACGAGGACGACATGGAGCGCCTCGGACTGGATTGACCGAGGTGTCGGGCGGCTACTCCAGCCGATCCCAGCCCGAGCGCACCTCGCGGGTCAGCTCATGGAGAGCGACGTCCGCATCCCGCAGAGGCGCCAGGTCGACCTCCAGGTTGACGAGCGCGGCCAGCGCGACGAGGGCCGGAATCGCCAGATCCGGTGCGCCGTCCCCACGCTCGATCACCCCGGCGCGATCGGTGACCAGGGCTTGCTCTCGATCGGCGATACCGTAAGGCACGAGCGCGACGAGCTCCTGGACGAGCACCGCGGGCGTTCGGGACACGACGGCCGAGACTGCGGCGCACAGGTGCAGGTACCGGCGCGCGACGACGGGCGGCTCGCTCTCGAGATCGTTGACGGCGCCGGCGAGGATCCGCAGGACGCCACGTGCCTCGCGATCGTCGCCTCGGGCGAGCGCGGCCAGCGCGGAGGCGTAGCTCGCGGCGGCGAGGCCAGTGACGTCCGCGGGCCCCCTCAAGCGCCGCGCGGAGAAGAAGGGCGACATCGGCAGCACCTCCTCCTCCAGAGCGCGCTCGGCTGCGCCGGCATACACCGTCATGAGCGGAAGGCCGGCGTCCTTGGCGACGCGCTCGACGAAGGCCGGGTCGGGCACGAGCAGAGCGAGGTGGATCGGGTCGATGCGCCGCAGCTTCAGGCGGTGCTTCTCGACCTTGAACAGGCGCACGCCAATCTCGTGCGAGAACGCGCGTGCGGCGAGGCGCAGGTCCAAGACGACGTCGCTGATGGGCGCGCCCAGCGCGAAGCGGGACCGGCCACGTTGCAGGAAGGGCTCGAAGTTGCGGGGATCGTCGACGGTCGCAAACCGCGTCAGCAGCTCGCCCGAGCGCGCGATGGTGGCCTCGAGCGCTGCAGCGTCAACATCGGGGAAGCGGCACGGAGGCACGCAGGCTAGCCGCCCGTGATCACGTCGGATGAGCCCTCGATGAGCTTTCCGTTGCCTCCGCAGTGCGTGTCCTGATCGCCCTGCCGATGCGCCTTCAGCTTATTGATGTTCACCGTCCCGGAGCCCGCCGCCGCGGTCCACAGGTTGGGGCCGCAACAGGCCGTGTGAACCCCCGTATCGCTCACGCGCAGGGCCGGCTTCTTGTTGACGTTGACGTTGGGTGAGCCCTTGACGGCTGGACCCACGGCCGGATGCGGGCCCGCGGGACAGCCGTGGGCATCGGAAGGAACCTGCGATTTGTCACCAAGTCGTCCTTGTGGGGGCACAGCCAACCTCCCGTCGTCGCACGCGCGAGCCATGTGCGGCCGAAGCCGATTCAGGCGCCTAGTATACTCGACCCCGCGCGCGTTGACCACCGCCGCGCCCGTTGACAGGCACCGCGCCCGTTGACAGGCACCGCGCTTGGCTGGAAGGTGCGCGACGATGACGGGCACGCGGCGGTCGAAGGAGTCGCTCACGCAACGCCGTGGGCGTGTGGCGCGGATCCTGAGCGTCCTGGCGGACACCTTCCCCGACGCGCACTGCGAGCTCGACCACCGCACGCCGTTCGAGCTCCTCGCGGCCACCATCTTGTCGGCGCAGTGCACCGACAAGCGCGTGAACCTCGTGACCCCGGCCCTCTTCGCGCGGTTCCCCACGCCGGAGGCGCTCGCGGCCGCGTCACTCGACGAGGTCGAGGCGTTGGTGAAGACCACGGGCTTCTTTCGCAACAAGGCGAAGAACTTGGTCGGCATGGCCACGGCGTTGGTCGTCGACCACGGCGGCAGGGTCCCCATGGAGCTCGACGCGCTCGTGCGGCTCCCCGGGGTGGGAAGGAAGACGGCCAACGTGCTGCTCGGCGAATTCGCCGTGGCGGAGGGCGTCGTCGTCGACACGCATGTCGGTCGGATTGCGCGCCGGCTGGGGCTGACGGCGTCTTCGAATCCCGAGATCGTCGAGCGCGCGCTGATGCAACTGGTTCCACAGCCGCAGTGGGCGATCCTCAGCCACCTGCTGATCTGGCACGGGCGCCGGACGTGCGACGCGCGAAAGCCGGCGTGCGAGCGTTGCCCGATCGCCAACGACTGCCCCACGGGACCCCCAGCCGTCCCCAGAGCGTCACCCGCTAGCGGTGTTCGAGCACCCACTGGACCGCGCGCCGGCTGAGCTCGGCGCCGTTGTTGAGGCTGAGCTTGAGCTGGATGTGCTCGCGGTGGGCCTCGACCGTCTTGACGCTGACGCGCAGCGAGACGGCAATCTCGCGGGTCGGTCGGCCTTGACCAATCAGGGTGAAGACCTCGAGCTCGCGATCGGAGAGGC
>SXGT01330348.1_pt1 | contig 19025 bp, 19 predicted proteins | sample 3176221 | NCBI WGS metagenome assembly SXGT01 (sample SAMN11356862, study PRJNA531348) | freshwater metagenome | isolation source: freshwater sample F1-120 | place: China: Fuxian Lake, Yuxi | collected 2017-12-25
GACATGACGCGGCTCGGCTACGGTGGGCTGAAGGTCGCCCGCGAGCCGGTCGATCTGCGCGAGGTGGTGGGCCGAGCCTTGCGGCGGCTGGACCGCGATCTCGCCGGACATCGGATCGTTCGGCATCTCCCGGTCTCGCTGCCGGAGGTGTCCGGCGACGCCGTCCTTCTGGAGCAGGTGGTGACGAACATCCTCGACAATGCAGCGAAATACTCGCCTCCGGGCTCGACGGTCACCCTGTCGGCCGAAGCGACCGGCGGCGGGGCCGCTCTGGTCATAGCAGACGAAGGCCCCGGCATACCCGAAAAGGACCGTGCGCAGGTCTTCGACATGTTCTTTCGCGTCCGCGCGGGTGATGGCCAGCCCGGCGGCACCGGTCTCGGCCTCGCCATCGCCAAGGGCATTGTCGACGCGCATGGAGGATCGATCCGCGCCGAGGCGGCGATGAAGGATGGCGGTGGGACCCGCATCGTCGTGATCCTTCCCTTGGCCGCACCGTCCGGCGCGCCCGAATGAACACTGGCCGAATCCTCCTGATCGAGGACGACCCGGGCATCCGGAAATTTCTGCGCGTGGCACTTGAGGCTCAGGGTTTCACGATGGAGGAAGAAGCGTCGGGCAAGAGCGGTATTGCCAGGGCGGCGACCGCGCAGCCCGATCTCATCGTGCTCGACCTCGGCCTGCCCGACATGGACGGCAAGGCAGTCATCTCCCGCATCCGCGAATGGTCCCAGGTGCCGATCCTGATTCTCTCGGTGCGCCAGTCCGAGGACGAGAAGGTCGCAGCCCTCGATGCGGGGGCCAACGACTATGTCGTCAAGCCGTTCGGCATCGCCGAAATGCTTGCAAGAGTTCGGGCACTGCTTCGATCAGCCTCAGGAGGCACTGCACCCGAAACCGAAATCGTGCGCCGCGACCTGCGGGTCGACCTCGCCCGCCATGAGGTCGCGCTCGCCGGCGAGCCGGTAAGGCTGACGCGCAAGGAGTTCGACCTTCTCGCCCTGCTCGCCCGCAACGCGGGACGCATCGTCACCCATCGCCAACTGCTCGCCGACGTATGGGGTCCCGCCCACGAGCATGATCTCCAGTACCTGCGCGTCTTCATCGGCCGCCTTCGCGCCAAGCTAGGCGACGACCCGGCAGCGCCCAGGTTCATCCTCAACGAGCCCGGCGTCGGCTACCGGTTTCTGGACTAGCGCGTCGGGCGGCATATCCGTCCGGCAAAATGCAGCGTCCCGCATTCTGTAGCGCGCGAAATCAAATGCGCTCGAACGTCATTTCAAATGAGCGCAGGTTTGCACCTTTGAAGCCCCTTTAAAGGTTGCTCACAATTAGCTCCTTCGCCGGTGTGCCGGCCCCTCCCGAAACCGAATAGCGCAGGTCGACGCCATCCATGCTGAAGGAGGCGAACGTCTGCCTGATCTCGGGGACGTCGTTGATGGACAGGATGAACTTCCCCTTCAGGCCAGCAAGGCGCTCGGCCATGACGTCGAACTGGTCGCGGCCGAACAGCTCCCGGCCATAGTCGCCCTCGCTGCCCCAGTATGGCGGGTCCAGATAGAAGAGCGTTTCGGGCCTGTCGTAGCGGTCGATGAAGGCCAGCCAGTCGAGGTTTTCGATCACCACGCCGGCCAGGCGCTCATGCACGTCCGCCAGCAGTGGCTCCAGTCGGGTCAGATTGAACCCACCGCCCGAACGCGGATCGACGCCGAACGTCTGGCCCGCGACCTTGCCGCCAAACGCGGTTCGCTGGAGATAGAGGAACCGGCCGGCGCGTTCGAGGTCGGTGAGGGTCGCGGGATCGCTGGCCTTCATGCGATCGAACTCCCTGCGGCCGGAGAGCTGCCAGCGCAGCGTGTCCATGAATTGCGGGTAGTGCCGCTGCAGGATACGAAACAGGTTCGCGACTTCGCCGTTTCGGTCGTTGATGACCTCGGCACGTGCGGCGGTGGGGCGGCGGAAGAACACGCCGCCCATGCCGACGAAGGCTTCTGCATAGGTCCGGTGCGGAACCTTGGCGATGCGCTCGATGATGCGCGCAGCCAGCCGTCGCTTGCCTCCGATATAGCCTGCGGGTGGCTGGACGGGTGCTACCGTCGTCATTTCAGGATGATCGTTCATTTTATCCTAAGGGACTGGAGTCACGTTCCACAGGCCCCTCGGGGCCGCAGGTGTGACAGTTATCTCTTGGTGCTGTCAGGCGGGACGAAGTTTGCCGACCGAGACCCGCTTGCCGGAGCGTCAGCCCCGGCCACCTGTGATGCCACCCACGTTCGCTGCCAATCCTTCATGTGCCGTGGCTGCTACGGTGCGATAAAGCCCTAGCCTGATGCGTCCCGTGCAGGCCCGACGCCTTGCGCACGCGGCGGTTGAACGCTCAAACCGAAAATGCGATGTTGAAGCGTCAAGGGAGGGCTTGTCATGAATGTGCCGGCAGGAAAGCGATACTGGGAAGATCGGTCGAGCAGCCTGTATTTGCAGGCGGTGAAGGATATCGTCAGCTATGTCGGCCGAGACGCTGACAGCATCATCGACGTCGGGTCTAACGCCTGCCCCTATCTCGACTGGTTCGACTGGATCCCCAACCGGACGTCGCTCGATCTGCACCGTCCCTACGCTGCCGAGGGCGTCATGTCGGTCAAGGCCAATTTCCTCGACTGGACTCCGGACAAACAGTACGACGTTCTCACCTGCCTGCAGGTGATGGAACACGTGCCCCCGGTCGAAGCCTTTGCGAAAAAGGTGCTGGAGGTCGCGAAGATCGCGGTCGTTTCGCTCCCCTACAAATGGGACCCGAAGTACAACAAGACCCATATCCACGACCCGGTCGACGAGGATAAAATCCTCTCCTGGTTCGGCCGCAAGCCAAACGCGGAGTTCAAGATCCGCGAAGTCGTCTCCGGTGCGGAACGTATCATCCACATCTATGAAGATCCGGCATTCGGCGCGTATAAGCAGCTGCGCAGCCGTCAGAAGCGTCTGGAACGGCTGCAGGCCGAGGCTGCAGAGTAGGGTCATGGCAGGCACGCGCGGCCCAGGAGCCGCCATGCTTGGCACACCGCGTCCTCTTGCCCGTTTGATACGCTCATCCCCGCGCCGATAGTCCCCCCCGCATACTTGCCGCCCCCGTAGGCCGCCTGATTTCGCCCGATACAGAAATTGCTGTTGGGGATGCCCGTCGACGCATCGCCTGACTGTGCCCGGATGACGTTTCCATCATGCAGCATGCGCGTCGTGTTTGCGCCCGCGCGTTGCACCAGCATGAAACCGGGCTGCCCGTGGAACGGGTTGTCGTCGAAGGAGATCGTCTCGCCACCATTAATGCGGTACGCGGTATTGGCCGAGGTCGACATAGGATAAAGGAGCGCGAGCGAGGGGCCTCCGACTGTGCCGAACGCGATGTTGGCGGCACTCTGCACTCCGACGTTATCCGAAACGTAGACGCCAAAATGAGCGCTATCCCTCGTGTATTTTGCCCCTGCGAGAGTGGTCGGGTTGATGCCAGTGTTGATGTAAGCAGCGGAGGCGTCGCCTTCGAAGCCGAGCGGGCCGAACGCCATCCCTTGGTTGACAGGCGCGGTGCCGGCGATGATCCAGCTGAGCAGGCTGTCGTTCTCGTCCAGCGCGAGAAAGAACATCTGGTCGATCTTCGCCAGCGCACCGCTGTTTTCGAGGATCTGGAAGGCCTTCTTGACCGCGACGAACTTGAAAGGTTCATCGTCCCAGCTCTGGCCATAGCGCGCCAGGTGAATCGCGGCACCGCCGCGAGCGCGCGCTGCCCGGAAGTCGCCCTTGGGGAGAGGAACGCCGTTCAGCCCGAGGCCGATCGTGTTGAGCATTTCGGTCATTCTGTTGCTCCTTAGATGACGCCGACGCGCATGCGCGAACGAACACGCATCACCTCGCCGATGGTTGTTGTGTAGCTGCGGACGAAGCCGGGGCGGTCAACGCCAATCGAGCTGAAGTAGAGCTTGTTGCGATTGTTTCCGGAGCTGAACCAACTCTCGCGATTGGCATCGTCCCAGCCTTCGAGGAGCTCCACCTCGGCCGAATACGTATCGCCCCACGCCTTCAGACGCGCCGCATCTCCGTAGACGGCCACATGGTCGCCCGAAAGGTCCTCGACTGGGTAGTTCAGCGGTGAACGGATGCCAGAGTGGGTAATCTGCGTCGCGCCGTCCAGACGAAGCGCTGACAACATGGCAAGGTACATTATCCGGAAGGACACCTCCGCCTCAAAGACGACGTGGTTGGTGAGGTACAGCCACCCATCCTCAAAAAGCCAGCTCGTATAGCGCTTGGCGACATTGCTCGCATCGTCGGGCGACAGAAGCTGCGAGCGTTGAGATATCTCCAATCGACGGCAGGCAATCGGCTCGGTACCCGTTGTGATGTCGACGGCAACGCCGTCCACCAACATAATGGGATCAGCAAGCAGTTCGTCGTTGCCATGCGCATTGCCGCCGATCTGGAAGGTCGGGTCGTCACCTACTCGCGCCAGTGCGATCTCCACCTGCCCGGTATCGCAGATCGGCTGAATGACCGATGACACCCCGCCTATCAGCGTGGCGTGGTCGATGCCGTACACCTGCCAAACATCTGACCTTTGCCCGACGTTGGTAAGACGTGACATCCGCTTCCGAACGTAGGTTCCGTCTGCCTGCGGGATATGGATATAGAGGTTGCCGGCGGAGCGCGTGACGGTCATCAAGGAGAGATCGCTGTTTGCCGGTGTGCCTACCAGCGACAAACCCGTCGAAAGGTCGATGCCGTCGACCAGTCGCCCTTTAGGGTCGATCGATCTGACCTTGAGATTTGCGCGGCCGACATAAACGAGGTCGATTTCCTGCGCCAAACTATCCAGGAGCGGCTGCGCAACGACGGTGCGGAGCGTATCCGCCATTGGTCCGACCAGAAGACCGCCGCCCCAGTTGAGGAGTAGCAGTAGCTTCTTCCCGTCACGAAAGTCAGCGCGCAGCGGGGCGGAAATCGCTGCCTTGGTCACCGGATAGGGCGAACCACCGGACTCGACGTCGATATAGAGCAACTCATTCGAGGCCAAGATTTGGGTTACGTCGGCGATCGTCGCCGAAACATTGCCGATGATCGCTCGGCAGGTCGTCCACCGAACCGACCATGCGTTCTCAGCGAGCGCGCCTAAAGAGCCGTCGATCACATTGACGGAATGTATGGATATGCCGGCCGAACCGCGCACCCCCAAAGCCGTATCGGCCGCCGCGCGAGCCACGGCTTCGGCATTATCGCCCGCCGCGCGAGCCGCCGCCTCGGCATCGATACCGGCCTGAAGCGCGGCCGGGTCGATGATGTCGCCGATGCGCACCCAAGCCGAGCCACTCCATGAATACTTGCCAGTGTTGGCTCCGTCGTCCGTCACCTCGCCGGGCTGGCCTGCACGAGTGCCAGGCGTCCCATTGAGCTGCGCCAGCGTCTTGAATTGCACGAGACCATCCGCAGCGCCATCAATTGCGTCCGATATCGGACCCGATGCAGCCAGCTGGGCGGCCAGATCGCTTATCGGCTGACGCCGCGTCCTCCGCTCGCCTCCGACCAGGACGTTGCCCAGCACCTCGTCAAGCGTTTCGCTTTCGGCGAGATCGGTTGTCTTTACCCCTGCCATTTTTACCTCCGGTCAGATCACGGTGACGGTACGCAGCGCAGAGCGAGGCCCTGCAACTTCGTCTTCATTGAGTGGTTCGAGTTCGTAGTCGTGCTCGCCCTGGGCGATGCAGCTCGGCGTCTCGATGAACAGCCGCAGATTGTCCAAGGAGCCGACGAACGCCGCATCTTTGCGGATGCGGTACGTATCGCGGTCGTTCGAAAGCACGACGCTCTCGACATAGGTGCCAACCGCAGTGCGGTCCGGGCCGTCGTTGTTCGGACCCACGGGTCCCGAAAGGCGGGTGCGGACATTGCCGGCGCTATAGGCGGTGATGTCGAAGCCCAGCCGCACCGTCGCTCCGGCCGGGAGAGTCGGGACAGACTGGTCCGCCGTGCTGATGGAGCCCGCCGCAGCATTCAAGGTTCCGGCGCCGACGCTGAAACCGGCTCCCAGCGCGATGCCGCTGCTGTTGTCGAGATCGCCGTTCGGCAGGAGGTTTGTCCTGGTGCTGTCGCCGTCGATACGGCCGAAGGTGCCTAGCGGCGAGACAGGTATGGGTGCGCCGACCGGCTCGCCGTCGCGATAGACCAGGACATGCGTGGTGTTGACGTCAGTACCGGTCGCGAAAACGATCTCCGCGTGGCCGAGCTTGCCAATCACGGTGATACTCTCCTCCGGCAGTGCTGCCGGCACAGGCACGTCGCCTGAGCCGACGACCACTGTCACGATGCCCGTATATCCCCCCGGCACATTTGCCCGGCTGAATGCACGTGCGCGCAACTGGACCGACGTGCCGAAGGCATAGGTTAGGCGGCTGCCCCCCGCTGCTAGCGGGATCGACACCACGCTCCAGCTGCCAGCTCCGGTGACGCGGTGCTCCAGATCGAACCGTGCAACCGCGACGCCGCTGCCCGGCACCAGCGTGACCTCGATTGCGTTGGGGATGCCGGTACCGTCGACACCGGATGAAATCGAGGTAAACGCCGGCACGCCGGGAGTGGTCAAATCAGGGCTAATGATCTCCCCGACGCGGCCGTCCCATGGCGGCGGCACCTCGGCATCGGTCAGTTCGTCGATCAGCGGCACCATTGCCTGCATGGTCAGCACGGACGCCATGTCGTCGCCCGGCTCAATGCCGGCAACGATCAGCGGCAAGCTGTCGGATGCGGACCGGCCGAAATGGACGATCATGCCAGCCTCGGGAACCACCTCGCCGGCGACCAGAGTTACCGTGCGCCGCTCGCCAACAACCGTTTTGACCGTCCGCACGATGCTCTGGCCGATCGTGTCTGCCTCGCTGAAGACGCGCCAGCGGATGGCGTAGCTCTCGCCGGCCTCCATCGTGACGGGGCTGTCCAGCTCTACCAATCGTCCCCTGACCGCGACGACGCGCGCCACATGCATGGTGCGATCGAGCGTGTCCCAGGAGCCCATGACCAGGTCGCCGCGCGTGACGATCGACACCGCGCCATCCTGCACGGCCGTGATGACGTCGGGGCGATGGATCGCCGCATATTGCCGTCGGCGCGTCTCGATCCAGATTTCGTCCGGATCGACCTTGCCCGGCATCTGGATTTCCTCGGTGACGACGATCTGTTTCGGCTCCCACCAGCCGGCACCGATATCGCCCACCTTGACGTAATAGCCGTCATTGCCGGGATCGTCGTAGACCTCGGCGGTCACGCCCGCGCGATGTGCGAGATCGAGTTCGAGAGCGGCTTTGGTCTCGATGCGGAAATTGGGCGGCCAGGGGACGATTCGTTCCGCGCTTTGAAACTCGTTTGAAGCGTCGATGAAGGGGACGCGGTAGGCGTCTGGCGGCGTGAAATACGGGCGGCGCCAGCGGAAGCTGCGCGAGTTGCGCGGGTTGAGGTGGTCGACGACAAGCGTGCGCGGCCGGTCGATGACGACGGACCATTTGCGGCCGTCATGACGAGGTGCTGCCCGGCCCGAGGCCGCAATACCCGAAAGCCCTTCGAGAAGCGCGCCCTCGAAATCGTGAGCCCGATCGTACTTGAGCCCCTTGTCGGCGCAGAACTCGGCCCAGTCCTCAAGCTCTTCTAGGTTCACCTGTTCCTCGGTCGACGGGAACCGGACGGCCGGCCCTTCGAGCGCCCGCCTATAGGCCGCAGCCGGAGAGCGGCTTTCACGAACCACCCACTCGGTGCCGGTCCAGTCGGGCGCGATCATCGACGCGACGAGGTTGAAGCGGTCGAGAGTGCCGTTGAGCTGATGCGTTGCCTTCACTCGGATCGCGACCAGCGCCAGCGGCTTGTCGAAATTGATCGGGTATTCCGGCCGGAACGATTGGATGGCGGTAAGCACCGAACGATCAGAGATCTTGGTGTCGTCGGTCTCCGGCGTCATGCGGGTGTAGTCCATCTCCCACCGACCACGCGCCGGTGGCGTCCAGCGATACTGGCGGTAGACCGCCTCGCTCTTGCGGGCCGTGATGTCGATTGTCTCGACTTCCTGCCAGACATCGTCCCCGACCGGCCGCTGGCGGATGCGGATGGAGACCGTGCGATTGCGCTTGCGACCCTTCTTGTCGAAGGTGACCAGCCCGCCCGGGAAACCGAAGATGACGCCGAGCTCGGCCGCGTCGGCCGCCGACACGCGAACGATCGGGATTTCCTCGGCCTCACCTTCGATAACCTCGCCGAAATCATCGCGCGGCAGCGGCCGGGTTAGTTCCGCGCCATCCTGCTGCTCGATGACCTGATGATGATAGAGTGTCAGGGGTCCGTCTTCAGGCAGGCCCTCGCGCACCTCGACCTGGCACTCGTCATATTCCTCGATCGGCGTGTCGCCGATCTTCAGTTCCGAGAGAGCAAGCGGCCCGTAGCCGATGCAGAACAGGACGCGCTGGTAGATCAGGTCGCCGACGACTTCCGTCCAGGGCATCGCCCCATAGGGTGGCGCAAAGCGCGTCCGGCCCAGTATGAGCGGGACCGGGCCGTCCGGACGGTACTCGTTGCGCCATCCTGATATGGCGTAGGTCGGTTTTTCCTTCTTCTGCTCTGCAGGCGGCAACAGCACACTGAGGAGATAGTTGCCTATGAGCGAGACGCCGACGCTGATCAGGGTCGACCACACATTGGCCGAGAGCCCCAGCGTGCCAGCAAGCATGGGTGCCCAGAACTGGCCGAGCGCCACGGCGGCGATCGAGATCAGGATCGCAAGCGCAGAGCGCAGTGCATCCTCGCCGGGGGCGAGACGCACCACGATCTGAACACCGGCCTTAGGGCGCACGGCATGCCAAAGATGCCGCTCGACCAGCCATACGCCGTCCGGCGAGACGAGCGTGACGCGCATGCGGCTCTTTGTATCCTCGGGAAGGCCCGGCAGAACCGTCTCGACGATCTCCTCGACCGTCGTTCCCTCAGCGAGCTTGTATTCCAGGCGCGGCTCGCCCAGTGCCGTTGCGGCTATGACCGGCAGGCGGGCCTTCATCGGTCAAGCTCCGCGTGACGATAGAAACCGCTGATGCGCGGCCGCCAGTAGCCGTCGCGCCAGCTCTCCAGCCGTGACGAAGCCCCACGACTGACATGCAGCATCAGGCCACTCTCGCCGATGGCGATGCCCATGTGGCTGTCGTGACGGCCGACCCGAAACACGATCACGTCCAGCGGCCGCGAGGGCACGGCTACGGGTCGCCAGATCGGAGAGGCTGTGTCCCGCGCGACCAGCATTGCGACTTCCGCGCGTTCCTCGGCCGACTGGCAGGGCTGCGTATAGGATGGCAGTTCGATGCCCGCCTCGTGATGGTAGACGAGCCGCGCGAGCCCCCAGCAATCGACGCCGTCCCAGTCGCGGCCGACAGGCGCGTAAGGCAAACCGACATAGCGCGCGGACCAGCTCATGAGTGTAGCCCCGGAAAACGCTGGCGGCTCATGCGGTCGGCCGGCATCGGTTCGGTCGCCAGCGGCTCGCGGGCTATCGTCAGCTGCGCCTGGCCGGAATCGCCCTCGGAGGACGTGAGCGACAGATCGAGATATTCGGCCTCGACCACGTCCGGCGAAGATGCCTTCACGCACGCCAGATCGACCCGCGCCGGCGTGGTTATCGAGCGCAGGACCCTGGCGATATCATTGTCGTGGAGTTCAAGTGACAGCTGCGCCTGATGAGGGGAGTCGCCGTCGTCGCCTGGAAGGATCGCCTCCAGAAGCACGAAGCTGAACACCTGCTTCGTCTCCTCGGCCGGCCAAGTGGAGCGCGTGCAATAGGACAGCGGGTCGAGGGAAAGGCGCTCCGTCGGGTCCGTGGAGAGGCGAACCGGCTCCGACAGTGCCGGATGCGTGATCTTGACCAGCACCACGTCGACCTCTGCGGTCGATTCCGCCTCGTGAGCGATACGGGCATTGAGCGAGACGCGCCGGCTCATGGCATCACCGCGATATCGAAGCTGATGCGGAAGCGCACGCCGTAGACGGTTTCAGTCGGCAGGTTCTCCCCGAACAGGCAGACCCATGTCTCCTCCAGGAGCACGGGGACGCCGGCATCCGTCACCAGCGGCACTTCATCGCCAGTCAGCAACTGCCAGCCGCTAGTGGTCGGGTCCGGCATAAGGAACGGCAGCGTCCCGCGCCGAAGTTCGTCCCGATAGAAGCGGTCGAACCGCGCCTTCTCCGACCGGGTCACGTCGATCGTCATCGAAACGAGGTCCGGGACAAGGCTGTAACGCCGCGCGACCTTCGGCGGTCCGCCGTCCCGCTGACTGCGCCGGCGACCCTCGCCGGCAGTGCGCTGCCAACCGTTGCGATCCGGACGCGGCAATTCCTCTGGCCAGGACGCGATCATGAGCGCACCAGCCTGGGCGCTACGCCCATTGACCGCAGTGCCTTCTGCGGTCCGCTGCCCGGCCGCGTCATGCCGGCCGCCTGCATGTCTTCCAGCACGAAGACGGTGCGCCGGCCGCCGTTGCCGTCATCTTCCTCGCGGCGCTCGACCTCGCGCTGCGGCGTGCCGCGATTGATGAAGGTGATGTTCGCCCCGCTGGTTTGCGCTGCCGCCATGGGCGCGCCCGCAAAGCGCATGGTGACGGGGATCGTCCGGCCGTCCGGGAGCGGCACAGCAGCCTCAGGCAACGCGCCTTCGCCGAAGATCGCCGGCTCGTAGGAGATGCCGCCATTGGCATAGAGGCCGATCCCTCCACCGGCGATCACGCGCGTGACGAGCGGCGAGATCGAGTTCATGTAGCCGGTCGCGCCGCCCATCCCGCCGAACATGCGGATTAGTGACGAAAACCAGCCGCCTTCGCCATGACCGCCGCCTACGCTCATCAGGGACTGCGCCAGCTGGCCGAGGCCGCCGCCGAACTCGCCGAGCATGCCGGTTGCGCCCATCGCCGTCGTGCCAAACCGATCAAGCGCCTGTTCGGCCCGACGCACCGCCAGCACCGAGGCATCGCGCCAATCAGCCGTCACCGCATCGCCCGCGTTGCCCGAGAGCATTTCGAGCTGCAGTCCGGACGGACCGAAGCGGCTGCGGCCGGTTGCGAAACCGACATGGCCGCCCGTTTGGTTGAGACCGCGGCCGTTTGATTGGACGAGCACGTCGCCGCGCAGCACCTCGGCCGGGTCGATCTTGGTTCCCCAGTCGAGGAATGAATTGGCGACAAGCGATCCGGAGCCGTCGACGCCGATCTGCTCAAGCGCCGAGTTGACGAAGGCAGCGCACCATTTCGTCTGCGCCGCGTCGATGTCGACGCCGCCGGCGCGCAGGAACGAGTTGATGGAACCGCGTTGGGCGTTCTCGTTGAAGCCCAGCAGGCCGGAGGCGAGATCTACGGCGGACCCGCCGCTGCCTGCACCGCCGACCAATGACGCCGGATTGTCGTTGGCGCCAGTCAGCATCCGCAGCACGTTGCCACCGAGACCGCCGACCCCGCCATTGATGACGACGGTGCCGGCCGCGACATTCATCGCTCCGACAGACTGCGCGCCAAGAGCGCCCATGGCGGTTGCGTCGCCGCCGCCCCCGAACAAGCGGGAGAGCAGCCCGCCGATGCCGCCCAGGTCGGACAGCGTGCCGTGATTGGTGCCGAGCAAGGCGTTCTTCAGCGGGTTGCCGATCGCCAGCTCCATCATCAGCTTCTTGGCTTCGTCGGCGAGAGACTCGAGAGCGCCTTCCAGATCCCCATCGGAGATCTTGTCGAGGATGCCGTCGATCGCGCTCTCGCCCGCCCGCTGCACGCTGTTCCACGCGCCCGACGTGCGCTGAAGCTCCAATGTGTAATCCGCCATGGCCTGCGCGTTTTCGCGCATCCGATTGGCTTCGTCGCCAAACTGGTCGATACCGCGACGGCGGATGTCTTGCTCGGTTTCGAGCGCGGCAAGCGCACGGGCTCGCGTCTGCTCGGAGGCGCTGACGAGGCTGATCTCGGCGCGGATCATCTCTATTTCTTCCTGACGGGCCTGCAGGAAGTCCCGCGCACTGGCGATCGCCCGAAGGCGTGCCGTCTCGGCCGCGACGGCACGGATTGCCTCAACCTCCGCCTGACTGGCTTCTACACCCGCGCTTGCGGCCTCACGGCGCAGACTGGTGAGCTGCTCGTGCTCCATGCGCAAGCGCTCCACCTCGACCGCGCTCTTGCCGACGAGGTCGAGATCCAGTTGCCCCGCCCGCAGGGCTTCCTGTAGCGAGAGCGCCCGCTCGCGGGCAGCTTCGGCAAGAGAGTGCTCGGCTTCGGCGAGTGCGCGCCGCCCGGCCAGATCGATGCGGTTGCGGCGCTCGGCCGCGCTCTCGCTATCGTCGCGCCTTGCGGCTTCGCGAGCGCGTGCCGCCTCGGCCTGCTCGGCCGGCGATCGTGCCCGCAGGCCCAGCAGATCGGCGTCGAACGTGTCCTGGGAACGGCGAATGGCGAGAGCCTCCTGCCGCTGGAATTGTTCGAGGGCGGATCTGTCGTCGCGCATCCAGTCGGCGTTCCGCAAACGGCCGGCCGAGTCGACGTTTCGGTTAAATTCATCCTGGGCGCGCTGAACCTCGTTCAGCTTCCCAACGTATTCCACCATAGCGGCTGTAGAATCGAGGATTGCCTTGGCCTGCCGGGTGAGCTGGTCGTTGTTGGGCTCCATCATCCAGCGTTCACTGACCATTCGGCGGAACCGCTCGACATCGGGTACGCCGTTAGCGGTCGATTCTCGGAGGTCCTCGATGGCGGCCGAGAACTCACGATACTCGTCTGGCAGCGTGTAGTTCACAGTGTGGGTGCGCGGATCGTATTCCGTCAGAGCCGTCACGTCCGACAGGAAAGACTGCGCTTCCGTTCGGGCCATCAGCGACAGCTCGTCGGCACTGATCGAGCTGCGCAGGCGCAAAAGGTCGGACCCTTCCATTGAAGCGCGACGGGCTGCGTCACCGACCTTGCCGTATCTCTGCGCGATCTCGTCCAGCAGGTCAGACTGACGCTGCAGCACCGACTCGGTATCCAGCGCCTCCGGCTGGATCATGCGGAAGGCGGCATAGCCCGCATAGCCGACACCCATCAGGCCACCGAGCAGCAGGGTGGTCGGGGTCACGAGGTTCATGAGCGCTCCGCCGAGCGCCGGCAGGATCTCGCCCAAGCCGCGCGGACCCATGATCTGCGCGACCTGCGGTCCCTGCTGAAGGAACATCATCAGCGGCTCCTGCCCGAGCAGGAGCATCATGACCATGTCGTTGGCCTGATAGGTCAGGTTCGTCATCTCGTGCGTAGCCAGCGCGGTCGAGCGCGCCATGCCTTGCATCTGGCGATCCGCCGACTCGATCATGCCGGCGTCTTCGAACACGCCATAGCTGCTCGCGGCAGAGCGGCCGCCCGGACCACGAACGCCCAGCAACGAATTGAACTGGAGCTGCGCCTGATCGGCCGCTTGGGCTTCGCGGCCGGCGATCGCGAGACGGCGATACTCCTCGTTCTGGTTTGCCGCTGCGGCCGCGACGCGGTCGTGGGCGAGCCGCGTCCGTTCGAGAGCTGCGGCCTGTTCCTCGGCCGTGATCGCGCCAACGCGGAACGCCTGATTGATCTCACGCTGTTCGGCAAGCAGGCTCTGCTCGGCGGCAGCGGCCGGCACGAACTTCGCCCGCAGTCGGTCAAGCTCCGCGCCGTAGGCCGCGATATCGGCCTCTCGCTGCCGATAGCCCGCGTCGTCGTTGACCGGCTTGATGCCGGCGAAGCTGCTCACTGCCGCGCGCAGATCACGCTCGGCGGCAGACTGGCCACGCGCGGCCTCCATCGCCCGCCTGGACGAGGCAGCGGCTTCGTCGTTCGCGGCCGCCAACAAGTCCAGATCGGCGGCAGCTCCACGGCTGGCATCGCCGATGCCCGCCACCTCGCGGCGCACCTCTGCCGAGCCGGCCGGCACGGAGCTGGTGTCCATGCCGACGACAAGCGAAAGGTTCATCTGTCGCCCGGCCATCAGCGGGCCTCATCACGATGTTCGGCAAAGGCGTCGAGGGCTGCCCGCTCCATCAGCTGCAGCTCCTCGAACATGCGCCGGCGCATTTTCTTGCCCAGCGAATGGGTGCGCATGAGGATGTCGGCCGCGCCGTAGTCGAGGCCAATCCAGAAGACGCCTGCCATCGAGGCGACGGCGCGCCACTGTGTCTGGAGAGACAGGAAGAGCCAGAGCGGTTCCTGATTGGTGTCCCATGCCTTAAACGCATCGCCATCCTCATCGACAACCTTGTCGTCTTCGATCTGGACGCCGAGCGCGGCGAAGTCTTCGGCGATCTCGCGATCGATCGCCACAGGCCTGGTGTCGTCAGTTTTTCCCGATCGGCCGAGCGCCCAGGCCCGCGCGGCCGCCTTCAGTTTCCCTTGCGCGCCGCCTCGCCGCGCATGCTGGCGTTGTAGGCGCGATACACGGCAGCCCGGTAAAACGGCGACTGCATCGCTGCACGGAACATCTCCTCGCTGAAAGGTACCGGCTGCTGATCTTCGTCCACGATATCGGCCCAGTCCTTGCTGACGCGCAGGATCAGGTCGTGCTCGCGCGCGGCGCGCTCCTTCGGCTCCAACGCGGCGATCTCGTCAGCAAGCGCCTGCGCCTCGTCTTGGCCGATCGAGACGAACTGCATCCGAAATTCCTGCTCGATGAGCTTGCCGGCACGTGCCGGGTCCGGGTCGGGAATGGCGACCTTAACCGGCCACCAGTAGGTGTGTTCTTTGGTGAGGACGAATTTCACGTTGGGCCTCCTGAAGGGTTGAAGGAAGGCGACCGGAGCCGCCTTTGAAGGGCATTTGAAAGGCGGCTATTCCACCGTGACCACGAGCTCGTCGTTGCCGGCGTCAGGGCAGATCATCAGCGGGAACGTGTTGTTCATGATCCCCTGCGTCTGCCCTTCCGTGTAGCGGCCGATCTGCACTGCCGGCGCATCGATCTTGACGATGTTGCCGGCGACGGTGCCGTGCTGAATCGCCATCGCCGCACGCGTATGCGACTTGGCGATCGTGTCCCAGTTCTTCGTTGCCAGCAGCTTCGCCTCGATCACTGCTGAGCCGGAGGCGCGGCGATCGACGATCTCGGCGGCTTCCTCGCCGATCAGCATGCGCGGCTCGACCTGGTTGCCGAGGTCGATCGACACGCTCTCGGTCGGCCCGGAATAGCCGTGCAGGGAGAAGGTCGTGTTGTTCTTGGAAACGACGACGGGCGTCTGCCAAGCAGTGTGATCGACCGTCGGCAGCACGGTGTCGGCTGGCGCGGTGCCATGCAGGCCGATGAGGGTGAAACGCAGCCGAGGGATGCGCGACGGCGCGAGCTGCAGCGAGACGTTGCCGCGCGCACCGACGATCGCGTGCTTCACGCCGTCGCGGTTGTACCAGATGGTGCCGCTCTCATAGGCGGCCGACACCGGCGAATAGACGACATCCGTCGCCGGCGTGATGGTCTCGGCCATGCCGCAGGCGCGCATGATCGGTCCCCACGCCGGCGCATCACCGGCAACACCAGAACCGGCCAGCTCTACGGAGAACTCCAAACGGGCATGCAGCCCGGTCAGGATCACACCCTGATTGCCCAGGTACGGCAGCAAGAGGTCGCGATTTTCTTCTCCGCCTTCGAGCGGCGTGAAGGTGACGTCGGTTGCCAGCACCGCGTTCGCCAAGCCCGTAGGAGCGGCGTCGGAACCGTAGATGCTCTCGATCTTGAACAGGAGAGCGAGTTTCCGCCAGTAGCGCTTCGCCATCGGTCAGCCTTTCTTCTTCGCCACTCGGGCGGGTTTTGCGGTGGGTTCGTCAGCCGGGGCCGGCGTCTCCGTTACCGGGTCGGCTTCCGCAGGCTCGGAGGATGGCGGTGCGGCTGCAGGCGCGACGGCCGGCGCAGCATCCAGTTCGGTGCGTTCAACAAGCTTCGGCTTGGCGTCTTTGGTCTCACGGAGGTAGCTACCGCCCGAGGCGGGTCTAAAAGGTCGCATTGTCGTCACCCTCTTCAAGCATCAGGGCGCAGCCGAAGAGCTGCTCGTGCCACACGCACCCGCCCGAGAAATTCACTACGGCACCGGAAACGAACTCGATCGGCGCCTGTCCATCGCTCGACGGCGGAACCATGCCCATGACCGCGCCGCGCACCTTGGCCTTGAGCGTTTCGAGATCCGTGCGAACCGCGCCGCCGGTCTGGTCGGAAACGTTGTCGGTGATGATGACCACCGCGATGTCGGCCTCGACCAGCTGCAGCAGCGGCCCGCCGCTCATCCTGGTGTTAGGCTGCGCATGCTCCTCCTTCAGGAAGACGTAGGCCGCAGGCGTTGCATTGGGCCGTCCCTTGACCGCGCTGAGCGCGATCGCGTCGTCCACGATCGAAAAGACAGGCGGATCGATTGCCTTGAGGCGTGCCTGGACATCGTCGATGATGCTCACGGCTGGCCTCCATCGAAGCCAGCCTCGCGGCTGAACCCGTCGGCGGCGATCTGCTCGATCTCGGCGGCGTCGCCATCGTCGATGTAGAGGTAAGGACGCGCGGGCACCTTGATCGTGTGCGCGCCGACCTCGACGTCGCGCGCGAAATTGGATCTGCGCCGTGTCCTGAAGAGCGGGTCGAACGTGTCCGTCCGCTCGTCGTAGTGCTGGTAGATCGTCTGACGACGGGCTTCGCGCTTCACCTCGCCACCGAAATGCAGGAGCGCGGCCTGCGGCATGTTCGTGCCGGCAGCGGCATAGGTCGGGCCATGGTCGGCCGAGATATTCTGATAGAGGCGCGTCGTCACGCGCAGCATCGATCCATAGCCGCGACGCCGGCCGCCCACGCGGCGCGATGCCGTACGCGGCGACAGCTCCGGCCAGCGCTTGCCGTCCGGACCGCGCTCAAGCTCGATATGGCGCTGGGTGGCCGTGACGAGGAACGCGGAGATCTCCGACATGATCGCCGAGGGATCGCGGGCAACACGATCGACCTGGTCGAGCGTGCGGTCGACGTCCTCGCGTTCTACGCGGATTGAAATGCCCTTCGCCATCACGCATCCCTCAAGGTGTCGCGGGTGAAGACGCGGTTGGGCTTCACCGCCCGGATAGAGCCGCCGCCCGTCTGCGGAGGCGTCTGCCCGCCATCATCGATTTCGACGATGCCCTTGGCGACGTCGCGCAGCCAGGCGATCGCGTCGCGATAGGCGATGGTGACCGGGCTTTCCTTTTCGGCGGACTTGCCGTGCAGGAAGTAGCGCGCGATGTCGGCCGCCTTCTTGGCCAGCACGTCGGGCACGCTCGCCAGCGGCACCGTGTAGCGCTTCTTCAGGTAGGAGTTGATCTCGGCCGAGGCGTCGGCGATCGCGCGATCGACGACGGCATCGTCGATCGTGGTCGGCGGAACGTTGGCCCGATCGGTAAGCTGGATCAGCTCCCGCTCGCCGAAACGCTCGATCAGCCCCTGTTTGGTGATGTAGGTCAAGCGCCGCTCCACTCATGGAACGCGATGCGGACCTTGTCCGTCAGCACGGAGGCCACGCGTTCCGCATCCTCTTTGCGAGCGAGCCGAAGTGCGTTCAGATGGATTTCTGTCCAGGGCGCGCCGTGCGGATACGGGAAGTAGTAGAGCGGGGCAGAAACAGGGCTGTCAGCTCGCTCGATGACCCAGCCGCTCTCGACCACCTCGCCATCCAGCTCGGCGATCGCCATCCGCGCCGGCTTAAACACCGACCGGTTGACGGCCATGAAGCCCTGCTCGATCGCGGTGCGGCCGATCGAGAGCCAGTGCTTGTCAGCCTGCAGCTGCGGATCCTCGCCGATCTCGTCCAGGAGCCGCAGAACGTGCTCTTCCAGCTCCTTGGACGCGTTGACGGTCGCGACCGCCTCGGGCGACTGCGGCCGATAGCCGGCAACCGGCAGACCTTCGATCTTCTCGCCTTCGGCCGTCATTGCCTGTTACTCCGCTTCGCCGTCCGCCCAGGAGCCTTCGACCGCGCCAGCGGCCTTCAGCTCGTCGAACTGCCTTTCGGTCACGCGCACGCTGCCGCCCGGCTTCACGAAAGAGCCGTCATGGAGCACGTTGCTGATGACGGCGAAGTGCCGTGCGGGAGCGGCCGGATCGCCGCTCCCGCCGTTTTTGCTCTCGCGGTTATTCCTGGCCGTGACCTTCGATTTGGTCCCGTCCGAGCCCTTCCCCCCGGACGGGTCACCCGAGCCGGCCAGGCGCGAACCGGCGTCGGATGTTTCGGTTGTGCTGTTGCCCTGGTCGGCATCGCCATCGCCAACACCCGGATCGCTCTCGGAGTTCACGATCTCGATTGCGGCGCTGATCCAGGCGCTGCGCTTTTCGGCGTCCTTCTCGATCGCCACCAGCGTGGCGTCGTCGAACTTCAGGCCGGCGAGATGCGCGAAGGTGTCGATACCGGCTGCAACGAGCTTCTTTGCCGTCGCCGCGCCGATGCCTTTGATTTGCGTCAGGTCGTTCATGGTTCCTCACCTGTTGAAGGGAAACGGGCCTTGCCGGAGGGGTTGTCCAACCGCTCTGGAAAAGCCCGCCGACATCGGTGTCGGCGGCCTTCTCATTTTTCTGTGGATCAGGCGACGGCGTTCTGGATGAAGTAGCCGACGTCCTTAGCAATCACGAGTTCCTTCACACGCTCGCCATTGCGGATCCGCACGCCGCCCTGCAGGCCCACGTTCTCGTCTTCGATGCGGGCGGCGATCTTGGTGCCGTACTGCGCAGTCATGCCGAAGGTGATGCCACCGCCCGCGACGCTGGCAGTCGGGTTGATGTGCAACAGCGAGATATGATTGCCCCAGGCACGCTGCAGATTGACCTGCTGCCCAGGCTTCGCGGTGTCGTACCAAGCATCGCCGACAAGCACTTGCGTGATGCCGTACTCCGAAAACAAATCGACAAACTGCTGTTTGGTGACGACGCCCTCTTCAGTCAGGTTGCCCTTCACGGCATTGACGATCTTCGGATGGGAAGACAGCTTCGACCAGACGCTCCGCCCCATCGCCATC